>OBIC01000026.1_pt1 | contig 96275 bp, 96 predicted proteins | sample 1519831 | NCBI WGS metagenome assembly OBIC01 (sample SAMN03019805, study PRJEB22545) | beach sand metagenome | biome: beach; feature: sea beach; material: beach sand | place: USA: Municipal Pensacola Beach, FL | collected 2010-10-20 | depth 40-45 cm m
CGACCTGCGCAATATCTACGACCCCGAAGACATGGCAAAGCGCGGCTTCAAATACACCTCCATCGGACGCTAAACTGGGCGGGGGACAAATCATCACAGCAGGGTGCGTGACAGAGGCCGGGAAAGTGCCTAATCGAAGGCCAAGTCTATTGGAGCTGTTGCCATGGATCTGAAGCACATTCTTATCACCGGCCTCCTCGCTGCGATGCTGGCGGCATGCTGGCCGGCCAGCGATTCAACCGATACAGCCGCCGGACCCGAAGCCGAAACCGAAGCCCCCCCCACGGCGGAGGAAGCCGAAATGAACGAAGTGTTCGAAGCGAACATTCCGTGGGATTCCACCCGCCAGAATGTGGTGATCACCGAGACCGGGCTGCAATATGTTGTCCTGTCGGAGGGCAGCGAAGAAGGGCTGAGCCCCGTCGCGCGCGACACGGTGGAGGTGCACTATGAAGGCCGCCTGGCGCGCAATGGCGAGATCTTCGACAGCTCTTTCAAGCGCGGCTCGACGGCGACCTTTCCACTCAACGGCGTGATCGCGGGCTGGACCGAGGGCCTGCAATACATGTCCGAGGGCGACGATTTCATGTTCTACATCCCGTCGGACCTGGCCTATGGCAAGCGTCCGCGTCCAGGCGGGGTCATCCAGCCGGGCGACGACCTTGTCTTCCGTGTCCAGCTGGTCAAGGTGACGCCCGCGCCGCCGCCGAAAGCCGTCGACGAGGAGGCCTGGGCGGCCTACACGCCCTGGGATTCCAGCCGCGAAGGTGTGCAGCAAACCGGCTCGGGCCTGGAATATGTCGTCCTGAATGCGGTCGAGGAAGGCCCCTCGCCGAAGCCCAATGACCGCGTCGTCGTGTTCTATGAAGGCCGGCTGGATTCCAATGGCGAGATGTTCGACAGCGCCTATGAGCGCGGCGAGCCGGCCCTGTTTCCCGCTGGCGGCCTGATTCCGGGTTGGGTCGAGGCCCTGGGTCTGATGAAGCGCGGCGAGCGCTATCTCATCCATGTCCCATCGGAGCTGGCCTATGGCGAGGAGGGCACGCCCGATGGGGTCATCCCGCCCAATGCGGACCTGAATTTCGAAATTGAACTTATGGACGTCCTGCAGGTTCAGTAAGCCTGAGGCGGCAATGTGTTGAGTATGGAGGGGACAAGGTGCTGACACCTGAGGCTTTGTGTCGGATCGCGCTGGATGCGGGTGCGCTGATCATGGACATTTACAACACCGACTTTGATGTCGACCGCAAGGACGACGCCTCACCCGTCACCGAGGCCGACGACAAGGCCGAGGCGCTGATCCTGAGCGAGCTTGCAAAGGCCGATCCGGACCTGCCGGTGATCGCCGAGGAGAGCGTTGCGGCAGGCAATATCCCCAAGCATGGCCACCGTTTCGCGCTGGTCGACCCGCTCGATGGCACCAAGGAATTCGTGGGCAAGCGCGGCGAGTTCACCGTGAATATCGCCGTGATCGAATATGGCCGCCCGGTCATGGGTGTCGTCTACGCGCCGGCGCTTTCCCGCCTCTTTGTGGCCGAGAGCCATTCGCAGGCCTGGCAGGCCACTGTCGCGCCCGGCGGACTGGTGCCTGATCCGCATGAGCGCAAACGCCTGCGGATCCGCGTTACGCCCGAGGCCGGCGTGACAGCGATTGCCTCGAAATCCCACCGCTCGCCGGAAACCGATGCCTTCCTGGAGCAGTTCAATACCGCCGACATCGTCTCGGCGGGCTCGAGCCTGAAATTCTGCCTGATCGCAGCCGGCGAAGCCGATCTCTATCCGCGCATGGGCCGGACCATGGAATGGGACACGGCCGCCGGCCAGGCTGTGGCCGAAGCATCGGGCGCGCGCGTGCTGACCGAGGACAATCTCCCGCTGCTCTACGGCAAGAGCCATCGCGGCTACGACAACCCGCACTTCATCGTCTATGGCGATGTCACCCCGCCGGCCTTCCGGACGGTGGAGTAGGGCGCGTCAGCTCATCTTGCCACTGCGCACACCGCGCAGGATGAGCAGGCCGAATATGAACAGCACACCGATGCTGATCATGCCGATCCGCTGGCTTTTTGTAAGATAGGTCAGCATGCCGACCAGAAAGGGGCCGATCCACACGGTGACTGTGCCGGCAATGGCATAGAGGCCAAAGAATTCGCCGACGCGCGCAGGCGGTGCGAGATGGATCAGCATGAAGCGGCTGGTGCTGATGGTCGCGACGATCACAATCGCTGACGGCATGAAACACGCCAGATAGACAATCTTTGCCAGGGAGCCGAAATATGGGCTGGCCCAGACATCTGTCCCGGCCGGCACCAGGCCGAAGAAGATCGAACTCGGCGTAACGCTGATCGACAGGGTCAGGAGCACGATCAGTGTTCCAAGTTCGATGAACAATGCCCGTTTGGGTCCCAGCGTTCGATCAAGGAAGCCCCCGACGGGCCCGCCAATTGCGGCGCTGAGCAGTGTCATCAGACCGAAAATGGTGAGTTCCTCGGCATTGAGGCCGATATATGTAGCCGCATAGCTCGAGCCCAGCGTCAGCAAGGCGGTCATTGCATCGGCATAGATTGTGCGGGCCACCAGATAGCGCATGATGTTGGGATCTTCGCGGAAGAGCCGTTTGAGATAACCGGCCAGGACCCCAAGACGCTGAACAGGCTGGAACCCCCGGCCTTCCAGATGCCCGGGGCCTATGAAAAGATCTGCCGCGGCGCGTGGCCAGCTAACCCCTTTTGATGGCCGGTCGGGCATGAACAGGAAAAACGGAATGATGAAGACCGCCAGCCAGATGGCGATAATCGGCCCTGTCAGTCGGATCTGTTCATATTGAGCCTTGTCGATCCCGAACAGGGGTTCGGCTGGTGCGGCGAAACTGAAATGGTGTGCGATCAGAATGATGGCGCTGGAAATCGCTCCAAAAGCCAGGCCATTGCCCGAAATTGAAGGCAGAGATCTTGGTGCGCCGGCATCGGGAAGCATCGCATTGTGCAGGACTTCTGAATAAGTGTAGCAGACATAGGCTGTTGCAAGGACGGCCATCGTCCCGATCACACCCAGCCCCGCGCCTCCGGGCAGGGCGAACCAGAGTGCGGCAGACAGAAGGCACAAGGCCACGACCAGAACGATCAGAACCGGCTTTCGGCGACCGGTGTGATCGGCGATGACGCCCAGGAATGGAGCTGTGCAGGCCGCCACGATGCCAGCGAGCATGATGGTGACACTCGCCAGGGTGAACCCCCAGTCTCCGCCGCCGACAATGTGTTCGGCGAAATAGGGCGTGAACAGCGCAATGACGATGACATTGTAATACGGGTTGCGCGCCCATTCGAAGACCGCCCAGGCCAGGCCCTTGGTCCCCAAGGGTCCGCCAGTGGCCTGGGGGTGGGAGTCCGCTTCCGAGATTTCCGCAATGCGCGCAGGCGCCTCCGGCGTGATGGGGACATCACTCATCGCCGGTTTCCTCCATTATTGTCATTATCGTTGACGTCAGCGTGACCCAGAATTCACGGGAAGGAAAGGGCGCCCGGCAGAATTCGATCCTGCCCCTGCGTCACCTGTTATCTGTAGCGGGAAAAGCAGCGGAGACAGGACAACGACCCGAGCGGGACTCGTTAGGGCTGCTTCCTTCCGGACCTGACCCGGTTGGCGAGGGGCTCGTCCGCCGCCTGCCTCCTGGCCCCTATATCGCGGCTTCGGCCGGGCGTGACAAGACGCTGACGGCTGTTAGTTTGCCGCGATGACAGCGCCAGCGATTCCAGGGGACCTCAACGTGCCGACATCTCAGGACATGCCGCTGGCGCAGAAGCCGGTGGAGCGCGCTGCCCATCGCCGCAAGGACGAGGCCTGGCTGGCCGAGGCGCGGAGGAATCCCGATGTGCTGGTCTTCCTGATGCGCGCCGGAGAGCCACTCATGGAGGGCGAGGTGTCCGGCGCGCCGGGCTTTGGCCAGAGCTTCCGGGGCGCGAGCCGGCCGCTCGTCTGGCTGGGACCGCAGGCCTTCGATCTCGGCGCGCGCGGCGAGGTGTTTCTCGGAGAGGACAGCTCAGGCACGCCGATCTTCGCGCTCGACATGCCCGCCGGCTGGGAGATGGAGGCCTCGCCCATTGCCGGCCTCGGCGCCTTCACCGAGATGCGCGGGGCCGCCGCCATGCTGAGCCCGCTGGAAGCCAATCTCGCCTCAACGGCGCGCTCCCTGTTCGAATGGCACCGCGCCCATGGCTTCTGCAGCCGCTGCGGGCAGGAGAGCCATGTCTCGGAGGCCGGCTGGAAACGCGACTGCCCGGCCTGCCGGGCCGAACATTTCCCCCGCACCGACCCGGTCGCGATCATGCTCGCCCATCGCGGCGACAAGTGCCTGATGGCGCGTCAGGCCAGCTGGCCTCAGGGGTTCATCTCCGCACTCGCCGGCTTCGTCGAGCCGGGCGAGACGGTCGAGCAGGCTGCCGTGCGCGAGCTGGAGGAGGAGGCCGGCATCAAGGCTGATCCGGCCAATGCCGAATACCTGTTCTGCCAGCCCTGGCCATTCCCGTCTTCGCTGATGGTCGGCCTTCTCATTCCGGCTGACAGCGAGGAAATCTCGGTCGAGCAGGACGAGCTGGAGGCCGCCTGGTGGATCACGCGTGAGGAGGCGCGCCAGATGCTGGCCGGCGCCCATCCGCGCTTTTACTGTCCGCCACCGCTGGCTGTGGCTCACCACATCCTGAAGGCGTGGGCCGAGCGGGAGGATTAGCGGAGTTTCCCCGTCCGTCTTTCTTATCCTCGCTTTGCTCGTCACATGAGATGGGCTCAGAGCTATTCGCCAAACAGATCCGCTCATCCCCGCGAAGGCGGGGATCCATAGGCCGCTGTTTCAGCCGGGAGCGGCGGATGTGAGGCTGGTCCATGGACCCCCGCTTTCGCGGGGGATGCGGGTTGGGAAGCACTCATCCCGAGCGAAGTCGCGGCACGGCCCATGGTTCGTCTCTGCTCACCATGAAGCTCATGCCCGAACAGCCAATCTCGCACGTGCCCTAGCGGCGGCGCCCGTGTTTCGCTAACAGGACTAACTGTCCTGAATTATCGAATGAAAGTTAAAAGGCCCATGGCGCAGTCCATCTTCATCGGCGGGGGCGGGCCCGCGCAGAACGAGGCGCAGGTACTGCTGCTCAACCGCGCCAACCGGCACGGCCTGGTCGCTGGCGCGACCGGTACCGGCAAGACGGTGACGCTGCAGATCCTCGCCGAGGGCTTTTCCGATGCAGGCGTGCCGGTCTTCTGCGCTGATGTGAAGGGCGATCTCTCCGGCATTTCCCAGGCCGGCAGCGCCGAGCACAAGCTGCATGAAAAGCTCATTTCGCGCGCGGAAAAGATCGGCTTCGAGGATTATGGCTACTATGACGTGCCGACCATCTTCTGGGACGTGTTCGGCGAGCAGGGCCACCCGGTGCGCGCCACCATTGCCGAGATGGGGCCGCTCCTGCTGGCGCGCCTCATGGACCTCACCGAGACCCAGGAAGGCGTGCTGACCATCGCCTTCCAGTATGCCGACGACCAGAACATGCTGCTGCTCGACCTGAAGGATTTGCGCAAGCTGCTCGCCCATATCGGGGAAAAGGACGTGCGCGATGTCATTTCGCGCGAATATGGTAATGTCGCGCCGCAGAGCCTCGGCGCAATCCAGCGGCGCTTGCTCGTGCTTGAGCGCGAGGGCGCTGAGCTGTTCTTCGGTGAGCCGGCGCTCGAACTGCCCGACCTGATGCGCACCACGCGCGACGGCAGGGGCTATGTGTCGGTTCTGGATTCTACCAAGCTGATCAATTCCCCGCGGCTTTATTCCACTTTCCTGCTCTGGCTGCTCTCGAAACTGTTCGAGGAACTGCCCGAGGTGGGCGACCCGGACAAACCCAAGCTGGTCTTCTTCTTCGATGAGGCCCACCTGCTCTTCGACGCGGCGCCGCCCGCGCTGACCCAGAAGATCGAGCAGGTGGTGCGCCTCATCCGCTCAAAAGGGGTGGGCGTGTTCTTCGTCACGCAGAACCCGCGTGATTTGCCGGATTCAGTGCTCGCCCAGCTCGGCAACCGCATCCAGCATGCCCTGCGCGCCTATACGCCGTCCGAACGCAAGGGCGTGAAGGCCGCCGCGATGAGCTTCCGGCCCAATCCGGAGTTCGACACCGAGGAAACCATCACCCAGCTTGGCGTCGGCGAGGCGCTGGTCTCGACCCTGGACGAGAAGGGCGCGCCCGGCGTTGTCCAGCGCACAATGGTCCGCCCGCCCTCATCCCGCCTCGGCCCGGCCACTGGAGGCGAGCGCGCGGAAGTGATGGAAGTCTCGCCCGTGGCGCTGAAATATGACGAGGCGATCGACCGCGAAAGCGCCTATGAAATCCTCGCCGAGCGCGAAGCCGAAGCCGCCGAGGCCGCCGAAGAACTGGCGCGCGAGGAAGAGGAGGCCCGCGAAGAGGCCGAGCGCTCCAAGACGCGCCGCCGCTCGACGCGCGACACCCCGCTCGAAACAGCTACGAAACAGGCCGGCATGACGGTCATTCGCGAAGTCACACGCTATGTCCTGCGCGGCATCCTTGGCGGGCGGCGCCGCTGACGCGGAAAATCCACGAGCCTCATGGTGCGCGGAGACGAACCATGGGGCGGACACGAAGAGCAGGCTGGACATGCCAGCCGCCCTTATGGTTCGTCTCCGCTCACCATGAGGGCAGCCCTGCGCCCAGCTTAGAAAGACCGAGTTCATGACCCCTCCCAAGAAAGTCGTCCTCGCCTATTCCGGTGGCCTGGATACCTCCATCATCCTGAAATGGCTGCAGGCCGAGTTTGGCTGCGAGGTCGTCACCTTCACCGCCGATCTCGGCCAGGGCGAGGAGCTGGAGCCGGCGCGCGAGAAGGCGCTGAAGATGGGCATCCGGCCGGAAAACATCTTCATCGAGGATCTGCGCGAGAGCTTTGTCGCTGACTATGTCTTCCCCATGTTCCGCGCCAATGCGGTCTATGAGGGCGTCTACCTCCTGGGCACGAGCATTGCCCGCCCGCTGATCGCCAAGCGCCAGATCGAGATTGCCGAGGCTGTCGGCGCGGACGCCGTCTGTCATGGTGCCACGGGCAAGGGGAACGACCAGGTCCGCTTCGAGCTCGGCTATTATGCCCTGAAACCCGATATCCGCGTCATCGCGCCCTGGCGGGACTGGAGCTTCAAGTCGCGCACCGACCTCCTGAAATTCGCCGAGGAACACGGGATTCCCGTGCCGAACGACAAGCGCGGCGAGGCGCCGTTCAGCGTGGATGCGAACCTGCTGCACACCAGCTCCGAGGGCAAGGTGCTGGAAGACCCCGGCGAGGCCGCGCCCGATTTCGTCTATCAGCGCACGGTCGACCCGGTGGATGCGCCCGACACGCCGGAGGTGATCCGCATCGGTTTTGAGAAGGGCGACGCGGTCTCCATCAATGGCGAGGCCCTGAGCCCCGCAGCGATTTTGACGAAGCTCAACGAGTACGGAAGGACGCACGGCATTGGCCGGCTGGACCTGCTCGAAAACCGCTTTGTCGGCATGAAGTCGCGCGGCATCTATGAGACGCCCGGCGGCACGATATTGCTCACCGCCCATCGCGGCATCGAGCAGATCACGCTCGACCGCGGCGCGGCGCACCTCAAAGACGAGCTGATGCCGAAATATGCCGAGCTCATCTATAACGGCTTCTGGTGGAGCCCGGAGCGCGAAATGCTCCAGGCCGCGATCGACACCAGCCAGGCCTATGTCACCGGCGAAGTGACGCTCCAGCTTTACAAAGGCGCGGTCCATCTGGTGGGCCGCACCAGCCCCTACAGCCTCTATTCCGAAGCCCACGTCACCTTCGAAGACGACGCCGGCGCCTATGACCAGAAGGACGCGGAAGGCTTTATCAAACTGAACGCGCTACGGTTGCGATTGCTGGCAGCTCGCGATAAACGGGTGGGGCGGAATTAGGCACTAATAGCGGGTGGGGGCCTCATGACCGCGGTTCAGAGACGAAACGAAATCAGGAAATTCTGTGCGACTTTTTTCAGCGCAGTCGGTATCGCCGGGATAGTCGCGGCTTTGTTTTCCGAGCCAAAGCCAGAACCTTATCTCATTCTCGGGAGATTTCTGGCTTTCATAGGCGGCATGGCATTTTTCATGCTCGCATATTATATCATTCAGAGACTGGAGGAATCCGGTGTCTGACGAATTGCTTTATCAATTGATTTTCTATGCAGTGTTCTTTGCCGGCATGGGGCTGATCTTTGTGATCCATCTGATCAGCATGAAACGCCTCAAAGCCGCCGACGACCGCCGCGCCGCCGAACGCGAGGCGGCGAAGCTTGCAGCGGCGGAGTGATTGATGTACTCACGGGCCAAGGGTACGGGGCGGAATTAAAGTCCGCTCCGTACTGCTCAGATTAAGCTATCTCTTGCGTAGAGCCCAAATGCCCTGGCCGTGCCCGTAAGGCATGGTGAAGAGGTCTTCTCCTCTAAAGTTTGCCGAGTCGCTCGAGTGATCTTCCAGGGTACGACGGATAGTTGCCTCCAGCGTTTCTGGTAGTGAGCGGCCAGCAGCCGCCCGGAGTGAACGAACAGTGCGATAGATATCTGCAAGAGAAGCCTGTCCACCAAGCCGTGCCAATGCAGATTTGACATCATCTACCCAGCGCACTTTTCCAGTGGGTTCTAGTTGGTCAATCATATGCACCTCCAAATTGGGCTGACTGCCGGACAATTCCGGCAAGGAGGATAATGCCTCTAATTCGGAGGAAAAATCAAGAGGTTTTTCGCTCTTTGTGGTTTGGGCCAACTTTTCTCTCAGTATTCGGGATAAAACTTCCTCCTCATTTGCCTCTGGTGCGGTACGAAGTGTCCATATCATTGCAAATGTATCATTGCTGATCTCGATTTGTCTCATCGTGGCATCCTGGTGGTTGGAGGTTAAAACCTCTAACAGAGGTGAGAACGGATTGCAACTCTGCTGGAACAAAGAATCGGCTTTGCACCCTCCACCTCACCCCCACACCATGCTATATCCCACCCATGGACAAATCCGACCTCCTCGCGCGCATCACGATTGAGCCCGGCAAGATGGGCGGGAAGCCGTGTATCCGGGGCATGCGGCTGCGCGTGGTGGATATTCTCGACATTCTCGCCGGCGGCGGCACGACCGAGGATGTGCTGCGCACCTATGACGAGCTGGAACGCGAGGATGTCCTCGCCGCGTTGGCCTATTCAGCCTAGCTATTCTTTCGGCGCAAAATTCCCTATCCGCCCCCTTATCCCCGGCCTCATACTGACCCGCATGGAAAAGGCTTCGGTTTCCTTGGCGCGGGTCTGGGCGTTGGTGGCGGGTGTGCTGGCGGCACTCCGCGCGCTGCCGGGCTTTGCGTTTGGGGCGGTGCCGGGGGTGGTTTGGGTGCGGGCTTTTGCCGAGCTGCGCCTGGCCGAAGCTGCCGCGCGGCGCGCGATCTTTGCGCTGGCGGCAGCCCATCCATGCCCTGTGCCGGCCGCGCCCGCTGTCCGGCCGTCGGCGCCTGAAGCCCGCCCCGTCCGGCACCGTGCGCTGCGGGCGCGTGGCTATTGCCGTCCCTTCAATCTCTCTGATCGTCTGCCGGGCCTGATGGCGTTCTCCCTGCCGGCGGAGGGCCGGGCGCTTTCCGCCGAGACCTCGCCCGAACGCGACCTTGCCGGCCTCAAGGCGCGCATCGCGGCGCTCTCCGATGTGCTGGACGATCCTGGCCCGGCGCTGGCGCGCTATCTGCGCCTGCGCGACCGGCCGCCGCGCCATGCCTTTGCGCCGTCCTCGGCGCCGTGTCTTCGACCTGGCAGTCCGCCGGGCTATGACCCCGCCCGATGGCAGGACTGGGCCATGGATGTGCTGATGGAGGCCCATCGCCTGGCCCTCAAGGCGCTGGATGCCCCGCCGCCAGAGCTTGCAAGACGCCTTGCCGCAGATTCGCCGGCCTGAGCCCTGCCCGGGCGCGCCGGCGCAGGCTCAATCCCCCTCCATCTCCGCTTCCACGATGCGCAGGCGGGCGGTGACGGCGACGAGGAAGGCGGTCGACCAGCCGATCAGGAGGAAGCCATTGGCCGACTCGATGGCCGAGAGAAGACGCCAGTCCGGGCCGAGCACGACATCTCCAAAGCCCACCGTGGTGAAGGTCGAGGTGGAGAAATAGAGCGCTTCCTCGAAGGTGTCGAACGCCCCGACGGCCATGTAGAAGGCGCCATAGGACCAGACCTCGATCGTGTGCAGGCCAAAGAGGCAGAAGACCACGAACAGGATGGCCCCGAACTGGCGCCAGACCGGCGCGCGCGGCCCGGCCCGGTCTCGCCCGGCGCGCAGCATGGCGATGAGGCCGGTGATACCGGCAAGGTGCATCACGGTGGTCAGGCCCACCATGACGCTCGCCCAGATGAGATTGTGCGCCAGCCCCGCCATGTCCCGCCGTCTCCGAAATCGCCTGCGGCCTACTCAAACCATGCCGCCCGCCCCGTCAATCTTCCGCGCCGGGCAGGGTGGGGCGCTCCGGCGGTCGGGCGGAGATTTGCGAATATTTCGCATCATGGTTTCCGGTTTGGAAAGGATTTGTGGCGGAAATCCAGAGTGTTGGCGCGAATCCGGAGGCTGTGCGGCATGCTTGAAGGTATCATTTTCCTTGTTGTTGCGGGTTTTGGCCTGATCATGGTCCTGGGCCTGATCACGATGGCTTATGAGAAGATCACCGGCAAAACCGTCGGGGAGGCGCCCCCGCGGCAGGATCCCCAGCCGTCGCCGGAGGCGGCAGCGGCCACCCAGGCGGCGCTGCTTGCGATGAGTAGTGCGGTCTATTCCAAGAGCGGGTTCGAGACGCAGCTGGCCGAGTACACAGCCGAACAGCGTGCCGATGCGCCCTTCTATTACTGGACCTGGGTGCTGGCGGCCGACCGGGCCGGCGGCAAGCGCGAGGAGGTCCTGCTGGCGGTGGCCGATGCGCTTTTGCCGCGCGGGGGCGACCGCGAGCTGGTCGGACTGGCCGAGTATTTCTGGGAGGTCGAGTATTCCGGCGAATGGCTGGTGGAGGACTTCATCGACACCCACCTGGTCGCCAGGTCCGGCGAGCATGATGAGGCAATGAAGGCACGCATGGTCGAAGGCGCCCTGATGATCGCGCTGATGCATGACCCCAACGGCAACAAGTATCTCGTGGACGAGTCGGCCTATGAGAATGGCCGCGGCCGGATGCTGGCGCGGGTGCGCGGACTGTGCCTGGACTGGCATGGCTCGAAGGGTGAGGCGCTCTATGCCGAAAAGCTCGCCGCCGCGCGCGAGAAGGTCGGGCCTGTGGTTGCCCAGTTCGGCTATTCCGTCGCTGCCTGACCGGCCAAACTTCGCCTTGCCACGGCGGAGATTTGGCGCGAGGTTATCCTTCCTGAGGCTTGATAAGCCTTGATTTTTCGGGAGGGACACCATGAGGAAACTGATCATAACCGCGATGCTGGCGGGCCTTTGTGCAACGCTGGCTATGGCCGACGAGGTGTGGAGTTCGAATTTCGGCGACATCATCTATGAGCGCGACCTGGACAATGGCATGGCCGTGCTCTCCTATCCGCTGGAGGACTATGAGGATCAGCGCGGCCTCATCTATGTCTTCGGACTGGCCGGCCAGTATGAGGGCCGCGGGCGCTATGACGGCATCTGGATCGAACCCTTCGAGATGAGCGATCCCAAGCTCTGCGAGGTCGCCATCTCCAATCCGGAGACCGAGGACCCGGAATACAAATGGGGCCGGGTGGAGCTGATCTTCGCCAATCCCGACTATCCCGGCACCTTCGTCGCCCAGGGCGCCGACTGTTTCGAAGACCCCATCGACGTGGTGATCGGCTATCCTGTGACCGGCGAAACAGCCAAGCCCGAAGCCATGTCGGATTTCACCGCCAAGGATGAAAGCGCGACCGAGGAGGAATAGCGCCGCTGCACGGTCAAAACCCCTCGCCTCGTGAACCGCAGCACGCTAAAGCGCGGGCCATGGATTTCCTCGACCGCATTTCCAGGGGCTGGGCCGCCTGGCTGATCCTTCTCGTCATTACCATGGGCGCGGCGGCGCCGGGCGTCTTCTCTCTGCCCGCGCTCGACCGCGACGAGAGCCGCTTTGCCCAGGCGTCGAAACAGATGCTGGAGACCGGCGACTATATCCGCATCCGCTATCAGGATGAGCTGCGCAACAAGAAGCCGGCGGGCATTCACTGGCTGCAGGCCGGCTCGACGGCGGCCTTTTCCAGCGCCGAGGCGAAGGAGATCTGGTCCTACCGCATCCCGAGCTGGATCGGCGCCGGACTGGGTACGCTCGCGACCTTCTGGTGCGGCCTTGCGCTGATGAACAGGCGGGCGGCCTTTCTCGGCTCAGCGCTGTTCGGGGCAACGCTGCTGCTGACCAGCGAGGCACACATTTCAAAGACCGATGGCGTGCTGGTCTTCCTGACAACGCTGGGCATCGGCGCGCTCGCGCGGCTTTATATGCGTCAGGATCAGGACACAGCCCTGAGCGCGACCCATCGCGGAGCCGCAGGCGAAGCGGGCGGTCAAAACAGGAAAGCACTTGCGATACTATTTTGGGCCGCCATGGGGCTCGGCTTCCTGATCAAGGGGCCGGTCTCGATCATGGTGGCGGCCTATGCGGGCTTTGGCGTCTGGGCCTGGGCGAAGGCCGGAGAGAACAGGGGCGGCGACTGGTGGCGCGTGCTCATATGGTGGCCGGGCCCGGCGCTTTTCTTCGCCCTGTGGATCCCCTGGTTCATCTGGATCCAGACCGCCACCGACGGGCAATATGTCCAGGGCGCGGTCGGCAAGGACCTGAAGGACAAGTTCGCCGGGGCATCCGAAGGCCATGCCGGCTGGCCGCTTTATCATCTCTCGCACATCCCGGTCTGGTTCTTCCCGGCGACGCTTGTGCTCATTCCCGGCGCGGTTTTCGCCTGGAACCGGCTGCGCGGGGAGAGCGCGGCGGGCCGGCGGAAGGGTACCGACGCGCTGCTGATTGCCGGTGCGCTGGCGGGCCTGCAGGCCGTGGTCGCCTGGGTGTTCGGCGAGCAGACGCTGGTCGCCTATCCTGTGGCGCTGATCCTGGTCTTCTGGGGCCTTGGCCTCCTGCCGGGCTGGCATGCGCGCTGGAGCGGGGAGATCGCTGCGCCCGGCGCAGAGGTGCGCGCGCTGCGCTTACTGGTCGCCTGGGGTCTGCTGACGGCCTTCTTCTTCGAGTTGATGCCGACCCGGCTCAGCCACTATATCCTGCCGGCCTATCCCGCGCTCGGGCTGATCTGCGGGCTGGCGGCCGAGAAGCTGATCTCCGGCGCGCGGATGTGGATCAGCGGCATCGCTTCCATCGCCCTGTTCGTGATCGGCGCCGCATTGCTCGCCATTGTCAGCGCGCGCGGCGTGGACGCCATGTTCATGGCCGAGAGCGCAGGCGATTTCTCGTCCGCCCCCGAAGACGTCGTGCTCGCCCAGTGGAAGCCGATGCTGGACTATCCGCTCTGGCTCTGGGCGTTCGGCGTTGTGGCGGCGATCGCGACCGTGCTGCTGGCGGTGTTCCGGCAGGTCTCGGGCGCGGTGCTTGCCTCCATTGCGGCGGCGACCCTGTTCGGCTGGCATGTGCGCGCGGTGTTCATCCCCAGCCAGACCTGGCTGCAGCCCACCGTGGTGGCGCGCGCGGCGCTGGCGGAGGTCTGTGCGCTGCCCGGTGAAGGCGAGGGTTGCATGGCGCCAGAGATGATCCAGGCCGTGGGCTATGCCGAGCCGTCCTATGTGCTGACCACAGGTACGCAGAACCTGCACCCGCCGGAGACACGGGTGGAACTGCCGGAAGATCCCGGCGCCTATCCCGCCGCCTATCTGGTCAATCTGGAAGACGAGGACGGCCCGGCCGCGCTGGAGACGTTCGAGACGCTGCTGGCCGCGCGCCCGGAGATTTGCGAGATGCGCTCGGCCCCGCATTACGGGCTGAACTATTCAAATGGCGACCCGGTGCACTTCGTGGCCGTGCGGTTTGATTTGTGTGGAGATTGATCTGACAGGCCGCGGCAACCTCTAGAGCCGCTTATCCCCGCGAAAGCGGGGATCCAGGGACCACTCTCTTCGCTATCGCGCTGGGGGGCGTCTCCGGTCCATGGACCCCCGCTTTCGCGGGAGAGGGCGGACATCATATGCTCTGCCAAGCCGCTTAAGACCTAGCCCGGCACATGCGCCGCGATGAGGTGCGGGCCGCCTTCGGCAAAAGCGCGTTCCAGGGCGGCGTCCATTTCCTCGCCGGTATGGGCCGAGTGGCCTTCTACGCCGAGGGACCGGGCAAGGTCGACCCAGTCTATTTCCGGGCCGTCCAGGTTCAGCATGCTGCGCGCGGCCGGACCGGGATTGCCCGCGCCGGTGCGGTGCAGCTCGATCTGCAGGATGCGGTAGGAGTGGTTGACGAAGACCACATTGACCACGTTCAGCCCCTCGCGCGCCATGGTCCACAGGGCCTGGTTTGTGTACATGCCCGCGCCGTCGCCGGAGAGGCACAGAACAGGCTTGTCAGAGCCGATGGCCGCGCCGACCGCGAGCGGGAAGCCCTGGCCGATGGCGCCGCCGGTCAGCATCATCCAGCGGTGCGGGCGCGCCGTGGCGGTGGGGATATATGTCATCAGCCCGTTGGATACGCCGTCATCGGAGACGATGGCGCCTTCAGGCAGGTGGCGGGCAATGGCCATGCCGACCTTGAACGCGTCGAGTTCGCCTGAGGGCTTGTCGGGCAGGGAAAGTGGCATGGCCGGGGCGGCTTCGCTGGCGCCGATGGCCTCGGCCAGGGCAGCGAGCGCAGCGGCGCTGTCGATCTCATAGCTACCAACACTCATCGCCTTGCAGCCCTCGGGCACCAGCAGGCTCGGTTTGCCGGGATAGGCGAAGAAGGCCGCCGGGGTCTGCGTGCCGGCCATGACCATCAGGTCGCTGCCTTCCAGATCGGAGATCGCGGCTTCGGCGAAATACTGCATCCTGTCGGGCATGAAGCGCCCGGCGCCGCGTTCCTGGACCGGATAGAAGGTGTCGGTGAGCACGCGCACGCCGGCCGCTTTCAGCTTTGAGGCTGCCACCAGGCCCTCGCCCATGAGGGCAGTGCCATTGACGATGACCGCCGGCTTCTCCGCGGCCTTTAGGGCGTCGGCGGCGGCATCCAGAGCATTGCTGTCAGGCGCGCGCAGGCTGGGCGGGGTGACCTTCGGCCCTCGGCTGCCGCCCGGTTCCCAGGCGCTGTCGGCCGGCAGGATGAGCGAGACCGGACCGGGCGCGGGCCCGAAGCTTGCCGCATAGGCCTCCGACGCCAGCTTGCCAGCGTTGCTGACCTTGTCGACCGACTTGATCCAGATCGAGTTCGGCGCGGCAAGCCCCATGATATCGCTGGTCAGCGGGGCGTCGTACTTGGTGTGATAGGTGGCGTGGTCGCCGATGACATTGATCATCGGCGTATGCGCGCGCCGGGCATTGTGGATGTTCGCCCCGCCATTCATGTAGCCCGCGCCGAGATGCAGGAGCGTCATGGCCGGCGTGCCGGTGGCACGGGCATACCCGTCGGCTGCACCGGTCGCCACGCCCTCGAACAGGCAGAGCACGCTGCGGATGCGCGGCTCGCGGTCGAGTGCGGTGACGAGGTGCATCTCCGAGGTGCCGGGATTGGCGAAGCAGGCGGTCACGCCATTGTCGGCCAGCGTCCCGACCAGGGCCTCCGCGCCAGTCATCTCTTGTGCGGTTTCGCTCATGCTGTGTCCTTCGCCGGTCTAAAATCTGAGAATGGAGTCATTTTCATCATCACCGTAGAGCCGCGCAATCTCTTCCGCGCGCAGGGCCTGCACCCTGGACTGGTTGATATAACCCTTTTCGGTGATTTCGCCGGCTTCCGGGCGTGGTGGAGTGTCCTGCAGAAGGATCGCGGAGATGCGCTGGGCCGTGTTGGGGTGGGCGGCGTTGTAGGCCTCGATTCCGCGGCGCACGGCCGCGATGATGGCCGGTGACCGGGTGAGCGTCGGAAGGTCTGCCGTCTTGCCGAGATGGCGGCTGCACCAGCCTTCATGCAGGAAGCCGATCAGCGCGATGCGGTCGCGGTTGAGGCCGCAGACGACGACATCGGCCAGCGGGCCGTCGACCGCCTCGACCACCTTCACGCGCACCGTGCCGGCCGAGACCCAGGTACCGTTCATCAGCTTGAACTCTTCCGCCAGCCGGCCGTCGAAAGCCAGGCCCTTGTTCGGATTGACGGGATCGGCAAAGCGCACCGCATCGCCCATGCGGTAAAAGCCCTCCTCGTCGAAGACCTCGGCGGTCTTCTCCGGATTGCGATAATAGCCCGGCGTGATGTGCAGGCCGCGCACGCGGCATTCCAGCTTTTCCCCGACCGGGGCAAGCTTGATCTCGCAGCCGGGCAGGGGCAGGCCGATAAGGCCCATCGTGTCGTTCGGCCAGTGGACGTTCGAGAGCGTTGGCGAGGTCTCGGTGGAGCCATAGCCCGCCGATAGGGAAATCCGCTCGCCGGTGGTCTCCGCCGCCACCTTCTGGATGCGCTCATAGATGTCCTGGCCCAGGCTGGCCCCACCATAGGCCATGACGAAGAGGCGTTTGAAGAAGGTCCTCGCAAGCTCCGGGTCATGCTCCAGTTCGGTCGCGATGGCGGCCCAGGCGGCGGGCACCGTTGTGTGCTGGGTTGGCGAGACCCCGCGCATGTTTCGCATCATCTCCGGCAGGCGTGCCGGCGTCGGCGCGCCCCAGTCGATATAGAGCGTGCCGCCCCAGTCGGTCATGGAGTGCAGGATGGCATTGGCGCCATAGGTATGGCTCCAGGGCAGAAAGTTGATCATCACCTGCGGTCCGGCGCTGAGTTCTTCCAGCCGTTCCACATTCCAGGCCGAGCGGATCATCTTCACCATGGAGGAGATATTGCCATGGGTGTTGATCACTGCCTTGGGCTCTCCGGTGGAGCCCGAGGTCATCATGTATTTCGCCACCGTCTCGGGCGTGAGCCGGTCATAGGCGAGATCCACCGCGCTGGTGGGCGTGGTCTCCAAGAGGCCATGCAGCGGCACGGCCACTTCCACATCCGGGGCATTGCGCGAATAGATTACCGGCCGGCCGGCGAGCTTCATGCCACCAAGGCCGCGCTGATATTCCGCCCCGTCCTCGACATAGACAATGCCGGGCCGGACGAGATCGTCGATATAGTTGAGCCGGGTAAAATCCTCCGCCAGCGTGGCGTAGGCGGGCGTGACCGGCACCACGGCGCTGCCGACCCACATGGCGGCATACATGACAAGGGCATGGTCGATCGTGTTGCGCGAGAGGATCATCACCGGGCAGTGCGGGCCGGCGCCCATGTCGAGAAAGCCCTGGGCCAGGGCGCGGATCTCGCCGAGCGCCTCGCCATAGCTGATCTTCGCCCAGCCCGGCTGGCTCGGGTCTTCTGCGTCCCTCTGGGCGAGCCAGGTGCGCTCCGGGGCGGCCGCACCCCAGTAGACCAGCGGGGCGAGCATGTGCGGGTGATGCGGGCGAAGCGGGTGCCCGTTGCGCAGCAGGATGGAGCCATCCTCGCGGTGCTCCACCTCCAGTTTCTGGGGCAGATAGGGGACTTCGCGAAAGGGAAGCTGACCTGTCATCGGTGTTTCCTCGCCCGCGCCGGCGGGACATTCTCTTTTTGCTCCGGCCTAGTCCAAGCCAATAAAGGGAACAAGACAACTCGCCGACAATTCGCGATTCTAATCGTAGCCTTCCGTCGGGATATGAAGGACGCGGCCGCAATGGCGGCAGTGCACAGAATCCCGGTCATGGCGCATGAGGCCGCAATCGGGGCATTCATGGTCGACCTTGCCGCCAGGCGAGACCACCGAGCGCAGGAGGTTCAGGAACAGGGTCAGGCCCAGCACCATGACGAGGATGGAGAGGAACCGGCCCGTGGTGCCCACCATCAACACGTCGCCATAACCGGTGGTCGTCAGGCTGGTGACGGTGAAATAGAGCGCGTCGATATAGGAATGGACCTGGGTGTCGGAATGGCCGACCTGGGAGACATAGACCAGCGCCGACATGATGAAGACGAAGACGATGAGGTTGGTCACCTTGTTGATGATCTGGTCATGGCGCTTGAAGAAGGGCGTGACGCCCTTGATCCGCCGGATGAAAGTGTAGACCCGCACCGCGCGCACGGCCCGCAGCACCCGCAGGAAGGCGAGATTGGCCACGAAGAGCGGGGCGAACATGGTGACCACGACGATGAGGTCGGCCCAGTTCATGATCCGCAAAAGGAAGTTGCGCCGGTGGCGGGCGATATAGAAGCGCGCCGCAAGGTCTGCCGCGATCACCGCGCCGATGGCATAATCAATTGCCACATGGGTGCGCCCGCGCTGCTCGAACGGTGCCCAGAGGAAATAGCCGATGGTGAGCAGGTCGAAGATCAGCAGCGCCCAGCGAAACACGCCGGGCCATTTGCCGGTTCCCTCATAGAGCCAGAAGAGGGTCCGGTTGAGCCCTCGCCGTTCGCTCATGTCTCGTGGAGGTCCAGATGCAGGGGCAGGCGCCCGTCCATGTCGCCTTCGGGCGTGAGGTGCAGCGCGCCTGAGGCGAGGATTTCGAGCAGCCAGGTCATGGTGCCGGTGGAGTAGCGCATCTGTGCCATGAAGCGGTTATCCTGCCATGCCAGCCGGCCATTGCGCAGGGTGGTGTTGTCACAGGTGAACCAGCTGGTGATCTTGCCGGGCTCGGCGATCACCGGCGCGCTGGCGATGGCCCCGTCCGGGCAGAACATCCAGTAATAGCGATAGGAGACCCTGTCGGGGTCGCGATTGTCCTCGGGTGGCTTGATCCATTTGGAATAGTAGAGCCCGCCGATGACCAGGCCTGCTTCCTGTGCCCGCGTCACCGCATCCATCGATCAGCGCACCAGGGTCTCGACAAAGCGCACGGGCTTGCCGCCGCCGAACTGGGTGATTTCGCCGTCCCGCATGACGGACTTGCCGCGGATGATGGTGCCGACAGGCCAGGCAGTGGCCTGAAAGCCCTCGAACGGGGTCCAGCCGCATTTGGACTTCGACCATTCCTTCGTGATGGTCTCGCGCCGGTTCATGTCGACCAGGGTGAAATCGGCGTCATAGCCCTCGGCGATGCGGCCCTTGCTGGCGATGCCGAAGACGCGCTGCGGGCCGGCCGAGGTCAGCTCGACAAAGCGGCGCAGGGAGAGCTTTCCGGCATTCACATGGGTCAGCATCACCGGCACCAGCGTCTGCACGCCGGGCATGCCGGACGGCGAGGCGGGGTAGGGGCGTGCTTTTTCCTCCAGCGTGTGCGGAGCATGGTCGGAGCCGAGCACATCCACGATCCCGGCATTCAGCGCGCGCCAGAGCGCGTCGACATGGTGCTGCTCGCGGATCGGCGGGTTCATCTGGGCATGGCCCTTGAGGCGCTCATAGGCCTCCGGCGCCACAAGTGTGAGGTGCTGGGGTGTGACCTCGACACTGGCGAGGTCTTTCGCCTCGCGCAGCATCTCCATTTCCTGCGCGGTGGTGATGTGCAGCACATGGATGCGCTTGCCGGTCTCGGCGGCAAGGCGCAAGAGGCGCCGGGTGGAACTGATCGCGGCTTCGGGATCGCGCACCACCGGATGGCTCGTCCAGTCGCCCTGAACGGCAAGGCCGCGGCGGTCGGCGAGGCGGTATTCGTCTTCGGAATGAAAGGCTGCGCGGCGCTTGATCGCCTTCAGCACGCGCTCCACGCCCTCATCGCTTTCCACCAGCAGCGAACCGGTGGACGCGCCCATGAAAACCTTGATGCCGCAGCAGCCGACCATGGCCTCCATCTCGGCGAGCAGGCCGGCATTCTCGTTCGTCGCGCCGGCATAGAAGGCATGGTCGACATCCATGCGGCCCGCGGCGCGGTTGAGCTTGTCGGTGACCATGTCCGGCGTGGTGGTTGTCGGCTCGGTGTTCGGCATCTCGAACACGGCCGTCACCCCACCGAGCGCGGCAGAGCGTGCGCCGGTTTCCAGGTCTTCCTTCCATTCCAGCCCGGGCTCGCGGAAATGCACCTGGCTGTCGATCACGCCGGGCAGGATATGCAGCCCCGTGCAGTCGATCATCTCGCCGGCATCGGCGGTGGCCAGATCGCCGATCGTGGCGATGCGGCCATCATGGATGCCGACATCGCCGGACCCTTCAGCGCCGGGGGTCACCAGCGTGCCGCCGCGCAGAATCATATCATAAGTCGCAGACATACCTTATCTTATGCATGCGGGCTCGGTGATGTCATCAGCCGAGCGCGCCTGCTTGACCTGTTCCCGGCCGGGTTCTACCAGCATGAAAGAGATTCACCGGAAACAAGCGAGATCTGTAGTGTCCACACCGCAAACCGCCCTGCAGGCCCTGCCGCGCCTCAAGCCCATCCTGATCACTATTGGCGCCATCGCCATTCTCACAGTTTCTTCCTATGTCGCTGTGCCGCTCCACCCGGTGCCGGTGACGCTGCAGACGCTGGCGGTGGTGATGATGGGCGCGCTGCTCGGCTGGCGTGCCGGCGCGGGCGTTGTGCTCGCCTGGCTGGCGCTCGCCTTCATGGGCGCGCCCTTGCTTTCGAACGGCGGCGGCAGCCCGGTGGCCTTTGTCGGCCCGACGGCGGGCTATCTGGCGAGCTTCCCGATTGTCGCCGCGCTGGCCGGCCTCCTGCCGCGCGTCCGCACGCCGGTAGGTCATGCGCTGGGCTTTGCCGGCTTTCTCGGCTTGCATGTTCTGATCCTCGCCATGGGCTGGGCCTGGCTCTCGCGCCTGATCGGTGCCGAAGCAGCCTTTGTCAGCGGCGTGGTGCCCTTCCTGATTGGCTCTGTGGTGAAAGCCGGCCTCGCGAGCGCCATTCTCGCCGCGCTTCCGGCCTCCTGGCGCCGATAGGCGCTTTCCAGCCGGGCCCGGCATCCCTATCTTCCCGGCATGACAGCCTATCTGCTTCCCGACCGCGCTCTGCTTCGCCTTGACGGGCCGGACGCGGTGTCTCTGCTTGAACGTCTCGTCACCCATTCCACCATGGATTGGGCGGTGGGCGAGTTGCGCTTCGGCGCGCTGCTGACCCCGCAGGGCAAGGTGCTGGTGGATTTCCTCAGCCTGCGCACCGAAACCGGCGTCCTGATGGACATGCATGCCGACGCCATGGCCCTCCTCCAGCCGCGCCTGAAGCTCTACAAGCTGCGCGCGGATGTCGAGATCGCTCCGGCTGAGGCCATGGCCGTCATGATCGGTCCGGACGGGACGCGGGACCCGCGCGCGAATGGCCTGCCGGCACGGATCTACGGCCCGGCAGACGGAATCCCGCCACTGGATGGCGCCGCGCTCTATATCGGGGCCGGCGTGCCCGAATGGGGCAGGGACTATCGCGATGCGGAGGTCTTCCCGACCGATGTGAACATGGATCTGCTCAACGGCGTGGACTACAAGAAGGGCTGCTTTGTCGGCCAGGAGGTCGCCAGCCGAATGTATAGGCGCGGCAAGATCCGCAAGCGGACAGTCATGGTGAAGGGCGAAGGGCTGGACGTGGGGGCAGGCGTGAAGGCCGGCGACACCCCACTCGGCGAAATCACAAGCGTTTCCGGCGACAGAGCGCTTGCTCGTCTGCGGATTGACCGGATGGCCGAGGCGGGTGATCAGGCTGTCACGGCGGGTGGCGTCAGCGTTGAAATTCTCGACCGGGACAAGTGGCTCTCAGAGGCTCAGAAGACCGGAACCTCGGTCTGAGTTCGCAGTTGATAGGGAAAGGCACATCGGGTGCCTCTCAATCAACTGGAGCTCTTAAAATGCCTACCCCTTCCGGCCATACCACCGCCATCCGCTCAAGCCGTGTTGTCGGTACCGATGTTTATTCCACGAGCGGCGACAAGATCGGCGAGATCGAGGATGTCATGCTGAACAAGATGGACAACAATATCATGTTCGCCGTGGTGGGATTCGGCGGCTTTCTCGGCATGGGCGAGAAGTATCATGCCATCCCGTGGGGGGCGCTCGACTACCACCCTGAAAAGGGTGGCTATGTCGTTCCCTATACCGAGGAGCAGCTGAAGGCTGCCCCCAGCGACAGCCTGTCTGAACTGACGAAGAGTGACGGCATGCTCGCCCGCGATGCCTCCTATGAGTATTATCAGGTGGAACGTTACTGGTAAGGCCAGGCACCCTTCGTTAGGATAGAGATTGGCCAGCCCTCCATAGGCTGGCCCTTTTCTTTTCAGCGAGGGCCAGGTGACCGAGACAGACATTCCCTGCGGTTGGGCGCCGGCCGATGACGTGCTTTACCGCGACTATCACGACACCGAGTGGGGCGTGCCCGAGCGCGATGGCCGCGCGCTTTGGGAAAAACTCCAGCTTGACGGCATGCAGGCCGGGCTTTCCTGGATTACCATTCTGAGGAAGCGCGAGTCGATCCGCGAGGAATTCGAGGGCTTTCACCCCGAAATACTGGCGAACTGGGACGCGGCGCGAATCGAAAAGGCGCTTCAGAACCCCGGGATCATCCGCAGCCCGAAAAAGATCGAGGCGCTGATCGGCAATGCTCGCGCCTATCTCGACATGGCCGAGGCAGGCGAGGATTTTTCCGACTATTGCTGGGGTTGGGTCGATGGCGCGCCCATAGTGAACTGGCTCGCCTACTGGCGCGATGCGCCCGCCAGGACCCCACTCTCGGAGGCCTTCTCGAAGGACCTGAAGAAGCGCGGCTTCAAGTTTGTCGGCCCGACGATCGTCTATGCCTGGATGCAGGCCGTGGGGCTGGTCAACGACCACCAGATCGACTGCCCGCGCCATGGCGCGGTACAGGCGGTTTAGAAGGCGCGTCAGCTATTGCTGAGATCGGTCCGGCCGGCGGGCGACGCCGACGCCGGTGATGATGCCGATCCCGGCCAGTATGGCCGCGCCGATGCCGATCCATTGCGGCGGGATGCCGATCAGAAAGGCGCCATAGCAAACGCCCGCGATGATCACGATGAAACCGATAATATAGAGGCCGAATGAGGACATGGGGCTTGTCTCCTTTGCTCTCATGAACGCAACAGGCCCGCAGGCGGTTCAAATTTGAAAGCGGCGCAATTGTCCTGGCCGGAAGCACGTGGCACAGCTGGACTTATGAAACGTCTCGCGCTCTGCCTCATCATCCTGCCGCTTTCGGCCTGCTCGACCATGGGCCGGCCCTATATCTCCAGCGAAGCGGAATGCGACGAGCTGGTCGATGCCCGCGCGCGGCTCGATTGCCTTGAGGCCGCAGACCAGCGCGAGCGCGACTGGCGCGAGGAACAGCGCGAGAAGGAAGAGCGGGGCCGCTAGGTCCTGTCCTCATCTCCCCGATCAGCGAAAAGGTCGACGCGCGGCCGGGATTTGCTTATTCCTTGGGAAACAAATGAGTCCGCGCGTGAAGCGCGGCCAGAGGAAACCGTCCCATGCCCATCCCCGTGATCTCCGCCACCGGATTGTGGACTCCGCCGCATTCGGTCTCCAATGAGGAGCTTGTCGAAAGCTTCAATGCCTGGGCCGACAAATGGAATGCGGACCATACCGCCGCCATCCAGGCCGGCGAGGTCGAGCCCAAACCCCACAGTTCGGTGGAGTTCATCGAGAAGGCGTCGGGCATCAAGTCCCGCTACGTGGTCGACAAGGCGGGCGTGATCGACCCGGCGGTGATGGCTCCGCGCATCCCCGAGCGGCCGAATGAGGAGATCTCCGTTCTGGCTGAGATCGCCGTGAAGGCCGCGCGCCAGTCGCTCGATGCCGCCGGGCGCGACCCGAAGGATGTGGATGCGGTGCTGTGCGCAGCCTCGAACATGCAGCGCGCCTATCCGGCCATGGCAATCGAGGTGCAACAGGCGCTAGGCATCGAGGGCTTTGCCTTCGACATGAATGTGGCTTGTTCTTCAGCCACCTTCGGCATTCAGACAGCAGCCGATTTCGTGCGCTCGGGCAGTGCGAAATCGGTGCTGATGGTGAACCCGGAAATCTGCTCGGGCCATCTCAATTTCACAGACCGCGACAGCCATTTCATCTTCGGCGATGTGGCCACCGCAGTGCTGGTCGAAGCAGAGGATATTGCTCCGGCCGATCACTGGAAGATCCTGCACACCCATCTCAAGACCCAGTTCTCAAACAATATCCGCAACAATTTCGGCTTCCTCAATCGCGCCGCGCCCGAGGGCATCGGGGCCACTGACAAGCTGTTCGTCCAGGAAGGGCGCAAAGTGTTCCGGGAAGTGGTGCCCATGGTGGCGGCGATGATCCAGGAGGATCTCGACGCGCTCGGCCTTCAGGGCACGGACCTCCGCCGGCTCTGGCTGCACCAGGCCAATGCCAACATGAACCGGCTGATCGCCGGCAAGGTGCTCGGCCATGAGGCCAGCGAGGATGAGAGCCCCACCGTGCTCGACACCTATGCCAATACCAGTTCTGCCGGCTCGATCATCGCCTTCCACACCCATTCCGGCGACATTAAGCCCGGCGAGAAGGGCGTGATCTGCAGTTTCGGGGCGGGCTATTCGGCCGGCACGGTGTTTGTCGAGCGGGCGGCCTGAGCGGGGCAACAGTGTCCCGATTCACCGCGGCTTGACCGCGGTGCCCATCTCCTGATGGGCGTTATGAGCTGGACCTTTCGGAGCTGGGCCCCGCGATCAAGTCGCGGGGAGTCGCTGATAGAATTGGGCTGAAGTCCTCCAGGGTGCGTGCCCGCCCCAAGCCGTCCGTTTTCTTGCCATGATGTCATGTAAGGTCTCCTTCAAACCTGAAGGGAGTCCTCGATGAAACTGCACCTTGCCGCCGGACTGTCGGCTCTTGTCCTGCTCGGCGCGTGTGGCGATGCGCCTGCGCCCATGGGCAACATGTCCATGGACGATATGGCCTATGAGGAGATGGACCGCGATGCCATGCCTGCGCCCGCGCCGATCACGGTGACGGCTGAGCGGAGGATGCAGGAGAAGACAGAGCCGTCCGGCGGCGCCGGCGGCGAGCCTGCCCCCGAAGCCACTGAGCAGTTCATCGCCTACAGCCACAGCCTCGGCCTGCGCCTGCCGGTCGATGCCGTCGAGCCGGTGATGACCTCCCATGTGGAGGCCTGCCAGGCTGCGGGCACAAGCGTCTGCATCATCACCAATACCAGCTTTAACAACCAGTCCGATACCCGCGCCAGCGGTTCGGTCTCCCTGCGGGCCAAGCCCGACTGGATCGAGACCTTCCTGGCCGGCATCGACGAGGATGCCGAAGCGGCCAAAGGCGAGGTGAGCTTCCGCAACACATATGCCGAGGATCTCACCCGCGCGATCATCGACACGGGCGCGCGGCTGGAGGCCCATCGCACGCTGCAGGGGCGGCTGCAGACCCTGCTGGAAACCCGCGATGGCAATCTCGAAGAATTGCTGGCGGTCGAGCGCGAACTGGCGCGCGTGACCGGCGAGATCGAGTCCACCGATGCCTATCTGAAGACGCTGCGCCTGCGTGTCTCCATGAGCCAGCTCAGCGTGAATTACGAGACCAAATTCTCGCCCGTCAGCTCCCAGCGTTTCAATCCGCTGGGCGAGGCGCTGGGCGACTTCTTCTACAATCTCTCAAGCGGCCTGGCCGGCGTGATCACCGCCTTCGCCATCGGCCTGCCCTGGCTGTTCCTGATCGGGATCATGCTGTTCATCTGGCTGCGCGTGATCTGGCCGCGCATCCGGCGCAAGAAGGCATGATGTTGGAGCGGGCACGTGATGCTGCCAGCTTCCACCGACGCGCCAAAGCGCGTAAAGCTTTGGCGTGACCGGCAGGGGAGGGTGGCTTGGATACGGCAACGAAAACCGCGCTTTGGATCATTGCCACGGCTGTGATCATCGCCTTTTTATACCTCGCGCGCGGCATCCTCGCGCCCTTTGCCCTTGCGGTGTTCCTGTTCCTGACGATCGAGGGTTTTGCCCGCGTGCTGGATGAGCTTGTGCCCGGAGACCAGAGCCGGCTGGCGCGGGTAATTGCCATCCTGGTGGTGGTCAGCGGGTTTATCGGCTTCGTCGTCCTGATGGCCCAGGGTATCGCCCAGTTCGGGGGCGAGAATTCGGCCGATTATGAGCGCCGGATCAACGAACTGATCGCCGACATTTATTCCATGATCGGGATGAACGATTCCCCGACGCTCACCCAGCTGCTGTTCAACGAAACTGGCCAGCGGCTGGTCGGCCTGATCGCCAATGCCATCGGCGAGCTTAGCGGCGACCTGGTGCTGATTCTGATCTATATCGCCTTCATGTTCCTGGCCTCGGCGACCTGGTCGCGAAAACTTGATCGAATCTTCACTGATACTGAGCGGCGCAAGCAGGTGACCGAGGTCGCAGAGGCCGCGCGACGGGGTATCGAGACCTATCTGTGGACCCAGACGGTGATTTCCGTGCTGATCACGCTCTTGACCTATTTCACCCTGCGGTTGCTGGGGGTCGAGAACGCCTTGTTTCTGTCGGCGCTGATCTTCGTGCTCAATTATATCCCGACCGTCGGCTCGATCGTGGCCGCGCTGGTCCCGCCGCTGTTCGCGCTGGTCCAGCCCGACGTGCCGGCCTGGGTGCCGGGGAGCGCGCCACAGGACACGTATATATTCAGCGCAATCGCTTTTATCGGTGTAAGTTTTTGGCAATTCGTCATTGGAAATTTTTTGCAGCCGAGAATGATGGGCGACTCTCTCAATCTATCGGCACTGGTCGTGCTGCTTTCTCTTGCGATCTGGGGTGCGATCTGGGGAATACCCGGAATGTTCCTGTCGGCACCGCTGACAGTCCTGATGATGGTGCTGTTTTCACAGTCCAATTCTACACGCTGGGTTGCAATATTGCTTTCGGCAAATGGAGAGCCTAATATAGATCAAAGCAAAAATGTATGAAAAAACAATGGTGAGTGCACACTTACCGATTTATGCTGCTACTGAAAGGGATACTGCGTTTCAGCCCTTGCCGAACAGGGCGACATAATACATATCATCCTCAAGTTTGTCGGATTTGTTACGGCGCTTGCGCCATTGCTTTCTGGCAAACACGAAAACAGGCCTCCGCGTGCGTCCCCCCACCCAGCCTGCGGATGAGGCCTGTGGGCCCGCTGGACACGTCCCCGTTCAGCGGGCCCAATTTATTTTGCGACCGGTGTCATGGTCGTTTCCACATCAAATGAAATGCTGCGCTGGCGGCCTTGCGTTGTTTCGCTTCCGGTGCGGGGCTATGTAGTCCCTTTCATCACGTCAGAGGCTCAGGCATGGCTGCCGACACGATTACGGACACTGATCCGCGCGACCAGATTCTGAAACAGATCCGGACCGAAGCGGCGAATGAAGACATAAGCCGGCTCGGCGAAATCAACCTGGACAGGATTGCCGATGCACACTGGGCGGTTGTCCAGGCGGTGCTGGCCGGCAACAGCCTGGCGCGGGTGCGCCACCAGCGCGCCGAGGATGGAATAACCACAGAGCATAGCGTGCTGGAATGCGCCGGGCGCGACATGCCGTTCCTGGTCGATTCGGTCCTCAATACTTGTTCAAGTCTTGGCTTCGAAGTCTTGGCCCTGTTCCACCCGATCATCACGGTGGAGGAAGGCCGGCGGATTTCCTCGATCCAGGTTTTCCTGCCGCGCCTGTCGGACCGTGAAACAGACGAGCTGGAGACCGAGATCCGGCTCACCCTGGCCGATGTGGCCCTGGCGGTGTCGGACTATGGCGCCATGCGCACGGCCATGCGCGAGGAGATCGAAGGCCTCGGCAGGCAGACCCATCTGGACGAGGACCTGCGCGCGGAATCGGCGGCCTTCCTGAACTGGCTCGCCAGCGATCATTTCGTCTTTCTCGGCAAGCGCACCTATCTGTTCCCGCGCAATGAGGATGGCAATTTCATCCCCGACGAGCCCGACATGGTGGAGGGCTCCAATCTCGGCCTGCTGCGCGACGAGCAGCTCAATGTGCTCAACCGCTCCAGCGAGCCGACCGTTCTCACCCCCGAGATCGGCGCCTTTGTCGGCCGGCGCGAACCTATCATCATCGCGAAGTCGACCATGGTCAGCCGGGTGCACCGGCGCGTGGCCGCCGACTATGTCGGCATCAAGCATTATGACGAAAGCGGCCGCGTGAACGGTGAGACGCGCTTCCTCGGCCTGTTCACGGCCGAGGCCTATGACGAGACCGCGCGCGCCATTCCGCTGGTGCGCAAGCGGGCGGCCAAGATCATCGCCAATACCGGTGCGCGTCCGGGCGGGCACGATGCCAAGGCGCTGATGAACCTGATCGAGACCTGGCCGCGCGATGAGCTGCTCCAGTCCACCGCCGAGACGCTGACGCCCATGCTGCGCGGCGCGCTGCACCTGATTGGCCGGCCGCGCACGCGCGTTTTCCTGCGCCGCGACGAGTTCAACCGCTTCGTCACCGCCATCGTCTATGTCTCGCGCGAGGCCTATGATACCAAGCTGCGCCAGCAGATCACCGCGCTCCTGGAGACCTCGCTCGGCGGTACGGTGACCGATTTCGAGCCGCGCTTTGATTCCACCGCACTCGCCCGCGTGACCTATCATGTCCGCCTCGACGGGGCCTCGACACTGCCCGATGTCACTGCGCTGGAAGCGAAGATCACCGAAATGTCGCGCACCTGGGACGAGGCCTACCGTGCCGCGCTCAAGGAAGCCGAACTGGACGCAAAGGCCGCGGCCGGTGCGCCGATCTTCCGCGGTGCCTTCAACGCAGCCTATCGCGAGGCCTTCTCGGCCGAGGAGGCCCTGCTCGATGTGCGCGAGCTGGCCGAACTGAGCGCCGCCGCGCCTGTGCGCATGCGCGCCTTCCAGCTCGAGGGCGACGATGAGGAAACCCTGCAGGCCAAGATCTATGTCCGCGACGGGGCGATCCCGCTGTCGAACTGTGTGCCGGTGTTCGAGCATATGGGCCTGTTCGTGGCCTCGGAGACCGGTTTTCCGGTGCGCCCGTCGCTGCGGCTCGCGCCCGATGCGCCGGAGACCTACTGGATCCACCATGTCCAGATGCGCATACCGAATGCGCCGCCGGTGGCGATGGACCTGCTGGCCGACCGGTTCGAGCAGGCCTTCGTCGCGACCTGGATGGGCGAAGCGGAGAATGACGGCTTCAACAAGCTGGTCTTTGCGGTCGGCGCAACCTGGCGCGAGGCGGCCCTCCTGCGCGGCCTGTCCGCCTTCCGCCAGCAGACCGGGCGTGACCCGGCCCGCGCAACCCAGATCCGCGCCCTGCGCAAACATCCCGATCTGACGCGCAAGCTGCTCGAGCTGTTCCGCGCACGCTTCGACCCCCATTATGAAGACCAGATGGATGACCGCGCTGCCCGCTGCCGTGTCCTGCGCGAGGAGATCGAGACCGGGCTCGGGCAGGTCGCCGCGCTTGACGATGACCGCGTCATCCGCCGCATTGCCGACCTGATCATGGCGATCGTGCGCACCAATTTCTGCCAGACCCTGGCCGATGGCAGCCCGAAGCGCGCGATCAGTTTCAAGATCGCCAGCCAGGAGCTGGAAGAGCTGCCCGCGCCGAAACCCTTCCGCGAGATCTTCGTGGCCGGGCCAAGCGTGGAAGGCGTCCATTGTCGTTTCGGGCCTGTGGCGCGGGGCGGATTGCGCTGGTCGGATCGGCGCGACGATTTCCGCACCGAGGTGCTGGGGCTTGTGAAGGCCCAGCAGGTGAAGAATGCCGTGATCGTGCCGGTGGGCTCCAAGGGCGGGTTCTATCCCAAGCACCTGCCGCTCAACGGCACGCGCGATGAAATCCGCGAGGCCGGCATTGCCGCCTACCGCACCTTCATCACCTCGCTGCTCGATCTCACCGACAATCTGGTCGAGGGGCAGGTCGTGCACCCCGGCGACATGGTCATCTGGGACGAGGACGACCCCTATCTGGTGGTCGCGGCCGACAAGGGCACGGCGACCTTCTCCGACATCGCCAATGAGATCAGCGTCTCGCATGGCTTCTGGCTCGGCGATGCCTTCGCCTCGGGCGGTTCTGCCGGCTATGACCACAAGGCCATGGGCATCACCGCGCGCGGCGGCTGGGAGGCGGTCAAGCGCCACTTCCGGGAAATGGGCAAGGACATCCAGACCGAGCCCTTCACCGTGGTCGGCGTCGGCGACATGGCCGGGGATGTGTTCGGCAACGGCATGCTGCTGTCAAAGCAGATCCGCCTGCAGGCCGCCTTCAATCACATGCACATCTTCATCGACCCGGACCCGGCAGACCCCGAGCGCCTCTGGGAAGAGCGCAAGCGCATCTTCGACCTGCCGCGCTCGTCCTGGGAAAGCTATGACACCTCGCTGATTTCCGAAGGCGGCGGCATTTTCTCGCGCGAGGCCAAGTCCATCGCGCTGAACGACCAGATCCGCGCCATGACCGGTCTTGTCGGCGACCGCGTCACCCCGAATGAGCTGATCCGCGCGCTCCTGCTGATGGATGCCGAACTGCTCTGGTTCGGCGGCATCGGCACCTATGTGAAGTGCAGCCATGAGAGCAATGCCGATGTCGGCGACCGGGCCAATGACGCGCTGCGCGTGGATGGCCGCGAGTTGAACGTGAAGGTGGTCGGCGAGGGCGCCAATCTCGGCATGACCCAGGCTGCGCGGGTGGAGTTCGCCCAGGCTGGCGGGCGCCTGAACAGTGATGCCATCGACAATTCCGCCGGCGTCGACAGCTCCGACCATGAGGTCAATATCAAGATCCTGGCCAGCGAGGCCATCCGGCGCGGTGATCTGCCGAGCGGGGAGCGGAACATCCTCCTGAAGAAGATGACCGACGATGTCGCCGCCCATGTGCTGGCCCACAATTACGATCAGACCGGCGCGCTGAGCCTGGCTGAGAGCACCAGTCTCGCCGACATGCAGGCGCTGGAGCGGCTCATGGTCTATCTGGAAGAGCGCGGCGTGCTCGATCGCTGGCTGGAGGGCCTGCCCGACAGTGCTGAGATGACGGCGCGGATCGATGCCGGCATGGCCCTGACCCGGCCGGAACTGGCCGTGCTGCTGGCCTGGTCCAAGATCACCCTGTTCGATGATCTCGTTGCCTCCGACGTGCCCGACGATCCAACCTTCCTGCACACGCTGGAGGGCTATTTCCCCGAGGCGATCCGCAAATATGGCGAGTCCATCGAAGCCCACCCCCTGCGCCGGGAGATCATCTCCACCGTGCTGGCCAACCGCCTGCTCGATACCGGCGGGCCGGTCTTCCTCTCACGCCTGCGCGAGAGCACTGACTGCACCAATGCTCTCATTACCCGCGCCTTCGAGATCGCCCGCCAGCTGCTCGGCCTGGAAGAGTTCCACGATGCCATCCACGCGCTCGACAATAGCGTCAGTGCCGATGTCCAGATTTCCATGCGCCGCAATGGCGTGACGGCGCTGACCAGCGCGTGCGAACAACTCGTACACACCATGCCCGAGGCCAGTGTCGAAGAGGTTGTTGCCCTGCTCAAGCCACCGCTGGATGAATTCAAGGCGACCCTGAAGGACACCGCTTCCCAGCATGCCGGGGTGCAGATCGAGCGGCGTGCGCGCGAATTGCTGGCGGCCGGTGTGCCCGAGCCGCTGGCGCGCTGGTCCGGCGCGATCGGCTATTTCGCGCTCGCCATTTCGCTGGTCGACCTTGCCCGCTCGCGTGAGGAGGAGATGCCGGTGGTTGCGCGCACCTTCTTCCAGGTCAGCGATGCGCTGCGGCTCGACCGGCTGCGTGCCTCGGCCGAGGCCGCGCTGGTGACGGCGGGCTACTGGGACCGCGTGGCGACGCGGCGAATGATCGACGACCTCATCGAGCTGCTGGTGGAGATGACCGGACAGGCGCTCACCGAAGGCGGCTTCGAGGCCTGGCTGGCTCCGCGACAGGGCGCGCGCAACGACCTTGTCGCTACGCTGCAGAGCCTGGCCGAGGGCCATAGCTGGAGCTTCTCGCGCTTTGCCCTGGCGGTGGATGCGGTGCGACGTTTCCGTAGCGAGAGCTAGCGGTAAGGCAGAAAAGCGGGAGTTGCCGCGCGTCGAAATCGCTCTTACCCCTGTCTGAAAGACAAAGGCGGGAGGCGGCCTCATGTGGCGGAAACTGGTATTGGGCGTGGTGGGCGTGATTGCCCTGCTCGTGGTCGTGGTGCTCTATCGCACCTTCACCTATGGCGGGGCGAGCCATGTGGTGGAGGTCGAACTGGCCGAGCCGCCAGCCATCGATGGCGAAGCGGCCGCCCGGCACCTGTCGGAGGCCATCGGGTTCCGCACCATCACCATCACCGCCGGAGATCCGCGCCCCGGCACGGAAGGCCCGTGGCTGGACCTGCATGCCTGGCTGGAGGCGACCTATCCCGCCGCCCATGCCGCGATGACGCGCGAGACGGTGGCCGGCTATACGCTGCTCTACACCTGGCAGGGCAGCGACCCCTCGCTCGCCCCGCTGCTGATGATGGCGCACCAGGATGTGGTGCCGGTGAATATCGGCACCGAGGGCGACTGGACCGCGCCGCCCTTCAGCGGGGACATTGTCGACGGCATGATCTATGGCCGCGGCGCGATTGACGACAAGGGCTCGCTGGTCGGCCTGATGGAGGCCGCCGATGCGCTGGCCGCCAGCGGGTTCCAGCCGCGCCGCACGATCCATTTCCTGTTCGGCCATGACGAGGAAGTGTCCGGTTCGGGCGCGCAGGCGGGCGTGGAGCTGCTGAAATCGCGCGGCGTTGCGCCGGTCATGGCCGTGGACGAAGGCTTCATGGTGATCAACCCCTCGCCGCTGTCCGGCGGGCCGATGGCCTATATCGGCGTCGCCGAGAAGGGCTATCTCACCGTCTCGATCACCGCCGTGGCCGAAGGCGGGCACAGCTCGACCCCGCCGCGCGAGTCCGCCGCCGTACGCCTGTCACGTGCCATCGTGGCGCTGGACGAGAACCAGATGCCGGCCGACTTCTCCCGCCCGCCGGTCAAGGAGCTGTTCGAGGCGAGCGCGCCGACCATGCCCTTCGTGCAGAAGATGGCGCTGGCCAATCTCTGGCTGTTCGGCGGCATGGTGGAGGCACAGATGGCCGACATTCCCGCTGGCAATGCGATGATCCGCACCACCACCGCACCGACCATGCTGACCGGCTCGGCCAAGGAGAACGTGCTCGCCCAGCGCGCCACGGCCATCGTCAATTTCCGCATCCACCCGAATGACACCGAGGAGGATGTCATCGAGCATGTGCGCGATGTGACGTCGGATATCGAGGGTCTGGTGATCGAGCGCGGCATTGGCGGCATTCGCGGGCAGGGCGCCTCGCCCGTCTCGCCGACCGACACGTATGGCTATGGCGCACTGGTGGCCGTCGCGCGCGAGGCGGGCGACGGGGCGGATGTGGCGCCAGGCCTGGTGCTGGGCGCGACCGATGGGCGCTATGCCACGGCTATCACTGACAGTGTCTACCGCTTTGTCCCGGCTGTGCTCACACCGGAGGAACTCACCGGTTTTCACGGCACGAATGAGCGCACAAGTGTGGAGAATGTCGCCCGCATGGCGCGCGGCTACGCCCAGTTCATCCTGGCCATGGATGCGGGCGAGTAGGGCCTAGCGCACATAGCGCTCGGCGCCGACACCGCGCCAGTGGCTGGTGCTCTCCAACTCATAGCCGGAGGCGGCAAGGCGTTCGCGCAGGATTTCCGGCTCGCCGTCATTGCACAGGATTTCCGCCTTCAGGAACACGATACTCGGGCTTGAGGCGACAATGTCGTCCCACACCACTTCGGAGCGGCTCATCCAGTCGGGCTTGGCCGCTTCGTCCTGGACCATGCGGTTGGCGACGGGCTGGCCGTAATTATCGAGCCAGTCCTGCTCGGTAAGGTCCCAGCCGCCAATCTCGTGGTGGACGATGAGGCGGCGCTCGCCGGCATAGTGATGCACGACCGGCCAGGTGAAGGTATCGCAGATGATCAGCGTCTCGTCGGCGGCCTGGGCCGAAACCGCGCCGCGCCAGTCCTCGATCACCTGGGCCCCGACATTGGTGACGCTGTCCCCGCGCAGGGTGTAGGCGCCGGCCGACACCAGCGAAGCCAGAAGCGCCGCGCCGACAAGGCCCGCGGTAACCCAGCGGCGCCGGCCATGGGCGGCCAGATAGCCGATCGCCAGAGCACCGCCGAGCATGGCCGGCAGGATGATGCGCTCCATGTAGATCGGCTTGTAGACGAAGCCCATCAGCCAGATGAAGGTCGGGAAAGCGGCCAGGTGGATGACAATCATCACCAGGCTCCAGCCGGGCCGCAGCAGAGAGAGCGCCGCGCCCGACACCAGCGCCAGGAAGAAGACCAGCAGGAGCGGCGCAGACACCGCATTCGGCCCGACCGTGGCAGCCAGCGTGACGGCGGCCTCCACCGGGCTCATCTGGTGCAGCCAGTCAAAGGCGCCGGACGTGCCGAGCATGACGATGAGCCAGGGGCTCCAGATCAGGAAGACCGGGATATGCACCCCGGCCAGCACGGCGATGAGGCGGATGGATCTGCGCGGCGCGGTGGCGACCACCCAAGCGCACAGAGCGGCGTTCAGGATGAAGAGATAAAGGATGGCGGTGTTGTGGGAATAAAGCGCTCCGGCGGCGCCGAGCGTATAGAGCCCCGTCCAGGCCAGGACCGGGCGGGAGACCAGCCGGTCCTCGCGCAGGACAGCCTCTGCGAGACCCTGTGCGGCATAGGCCGCCAGCAGGATGAAGAACAGGAGCAGGGCATAGTCGCGGCCATTATTGGCGTAGACGAGATGGGTGTAGGAGAGGGCCAGCACCGCCATGGCGACGAGGCCGCCCACAGGCCCCATCATCCGGCGCCCGAGCAGCCAGACCGGCACGAGGCTGAACAGGGCAAACAGGGCCGAAGGCAGGCGCAGGCCCCATTCGTCATTGGAAAAGCCGGTGAAGAACTTCACCAGCGCGAAATGCAGCGGCGGGTGGGTGTCGAACGGCACCGTGAAGATGTGGGCATAGCTGTGGCCCGCCGAGGCGAGGGTGTAGCCTTCGTCCACCCAGAGCGAGTCCTGGCCCAGCGTGGCGAAGCGGAACACAGCGGCGATGAGCACGATCAGCCCGGCGGCGGTGCGCTCATAGCCGGCAGGCAGGGTCCGCGCCGGGCACCATTCACCCTGCAGCAGTGTCCAGATTCTGGACAGGGCGTTGGCGGAAGGCGCCGTTCGGGTTCCAGGATGCGTGTTCATCGCGGGCCTTGGATTGCTGCGGGTGCGTTAGCGACCGGTTTGGGGGAGGGCTTGCAAGTCTGCAACCAGTTTAAACCGGCAAGCGAACAGGCGGTTCAGGCGTCGGTCTGCTCGTGATGGGTGTCTTCCAGTCCCATGGCATGGCGGCGGGCCTCTTCCTCCTTGCGGAGGTCGGCGCGTGCGCGCAGTTCATCGGAGAAGGCGCTGGCGAATACACCGGCGGGCAGGGCAACGACGCCAATCCCCGCCATGGCGATCACCGAGGCGGCCACCCGGCCGAGCGTGGTTTCAGGATAAACGTCGCCATAACCCACCGTGGTGAGGGTCGCGATGGCCCACCAGACGGCACGGGGGATGGAGCCGAACTCCTCGCGCCCGGCCCCGACGCCTTCGATGAAGTAGAGCATCACGGCCGAGAGGTAGACCAGCATCAGCGCGACCGCGAGCGTGGTGAATAGCTGGCCGCCGGACCGGCGGATCGCCGCGCCGAGAATGTCGAAGGCCGGCATGAAGCGCGCGATCTTCACAAGCCGTGAGAGCCTGAGGATACGCAGGATCATCAGCGCTTCCTCGCCCTGGCCGCGCATGAAGACGAGCCAGAGCAGCTCCGGCAGGAAGGCGATGAGATCGGCCACCGCGCTCGGCGTCATCATATAGCGCAGGCGCCCGCCGAGCCCGTCATAGCGCGGATCCTCGCCAGATGCCCAAAGGCGCACGACATACTCAATCGCGAAAATCGCCAGGATGAAATAATTGAAGATGTTGATCCCCTCGCGCCACTCGTCGGTGAGGGAGGGTTCGGTCTCCAGCGCCAGGGTGATGAAGCTCGCCACGACCAGGAGCACGATCAGAAGATTGGTGCGCGAGAGCCCGCTCGAATCCCGGGCATCCGGTTCCAGCTCCATATAGAGCCGCTTTCGGAAGCCTATCTGCGTCATCACATGCTGGATCGACATCGCTTTCCCCTCACCCAGGCTGGATGAGTCGGGAGCTTATCGACGGGCCGCGGCCTCGAAAAGGGGTGATGCCTCAGTGTCTTGGCGAGACCTGTCAGCCGCGCAGCGTGGCGCCCGTGGCCTTGCCCGCCTTCTCGACGATCTTTTCCATCACCGCCTCGATCTCCTTGTCGGTGAGGGTCTCACCCTGGGGCTGGAGCGTGACCTCCACGCCGATGGAGCGATGGCCTTCCTCGATGCCCTTGCCGGCATAGACGTCGAAGACCGAAAGGTCAGAGACAAGCTGCTTGTCGGCGCCGCGAATGGCGGCCAGCAGGTCGGCGACGGGCACGCTGTCGGCCAGCACGAAGGCGAGGTCGCGACGCACCGGGCTGCGGTCGATGATGTCCAGTTTCGAACGGGTCTTCGCGCCGCGCGCCTTCATCTGCGGCAGGGCGTTGAGATTGAGCTCGAAGCCATAGAGCGGCCCGTCCACATCCAGTGCCTTGAGCACGCGCGGATGCAGTGCGCCGAATTGGGCGACGGTCACCTTCGGGCCCATTTTCAGGCTGGCGCCCTGGCCGGGATGCCAGTGCTTGTCGCGCGGCGCAGCCACCTGGAAGCGGGCTTCCGGTTGGCCGATCGCCTCGAGCACGGCCAGCAGATCGGACTTGGCGGCATAGGCATCATAGGCCGGAAGGCCCTGCCAGTGGCGGGCATTGGACGGGCGCATCAGCGCCGCCACGATGGTGCGCTGGTCCTTGGGGCCATCGCCGAGATAGATCGGCCCGGCCTCGAACAGGGCCGAACCGCGCTCGCCGCGATCCTTCGCACGCTGCAGCGCCTCGGCGAGATTGGCCAGGATGGTCGGGCGCATCTGATTGAGATCGCTGGTCACCGGATTGGCGAGTGTCAGCTCATCCGGCGTCTCGCCGAACAGGGCCGCTTTTTCCTTGTCCATGAAGCTCCAGGTGACGGCCTCAAGGAAGCCGCGCGCGGCAAGCGTGCGGCGCGCAGTACGCACGCGGTCCTGGATGGTTGTGGTCACCGCGCCGCGCCCGCCTTCCGGCGGGGGCAGGGACTGGCCGGGCAGGGCGTCATAACCCTGGGTGCGGGCGATTTCCTCGACCAGGTCGGCTGACTGCTCAATGTCGAAGCGCCAGGTCGGCGGCACGACATAATAGGCCTCGCCGGAATCCTCGATCTCGAAGCCGAGCTCGGTGAGCGTCTTGCGCATATCCTTGGCCTTGACGTCGAGGCCGGTCAGGCGGGCCACATCGGCGAGCTTGAAGGCGACCTTGTCCTGGCGCGGGATCTTGCCGCCGGCGATCTTCACGTCCGAGACCTTGCCGCCACCGGCCGCGGTGATCAGCTCGATGGCGTAGTGCAGGCCCGGCAGGCAGGAGGCGGTATCGACGCCGCGCTCGAAGCGGTAGCGCGCATCCGACACGATGCCCGTCATACGGCCCGTGCGTGCGGTGCGCAGTGGGTCGAACCAGGCCGATTCGAGGAAGACATCCACGGTCTCGGCACTTACCGCCGTGCTTTCCCCGCCCATCACACCGCCCAGGCCGATCACGCCGCTATCGTCGGCAATGACGCACATGTCGGGCATGATCTCATAGGTCTTGCCATCAAGCGCGGCAAGCGTTTCGCCCGCGCGGCCAAGCCGGGCGACAATGGCGCCTTTCAGCTTTGCCGCGTCATAGGCGTGCAGTGGGCGCGCGCGGTCGAGCGAGACATAGTTGGTGACGTCCACCAGTAGGGATTTCGGCGTGATGCCGACCGCCTTCAGCCGCTTTTGCATCCAGTCGGGCGAGGGGCCGTTCTTCACGCCGCGGATCAGCGCGCCGGCAAAGATCGGGCAGGCGGCTTCCGCTTCGATGCGGATATCCTGGTCGCACTCGATCTTGCTGACCGGCGGCTTGATCTCACGCGGCAGGAAGCGGCCGGCGCCGGCGGCGGCGAGATCGCGTGCGATGCCCTCCACACCGAGCCAGTCGGGCCGGTTGGGCGTGACCTCGAAGTCGATCACCGGATCGTTCAGGCCGAGCGCATCGGCCGCCGGGGTGCCGAGCGGGATCTTCGCGTCGAGATCGGCGATGCCGTCATGATCCTCGCCGGCATTGAGCTCCTTTGTGGAGCACATCATGCCCTGGCTCTCCACGCCGCGGATCTTGCGCGGCTTCTTGTCGAGGCTGAAATCGAGGCCCGGAATATAGGCGCCCAGCGGGGCATAGATGGCCGTCATGCCGGCCCGCGCATTGGGCGCGCCGCAGACGATTTGCTTTTCGCCGTCCACGGTGTCCACCGTACACACGCGCAGCTTGTCGGCATCGGGATGCGGCTCGGCGGTCTTCACCTTGGCCACGGTGAAGGCGGAAAGGTCATCGGCCGGGTTGTGAATCTCCTCCACTTCCAGCCCGGCCTTGAGCATCACCTCGGCGATGCCGTTCACGTCGAGCTTGGTGGCGAGATAATCCTCAAGCCAGGAGAGGGTGAATTTCATCGCCTATTCCACCTGTATGTTTTCCATTGGCCGAAGCGCCGGTGCATACCGGCCCAGGCTTTCAAACGTGTCTTCGTCGCGATCCGTGCAGCTGGGGACCTGTTCCTTACGCGAGGACCCGATCGCATGGGTGCGCCAGCACCGGTCAAAGACGGAGCAGTAGCAGATCGACATTTCCAGCTCGCCCCATTCCGCCGCCGTTGCGTAGAGGGCGTCATGCGAGATGTCTTCATGGCTCCAGGTAATCTGGATGGGGATGATCTCTTCCCCCGGTGCCAGCGCCCGGCCGGCGAGGCCCGCCCATGACAGGTCATAGCCTTCCGGAAGCCGGTCGCGATAGGTGTCCAGCGTGTCCAGTACGATGCCGTCGGCTGACAGGGTCACATCGTGAATGAGCGCGGGGCCGACACCGCTATTGCCCACCCGCATGCCCATGGAGGCGGTTTGTGACGTGGTCGAGACGAAGCCGTCCACCTGCAGCACCGGATAGACCGCGCCATGTTGCTGGGCACGCATCACGCGGCCCTGATCCCAGGCGACATAGACCGCGATGATCGATGTGAGCACCGCGCACACCGCGAGCAGCATTTCAACCTTGTTGCCGTTGCCCATGGCGCGCTCCTAGCTCAGGCCGCCGGAGACGCTCGGCGTCAGCCAGGGCTTGAAGCCATAGTGGCGCGTCCAGGCCGGGTCGGCCTCGAAATAGGGGCGCAGGTCCGGCATGCCGTATTTCAGCATGGCCAGGCGATCCACGCCCATGCCGAAGGCAAAGCCCTGATAGACTTCAGGGTCGATGCCGCAATTCTTCAGCACGTTCGGATGGACCATGCCGCAGCCGAGGATTTCCATCCACTGCTCACCATCGCCGATTTTGATCGTGTCGCCGTCGCGGGTGTATTTCACATCCATCTCGGCCGAGGGTTCGGTGAAGGGGAAGAAGTGGGGCCGCAGGCGCGCTTCCACCGCATCGACCTCGAAGAAGGCCTTCACGAAGTCGATGAGGCAGCCCTTCAGGTGACCCATATGGATGCCGCTCTCGATCACCAGGCCCTCGACCTGGTGGAACATCGGCGTGTGCGTCGCGTCCCAGTCATTGCGGTAGACCCGGCCGGGCGCGATGATGCGGATCGGCGGCTCGCCGGCCATCATGGTGCGGATCTGCACCGGCGAGGTGTGCGTGCGCAGTACCTTGGCGGCTTCCTCGCCCTGGGGCGAGAAGAAGAAGGTGTCGTGGGTTTCGCGCGCCGGATGGCCCTCGGGGAAGTTCAGGGCGGTGAAATTGTGCCAGTCATCCTCGATGTCCGGCCCCTCGGCGACGGAAAATCCCATATCGCCGAAGATCGCCGCGATCTCCTCGAAGACCTGCATGACCGGGTGCAGGGCGCCTTTCGGCTCGGGCCGGGCGGGCAGGGAGAGATCCACCTTCTCTGTGGCGAGCCGAGCTTCGAGCGCTTCGTCCTCCAGCACCGCCTTGCGCGCCTCGACGGCGTCGGCCACGCGCTGTTTCAGCGCGTTCAGCTTCGGGCCCATCTCCTGGCGCTCTTCATTGGACATCTTGCCGAGCGTCTTCATCAGCCCGGAGACCCGGCCCTTCTTGCCAAGCTCGGCGACACGCACCTCGTCCAGCGCGGCGAGATCGCCCACCCCGGAGATAGCCTTGAGCGCTTCTTTCTCGATCTTTTCGATGTCGGACATGGGTAACGGCCCTGCTGCGATGAGCCGGGTGTTTAGCAACTCATTCCGATTTGTCATCCCGGCGGATACGGCCCCGCCGGGAGCAGGGCCGGGAATGGGTTCAGGTCAGCGCCGCTTTCGCCTGCTGGACAATGGCGCCGAAGGCGTCCGGCTCGCGGATGGCGAGATCGGAGAGGACCTTGCGGTCCATTTCGATGCCGGCCTTGTTGAGGCCGTCAATGAAGCGCGAATAGGTCAGCTCATCGTCATGGATGCGCACGGCGGCGTTGATGCGCTGGATCCAGAGCGAGCGGAATTTCCGCTTCTTCACCTTGCGGCCGACATAGGCGTATTCGCCGGCTTTCCAGACGGCGGCATTGGCCGTGCGGAAGGTGTTCTTGCGGCGGCCGCGATAGCCCTTGGCGGCGGCGATGATCTTCTTGTGGCGCGCGTGAGCGGGCACCTTGTTACGAGAACGGGGCATGGAGAGGCTCCTGCTAAATCAGTGTCGGTTCGAGATCGGGGTAAGACTTACAGGCCGTAAGGCAGGTACTTCTTCACGCGGGCTTCATCGGCCTTGGCGGCGACCTTGGTGCCGCGGTTCTGGCGGATGTATTTGCCGGTGTGGCTGATCAGGCGGTGGCGCTTGCCGGCCACACCATGCTTCAGCTTGCCCGTGGCGGTGATCTTGAACCGCTTTGCAGCGGCCTTCTTGGTCTTCATCTTCGGCATTTCGTCTCTCCTTGAAGATCGAGCTCACGCCGGCCTGGCCAGCGGCCCTGATCTGGACTTGGTGTTGAAGGGCGCGAAGGCATGCCGTTCGCCCGAACGCCCGGAAGCGGCGCTATATGACGGAAAAGGAGAGGGGAATCAACCCGGCCTGTGCGGATGCATGATGGCTTTCAACCTTGCCTGCCCAGAGCCCTCATCCTGAGCGGAGACGAAGGACGAGGGCGGGTGATGGAGAGTAAGCAGCCCTGAGCACGATCCATCGCGTAGCGGAGCGAAGCGGGGATCAACAAGGAAGAGGCAAGCCTCATGGTTCGTCTCCGCTCACCCTGAGGCTGAGGGTGACTTACGCTATCCGCACTTGAAGCCGATCACCGTGCCATCCTCGTCGGTGAGGATGTTCAGCCGGCGCGGGACATAGTCCATCGTGGCCTGGTCGGTGGGGGCCAGGATGCGCACCTGTTCGGGCAGGCGGGCGGCCGGGATCTCGCTGGCCGCGCGGCCGAGAAAGCCGCGCACGGCGCTCATGCCGCAGGTGTCCTGCACGCGGTCGAGTCCGTCCCATTCCGGCTGCACCATGGCCTCGCCCTCGGGCGGGGTGGTTTCAGTGGTTTCGGGTGCGGGCGTCTCGGGCGCGGCTGCCGGGGCATCCGGCTCGGCAGGCACATCGCTGCTGGGGGCCGGGGCGCTGCAGGCGGCTGCCAGCACAAGCGCGAGGAGGCCGGGAATGAGCGTGTATCTGGTCTTCATCGGCGGCCTCTCTCATTATTATCTTGTTGCCGGTAATAATTCCGCGCTGACGCCGAGGTTCCGCCTGGTTCGCAGCCCGCCCGGAGGGCGAGGGGCCTAGCGCGGGGCCATGACCATGGTCATCTGGCGGCCTTCGAGCTTGGGCTCAAGCTCCACCTTGGCGACCTCGTCAAAATCGGCCTTCACCTTCTGGAGAAGCTCCATGCCGAGATGCTGGTGAGCCATTTCACGGCCGCGGAAACGCAGGGTGACCTTCACCTTGTCGCCGTCTTCGAAGAAGCGCGCCATGGACCGGGTCTTCACCTCATAATCGTGGGTATCGATGTTCGGGCGCATCTTGATCTCTTTCAGATCGGCAGATTTCTGCTTCTTGCGCGCCGCAGCCTTCTTCTTTTGTTCTTCGAATTTGAGCTTGCCATAGTCGATGATCTTGCAGACAGGCGTATCCTGGTTCCCGGAAACTTCAACAAGGTCCAGTCCTGCTTCCTGGGCGGCATCCAACGCCGCCATCAGGGGCATGACACCCTGTTTCTCACCATTTTCGTCGATCAGAAGCACCTTCTCGGCGCGAATGTCACGATTGATGCGAGGTCCGGTTTTCTTCTGCGGCGCGGCCGCGTGGGGTCTGCGAGCTATGACAAATCTCCTTTAGCTGTTGCAAATCACTGACGATAAATATGCCTGTTTTCGCGCGAATCTTCAAGACGCACGGGCATTGGGGAAGAGGTTCCACATCGACATGGTCCGCCAGACGGTGTCGGCGGTAATGGTCTGGAGCCGGCCATCATGCAAGATGATTTTCTGCGGTGTGAGCGGCGCATCCTGACGCACCTTCACGGCCTCGTCCGCGCGCAGAAGGATGCAGGGGGTTCCCATCAGTCCGGCGGCCTGGATGGCCACGCTGTCCGGGCCGATCACGACACTTGCATTCTCGGCCAGGGCGATCAGTTGGGTAGTGTCTGCCCGCGCGACAAGGTTCTTGGCGCTGCGCACCTGCATTTCCACCTCCTGGGCGAAGAGGCCGGTATCGCGTGTGCCGGTCAGCACCGGTGTAACCTTGGCCTCCGTCAGGCGCTGGCAGAGCTCGGCGACTTCGGCTTTCGGCCAGTACATCGGCGTATCGGGCTTGGCCGAGGGCAGGGCGATCAGGGCAAAATCGGCCTGGATGCCGAAATAGGCCGGCTGTAGCCGCGGCGGGTTTTTCAGCACCGGGCGGACCCAGGCGAGATCGGGCCGCACCACCGTGTCTATCGGCACCGTGCCGGCGGCGATGAGCTGCACGCTCAGGCGCTCGACCTCGTTCATGCCCTCGATCGGTTCCGGGGGCGGGAAGGGCGCGCCGGGGGCCGGCCCGCTCCAGGGCGGCAGCGCGCCAAAGCGCGGTTTGAACGCCTGGAAGAGGGCGGCACTGCGGGCATCCCCGTCCAGGTCGTAGATCATGTCGAAACCGGCGCGCCGCAGTTCGTTGAGCCGGCTGGCCCGGCGCCGCTTGTCGTCATGCTCCAGGTCGCTCACCACATCGTCCACGAATGGGCAGACCTTGGCGAAGGCTTCCGAGGCCGGGCTGGTGACAAGCGTGAGCTTGGCGCGCGGATGGGCATCGCTGATCGCTTTCAGCGCCCCCACGGCCAGGATCAGGTCACGCGGTTCGCCCTGGCGGATCGCCAGCACGGACATGGCCGCCTTGCCAGGGTTCTTGGCCCGGGAATTCGGTACCGGATCAGGCATGCGGGTTTTGTCCCCTATTCCGTCGCCCCACCCAGGAGCCGGGCATACACCTGTAGAGTTTGTAACTGGAGTCCGCGTTTTGAGAAAGATTTCAATACATGAACCCGTCCGGCCTCGCCAAGAGACTGGCGCGCCTCGGCTCTCAGGGACATCAGCGTACGGATTGCTCCGGCGAGGGCGGCAGCGTCTCCCGGCTCGAACCGGGTGCCGGTCTGTCCCTCAATGACGGTCTCGCGCGCGCCGCCATGGTCGGCGGCGATGACCGGCCGGGTCATCGCCGAGGCTTCTGCCGCCGTGCGTCCGAAAGCTTCCGGACGGGTCGACGGCGTCAGCACGATATCGGCGGCCAGATAGGCCGCCGGCATGTCGCGCGTATGCGGCTGGAAGCGCACGCGGTCAGACAGGCCGAGCGCCTCGCTCTTGTTCGTCAGGGCGGTGACATAGGCCTCGCGTCCCTGCGGATCGCCGAGGAAGACAAGGTGCAGGCGCCGGGACTCTTCCGGCGAGAGGATGGCGAGGGCATCCAGCGCCAGGCCTTGTCCCTTCCAGTGCGTCAGCCGGCCGGGCAACAGCAGGACAAGGTCGCCGGGTTTGGTGTCGAGTTCCCAGCTGGCGCGCTGGGCGGCCACACGCTCAGCCGAGACATGCGCCGGATCGAAGGCCATGAGGTCGACCCCGCGCGGAATGGTGACCATGCGCTCGGGCTCCACGCCGTGTTCCTCGTGCACATGGGCCGCGGTCCATTCGGAATTGGCAATCACCAGGTCGGCGCGCGCCATGACGCTGTTATAGAGCCGTTTCAGGCCGGAGCGCGCGGTGTAGGCGCCGTGATAGGTGGTCACGAAAGGCGTACCGGTGCGCCGGGCGGCCCAAAGCGCGCTCCAGGCCGGCGCACGTGAGCGGGCATGGATGAGGTCCACCCCGCGCGTCTTTACCAGGCTGGAGAGCAGGGCGGCGTTGGCGCGCAGGACAAGCGGGTTCTTCGAGGCCGCCTTCATGCGGATCAGCTCTCCGCCAAGCGCTTCGAGGTCTTTCTCCAGCCGCCCGCCCTGGCTCGCCACCAGTGCCTTGGCGCCGGCCGCGCTCAGGGCTTCGGCCACTTCCAGCACGGTGCGCTCGGCCCCGCCGGCGCTCAGCTCGGGGATGACCTGCAGGATGGTGCGTCCTGAAAGATCGGGAAAGGCTGTGGCCCCTTCGGGCGCTGGCTCGGCGGGCGTGACCGCATCCATCAGATTCATGTCAGCGGTTTGCCACAGCTTCGCGGCACGGAAAAGCGACACCGCGCATCATGACGCCGGCTTCGAGTGGCGCTATGCAGGGCGCCATGTCCAGACCAGACCTCGACCCCAAGAATTTCGACGCCCAGGGCCGCCACTGGATCCGCGTGCGCGTCTATTATGAAGACACCGATTTCACCGGCATGGTGTACCACGCCAATTATCTGCGCTTCTTCGAGCGCGGGCGCAGTGACTTCATGCGCGATGCGGGCGTCTCGCACACCGTGCTGCTGGAGCGCGAGGACCCGGCGGCCTTCACGCTGATTCGAGCTGAGGTGGATTACAAATCGGCAGCCCGCATCGATGACGAACTGGACATCGTGACCGCCTATCGCGGCACGAAGGGCGCCAAGATCCTGTTCTCCCAGCAATGTCTGCGCGGAGAGGAACTTATCGCCGCCGGGGAGATTACTGCCGTACAGATCCATGCAGATGGCCGGCCCCGCAGGCCCCTGCCGGAAATTGTTGAGCGGCTTGCGAACAAGCTTCAGGCAATCTGATCCTGACTGCAGTTTAATGGGCACAAGTGGTTAACCGAAGGGCTCTAGCCCGCTAAGCGCTGCGCAATGCGAGCGGGCTGCCGCGATTTCGTCAAGTTTGCTCGCCAAAGACGCCGAATGCACGTCCAGTGGCCGGGGAGGCTGTAAGGCTTGGTAAGCCCTGCGCCGGACAAGAGTGAGTGAAAGAGGGTACCCATGACATCATTTGTCCTTGCCGCGGCCGTTCCGGGCATTGGAAATGTCGAGACAGAATCCGCGTTTTCCATGATCGACCTGCTGCTGCGGGCGGACATCGTGGTTCAGATCGTTCTGGTCATCCTGCTGCTGGCGAGTGTGTGGTCCTGGGCGATCATTGTGGAAAAGTTGTTCGCGCTCGGCGGCACGCGCAAGAAGGCCCTGAACTATGAAGAGAACTTCTGGTCGGGCCAGCTCGATGATGTCGAGGCAAGGCCGGGCGTTGGCGATAATCCGGCTGCCCGTGTGTTCAGCTCCATCTCGCGCGAGTGGAACGATGTGCGCCGCGGCCTTGCGACGGATACCGCGCCAATGGTCGAGCGTGCCGAGCGCAGCATGCGTGCCGCGGTCGACCGCGAGGTCGGGCGCCAGTCGAGCGGCCTGGGTGTGCTCGCCACGGTTGGTTCGGTGTCGCCCTTTATCGGTCTGTTCGGCACGGTCTGGGGTATCATGAACGCCTTCATCAATATCGGCCAGCAGCAGGATACGAGCCTGGCCACTGTGGCCGGCCCCATCGCCGAGGCCCTGTTCGCCACCGGCCTCGGCCTCGTTGCCGCCATCCCGGCGGTGATCTTCTACAACAAGTTTTCCGGCGACCTGAACAAGCTCGCCGACCAGCTCGACACTTTCTCCCAGGATGTTCTGGTGCGCCTGTCGCGCCGGGCCGACGAAGCGCGGGGCCAGTAGCCATGGCGATGATGTTGGGCTCCAGCGGAGGTGGCAAGCGCGGCCGGCGCAGCATGAATGCCGAGATCAATGTGACGCCCTTTGTCGACGTCATGCTGGTGCTGCTGATCGTGTTCATGATCACCGCGCCCATGCTGGTGCGTGGGGAAGAGGTGACCCTGCCGAAGACCAGTTCCGGCCAGCTGGAGGCGACCACCAACCAGCCCCTCACGATTACGCTGACCACCGATGGCCGGATCTTCCTGAACGAGGAAAACGAGGTCGAGCGCGAAAACCTGATCACCCAGCTCGTCGCCATCACCGGCGAGGGCTATGACCAACTGATCTATCTGCGCGCCGACACCGAGCTCGACTATGGCGCCGTGATGGACATCACCGCCCTGATCACCTCGGCCGGGTTCACCCGGATCGCCTTCGTCACCGATCCGCGCGGACGGGGAGGGCAGTAGGCCGCAATGCTGCGTGGATTACCCGCCTCCATTATCCTGCACGCTGCTGTCATCGCAGCGGGCGCCATCGTGTTGCCGACCATGGTGCGCGATATCGAGCCGGCTTTCACCTCGATCCCGATCGAGATCGTGGAGCTGTCGGACGAGACCAATATCCGCGCCCGGCCGGAAGTGGATGCTCCCGAGCCGGAGACAGAAGAGTCCCCGCCGATCGAGGATTACCTGCAGGAACTCGACACCATCCCGCCGGAAGAGCCCGAACCGGAACCCGAGCCTGAGCCGGAAACCGCCGTTGCACCACCCCCGCCTGCGCCGGAACCCGAGCCTGAGCCGGAGCCTGCCCCGGCCGAGGAAGAACCCGAGCCCGAACCGGAATCCGAGCCGGAGCCCGAACCTGACCGCCCGGTGCTGGCCCAGACCGAGACAGACCCGCTCGACGATATTCTCGGCGATGCCTCGAACCTGTTCGACCGCACCCCGCGCGAGCGTACCCGCGCCAATCCGGCCCCGCCGCCACAGGAGGTTCTGGAAGACGAGCAGCCACGCGCCAGCGAAGCCAGGCGCGGCGCCGGCGAGCAGACCGGGAACACGGCGAATGTTGTCGCGCTGATCAATAACCAGATGCGTATCTGCTGGGACGATGTTGTCGATCTGCCCAATCCGGAGCGCCTGAACGTCGTTGTCAGGGTCGAGCTGAACCGCGACGGTTCGATCAAGAATGGCCCCGATCTGGTCGATCCCGCCCGGCCTCCGATTGGCGACCGGTCCATGGGCGTGGCCATCGAACGTGCCTTGCGCGCGGTGCGCAAGTGCGCGCCCTACCGCCTGCCCGAAGGGGCGTTGGATTATTACGATGACTGGGACGAGGTCACCTTGAATATCGGCCCGGCCTATAGGAACTAGAGTTGCGAGAAAGAGGTATCCCCATGCTGAAACGTCTCTTGATGGTGTTGGCCGTGCTGGTCGCGCCCCTGGCGGCCACGCTGCCGGCCGCCCATGCCCAGATCGTGGTCAATGTCGGCGAGGGGACGTTCAAGCCCTATCCGATTGCCGTGCCGCAGTTCACCGCCGCGAGCCCTGAGGCCGAGCCCTATGTCGAAGAGCTCACCGAAGTGGTCCGCAATGACCTGCAGATGACCGGCCTTTTCGACCTGGCCGAGGAAGGCGCCTTCATCCAGCGCGATCTCGATCTCAATGTCGAGCCGCGCTTTGCCGATTGGCGGGTGATCAATGTCGACGGCCTCGTCGTCGGCGAGGTGGACGTGCTCGGCGATGGCCGCGTGGTGCTGTCCCTGCGCCTGTGGGACATCAATGGTGGCCAGCTCTATCGCCTCAACAGCCAGCCCGGTTATCAGGGCGCGCTGGCGCCGGACTATATGCGCACCCTCGGCCACCAGGCCGCCGATGCGATCTATACCCGCCTGACCGGCGAGGACGGCTATCTCAATTCGCGGATCGTCTTCATCGCCGAGAGCGGGCCGAAGACCGAGCGGGTGAAGAAGCTCGCCATCATGGATGCCGACGGCGCGAACTATCAGGAACTGACGACAGGTGTGTACACCATCATCACGCCGCGCTTTTCCGCCTCCGACCAGATCATCACCTACATGTCCTATGAGGGTGGCCAGGCGCGGGTCTACCTGTTCAACATCTCCAATGGCCGCCAGGAAGTGCTCGGCAATTTCTCCGGCATGACCTTCGCCCCGCGCTTTTCCCCGGACGGGACAAGCGTGTTGTTCTCGCGCGCCCAGAACGGCAATTCCGATCTCTACATCATGGATCTGCGCACGCGTCAGAGCCGGCGTTTGACGGATCATCCGGCGATCGACACCTCGCCGTCCATGTCGCCCGACGGCAGCGAGATCGTGTTCAACTCCGACCGCGGCGGCAGTCCGCAGCTCTATGTCATGAACACCGATGGCTCTGCGCGCACCTGCCCGAGCGGCGGGCGCGATGTGGCCTGCCGGATCACCTTCGATACCGGCCGGTATTCCACCCCGGTCTGGAGCCCGCGCGGCGATCTCATCGCCTTCACCAAACAACTTCAGGGCAAGTTCTATATCGGCGTGATCGGGATTGATGGCCGCGGTGAGCGCCTGCTGACCGAATCCTATCTCGACGAAGGCCCGACCTGGTCGCCGAACGGACGGGTGATCGCCTTCTTCCGCGAGGACTATCCCGGCGCCGGCCCGGAACTCTGGTCGATCGACCTGACGGGGCGGAACCTGCGGCAGATGCAGACTCCGACGGATGCGTCCGACCCGGCCTGGTCGCCGCTGCTCACCGAATAGGCGCGTTATTTATGCAACAGATTGAACTGCATAAAAATAACCTCTATTCAAACATTACAACGTCATGAAGTTGACATTCTACCCGGCTACAGCCTGTTATCTCATCGGAGGCAGAACACTTTGGAGCGTTCAGTGATGAAATCCCTTATCAAAACAGTAGCCGCCGCCGGCGTGCTGGTTTCCCTTGCGGCTTGTGCGTCCTCGCCCGAGCCGGAACCGGAACCGGCCCCTGCGCCCGCTCCGGCCCCCGCGCCTGAGCCCGAGCCCATTCCGGAGCCCGTTCCCGAACCCGATCCGGTTCCGGAGTATACCGGTCCGGCCCCCGGCACGCTGGATGACTTCCGGGTCAATGTTGGCGAGCGCGTCTACTTCGATCTCGACCAGTCCCGTCTCGACGGCAGCGACCGCGATATCCTGATGCGTCAGGCGGCCTGGCTGCAGTCCTACCCGCAAGCCCGTATCCTGGTTGCCGGCAATTGCGACGAGCGCGGCACCCGCGAATACAACCTGGCCCTGGGCGAGCGTCGCGCGGCCGCTGTGAAAGACTTCCTGGTCAGCCAGGGCGTCGATCCGGCCCGCATCGACACCATCTCCTACGGCAAGGAACGCCCGCTCGACCCCGCGTCGAACGAGCAGGCCTGGGCGAAGAACCGTAACGGCTTCACCCAGATCACCTCGGGTGTGACGGGCTAGACCCGAACCGCAGATTTTTCTGCACAATGCGGCCGGGTTGCCATATTTTGGCCCCGGCCGCAGCTTTATCTGGGTATCATGGTCAAGCTTCGTTTTCTGCTCATCGCTGCCGGCCTGGGGGCCTCCCTCGGTGCACCGGCGCTCGCCCAGGCACCCATCCGCCAAGGTGTCACATCCCAGGATATCGCTGCGCAGAACCAGGCGCTGCAGACCCAGAATGCGGAGTTGCGCCTGCGCATCTCCGACCAGGAGCGCGAGATCGCCGAGCTGACCGGCAAGGTTGAAACCCTGGAATTCCTGCTTGGCCAGACCCGCGACGAGGTCAATCGCATGCAGGGCGACGATGCCCGCATCGGCCAGGTGCTGTCCGAATACGAACAGCGGATCACGCAGCTCACCCGCCGCCTCGACAGCATGTCCGAGCGCGTTGCCAATATCGGCACCCAGTCCGAGGGTATGACCCTGAGCAATGACAGTTCCGGTGCGGCAGGTCCTGAGCGCAATGTGCCGGCTGATGACACCGCCACCAACTCCCCGCCGCGCCCGGAAAACTTCACCGAATCGAGCGCGCCCCAGCCGCCGCAGACCGGCTCGCTCGGCACGATTTCGGCGACCGACCTGCCCGGTGAGGCCGGCCCGCTCTTCGCCGAGGCGAAATCCCGCCTCCTGCAATTCGACTATGCCGGCGCCGAGGCCGCCTTCACCGAATTCCTCCAGCGCTTCGGCGACGATGCCCAGGCCGGCGAGGCGCAGTACTGGCTGGCCGAGGTGCTTTACCAGCAGGATGAGTATGAGGCCTCCGGCGCGGCCTATACCCAGATGATCCGCGAATATCCCGACGATCCGCGTGCGCCCGATGCACTGGTCAAGCTTGCCCGCGCCATGCGCCTGCTGGGTGAGACCGAACGGGCCTGCACGGCCCTGAACGCCCTGCCGCAGCGCTATCCCAATGCGTCCGGCGTGACGGTGAACCTTGCTGCTGTGGAGCGTACCCGCGCCGGCTGTGACGCCTGAGGCGGTCCACGCGGCGGCCTGGCCGCATCTTGAGGCATGGTGTGGCCCTGTGTCGGGACCGGTGGCGGTCGCTGTGTCTGGCGGCGGCGATTCCATTGCCCTCCTGAAAACCGCAAGCGCTTGGGCGAAAGCTCGTGAGCGCGAGCTTCATGTCCTGACAGTCGATCATGGCCTGCGCGCCGCCGCGCATGAGGAGGCTGAATTTGTTGCGCGCCTTGCCGCTGACCTCGGCCATGACTGTACAAGGTTCACCCTGTCCGATCTGCGCCCGGTTCAGGCCGAAACGCGGCTGGCCCGCCAGCGCGTGCTGGCACGGGCCTGCCGGGAGGCGGGCGCCAGGATCCTGCTGACCGGGCACACGCTGGACGATCAGCTGGAAACCTTCCTCATGCGCCTGCGCCAGGGCTCGGGCGTGTTTGGCCTTGGGGGTATCGACCGGGCCGCCCCGTCTCCGGTCTGGCCGGAAGGGCGGGGGCTGACGCTTGTCCGCCCGCTCCTGTCGCTCGCCCGGCAGGATTTGCGCGCGGCGCTACAGGCCGAAGGGCAGGGCTGGCGGGACGATCCCAGCAACGAAGACCATGCCTATGAGCGCGTACGCATGCGCCAACTGCTCGCTGCCGATGAATCATTGCGAGACCGCACGCGCCGCCTGCAGGCCGCCTTCGCTGTGCTGCGCCGCGCCGAACAGGCCGCCATGGCGGGTGAAGCTGGCGCCCGCCTCGCGGTGCACGGCGATGGCAGTGTGCTGGCCGGTCTTGGCGGCCTGCGTCCGGCCCGGGCGGAACGCCTGCTCGCCCTGGGCGTTCAGCTCGCGGCCGGCGCCGCGCGCATGCCGCGCCGCAGCCAGATCCTGCCTGTGCTGGAGGCCCTGGACGCACCGGGCCGCCGGTTTACCTGTTCAGGCGCATGGCTGGAGATCGAAGCACCCGGTCGTGTGCGCCTCGCGCGCGATCCGGGCCTGGCGGAGAGGGAGTGGCAGGATGGCGTCTGGGATGGCCGGTTCGAACACGCGGATAGCCCGGCCTGCGACACACCGCATCCCATGGCGGCACGAAGCTTGCCGGAAGAAGGGGAGGGTTGGCGCGCTCTGGGGCAGGGCAGGCTGGCCCGGATCTGCGACATCTGGCGTCGTCTGTCGCTTTTGTCACAGTGAGATGCGGTATGAAGAGTCGTTTTCGGGAAATCCTCACCCTATGTTACAATCCAAGCTGCCACACGAATTGAAAGACAGTCCATGAATATGCGCAATCTGGCCATTTGGGGTCTCATCGCGGCACTGATCGTCGGCATGGTGGTCGTCATGCAGGGCAACAGCGCTGCCCAGGACGGCAACAAGATCTCCTATTCGGAGTTTCTTGAGCTATCAGAAACCGGCGCAATCAGCTCGGTCACGGTGAAAGACAACAGCGCCACGGGCGAAACCACGGATGGCCGCAAGTTCAAGACCGAATGGGATGGTCTTGAGATGAATGTCGGCAAGGAACTGGCCGCCAATGGCGCCGATGTGACCTATGATGTGTCCTCCGGCAACACGCTGGGCGCGATCTTCATCAACCTCATCCCGGTTCTGCTGATCCTCGGCCTCTTCCTCTTCATGATGCGCCAGATGCAGGGCGGTGGCCGTGGCGGGGCGATGAGCTTCGGCAAGTCCCGTGCCCGCCTGCTGACCGAAAAGCATGGCCGTGTCACCTTCGACGATGTCGCCGGCGTGGACGAGGCCAAGGAAGAGCTGCAGGAGATTGTCGAGTTCCTGAAGGACCCGTCGAAATTCCAGCGCCTGGGCGGCAAGATCCCGAAAGGTGCCCTGCTGGTCGGCCCGCCCGGAACGGGCAAGACGCTGATCGCGCGCGCCGTGGCCGGCGAGGCCAATGTGCCCTTCTTCACGATTTCCGGTTCGGACTTTGTCGAAATGTTCGTCGGCGTCGGCGCGAGCCGGGTGCGCGACATGTTCGAGCAGGCCAAGCGGTCCGCACCGTGCATCATCTTCATCGACGAGATCGATGCTGTGGGCCGCTCGCGCGGGGCCGGCCTCGGCGGCGGCAATGACGAACGCGAGCAGACGCTGAACCAGCTTCTGGTCGAAATGGATGGCTTTGAGACCAATGAGGGCATTATCCTCATCGCGGCGACCAACCGCCCGGATGTGCTCGACCCGGCGCTTCTGCGTCCCGGCCGTTTCGACCGTCAGGTGACTGTCGGCAACCCCGATATCATCGGCCGCGAGAAGATCCTGAAGGTCCATATGCGCAATGTGCCGATCGCCAAGGATGTGAACGCCAAGACGATCGCGCGCGGCACGCCCGGCTTCTCCGGTGCCGACCTTGCCAATCTCGTCAACGAGGCGGCGCTGCTGGCCGCCCGGCGCGGCAAGCGCGTTGTTGGCATGAGCGAGTTCGAGGATGCAAAGGACAAGGTCATGATGGGCCCGGAGCGGCGCTCCATGGTCATGTCCGAGGACGAGAAACAGCTCACCGCCTGGCACGAGGCCGGTCACGCCATCGTGGCGCTGAAAGTGCCCAAGGCCGACCCGGTCCACAAGGCGACGATCATTCCGCGCGGCCGTGCCCTCGGCATGGTCATGCAGCTGCCGGAAGACGACAAGCTCTCCATGTCGCGCCTGGAGATGACCTCGCGTCTGGCCATCATGATGGGCGGCCGCGTGGCAGAAGAGCTGCGCTTTGGTGATGATAATGTCACCGCGGGTGCCGGCTCGGACATCCAGCAGGCCACGCGCCTGGCGCGCGCCATGGTCACCCGCTGGGGCCTGTCTGAGATGATCGGCCCGGTCGATTATGGCGAGGATCAGGGCGAGGTCTTCCTCGGCCAGCAACTGGTGCAAAGCTCGCACGTCTCGGAAGAGACCTCGAAAAAGATCGAGGACGAGGTGCGCAAGCTGATCCAGACCGGTATGGACGATGCCCGCCGTATCATGACCGACTACAAGGATGAGTGGTCTGCCATTGCCGAGGGCCTTCTCGAATACGAGACCCTGACCGGCGAGGAGATCATTGGACTTCTGGAAGGCAAGAAGCCCGAACGCCCCGATCCCAGCGAGGATGATGACGGTCCGGCTTCGGCTGTGCCCGTGATCGGCAAGCGCCGTCCGAAAGCCAGCGAAGGCGGCCCGGAAGGCCTCGGCGACCCCAAGCCGGCCTGATCCGGCACATACAAGATCAATCCGGAAAGGGCGCAGCGCTGGCTGCGCCTTTTTCATTGTTACACACGCCATCAGCCTCATGGTGAGCGGAGACGAACCATGGGGCGGGCTTCCTTGTTTGATCCCGTATCGGCGCTTACGCGCCTCACATGGATCGCGCTCAGGGCTGTGTGCCGCGCTCTGCTTCCCGCCCTCGTCCTTCGTCTCCGCTCAGGATGAGGGCTCTCGGACGATTAGTTCACTTTTGCTCCCACATGCTCCGGATTGTCGGCATCCCATTGTTTCAGCCAGCGCTTGGGCGCCTGTTTCCGCCAGATCTCGATCAGCTTGGCGCGTGCCCAGTCGGCATCGAAATGCTCCGGGCGCATGAGAATGATATTGTGGGGGCGGTGATGGGCGGTGGTGAAGAACTCATCCCCGCGCACTTCCAGCAGGAATTCCATTTCCGCCGCATCCACCTTGAAGGCCGGTGCATTGGCATAGTCCTGCGGTGCCCACCAGCACCACATCTTGCCGTGCGCCTTCAGGTTCGGATTGCCCCAGGAGACCGCCTCTTCCACCTTCGGCAGGCCCAGCGCGAGCGCAAAGGCCTTCAGCTCTTCCCAGTCCTTCATACCCGGTCTCCATTCCTCGCCGGGACTGTACGCCCGAGTGCGCGCGGGAACAAACGATCAAGCGCCCCGGTTCAGCTTCTATGGCTTTCTCGCACGCCTCCGCTCCGCTCGTCGAACGTGCCCCCTATGAGGGCGGCTATGGCCGGCGGCGCTGCGGGCGGGGCTTTGCCTATTTCGACCGCAGGACCGGCAACGTCCTCGCGCGTGGGCCGGAGCGCGCCCGGCTGGAAGCCCTCGCCGCGCCGCCGGCCTGGCGCGAGGTCTGGTATGCCGACACGCCGGACGCGCAGATCCTGTGCTGCGGCGAGGACGAGGCCGGCCGGCGCCAGTATATCTATCACCCCGTCGCGCGGCTGCTGGCCGATGTGGCGAAGTATGAGCGCCTGCCGGACTTTGCCCGCGCCCTGCCGCGGCTGCGCGAATGGACTAGCCGCTGGCTGGGGCGCAAGGATGATCCGGCCCGGCAGGCGCTGGCCGCCATGCTCCGGCTGATCGACTGCGCCGCCATGCGTGTCGGCGCGGCGCACAATGACGGCTATGGCGCGACCACGCTGGAAGGCCGGCATGTCCGTGTGCACGGCGAGACCGTTGCTTTAACCTGGACGGCCAAGGCCGGACGCCTGCGCGAGGTGGAGCTGCGCGATGGCCGGCTTGCGGGCCTGTTTGCCGATCTGGACATGGCAGAGGATGCCCCGCTCTTTCGCGACTATTGCGGCGATCACGGGGCGACGCCGGAGGAGGTCAACCATCTGATCGGCGAGATTGCCGGGGAAGGCCACACGGCCAAGAGCTTCCGCACCTGGGCAGCAAATGTCGCCGTGGCCGGCTATCTCAGCCGTGCCGGGACACCGAGCATTCACGGCGCCTGCGAGGCGGCTGCCGAACGGCTCGGCAACACGCCGGCCATCTGCCGGTCGAGCTATATCCATCCCGCCCTGATCGAGTCCGCGCGCGACGGGACAGGCCCGCCGAAGTCTCCCGCTCGCCTGCGCCGCCTGCGCCGGGACGAGTGCCTTGCGCTCGCCTGGCTGGAACGCGACGGGAAGGCCTCGCTGAAACGCGCCCTCGCCGAGGCCGGACTCTGAAGGCGGTGGAGAGGGGGCTGTGCCGAGCGTCAAAACTGGTTAAAACACCGGTTCGGAGGGACGCGCATGGCCGACATTTTTATCTCCTACAAGAAAGAGGATGCGGGCCGTGTTGTCCGCATTGTCGAGGGGCTGCGCCAGGAAGGCTTTTCGGTCTGGTGGGACCATGGCATCGCGCCGGGCTCGTCCTGGGACCAGGCGATCCAGCGCGAGCTCGATGCGTCCAAGGTGGTTGTCGCCGTCTGGTCGGAGCAGTCGGTCTCTGCGCCCTGGGTGAAGGAGGAGGCCGGCGTCGGCAAGACGCGCGGGGCGCTGGTGCCGGTGCGTATCGACGATGTCGAGCCGCCGCTCGGCTTTGGCCTCATCCAGTTTGCCGACCTGATGGACTGGGACGGCGATATCGAGGACCCGCACTGGGACTTCTTCATCGAGAGCGTGCGCGCGGTGATGGACGGCAAGCCCATGGCCGGGCTGGAAAAGCCGGCGCGCAAACGCAAGATGAGCTTCCTGCCCATCGCCGCCGTGCTGGGCCTGGCCGTGATCGGCGTCGGCGGTATCATCGGATGGAATGCGCTGAATTCCGTGGATTCGGTCAGTTATGACCGCGCAAATTCCGACGGCACGGTCACGACCAGTACGATCAGTCGGTCCACCGCCCCGTCCCAACCGAGCGAGGCCGAGGAGGCCATGTTCCGGAAGGCGCAGGAATCGACACTGAAGACCGATTATCAGGATATCATACGAAGCTTCCCGCAGGGGTTTTATGCCCGACGGGTCCGCGAGGAAATCCTGCCGACCTGTACCGGTGACATGCGCGATGTCTGGCGCGAGCCCCAACTCCCGCCCGGCCAGATGTTTCGTGCCATCTCTCCGACCGAGGATCTTGCCGGCAACACGCTGACCTATGACACCGAAGAGGCGGCCTGCACCGCAGCCCAGGAGGCGTGGTCACGCGATGCCGACAGATATTGCCGCGCCTTCACCGGCAGTATGGAAACGCGCAATACCCGGCTTGGCACAACGCTCGCTGATTGCGAGTGCCAGGACGTCCAGGGCAATTGGTGGTGTCTCACCGACAGCACCTATACCTGCCGCTACGAAATGAAGACGCAGGAATATGTCGAGGTCTGCGGATGAGCGAGCCGGCTGGCGCGCAAAAGGGCCGTGTCCTCGTCATTGCCGGGTCTGACAATTCCGGCGGGGCGGGCATCCAGGCCGACATCAAGGCGATCACGGCGTCCGGCGGCTATGCCATGACGGCGATCACCGCCATCACCGTTCAGGACACGCGCGGCCTGCACGGTGTCTGGCCAGTGCCACTGGAGGCCGTGCTCGGCCAGATCACCACGGTGCTCGCCGATATCGGTGCCGACACGATCAAGACCGGCATGCTCGCCTCGGCCCTGCTGATCGAACAGGTCGCCGAGACCCTGGCCGAACGCGCGCCAAAGGCCGGGCGGGTGGTCGACCCGGTCATGGTGGCGACAAGCGGCGACAGGCTGGTTGAGCGCGAGGCCGTGGAGGCGCTGGCCTCAGAACTCATCCCCCGCGCTGCACTCGTCACGCCGAATGCGCCGGAAGCGGAGATCCTCACCGGCAAGGCGGTGGAAACCGTGGACGGCCAGCGCCGGGCAGCCGAGGCCCTGCTGGAGCGCGGCGCCCTCGGTGCGCTGGTGAAGGGCGGGCATATCGGCGGCCCGGTGATCGTGGACGTGCTGCAGACCCATCATGGCGAATGGTTGTTTGAAAGCCCCCGCATCGAAACCTGCCATACACATGGCACAGGCTGCACGCTCGCCAGCGCCATTGCCGCCCATCTCGCCCTTGGCAAGCCGGTGCCCGATGCGGTGGATGCCGCGCGCGACTATCTCTGGAAGGCCATCGAGACTGCGCCCGGCTTCGGGGCGGGCCATGGCCCGGTCAATCATGGTTGGCCACTCACCTCGGCTTCGGAGCGGGAATAGGGGCAGGGGCCGACAAGGGCTTCCAGGTCTGCGCGTGTCTTCGCGCACTCCTCCATCATCCAGTCGCAGAACCGGCGCAGATGGGCGCGCGGGGCCTGTTTCTGGCGCAGGCGCACCTGGAAGGCATGCCGGGTCCATCCGCCATGATCGATGGGGAAGACCAGTCGCAGTTCGCCGCTGCGGATCCGGTCCACTAGCATGGCAAGGCCGCAGATCATGAACCCGGCATTGGAATTTACCGCATCTAGGCCGACGGAGATCTGCCGGTATCGGAGGCCGCGATTTTGCGCTGTCTGCCGGTGACCATGGACCGATGCCCAGCGCGGCCAGTCCAGCGCGCCGGGGTCTTCCTTGTAGAAATCCAGATGCAGCAGCGGAAACCCGTCCAGGCTGGCGGCAGTGTTTGACTGATCGATCCGCGAGACCGTCGCCTCGGTCCCGACGGGCGTGAGATAATCGTGGAACAGGAGCTTGCGCGGCTCATCGCCCTCGAGTGGCGCAAAGGTGATCTCCAGGTCGGCTGCGCCCAGCCTCATGGGCACGTCGCCCTCGCCGTTCAGGCAGAACAGGGTGTTGGGATGGGCCGCGCGGAAGGCCGGCAGGCGCGGCTTCAGCCAGAGATCGACCCAGTCGGAATTGGCCGCGATATGGATCTCGTTGACGCGCTGTAGGTCCAGCGTGTCGGACGCGGTCTCAAGTTCCCTGAACGCCTTTTCCAGATGAGGCAGGGCCTGGGCAAGTTCCGGTGTGGGCTTGAGCCCCGAACGCCCGCGCACAAGCAGGTCGACGCCGAGATAGGCCTCCAGCGCCTTGATCCGCTGGCCTACGGCGGCCGGTGTGATTGCGAGATGATCGGCGGCATCCTTCAGCGATCCCAGCCGGGCGGCAAGCTCCAGGGCCTGCAGGGATTTCAGATGCGACAGTCCCGCCATGCCTATTGATAAAGTTTTTCTTTAGTCTCGCAAAGAAGGTTTGGTTTGGGATTTTCGTACGCCTGACCGATCATGTCTCTACCGCAAGTCGAAGGAGGCAGCCATGGCAACACTGAAACGGTATCTTGTAGAGCGCGATATCCCCGGCATCGGCGGCATGTCGATTGTGGAGCTTTGCGGGGCGGCCCGTGCCTCCAATCAGGCGATCGAGCAGTTCGGTGGCACCCTGCAATGGGTCCAGTCCTATGTCGCCGGGGACAAGACCTTCTGCGTCTATTTCGCGGAGTCCGAAGACCAGATCCGCCAGCATGGCGATCTCAGCGGCATCCCGGTGGGCACGATCACCGAGATCCCGCAGGTCATCGACCCTTTAACAGCAAACAATTGAGCCAGACGGATTTGAGACAATGACTGAGCTTAACGAGGAAAAACTGCACGCATTTGTCGGCAAGATGCTGGGAGATCTGGGCGGGGCCTTCGCAGTGCCGACGGCGCGGCTCGGGTTCAAGCTCGGGCTGTTCAAGGCCATGGCGGCGGGCGGACCGGCCACATCGCATGACCTGGCCGAGCGCACCGGGCTGGCAGAGCGCTATGTGCGCGAATGGGCGCTTGCCCAGGCCGCCAACGGATTTGTCGATTTCGACGCCGATACGGGCCGGTTTGCCCTGTCGCCGGAGCAGGCCATGGTCTTCGCGGTAGAGGAGAGCCCGGTCTATCTCGAAGGCGCCTTCGATCTCGCCGCGTCCATGGTGGACAATCATGACAAGGTCGGCGCGGCTTTCCGGACAGGCGACGGCGTGGCCTGGGGCGACCAGGGCGGGTGCATGTTCTGCTCTGTGGGGGCGTTTTTCCGCCCCACCTATCTCAATGCGCTCATCCAGCAGTGGATCCCGTCACTGGACGGCATGGAAGAGCGGCTGAAGGCCGGAGCCAAGGTGGCCGATATCGGCTGCGGAGTCGGTTTCTCGACCCTGCTCATGGCCGAGGCGTATCCCAACAGCGAGTTCATCGGCTACGATTTCCACGATGCGTCCATCCAGAAAGCGCGCGAGCATGCCGCCGAGCATGGCATGGCAGGCCGGGTCAGCTTCGAGACCGCGCCGGCCAAGGAGATCGCCGAGGACGGATTTGACCTGATCACCGTGTTCGACTGCCTGCACGATATGGGCGACCCGCGCGGCTGCGCGAAGCATCTGCACAGCCGGCTGAAGCCCGATGGCGCCTGGATGATCGTCGAGCCGATGGCAGGCGACAGCGCCGAAGCGAACATGAACCCGGTCGGCCGGCTCTACTACAATGCCTCGACCATGATCTGCGTGCCGACCTCGCTGGCCCAGGAAGTGGGCGAGGGGCTGGGTGCACAGGCCGGGGAGGCGGCGATCCGCGATGTGCTCGCCGATGGCGGGTTCAGCCGGGTGCGCCGGGCCAGCGAAGGCCCGTTCAACATGGTGCTGGAAGCCCGGCCTTAGGACCTAGTTCCCCGCCAGGCGGGCGGCTTCACGGATCTCCCCGCGCAGGACGAGCAGGTCGATATTGTCCGGCGCGCCGGAGCGGGCGGCGTTCACGTCCGCCAGGGCTGCATCATAGCGCCCGAGTTCCTTCAGGGCCCGGGCGCGCAGCTCCAGCGCCTCTGTATTGGCCGGCAGGTCAACAAGGACGAGGTCGAGGTCGGTTACGGCCGTCTGCCACTGCTCCATCGCCAGATTGGCCGAGGCGCGGTCAATCAGCAGGTCCGGATCGCCCGGTGCGAGTTTCAGCGCATTCTCGATGGCGACAATCGCGGCGTCCGGCGCGCCGGCCAGCAGCCAGGCGCTTCCGGCCTTGGTGAGATAGGTGCGCCGCTCCTCGATCCCGCCGGCGTCGGGGGCATTGGCCAGCTCTTCCAGCCGCGCCGCGCCTTCATCGGCATGGCCGAGGGCGATCAGGGCGACCGCCGTGCAGTGGCGCGCGCCGGGCCGGGCGCCGGCCGACAGCCAGGCCAGGCCATCCTCATAGGCGGTTTCAGGATCGGTCTCGACCAGTTCCAGGCAATTGGCGAGGCGTGTTGCCTCTTCTGCTTGCACCGCCTTGCCGGCTTCGGTCATCGGGGCGCTTTGCATCAGTGCAAGTGCAGAGAGCAGGGCAGGCAGACTGGACATGGGGCAGGTCGCTCTATTCTTTGGGTTTCGTTAGAGCCCTATGGGCGCCGCAGTGCGAGCGCAAATGACAGTTCCGCAACGCACCCTGTTCTGCTTCGGGCTGGGCGACAGTGCCCAGCATCTGGCCGGTCTGTGCCAGGCAGAGGGCTGGAAAATAGGCGGCATGGTGCGCACGCCGGCCAAGGCCGAGGCGCTGTCGGCGCGCGGCTGGGCGGTGGAAGTGCTCGACGGTACAGGGGCCGTCGCGCCGCCCGAAGGCAGCGACTGGCTGATTTCCATCCCGCCCGGAGATGCCGGATGCCCGGCATTCGCCGCGGCAGGCACCTTGGCCGACACGGCACGCAGCATCACCTATCTCTCCACCACCGGCGTTTATGGCGATCTCGGTGGGAGCTGGGCGTTTGAATGGAGCCCGGTGCGTCCGCAATCGGAACGCGGCGCGCGGCGCGTGAAGGCCGAGACGCAATGGCTTTCCACCGTGGCGCGGGTCTCGCTGGTGCGCCTGCCGGGGATTTACGGCCCAGGCCGTTCGGCGCTGGACCGGATGCGCGAGGGCACGGCGCGCCGGATCGTCAAACCCGGCCATGTCTTCTCGCGCATTCATGTCGGCGACATTGCCCGCGGCCTGTTCCTGCTGGTGAGTGATGAGCGCGCGGACGGCGTCTTTCACTTTACCGATGATGAGCCCGGCCCGCCCCAGGATGTCATCGCCGAGGCCGCCCGACTGCTCGGCCTGCCTGCTCCGCCGGAAGTGCCTTTCAACCTTGCAGGACTTTCACCCATGGCGCAGAGCTTCTACGTCGAATGCAAACGGGTTTCGAACGCGAGGGCGAAAGCCGCGTTGGGCTGGCATCCGGTCTATCCCAGCTATCGCGAAGGGCTGGCAGCCATTCTCGCCTCGGAGAGCCTTGTATGAATGTGATGCGCGTGGCGCTCTCTGTCTCGTTGGCCTGGGCCGGTATTGCCGTGCTGGCCGGACTGATCCTGCAGGTCGAGCTGTTCATGCCCGGCGTGCGGGTCTTCCTGATGGACGGCGCGCCGGCACCATACCTGTTCGCCGGCCTGTCGCAGATCCATGCCAATGCCGTGAAGTTCGCCCTGCCGGCGACGCTGATCGGGGCGGTCGGATGCGCACAGCTCGCGCGTTCTCATCCCGACGGCTCCACTTTGAAGGGCGGGCTCAGTTTCTCCGCCCTGGCGCTGATCCTGCTCGGCACGGCTGTGGCGGCCAATAATGTGCTCCAGCCGATGCGCCCCTTCGGGCCGTGGGCGAGCCTGAACTGGGTCGGAGCGTCGCTGGCGGGGGTGTCGATATTCGCCGGCCTCATCGCCTGCATTCGCACCGCGCAGGCCCGGCGCACGAGCCTGCCCTGGCTGGTCTTTGCCATCGCGCCGCTCTGCCTGCTGGCCGTCGGCGTCCAGATTTTCCGCCAGGACGAGACCCGCTACATGCTCCATGACAGCTATCTGCACATTGCTCTGTGGCATGCCGGGGGCGGCGCTGCCTGCCTGCTCACGCTCGGCCTGCTCAGTGTGGTGGCACGCGCGGAAGGCAAGCGCGTGGATGCGCGCGTCAGCATCATCCTGGCGGGTCTGATCGCCCTGGTCTGGGCCGTCATGGTGCTGCAGCAGGCGCGGGCCGGGCTGGAGGGCCTGCCGCGCGGTTATGTCGATTATCCCGAAAGCTTCAGCGCCCTGCAGGCCCGCGCGAGCCTGGCCGCTTTCCTGGCCTGCGGGCTTTTCCTGCTGGCCGTTTTGCGTCTTGCCGTGGCACCGCGCCGGCCTGAGCTGGACCCTGACGCGTCGGTCTTCTAGGCGCACCAGCGGCGATCAGGGCAGCGCGTTCCTCCTCGGTCAGCAGGCGCCACTGGCCTTCGGGCAGATTGCCAAGCTCGACCGGGCCGATGCGGACGCGTTGCAGGTCGACGACACGCAGCTCAACCAGGTCGCACATGCGCCGGATCTGGCGGTTGCGCCCTTCCTTCAGCACGAAGCGCAGCCTCTGGGGGCCGATCTCGGTCACCTCGGCCTTTTTCAGGCGCCGGCCATCCAGGTTCAGGCCATGGCGCAGTTTCGCAAGCCGGTCGGCCGTGACCTCGCCGCGCACGCGGACAAGGTATTCCTTCGTCATTTCCGAGTCCGGACCGATCACGGCTTTCGCCACCACGCCATCCTCTGAGAGGATGAGCAGGCCATGGCTGTCCTGGTCCAGCCGGCCGACCGGGGCGAGCTTGTGGCGCCGGCCCGGGATCGTCTCGCTTTCGCCGAACAGGGCCTTGCGCGTGAGCAGGCGGACCGCGGGCACCTGCTCGCCCTCCGGCGTGCCGGAGACGTAACCGACCGGCTTGTTCAACAGCACCGTAAGCTTGTTCTCAAGCGCGGTATTGGCCCGCTCGGCCAGGCTCAGCGACTGGCCGGGCAGGATCTTGTGGCCGGGCGAGGAGATTTTCTCGCCCTCGACGGACACCAGCCCATCGGTAATCAGCCCTTCGGCCTCGCGCCGCGAGCACACGCCAGACTGGGCGAGCCATTTGTTGATGCGGACGGGCTCGTCGCCGGAATAGGTGAAAGTGCGGGCCATCTGGCGTCCTCTATCAGACTTTTCCGCGCCTGCCTCCCCGGCGTTTCAGCCGTGCAAAACCCACCTCCCCCGCCAAGTGTTTGTACAGTCAGCGATTCCCCTGAGAGGCGAGAATGGGTTGGGGGTTGTGAAACTGTGTGATTATGTGCGCGCCGAAGGTGAGGTGATCTCTATAAGTTGCAGAGGAGTGACGCAGAATGATCAGGACCTGCATGAAAGGACTGGCTGGCCTTGGGGCCCTGCTGCTTGTGTCCGCATGTGCCACCACAATCGAGCCCGATGGCCGTCTGGACAGCGCCCGCGCGCTGGTGTCTGAGGCCTCGGCCTATGGCACGAGCAGCGATGCCTACACGTCGGCGAGCAGTTATCTCGACCAGGCCGCTGCGGCCTATGAGGATGGCGATGCGAATGACTATTACAACAGCATCGAGCTGACCGAAGCCTATGCGCATCTCGCCATTGCCGAGGGCGAGTTTGCCGAGGCCGACAGTGCGCTGAGCTCGCTGCGCTCGGAGTTCGACACGATCAGCGCCGATGCTGCTTCGTGCACAGAGGAGCTGAGCGCCTGCCAGGCCGATTTCTCCGATTTTACCTCGGCGCGCCTGGCTTCCGATCTCGCCATCATCTCCGGCGCCATGAAATGCGAGCGCACCGGCGGCGAAGACGGCAGTGTGAAACTCGCCTGCCAGGGCCTGAATTTCGGATTCGAGTCCGCCAGCCTTGGGGTGGCGACCGATGCGCGCCTTTCGGCCATGGCCGCTTTCATGGAACAATATCCTGACGCGGCCGTTAAGGTCGTCGGTCATACCGACACCAGCGGACCGGAATCGGTGAACATGGAACTTTCCGAAGCGCGCGCCCAGACCGTGGTCGACTTCCTGACGGAAGCTGGTGTGGATGCTTCGCGCCTGAGCATGGAAGGCAAGGGCGAGGCCGAACCCATCGCCGACAACAATACCCGCGCCGGGCGGATGAAAAACCGCCGCGTGGACTTCGTCATCAGCAGCCTGGAATAGCCCAGGCCGCTGAACCGGTTGCCGGGGGGAACGGGATGGTTTGCTCGCAAGGCGGCCATCCCGTTTTCTGTTTCAGGAACGGGAAAAGGGGCGCACGCACGGCGCCCCTTTTGATTTGTTTGGCAAGTTGGGAAATGGCTCTCAGGTGAACTGGGGCGCGATCTTCAGGTTCTTCACCCAGCCGATCTTCTCCATGATCAACAGCGCGGTGCCGTTATAGTCGACAATCCGGTTCCACAGGCCCCGGCGCGGGCGGTGCAGCGCGCTGACGGGCTCGTCATGGTGATGGTCGTGGAAGGCCTCGCCGCCGGTCAGGAGGCCGATGAGATGGTCGGCCCATTTCGGCGTCTTCAGGTGGCCGAGCACATTGATGCCGTACGTGGTGGCGTGAAACTGCATTGCGCGCCCGATCACGAAGCAGGCATGCAGGATCGCGGTCAGCACCAGTGAGCCGCCAGCCAGCCAGACAATGCCATAGATCACGGCCGGCACGATGAGATGGATCACCAGCGAGAGCGGGTTGTAGAGCTTGTCCATCCACACGATGATCGGCTGGTTCTTCAGCCAGATCGGCATCGGGCGGGACATGTCGCCCTTGTCGCGGAACAGGATCCAGCCAACCCAGGCCCAGCGCTTGGATTCAAACGGATTGTGCGGGTCGCCCGGCTTGTCGGAAAAGCGGTGATGCTGGGAATGATAATTCACCCAGTCCTTTACCTCGCCCTGCATGGCAATGATCAGGTTGAGCATGGTGACCACCTGGCCCGGCGCGCGCAGCTCGCCGGCGCGGTGCTGGATGATCCGGTGCAGCGGGCCGATGCCCATATTGCAGATCACCACGCTGGCACCGACGACAGCCAGGCCGATCGGAAGATACCACCAGTGCAGCGACAGGCTCTCAAGCACCAGGCCGAGAATGACCATCGTCACCAGCATGGCCAGGCCAAGCACGGGGTACACAATGGCGGAAAACAGGCTCGGGATATTGAACGTGTCCCAATTCTTCGGGATCGCGATGGAACGAGGTATCATGGTGTCTCTACAGTCTCCCCTGGGCCTGGCGTCCTGCCCGGCCGATTGTCCGTCCCCGCAGTATGTCCTGCCAGGATTTCCGAAGCATTACCCCGGCGCATTTCGCGCGCAAGCAAGACATTCGGATGAACTGCAAATAGGATGCATTTCGCCAGATAAGAGGGAGGAATAACATGTCAGAGCCATCCGATCCGGCAGTGGGCCTGCGGCGAATCGTGACCACGACGAATGCTGCCGGGCGCTCGGAAATTCTCATCGACGGCCCACCGGCTGAGGACCACGGCGTTGCCAGCCTGCACGAAATCTGGACCGACACGCTGGCCGGGCCGATCGCGCCCGGCGATGCCGGCGACCAGGGCAAGGGCAGGGTCCAACTCACGCCGCCGTCGGGCGGAGTGAAGATCCGCTGGTTCATCGTGCGTCCGCGCCCGGAAGCGGTGCCCGCCGAGCAGTTTGCCGGCTTCGTGAAGGCCGCCTTTGCCGATATCGGCGCGGCTGACCACCAGCCAGACACAACTCGTCATCCGGCCATGCATCTCACCCACAGTCTCGATGCAATCATCCTGATCCGCGGGCGGGTGAAGCTCCTGCTGGATGAGGATGAGACGATTGTCGAGCCGGGTAATGTGGTGGTCCAGCGCGCGACCAATCATGCCTGGGTGGTGGAAGGCGACGAGCCCGCCCTGTTCGTCGCGGTGCTGATCGATCGATCGGGCTAGGGTAAACAAAAGGGCTTGCCAGACCCGATCAGAACGAGTACAAAAAGAGAACATTCTGAGGGGGTGCGGGGATGGCAGCGGAGGCCGACCGTCTGGTCAAGCGTTTGAAGGTGGTCGGTATTTCCCGCGAGGAGATCGGCGAGGCCACTGTATCGCTGCCCTGCGAGGCGTGCAAACAGGTCGGCGTCAGTTTCCGGATGGATGAGCAGCCCGAGGTGCGCTGCGAGACCTGCAACGAGGTTGCGCCGCTGGAAGATTGGCTCGACTGGATCGAGCGGGAACGCCTGGCACCGGCGGCGGCAACGCGGCGCGCAGCAGCGGGCGAAAGCATTTCCGACAAGGTGACCTATCTCCATAATAGCGGCCCGCTGGCCCATGACGTCGCAGAGCCGGAACCCGAACCGCGGGCTGCCGCCGCCGAAGCGCTGCCGCGCGTGGATGAACCCGCGCAAAGCCGGGATGACGAGCCGCACCGCAGTGTCGGCGAAACCCTGATCATCCTCCTCCTGTCGCTGGTCTTTGTCGGCGCAGGATTGCTGGCAACGGCCATGTCGGCCTTCGCCAATTTCCAGGCTTTCGGCGCGATGGTGGACGATCCGCTGCAATCGCGGGTCTGGGCCTGGACCGGGATCATCGCCTCGGTCTGCTCATTCGGCGGGTTCACCTTCGTCTACTGGCACGGGGCAGGGGCACGGATGAAGGAAGCCGCGCGCACCTTCGTCTTCGCGCTCGCCGGGGCGGCGACCAGCCTGGTCGGCACGCAGATGTACATGCAGAACACCGCCGGGGAAAAAGCCCAGGCAGCCAGTGCGGCCGGCGCGCGCGCTGGCGTGCTGGAAGCCCAGATCGACGACTGGCGCGCCGATCTTGAGGGTATTCCGGACGATGTGCGCTCCATCGCCGGGCTGGAGGCCTATATTTCGGAGGTCGAGCGGGTCGGGCGCACCGATGAAAAGCCCTATCGCGATGCGCTCGACGAGCTTGGCCAGGCGCGAAGGCGGGCCGACCTGCAGACCCGTATCGAAGACGCGCGCGGTGAGCTGGCCGATCTTTCCGTGGCCGCGCTGGCGGCAAACGAGCCAACGGCCCGGCGCGGGCCGCTCATGCACTGGTTCTTTGCCGGCATGCTGGAGGTTTTTTCCTCCCAGGCCACCAGTATCGGCTTCGTCGCCCTGATGATCCTGGCTGGCAGGCGAAGGCGAAAGCCCGGTGCGGCCGGGCCGGAAGTTTAACGCAGCGCCGCCTGCAGGTAGGGCGCGAGCTGGGCGGCCAGAGGCTCGATCGTCTCGCTGGTCAGCCCGGCGAGGTTGATCCGTCCGGAAGCGGGCATATAGACCGCCGACTGGATGCGCAGCATGTCAGTCACCGGACCCTGCAAGGGTAGCATGGAGAACATGCCGTTCTGGTGGACGAGGGGGGTGAAGGCGTCCGTGCCGGTCGCTACGTTCAGCGCATCGGCGAGCTGGCCGCGCAGCACGATCATGCGCTCGCGCATGCCGGCAAGCTCTGATTGCCACAGAGCGGTGAGTTCTTCAGACCCCAGTATGGTTTCGACAATCGCCGCGCCATGGGCCGGCGGCATGGAATAGACCGCGCGGGCAATGTCAGCCAGATGGCTGGCGACCGCCTCGGCATCGCGCGGCGAAGTGGTCTGGACCAGGAAGCAGCCGGTGCGCTCGCGGTAGAGTCCGAAATTCTTCGAGCAGGAATAGGCCACCATGGTTTCCGGACAGGCGTCGAGAAAGGCGCGCACGCCGTCCATGTCCTTGTCCAGGCCCTGGGCAAAGCCGTGATAGGCCACGTCCAGCAGCGGGAAGAGTCCCTGGCGGGCACAGAAATCGCCGAGATAGGTCCACTGCTCGACCGTCGGGTCGATCCCGGTCGGGTTGTGACAGGGCCCCTGGAAAATCACGATGTCGCCCGGCGCGGCATGACGCAGGGCATCCATCATGCGCGGGAAATCCACCGTGCCGGTCGCCGGATCCATATAGGGATAGCCGAGCGCGTCGCGCCCGGCCGCCCCGGCGATTTTCAGATGGTTCGGCCAGGACGGATCCGACAGCCAGATCCGCCCCTTCGGGCTCGTCCGCGCGGCCAGCGTCATGGCCAGGAAGATCGCCCCGCATCCGCCCGGCGAGACGAAACTGGCGACGCGGTTCTCCGCCCGCGCCTGCGCCTGCCCCCCGAAGACCAGTGTCTCGATCGCCTCGCAGAAGCCGGCATTGCCGCGCGGGCCTTCATACACCTTGCTGGCCTGATGATCGGTGATGTGGCGCTCGGCGGCCTTCACAGCGGCGAGCACCGGCGTGTTGCCGCTCTCGTCGCGATAAACCCCGACGCCGAGATCGAACTTGTTCTCGCGCGGATCGGCCTTGAAGGTGGCCATGATGCCGAGCAGCGGGTCGGGCGGGCTGATGGGCAGGTCGGCGAGAAAGCGGCTCATGAGTACTCCTCCGCGCGCCAGGGTGGCGCTGCGTGTCATGGTCGCCGGTTTGCCCCCGCGCGTGCCATGAGGTCAAGTTTTGAAAGTCTTTGCGGTGCCTAGCCGACCAGGGCCGCCTCGGTCTTGGCGCGCACTTCGTCCATCTCAACGCCGGGCGCCAGTTCGACCACTTTGAGCCCGCCCTCAACCACATCGAACACGCCGAGATCGGTGATGATCCTGTCGACCACCCCCGCGCCGGTCAGCGGCAGGGTGCATTCCTTCAGGAGCTTCGGCTCGCCGCGCTTGTTGGCATGGTCCATGACCACCACCACGCGACCGACACCGGCCACAAGGTCCATCGCCCCGCCCATGCCCTTCACCAGCTTGCCCGGGATCATCCAGTTGGCGAGGTCGCCATTCTCGGCCACTTCCATGGCGCCGAGAATGGCCATGGCGATCTTGCCGCCGCGGATCATGCCGAAGCTGGTCGCGCTGTCGAAATAGGCCGTGCGGCGCAGCTCGGTAATGGTCTGCTTGCCGGCATTGATGAGGTCGGGGTCTTCCTCGCCCTCAAAGGGGAAGGGGCCCATGCCGAGCATGCCGTTCTCGCTCTGCAGCGTCACATCCATACCGTCGGGGATATAGTTCGCCACGAGGGTCGGAATACCGATCCCCAGATTGACATACATGCCGTCTTTCAGTTCCTGCGCCGCGCGCGCGGCCATCTGATTACGATCCCAGGGCATGGCTCAGGCCTCCTTCGTGCGCACGGTGCGCTGCTCGATGCGTTTTTCGAACTCACCCTGCACCAGGCGGTGAACATAGATGCCGGGCAGGTGGATGGCGTCGGGGTCGAGACTGCCCGGCTCGACGATCTCTTCGACTTCCATCACGCAGACCTTGCCGCAGGTGGCGGCCGGCAGGTTGAAGTTGCGCGCGGTCTTGCGGAAGATGGCGTTGCCCGTGGTGTCGGCCTTCCAGGCCTTCACGATGGCGAGGTCGGCGAAGATGCCGCGCTCCATGATATAGGTCTCGCCGTCGAACTCCTTGTGCTCCTTGCCCTCGGCGATGACGGTGCCCACCCCGGTCTTGGTGTAGAAGCCGGGAATGCCTGCGCCGCCGGCGCGCATGCGTTCGGCCAGCGTGCCCTGCGGGTTGAATTCCAGCTCCAGCTCGCCGGAGAGATATTGCTGCATGAAGAGGTCATTCTCGCCGACATAAGACGACAGCATCTTCTTCACCTGGCGCGTCTGAAGCAGCAGGCCGAGGCCGAAATCGTCCACCCCGGCATTGTTCGAGGCCACGGTGAGATCCTTCACACCGGCCTCGCGGATCGCCGCGATGGACAGCTCCGGAATGCCGCACAGGCCAAAGCCACCCGCCGCGATGAACATGCCGTCGAATAAGAGGCCGTCCAGGGCCGTCTTCGCATCGGGATAGACCTTGCTTGCCATGTTTCAGGCTTCCTCCACCGTCTGTTCGATTGCGCCGAACACAGAGTGCCCGGCCTCATCCATCATCTCAATCCGCACCGTGTCGCCCCGTTTCAGGAAAGGCGTTTCCGGCGCGCCGTTCAACAGCTGTTGAATCATACGGATCTCGGCAATGCAAGAATAACCTCGCCCGCCCTGGGCGATTGTCTTGCCCGGTCCGCCATCCTCGCCCTTGTTCGAAACCGTACCTGAGCCTATAATGGAGCCAGCCGACAGAGCACGGGTTTTTGCCGCATGCGCTACTAAGGTTGGCAAATTGAAGGTGAGATCTTCGCCCGCAAGGGCCCGCCCGAAGGGCTCACCATTTAGATCAACGCGAAGCGGCAAATGCACGGCGCCGTCTCGCCAGTGGTTTTGGAGCTCATCAGGAGTGACAGCCACCGGCGAGAAGGCGCTAGCGGGCTTGGACTGGAAGAAGCCGAAGCCCTTGGCGAGCTCGCCGGGGATCAGGCCGCGCAGGCTGACATCATTGCAGATCATGACGAGTTTGATGTGGCCGGCCGCGTCTTCCGGCGAGGTGCCCATGGGCACATCATCGGTGATGACGGCGATCTCGCCTTCCATGTCGCAGCCCCAGGCCGGATCGCCGAGCGGGATCGGGTCGCGGGGGCCTAGAAAGCCATCGCTCATGCCCTGATACATCAGCGGATCGGAGTAGAAGCTTTCGGGCACTTCCGCGCCACGGGCGGCGCGCACAAGCTCGACATGGTTGATATAGGCGCTGCCATCGGCCCACTGATAGGCGCGGGGCAGGGGGCTTTCGCAGTCATGCTCGTGAAAGCGCGCGGTGGGCACCGAGCCGATCTCGACCTCTTGCGCGAGGCTTTCCAGCTTCGGCGCGCAGGTGTCCCAGTTGTCCAGCGCGGCCTGCAGGGTTGTGGCGATGCGCGCAGCATCGGTATAGCGCGTCAGGTCGCGCGAAACGACAACCAGCCGGCCATCGCGCGCGCCGTTTTTCAGGGTGGCGAGTTTCATGGGGTTTCCTCTTTATGTCTGGGTGTGTTTTGGGCAGCAAGGATGCGCGCAGGACAGATGAGCTTTCCGGTTTCCGATCCACCGCGGCTTGACCGCGGTGCCCAGCTCCAGATGTGTATTCCTGCTGCATCTTCTCGTGATGGGCCCCGCGATCAAGTCGCGGGGAGTCGATGGAGAGTTTTGCGCCACAGTTGAAAGGGTGAAACGTCAGCCCTCTTCCGCGATTTTCTCATGCAGCCAGGCGGCGTGTCTTGGCGCCTTTTTCGTTCGGCTCCATTCTTCCAGCATGTCCTCGGCGACCTCTTTGAGCTGGGCATATTGCTCCGGCGTGCCGATATCGCAGGCGAGTTCGAGACGGTGGCCATTGGGATCGAAGAAATAGATCGACTTGAAGATGCCGTGATGGGTCGGGCCGATGACCTCCAGCCCCTCGGCCTCGGCGCGCGCCTTGGCGGCCATCAGATCGTCCATCGAGCCGACCTTGAAGGCGATATGCTGGACCCAGGCGGGCGTGGCCGCGTCGCGGCCCATGTCCGCGCGCGTCGGCAGCTCGAAAAAGGCCAGCACATTTCCGTTTCCGGCGTCGAGGAAGACATGCATATAGGGGTCGGCCTCACCGGTGGACGGCACCTCGTCTTCAGCAATAGCAAGCTGGAAATCCATGCCCAGAACGCGCTGGTAAAAGCGCACGGTTTCCATCGCATCCTTGCAGCGATAGGCGACATGGTGGACGCCCTGCAGGGCGGGGGGGGATATTTGGCTTGTCATTCCGGCATTACTCCCTTATGTTCTGCAAGTGTTCCGAGCGGAGGCGCCCATGTCCGACGTCGAAAATTTGGTTTTGCCAATGCTGCAGCGTATCCAGACGGAGCTGACTGGAATGGTGCGCAGTCTGGACACGGTGTGGGACGATCTCCAGCAGTTGAAATTGCGAATGATCAATGTCGAGGAGAACATGGTCGGTATGAACAGGCGCATGGACAGTATCGACATTCGGCTCGACCGGATTGAGCGCCGTCTGGAACTCGTCGACGGCTGAGTGCGCACTTGCACTAGGATGCAGGTTCAGATCCATCTGCGGACTCGCGTCTTGTAGGCCTCGAACTCCGGGCCGAATTTCGCTTTCAGCGCGGCTTCTTCCGGCAGGATCTGGAACACGGTGATCCAGCCCATGGCCGCGGCGAGGAAGACCAGGCCCAGCGGCTGACGGAAGATCAGCGCGGCGGCCAGCGTGGCCAGCGCCATGCCGAGATACATCGGATTGCGCGAGATCAGGTAGATCCCGTCGGTGACCAGTTGGCTGGTGCGGTCGGGATGATGCGGATTAACGGTCGTCTTGCGCGCCATGAAACCGGCCCCGGCCATCAGCAGTACCAGCGCGCCGAGTATGCCAATCGCAAGGCCGATATTCGGCAGGAGCGGCCAGCCGAGCCGGGTCACCGGGAAGAGGGCGCCGGCCGCCCAGGTCAGCAGGATCGCGAGCGCAAAGACCAGCGGCGGCGGGATGAGCAGTTTCATTGCGCGCCATCTCGCTTGCCGCGCCGCCAGGCATTGAACCAGCTGCCAAGCCCGACACCCGCCGCCACGCCGAGAATGGCGAGGGGCGTGATCAGCCCGGCGAGCGACAGCCCGCCACCGATCAGGGCGCCGACAATCACGCCGATCAGGCCCTCGGCCACGGGGGAGAGTGTCAGTTTCTGTCCATCGCTCATACAGGGGCCCTTCGGGTCAGTCGTCCATTGGCGTTTGCTGATGCTGGATCAGCCTCCAACCCTTATCGGTCTCCGCATAGGTCGAGGTACAGACACAGCGATACATCTCGGCATCATCGCGCTGGCCTTCTGCCTTGTAAGCGAGGACGAGCACACTCCCGTCCGATGCAATCTGGCGGTCCGACATGGTCACACTATCCCATCGGGGCGCGTGTTTCAGCGTGTCCAGAATGGCTTCGCCATGCAGCAGGCCCATACCGGGGAACGCCATCACACAGTCTGGATGCATGCGCGCTTCATAGGCCGCAACGCCTGCGGTCCAGAAGCTTTCTTCCGTCTCCCAGATGGCAGGATCATGAGTCATGCCGGCTCCTCCGTTTTCAGGACGCCGCGATTGATCTGATCGCGCTCGATGCTTTCGAACAGGGCCTTGAAGTTGCCCTCGCCAAAGCCTTCCTTGTAGTCGCCCTTGCGCTGGATGAACTCGAAGAAGACCGGCCCGATGCGCGGCTCAGCGAAGATCTGGAGCAGGAGGCGCGGCTCGCCGCCCTCGGTCGTGCCGTCGAGCAGGAGACCGCGTGATTGCAGGGCGTCGACATCCTCGCCATGGCCGGGCAGGCGAGTGTCGAGCATCTCGTAATAGGTGTCCGGCGGGGCGGTCATGAAGGGCACGCCTTTCTCTTTCAGCCGGTCATAACAGGCATAGAGATCGTCGCAGATCAGGGCGATGTGCTGGATGCCCTCGCCATTGTATTCGCGCAGGAATTCCTCGATCTGGCCCTTGCCGCCTTCGCCTTCCTCGTTCAGCGGGATGCGGATCTTGCCGTCCGGCGCCGTGAGAGCCTTGGAGGTCAGGCCGGTATATTCGCCCTTGATGTCGAAATAGCGGATTTCCTTGAAGTTGAAGAGGGTCTCGTAAAAGTCAGCCCAATAGGCCATCCGCCCGCCATAGACATTATGGGTGAGGTGGTCGATCAGCTTGAAGCCGCAGCCTTCCGGATGGTGCTGCACGCCGGGCTGGAAATCGAAATCGATGTCATAGATCGAGAGTTCGCCGGCGCCGGTATTGTAGCGGTCGACCAGGTAGATGATCGAATTTCCGATGCCGCGAATGCCGGGGATGTGCAGCTCCATCGGCCCGGTCTGGACTTGTACAGGTTCGGCGCCCGCCGCGATGAGATGGTCATAGGCCTTGCGGGCATCCTTCACGCGGAAGGCCATGCCGCAGGCGCTGGGACCATGCTCGCGCGCGAAGAACCAGGCCGGCGAGCGCGGCTCGTAATTGGTGATCAGGTTGATCCCGCCCTGGCGCCAGAGTTCCACCTGTTTCGACCGGTGGCGGGCGACCTTCACAAAGCCCATCGTCTCGAAGACCGGCTCCAGCAGGCCCTTTTCGGGCGCGGAGAACTCGATGAACTCGAAACCGTCGAGGCCGGCGGGATTGTCGAACAGGTCTGCCATGGCGTCCTCTCCATTTTGTGCATGCTTGCCAATTGGTTTCAAATGTAACTAAATGGCGGCAAGAGTGCAAGCGAGCGGAGCTGAAAAATGAGTGAGCCGGAGACAGGGCAGGGCGCAGAGCCCAGGCTGAGCCTCAACGACTTCCTGCCCTATCGCCTCTCGGTGCTCTCAAACACGATCTCCAGCGCTATCGCCGCGCGCTATCAGAGCGCCTTCGGCCTGACGATCTGGCAGTGGCGGGTGATGGCCGTTCTCGGCGAAACGCCGGGCCTGATGGCCAGCCAGGTCGCCGAACGCACCGCCATGGACAAGGTCGCCGTCAGCCGAGCGGTCTCCGGGCTGGAGGATGTCGGCCGGCTGGAGCGTGTGCGCGATGAGAGCGACGGCCGCGCCGCGCGCCTGCATCTCACGCCTGATGGCGAGGCAGTCTACGCGCAGGTCGTGCCCATTGCGCTTGCCAGCGAGCGTGACCTTATCCATGGCCTCAGCCCGGATGAGCGCGCGCAGCTTGCCACGCTCATGGGCAAGCTCGCGGCGGCTGCCTCCCCCGACGCGCCGCTCTGGTAGGGCTGAAAGCGCGCCCATGAGGCGACTGGCAAGGCATTTGCTTCCCCTGATACGCGAAATCCGGACCTGACCCGCAATGGGGCAGGCCTGCCGCTGACAGGGAGCATCTGAGCCTTGAACCTGCTCGTCTTTGCCTTCGCCGCCATCGTGCTTGTTTCCGCACATCTCCTGCGCGCTGCGCGCCCCGGACACCTTGCCGGCGGCGCTGTTGCCTTCCTGATCAGTCTCGCCATCAGCGTCATGGCCGTGAAGGCCGCCGCCGCCAGTTTCGGGCTTGGTCGGACGACCGATTTCGACCGTGTCGTCAATCATGCCGTCGCTCAGGTCGAAGCCGATCCGCGCGTCCCGCTGATCGTATTCACCGGGGCCTCCTATTCGCGCAACGCCCTTGATGGCGAGGCGCTCACCCGCCAGCTGCGCGCCGACGGTTATCCCCACCGCGTGATCAATCTCAGCCTGGAGGCCGCGAGCCTTGCCGAACGCGAGGCCCATCTGGACGCTTTCCTGTCGCGCATTCCGCGCGCACCGGACCTTGTCTTCGTCGAGGTCGCTGCCGCCTTCGACCAGCACCCGGCACAATTCTTCGACAATTCGAAGTTTTCCCTGCGCGGCATTGAGCAGTTCGACCTGCGCACCAGCGCCTGGACCGGCGTCGGCCTGATGCAGGGCGGATGCGCGGGTGCGGCCGACTGTGCGAAACAGGCCGGCCTGACGGGCGCCCATTTCGGGCTTAACGCGCTCAATATCGGCCTCGTTTCCCAGGGTGAACGCGCCGAGGATGCCGGCGACCTTGCCGCCTATGACCCTCAGTATACCGCGCGCGAACCTGTCGATCCGGAGTTCCGGTTGGATGGCCTGCGCGCCGGACCGAATTTCGCACCGCGTCCCGGCCCGCTCTGGATCGCCAGCCTGCGCGCCCAGCTCGATGCGCGCCTCACCGCGCGCGGCGTGCGCGAGGTCGGCTATTATTTTCCGCCGGTGATCGATGCCCATGAGCGCGCCTATGTCGATGGTCTCTGCTTGGGTGAGCTTGCCAGCGCGCCGTGCATCTCACCGACAGATCCGGCCCTGCTCGCCGCGCTCGAAGGCGAAGTCTGGTTCGATCACAGTCACCTGCTTGCTCCGGGGGCGGAGATTTACACTCAGTGGCTCGCCAATGAGCTGATCGCGACAGGCGCACTCGACCGTGCACCACGTTTCCAGATCAGCCAGGAGGCCGCCGCGCCATGATTTTCACCGAGCCGGTCTTCCTCATATTCTTTGTGCTGACCTTCACGTTTTACTGGCTGATGAAGGGCAGGGAAGCGCGCCTGTCGCTGCTGCTGGTCGCCTCCATGGTGTTCTATGGCTGGTGGGACTGGCGGTTCCTCGGGCTGATCGGCTGGGTGATCCTCGTCAGCTGGGCCTGCGCGCTGATGGCCGCACGGCTGCGGCCGAGGACGGCAGGCCGGCGCATCCTGCTGGCCACCGCGATCACCAGCCATCTCGGCGTGCTCGCGACCTTCAAATATTTCGGCTTCTTCTCCGCCAGCGCGGCCATGGCGATGGAGTCCATGAGGCTCACGCCGTCCTGGCCGGTGCTGCACATCCTGCTGCCGGTCGGCATCTCCTTCTATGTGTTCCAGGCGATCAGCTATGTGGTGGATACCGCGCGCGGCGATCTCGCGCCCGAACGCCGCCTGCGCCGGGTCGCGCTCTATATCGCCTTCTTTCCGCAGCTCGTGGCCGGCCCGATCGTCCGTGCGGCGAGCTTCTTTCCGCAGATGGAGCGCGAAAAGCGCCTTTCGCGCGCGCTCATCGCTTCGGGTCTGCGCGCCTTCCTGATCGGTTTCGTATACAAGGCCGGCATCGCGGACAATCTCGCACCTCTGGTCGACCCGGTCTATTCCGGCGGCGATCTGGCGGCCTGGTCAAACCTCGCGCTGGTCGGCGCCACGCTCGCCTTTGCCGGGCAGATCTATTTTGACTTTGCCGGCTATTCGCTGATGGCCATCGGCGTGGCCCGCCTTTTCGGCTATCACATCCCGAAGAATTTCGATTATCCGTATGCCTCGCTTTCCATTGCCGACTTCTGGCGCCGCTGGCACATTTCGCTGTCTTCCTGGTTGCGCGACTATCTCTATATCCCGCTCGGGGGGAACCGGGGCGGCCGCTTTGCGACCTATCGCAACCTGATGATCACCATGGTGCTCGGCGGGCTCTGGCATGGCGCGGCCTGGACCTTCGTGGCCTGGGGCGCCCTGCAGGGAGCCGGCCTCAGCCTGCACCGCGCGCTGTTCGGCCGCTCGTCCCTGCGCATCGGCTGGCTGCCGGCACTGATCCTGACACAGGGCTTTGTCCTGCTCAGCTGGGCCGCGTTCCGGGCCGAGAGCTTTGCCGATATGGGCGCGGTCTGGCTCGCCTTTACCGGCCTGCGCGAGGGCGGCCCGCAAATGCTCGCATGGTATGTCTGGCTTGTGCCGGGGCTCATCGCGATTGACGCACTGCTCGGTCGCCACGGCCGCCGGCTCGCCCGCGCCCTGCCGGCCCTGAAACGGCCCGCGGTCTACTGGAGCGGGCTCGGCGCCACGGCCGGATTGCTGCTCGCGCTCTATCCTCTGGAAGCGGCGCCCTTCGTCTACTTCCAGTTCTAGGCGCATCGCTATAAGCATCGGGTATGACCCCCGGCCCGATTCAGATCGTGATCGATGCATGTGACGCCCCCGGCGCCTTCGATGGCGCGGGCGGCCTGCCGCCACTGGTGGCGAGCCTGAAAAGCTGTGAGCCCTTCACCCATATCGATTTCGCTGCTCCGGTGATCCTGTGCGCCGAGCGCGATGCCGCCCGGGCACGCGGCGCCTTCCTGGTGTCGGGCGACAGCGATGGCCGCGTGATCGCCTTCGATCCGCCCGGCAGCGCGGAAGACCGACTCGCCCTGGCGAGCCTACCCGGCATGATGGTCGCCTGCCTGCAACCGGGACAAGCATTTTCCCCGCAAATGACCATCTCTGAGATGACGGGAACGGGCATATCCTTGATGCCGGCCAGCCTGCGGGGGGTCTGGGTGCCCGAACCCAATCAGTGGGCAGAGCGGTGCGGGACAGAGTTTGGAGACGAGCAGCATGGCTAGGTATTTCGGCACCGATGGCATCCGCAAGAAGGTCGGCACACCGCCGATCACCCCGCTCGGCATGACTCGGCTCGGCGAGGCGCTCTGGGCCTGGCTGACGGCCACGGTGGAAGGCACGCCGCACATCGCCATCGGCTGGGACACGCGCGCGTCCAGCGGCTGGATCATGCATGCGCTGACCGCGCCGATGCGGGCACACGGTGCACGGATCGACCTGCTCGGCGAAGCGAGTACGCCGGAGCTTGCCCGCTATACGCGCACCAGCGAGGCCATGCTCGGCATCATGATCACGGCCTCGCACAATCCGGCCACGGACAATGGCGTAAAGCTGTTCGATGGCGCCGGCTTCAAACTGCCGGGCGATGCGCAGACCTGGATTGAATCGCTGATGGGCGAGCTCACCGACAGCGCCTTCATTCCGGGCGATCCGTACCAGGTCAATCTGGTCGAATGGGGCGAGCCGGACCTTGCGCCCTATGGCCTTGAGGCCGGCACGCTGGAGGGCCTCCATATCGTGCTCGATGCGGCCCATGGCGGCGGCGCGCCGCGCGCGGGGGCTGTCCTCAAGGCTTTCGGAGCGACGGTGACAAGCATCGGCGTGGAGCCGAACGGGGTGAACATCAATGACGGCCTCGGTGCGACCCATACCGACACGCTGGCCGCCAAGGTGGTCGAGCTGGGCGCCTATGCCGGCCTCGCGCTCGATGGCGATGCCGACCGGGGCATCATGGTGGACGAGACCGGCGCGGAGGTCGACGGTGACCAGCTCATCGCGCTACTCGCCACGGTGATGCAGGAGGAAGGTCGTCTGACGGGCGGCGGCGTGGTGGCAACCGTGATGTCCAATCTCGGGCTGGAGCGTTATCTCTCCGAACGTGGGCTTACCTTGCAGCGCACCGGGGTCGGCGACAAGCTTGTCGTCGAGGCGATGCGCGCGGGGGGCTATAATCTCGGCGGAGAACAATCCGGCCATATCGTGCTGCTCGATCACACAACAACCGGAGACGGCCTGCTGGCCGGTCTGCATGCCTTGGCCATCGCGAAGGCGGACGGGCGGAAATTCTCCGAGATTTCCAGGGTGTTCGAGCCGGTTCCTCAGAAACTCGTGAATGTCAGCTTCGAGGGCGAAAGCCCGATGCGAACCGAAGCGGTTCAGGATGCGATGCTGGCCGTGGCCAATCGTCTGGGGGCGGACGGACGCGTGCTGGTGCGCGAGTCCGGCACCGAGCCGCTGATCCGGATCATGGTCGAGGCGCTGGATACGGATGCGTTGAAGGCCGGGCTGGACGAGCTTGAAGCCGCCGTGCGGTCTGCGCTCGCCTAGGCTGGCGTGGCGCAGAGGTCGTACTCGTCCGCCTCATCGATCCGGACACTGAGGATGTCGCCCGGGCGGACGTTTTCCGCCTCTGAGAGATAAACGACACCATCGACTTCCGGCGCATCGGCTTTCGAGCGGGCGATCCACTCACCGGCGGTCTCGCCCGCCGCGTCCACGATTACATCCTGCACAGTGCCGACCTGGGCTGCCGCGCGCGCAGCGGACACTTCCGCCTGGGCCGCCATGAAGCGGTGCCAGCGCTCTTCCTTCACCTCTTCGGGCACATGGTCGGGCAGGGCTTGGGACTCCGCATGGGCGACGTTCTCGTATTTGAAACAGCCGGCCCGGTCGATCCTGGCCTCGCGGATGAAATCGAGCAGGATCTCGAAATCCTCCTCGGTCTCGCCGGGGAAGCCGACAATGAAGGTCGAGCGGATCGCAAGCTCAGGCACGGCCGCGCGCCAGGCCTTGATGCGCTCCAAAACGCGGTCCTGCTTGGCCGGGCGCTTCATGGCCTTCAGCACGGAGGGGCTGGCATGCTGGAAGGGGATGTCGAGATAGGGCAGCACGCTGCCATCGGCCATCAGGTCGATTATCTCATCTACATGCGGATAGGGATAGACATAGTGCAGGCGCACCCAGGCGCCGAGTGTGCCGAGCCCGCGCGCGAGATCAATGAAACGGGTCTGGTATTCCCGGTCCCGCCATTTTTCCGGCGCGTATTTAACATCCAGTCCGTATGCGGAAGTGTCCTGCGAGATGACGAGGAGTTCCTTCACGCCCGCATTCACCAGCCGCTCGGCCTCGGTGAGAACATGGTGGATCGGGCGGCTGGCCAGATCCCCGCGCAGTTTCGGGATGATGCAGAAGCTGCAGCGATTGTTACAGCCCTCTGAAATCTTCAGATAGGCATAGTGGCGCGGGGTAAGCCGCAGGCCGCTTTCCGGGATGAGATCCAGCCTCGGGTTCGGCGGCGGCGTCAAGTGCGTGTGCACCGCGCCCATCACCTGCTCATACTGGTGCGGGCCGGTAATGGCGAGCACCTTGGGATGGGCCTTCTCGATCACGTCGGGCTCGGCCCCGAGACAGCCGGTGACGATCACCTTGCCATTCTGCTCGATCGCCTCGCCGATGGCATCGAGGCTCTCCTCGCGCGCGCTGTCCAGAAAGCCGCAGGTGTTCACCAGCACGAGGTCTGCGCCGGCATAGTCCGGGCTGATCGCATAGCCCTCCGCGCGCAGGCGCGTGATGATGCGCTCGCTGTCGACGAGGGCCTTCGGGCATCCGAGCGAGACGATGCCGACCTTGGGGGCAGATTGTGGGGTCATCGGCGCGCTTCAATCAGGTTTGCCCGTTTTCGGCAAGCCATCTTGCGCGGCCCGACAGAAATGATAGCGCTCACTAGGCTGGCCGGAAAAGAGCATGGGAGGTGAGAGAATGGCGCATCGGGATGGTATGGGCATGCTGATTGCGGCAGCGCTGACACTGGGCGCCTGCGTGGCCGAAACGCTGGATGCGCCCGAGGGCGAGCTTGCCTTCCGCCAGCATTTCGGCGGGCATGAGAACGGGCCGAACTGGCCCTGTTTCCTCGATTTCGCCGAACGCTATTTCGAGCCGGGCTGAGACTAGGTCACGGCTTTTTCGGAGGCCTGAGTGCAGCGCTGGTGCGCGCCTGGATGCTGCGCGAGTGTCCCGACAGGTCGAGCGCGCCGCGGCGGGAGGTGACGGGATCGACGATCATGATGCTCGCCCGGGCCGAGGCGATGTTCAGGCCTTGTGCGTCGCGCGCCTCTGCGGTGACCGTCACCATGCCTTCCCGGGCGGAGCTGAAATACCAGCTCGCAGAGCCCATCGACGGGGGCAGGGTCGTATAGTCCTGGTTGCTCGTGCTGAAATGAACGAAGGCGGTTTCCGCCGGCACGCTCTCTGCCCGCACAAGAACAGAGGCGTTCCTGTTCGCCCGGCTCTCTAGGCTCAGATACATGGGGTCCTGCTCCCGGTCTGCTTCGACGAGACGGGGAGACCATGCCATTCGTCAGTCTTCTCCGCCTGCCAGTATAGGCGCAGGGGAACGGGATTTCAGGTCAGGTTTTTCTGAAAGGGCAGAGCGGTCAGGCTGCCAGGTCCACGCCCTTGTCGGCCATGAAGTCGCGCAGTTCGCCGCTTTCATACATCTCGCGGATGATGTCGCAGCCGCCGACAAATTCGCCCTTCACATAGAGCTGGGGAATGGTCGGCCAGTCGGAATAGAGTTTGATGCCCTCGCGCACGGCCTGGTCTTCCAGCACATTGTTGGCGACATATTCCACGCCGAGCACATCGAGGATCTGCACCACAACGGATGAGAACCCGCATTGCGGGAAGGTCGGCGTGCCCTTCATGAACAGGACGACATCATTGGTTTTCACGGCTTCGTCGATAGCGGCCTGGACGGCATCGGACATTTGCGGGGCGCTCCTTTGCGCGGGATCCATTGCAGCCATGAGATGTGAGGGCGCAGCTGCCGGGCGTCAAGGCGCCTTCGTCTTCAGTGCGAGGGCGTGCAACTCGCCGCCCATTTTGCCTTTCAAGGCGGCATAGACCAGCTGGTGTTGTTTCACGCGCGGCATGCCGGCAAATTGCGGCGAGACGATCTCGGCCTGCCAGTGATCATTGTCGCCGGCGAGATCCGTCAGCGTGATCTCGGCCTCGGGAAAGGCCTCGCGCAGATGTGTCTCAAGGGTTTCGCGGTCCATTGCCATGGCAGTCTCCGGTCGGTCAGGCAGGTCGCCTGTCTCCTAACAGGGGTCTGTCCGCCGCGAAAAGGGGTTTCAGTCAGAAACAGGCAGGCTTGCCCGGCGGGCGCAAACCGCTAGCTTCGGGCAACCAGGATATAGGGGCAGGAGGAAACATGGGGGATTCGCGAGACCGCGCGGGCGGCGGGCGCACCACGCGCCAGATGATCGGGCTCTGGCTAGGGCCGTTTGTGGCCGTGCTCATCCAGCTTCTTCCGCTGCCGGACATCCTGCTGGAGACCTCGGGCAGTGTAGGCGATGCGCGCGCCGCCTGGATCGTGCTCTCGCTGCTCTCGCTGATGGCAATCTGGTGGGTGACCGAAGCAATCCCGATCCCCGTGACCTCGCTGCTCCCCATGGTTGTCCTGCCCATCTTTCAGGTCTCCAGCATGCAGGCGGCCACCTTTCCCTACATGCACCCGGTCGTGGTGCTGCTGATGGGCGGGTTCATCATTGCCAAGGCGATCGAGCGCTGGCGCCTGCATGAGCGTATCGCGCTGGGCATTGTCGCCCAGGTCGGCAATCACCCGAACATGCTGGTGGCCGGCTTCATGGCCGCAGCAGCATTGCTCTCGATGTGGATCTCCAACACGGCCACCTCGATCATGATGATGCCGATTGCCATGTCGGTGGCCGCCGCGGTGCTGGGCGGGGCCGACCGGATGGAACGGCCGCTGACCTTCGCGCTGTTGCTGGGCATCGCCTGGGCCTGCTCGATCGGCGGGCTCGGCACACCGGTGGGTACGCCGACCAATCTCATCGTCATCGGCTATCTCAATTCCGAGGCGGGGTTTTCCATCGGCTTCCTGCAATGGATGATGCTTGGGATTCCGGTGGTCACCGTGCTTGTGCCCGCGGCCTGGTTCGTGCTCACGCGCTGGGTCTTTCCGCTGCATGCCGAGGATGCCAGCGAAGGCCAGGCCGTGATCGCCGAGCGGCGTGCCGCCCTCGGCCCGATTACCGTGCCCGAACAGCGCACGCTCGCGGTCTTCGCTGTCATCGCTTTTCTCTGGATCTTTCGCCAGCCGCTGGAGCTGATCGAGCTTGGCGGCATGCGACCGCTGGCGGGCATGACCGACCATGTCATCGCGGTGTTCGGTGTGATCCTGTGTTTCCTCGTGCCCTCCGGCGCGAAGGATGAGAAAGGCAGCGCGCTGCTCGACTGGAAAAGCGCGGAGTCCATTCCCTGGGGCGTCCTGCTCCTGTTCGGCGGGGGCATGTCGCTCGCGACCGCGATCACCGCCACCGGGCTCGGCACCTGGATCGGAGAGGAAATGTCGGGGCTTTCGGCCCTGCCCATCCTCTTGATCATGGTGATCCTGACCACCGTGGTGATCTTCGCCACCGAGGTGACCAGCAATATCGCCACTGCCGCCGCGCTGATGCCGGTGATCGGGGCCATGGCGCTCTCGACCGGCCTGCCGGTGGAACTCCTGGCCGCGCCGCTCGCCATGGCAGCAAGCTGCGCCTTCATGCTGCCCATGGCGACGGGGCCGAATGCGGTGGTGTTCGCGACCGGCCAGGTAACCCTGCCGCGCATGGCCGCAGCCGGCATCCGGCTGAACCTGATTGCCATCCCGATCATCTCCGCACTGGTCTATCTGATCGCCCCGCGCGTGTTCTGACCGGAGCTCGTGCGTCCGCCGTTGACGAGTGCCTTGCGCAGACTGAGCAATCGCGGGAAAAGCGCGCGATGGATCAGACGCCTGAAAATATCAGCCCGGAGGAAAATCCGAGCCTCGATCCGGTCCTGCTGGACGATCTTGTCGATGCAATCGACGAGCACGACAAGCCGTGGCTGTCGCGCACCCTCCTGCGCCTCCATCCGGCCGATGCGGCCGATGCGCTCGAACAGCTCTCCACAGACATCTTTCTGGAGGGCGTGCGGCTGCTCGGCGGGGCGCTGCCGAGCGAGATTCTGATCGAGCTGCGCGACGAGTATCGCGAGCGCGCTGTTGAGATTCTGCCCGACGAGGTCGTCACAGAAGCGCTCGACCTGCTCGATTCCGACGATGCCACCACCATCCTGGAAGACCTCGACGAGGAACGCCGCGACAAGATCCTCTCTGAAATTGCCCCGCACGATCGCGCCGCGTTCGAACATGGCCTGGCCTACGAGGAAGAAACCGCCGGCCGCCTCATGCAGCGCGAGGTGTTCGCGGCGCCGGAATTCTGGACGGTCGGCGAGGCCATCGACCATGCCCGCGCCCAGGGTGACCGGCTGCCGGAACAGTTCTACGAGGTCTGCATCGTCGATCCGGGCATGAAGGTGCGCGGCGTGATCCCGCTCTCCATGCTGATGCGCACCGACCGCGCCGTGCCTCTGGTCGATATCATGCTGCCGCTGCAGAGCGATATCCGCGCCGACATGGACCAGGAAGAGGTCGCCTACCAGTTCCAGAAGTACCACCTCGTCCAGGCGCCGGTGAAGGACGCCGATGGCCGCCTGATCGGGATCATCACGGTGGATGACATGGTCGAGGTCATCCAGGACGAGAACACCGAGGACTTCCTGGCCCTGTCCAACGTGTCGTCGGCTGACGGCTCGCACACCGTCTGGGAGAGCGTGCGGGCCCGCGCGCCCTGGCTGGCGGTGAACCTGATCACCGCCTTTGTCGTGTCCGCCGTCATCGCCCTGTTCGAGGGCACGCTGCAGCAGATCGTGGCGCTGGCCATCCTGATGCCCGTGGTCGCCGCGCTTGGCGGCAATGCCGGCAGCCAGGGCCTGGCTGTCAGCGTGCGCGCCATCGCCGAGCGCGAGCTGGAAGGTTCGGCCGCGCGCCGGGCGATCCTGCGCGAATGCCTGACCGGGCTGGTCAACGGCGTCCTGTTTGCCATCGGCGTGGCGATTATCGCCTTCATCTGGTTCCGCGATCCGGGCCTGTCGGGCGTGATCGGCGTGGCGATGCTGGCAACCTTCATCTGGGCCGGGCTGTCGGGCGTGCTGGTGCCGCTCAGCCTCAAGCGCATGGGCGCGGACCCGGCGGTTGCATCTTCGGTCTTCGTGTTGACGATGACCGATATTGTCGCCTTCTTTTCCTTCCTGGGGCTGGCCAGCCTGGTCCTGCTGTAATTTCGGCAGGCGGAGGGCAACGGCTTATCGATTGCAGTTTGCAGGGCTAGAACGGGACGAGGTGTCCCAATTCGGAGCAGCCGATGTCCGGGCGCATGCGCACATCACCGGCAGGGATAGACCTGATCATGCGGTTCGAGGGGTTTCGCGAAACCTCTGCGGAACTGCCGAACGGTGGATATGTCATCGGCTACGGGCACACGACCCATGCCAAGGCACGCCAGCGGATCACCGAGGACGATGCCCGCACGCTGCTCAAGGGCCACGACCTTCCCCCCATCGAAAAGGCGATCATCACGCGCACCCTGGCACCGCTCAGCCAGAACGAGTTCGACGCGCTGGTTGCCTTCGCCTTCAATATCGGCCTCGACAATTTCCTCGAAAGCGATGTCTTCGCGCTGGTGAATTCAGGCGCCAAACTCAATGCTGCCGAGGCCATGGCCTCCTGGCGCAAGGCGCGTGTGGATGGCCGGGTGATCGTGGTCGATGCGCTGGTGCGCCGCCGCGCGGCCGAGCGTGCGCTGTTCCTGGAAGTGCCCGGCGGGCCGACCCCGGCGCCGACCCCGCTCGTCCGCCCGGTGCTCGATCTCGCCAGCGCCATCATGCATCCGCGCGAAGCCGCCCGGCAGATCACCGCCGAGGATGACGATGAAACCGGCGCGGTGCGGCTCGGCATCGCTGAGGATGAGGTGCCCGCCGCTGCAAGGCCGGCTGAGAAAGAAGAGGGTGAGCCACGCAAGGAAAGCGCGCCGGAGGCCGCCGCCCGCGCAGTGACCGAACGCCTGACCCGCATCCTCGGCGACGAGGCCGGCCTGAAGCCGGCCAACGATATCCCGCCCCAGTCCGAGGGGCCGAGCGTTGAGGAAATCACCCAGGCGGTATCGGAACTGGCCGATCCGAGGCCGGCCAATGGCGACCAGCAGGTTGCCAGCAATGATCATGACGCCCCGCGCGATCTGCCCCCACCCATGGTGCAGTCGAAGACTTCGCCCGTGCAGGCGGTGGAAGAGGCCGAGGAGGTGGGCGAGGAGGCCGAGGAGGCCGAAGCCGAACCCGAGGAACAGCCCGTCGAGGTCAATGGCACCGACCACACCGAGCCTGAGGATGTGCCCGATCATCTTCTGGAGCGCTCCATGGTTGACGACCTGGAAGAGGTCGCCGCCCAGACCCTGGCGCGCGACCCGGATTTTGATCCCGACGTGAACGGTGCGCCCGCGCCCTGGGGGTCGCTACTGCTCTACGGCCTGGCTGCCTTCGGCGGGGCGATGATCGGCGCCTGGGGGCTCGACCACCTTCTCGACGCCATGTCGTCCACCTCGCCGCTGCAGAGCGACTGGGACCTTTATGCCGGCCCGTTCGCGCTGATGGTCGGCGCGCTGATTTTCCTGGTGATGACCTATTACCTGTTGCGGGCGCTGTTCTCGAAATCCTGAGTTCCTCCGCGGGCGATTGGCAGGCCATCCGGCTTGGTCTAACTCTTCCCTCATGAGCACATATACCGATCTCCGCCTGCGCCTGCTTCCGGGCAAAACCGTATGATGGCGCGCGGGTTGGTGCAGAACATACAGGGCTGGAACAATTATGCCCGCGCCAGCATCGCCTTTCTCCAGCAGGATTTCGAAACCCTGAAAGCCGAACGAGACCTGTTGGCCGCCCGGGATATGCGCGGGCTCAACACCAGCGCCGTGGACGGCCTGATCCGCTGTTTCGACAGGCCCTATCTGGAAGCCTATGGCTCGGCCGAATGCCGCAACCCGCCTTCTGATCCGGCCCCGGAATGAGCGGGCTGACGATCCGCGCTGCAACAGCGGAGGATGCGCCGGCCATCGCGGCGATCTACGCTCCCATCGTCCGTGATACCGTGATCTCATTCGAAACCGAGCCGCCCGGCGAGGCCGAGATCGCACGGCGGATCGCGGCGGTGCAGGCGGTTTATCCCTGGCTGGTTTCAGTGGGCGCGGAGGGCGGGGTGACGGGCTATACCTATGCGACGCGGTTCCGCGAGCGGGCGGCCTATCGCTGGTGCTGTGAGTCCACTGCCTATGTCGCCGAGAGTACACGCGGGCAGGGGGTGGGCCGCCGGCTTTATGCGGCGCTGTTCGACATGCTGCGCCGGCAGGGCTTTCTCTCGGTGGTCGGCGTCATCACGCTGCCCAATGCCGCGAGTGTCGGTCTGCACGAGGCGATGGGGTTCGAGCCGGTGGGGGTCTACCACAATGCCGGGTTCAAGTTCGGCGCCTGGCACGATGTCGGCTGGTGGACGCTGGAACTGGGTCCGTTCGGGAACGAGCCGCGAGAGCCCATCCCCTTTCCCGAACTCGGCTGAGGCCGGGCGGAACAAGCCCTCTCGGCATCCGTTGATCGGTCATGTTCTCGGTACGCCGCAGTCAGACCGCCTCGTCGCAAGCGCCCGGCCGCCCGGACTATTCCGGACTGTCGGCGCTGTTCATCAACACGACGCTGAAACCCTCCAGCCAGCACAGCCACACATCTGCGCTCATGGACGTGCCCGCACAGGTGATGCAATCGGCGGGCGTCGCCGTCAGCCATATCCGCGCCGCCGATCATGATATCGCGCCGGGTGTCCAGCCGGACATGCACGAGGCGGGCTTTCCCGGCGATGCCTGGCCCGAGCTCTGGCCGAAAGTGAAGGCCGCCGATATCCTGGTGATCGGCACGCCGATCTGGCTGGGCATGAAAAGCTCGATCTGCCAGCGCGTGATCGAGCGTCTCTATGCCCAGTCCGGTCAGCTCAACGACAAGGGCCAGTCGGTCTATTACGGGCGCACGGGCGGGGTGATCGTGACCGGCAACGAGGATGGCGCGAAGGCCTGCGCGCGCGAGGTGCTCTATGCGCTTTCGCATCTGGGCTACACCGTGCCGCCGCAGGCCGACGCGGCCTGGCTCGGTGAGGTCGGCCCCGGGCCGAGCTATGGCGATGAGGGCTCTGACGGGCCGGGTCTGGAGTTCACCCAGAAGAATGCGGTCTTCATGGCCTGGAACCTGATGCACGTATCCTGGATGTTGAAGCAGGCCGGCGGCCTGCCAAGCTATGGCAATGACCGGCGCGCCTGGGAGGAGGGCGCGCGCTTTGACCATCCCGAACCGGAACGGATCAGGGCCTGAGCGATAGCCCTCATCCCGAGTGGAGATGCGGGGCGGCGAGGGCGCTCTCTCATTGCATCCCCCACGGTTCGTCGCCGCTCACCATGAGGCGAGGCTTAACCCGTCAGGGTTTCCGCCATCAGGGTTTCGCCGATGCGCCTGCTCTGGCTGGTGCTCGGGAACAGCTCGCCGCCTTCGAGCGCGATCCTGGCCGCTTCATAGCCGGCCTCGACGGACTCGTCATAGGCCTTCCAGTCGCGCAGTTCGACATCCTTCAGTTCCGGCAGGATCAGCATGTCGGTCAGCTCGCGCCCGGCATTCGGATTCACCTTCAGCGTCGCTGCGCGCATCAGGAGGCCGGCAATCGGCGGCGGGGCGGAAAAGCCGTGCTCTGCGACCCAGGAGAAAAAGCCCTGCGAGCGCTCGAACTCTTCAGCCGCCAGGCCCTCCGGCGCACGCGCCACATCGCAGCCGATGATCGCGCCGCGATGAAAGTCGCGCATCACATCGACGGGGAAATTGTTCAGCACCGCGCCGTCGACCAGCACCTCGCCATTGTCGACCACCGGCGGTAGGATGCCCGGCAGGGAGATGGTCGCACGCAGGGCCTCGCGTAGCTTGCCCGATCGGTGCACGCGATAGGCGCCGTCGGTGAGATTGGTCGACACCGCGAAGAAGGGCAGGGCGAGATCGCCGATCTCGGCCTCGCCGAAATGCTCCTTCAGCCGGTTGTTCACCCGTTTGCCGCGCACCATGGAGACCACCGGCAGGGTCCAGTCACCCAGTGGGTTGGAATCCACGAAAGCCTTGCGGATACGCTGGTCGATCTCTTCATCGTCCCAGCCCATGGCCACACAGGCCGCGACCACCGCGCCCATGGAGGCCCCGCCGACAAAGTCGATCGGCACGCCCTTTTCGCGAATGGCGCGGATGACGCCGATATGGGCATAGGCCCGTGCGCCGCCGCCCGACAGGACCACACCGACAGACCGGCCGGCCATGACCCGTGCAAGCCGGTCGCAATCCTCGCCCTCCAGCCGGCGCCAGTGCAGCACGCGGCTCGCCCCGGCGGCCTCGCGCCATTCCACCGGCCGCGCGGCCGAGCGTTCCGCGCCCGGATGGCAGATCACCACATCGACCAGGCGGAAGGCCTGGGCCGGGGAATTGTCTTCCGGCATCAGCGGGTTTGAGGGCCGGGCATCGGCGCGCGCCATGACCCAGACCCGGTCGGCCTGGCGCATGGCCAGGCGATACCAGGAGGAATCCTGCAGCGGCGTGATCAGCATGACGATATCGTTCTCGCGTTCGAGCTCGTCGAAATAGGCCGCCGGCTTGTCGTCGCCCATGGCGGCATCGATGATACAGGCGCGCAGCCCCTGTTTCGCCAGCGCATCGCGGATGGCATTGGCGCGCAGCTCCAGGTCGAGCGTCGGCGAGGTGGCGACCATCGCGAAGACTTTCGGCTCGGCGCGGTCAGAGCGCCGGCGCGACTGTTTCAGGCGCAGGAGGATAAGGCGGATCATCGCTTCCAGGATCTCCGGCTCGGCCTTGATCAGGCGCTCAAAGCCCTTGCGGGAGATGCGCAGCACTTCGGAATCGCGCAGGGCATAGACGCTGTTGGAATGGGGCGCATCCTCGACCTCGCCATCGCCGTCGCTGTCCTGGGCCAGGAAGAGCGCCATCTCGCCGACCGGCTCGCCGGCACGGATATGGCCGACAAACTCGGTGCGCCCGTCCATCGCCTTGCGGAAGGTGCCGAGCGCGCCGGAGATGACGAAATAGATGCAGTCCGACAGGTCGCCGGCCTCGAACAGTGCGGTGCCGGCCGGCAGGCAGAACCAGCTGGCTTCCTTGCCGGCGGCACGCAGGGCGCGTCGGGGGACATCCGCCAGAAAGGGGATGGACTGAAGGAAAGAGGCCAGATTCGTATTCATGCGTGTAAACATGAGGGAGGCCGATCCTTCTGAAAAGTGCCTGGGCGCCTTCTGTTGTCTCACCGGGTGGTGACGTTCACGTGACGTGGGGTGCCGATACACCCGCCGCCCTGTGTTTGCGGGCTTGCAAAAGCCGCGCCTTGTATGTGTGTCAGAAGAAGGCTTGCACTGGGATTAGAATGTACTGATATGTAGCGTTCGGACGGATCGCATAGCGGTACGTTCGGCGATTCCGCACTCAAAGGCTATCGACAATGACCGACTCTCGCCCCGAAGGATTCAACTACGTCCCCTATGTGGTGGAGCAGACCAGCCGGGGCGAACGCGGATACGATATCTATTCGCGTCTTCTGAAAGAGCGCATCATCTTCGTGACCGGCCCGATCGACGATGGCACCGCCACCACCGTGACGGCCCAGCTGCTCTATCTTGAGTCGGAAAACCCCAAGAAAGACATCGCGATCTATATCAACAGCCCCGGCGGCTATGTCTCCTCCGGGCTCGCGATCTATGACACCATGCAGTATATCCGCTGCCCGATCTCCACCGTGTGTATCGGCCAGGCGGCGAGCATGGGTTCGCTGCTTCTGGCGGCTGGCGACAAGGGCCAGCGCATCGCCCTGCCGAACGCGCGCATCATGCTTCACCAGCCGTCCGGCGGTTATCGCGGTGTCGCGACCGATATTGAACGCCACGCCGAGGAAATCATCGATCTGAAGCGCCGGCTGAACGAGATTTACGTCAAACACACTGGCCAGGAATACGACACTATTGAGCGTAAACTGGACCGCGATACCTTCCTCACGGCCGAAGAAGGTGTGGAATTTGGCATCGTTGACCGCGTTTTCCAGCGCAGAGTGGACGAAACCGAGACAAAATAGCAGCCTGGAGTTGGCCCCTTGCTTGCGGGGCATGGTTGCATATGATCGAGTAGTGGGGCCGGCAAGGATGCGGCGCGTGTAAGGACGCCGTTAACCCGGAAGCCGGCATTGAGGCCAGTATGACCAAGCAAACCAACAACGGCGATTCAAAGAATACGCTCTATTGTTCCTTCTGCGGCAAGAGCCAGCACGAGGTGAAAAAGCTGATCGCCGGGCCGACAGTGTTCATCTGCGATGAATGCGTCGAGCTGTGCATGGATATCATCCGTGAGGAGAACAAATCCTCGATCAGCCGCTCTCGCGAGGGGGTGCCGACGCCGCAGGAAATCTGCGACGTGCTCGACGACTATGTGATCGGCCAGGGCTATGCCAAGCGCATCCTCTCTGTGGCCGTCCACAATCACTACAAGCGCCTGGCGCATGCTGCGAAGAATGACGGCGTGGAGCTGGCCAAGTCCAACATCCTGCTGATCGGACCAACCGGTTGCGGCAAGACCCTGCTCGCCCAGACCCTGGCGCGCGTGCTCGACGTGCCCTTCACCATGGCCGATGCCACCACGCTCACCGAAGCGGGCTATGTCGGCGAGGATGTCGAGAATATCGTGCTCAAGCTGCTGCAAGCCTCCGACTACAATGTCGAGCGGGCCCAGCGCGGCATCGTCTATATCGACGAGATCGACAAGATTTCCCGCAAGTCCGACAACCCGTCCATCACCCGCGACGTGTCGGGCGAGGGCGTGCAACAGGCCCTGCTGAAGATCATGGAGGGCACGGTTGCCTCCGTGCCGCCCCAAGGCGGGCGCAAGCATCCGCAACAGGAATTTTTGCAGGTCGACACCACGAACATCCTGTTCATCTGCGGCGGCGCCTTTGCCGGCCTCGACAAGATCATCGCCCAGCGCGGGGAAGGCTCCACCATCGGCTTCGGCGCCGATGTGAAGGATGCCGAGGAGCGCGCAACCGGTGCGGTGCTGCGCGACTGCGAGCCGGAAGACCTTCAGCGCTACGGCCTGATCCCGGAATTCATCGGCCGCCTGCCGGTGATCGCGACCCTGGAAGACCTCGACGAGCCTGCCCTGGTGCAGATCCTCACCCAGCCGAAGAACGCGCTGCTCAAGCAGTATCAGCGCCTGTTCGAGATGGAGAATGTCGAGCTGACCTTCACCGACGAGGCGCTCTCTGCGGTGGCCAAGAAGGCGATTGTCCGCAAGACCGGCGCGCGCGGCCTGCGCTCGATCATGGAGGGCATCCTGCTCGACACCATGTACGAGCTGCCCAATCTGCGCGGCGTGCAGGAAGTGGTCATCAATGGCGAGGTCGTCGACGGCAATGCCGAGCCGCTCTATGTCCACGGCGAAGCCCAGCAGGGCGCGGCGAGCTAGGCTGTCTCAAGAAACTTTGCAGCGCTCTGATCTTCCCCCGTTCACGGGGGAAGTGGCCCGCGAATGCGGGTCGAAGGGGGCAGCCTCTTGTTTCCCGCCCCATGGTTCGTCTCCGCTCACCATGAGGCTACGGGATACCTGGCCGAAAAGTTGATCTTTCGAGCCACTATTAGCCTCATGGTGAGCGGAGACGAACCATGCAGGCGGGCGGCACGCTCAACCTTCCTGTTTGGGCCACCGCCGTTTCGCTGGATCGGCAGGAGCTGTGCGCGATTTCGACAGGCGCTTGAGCTCGCCGATATCACCGCGAATAAGAGCTTCCTTCTTTGCCCTTGACCACCGCTTGATCTGGATTTCGGCCTCAATGGCTGGATCGGCTTCGGTCCATGACTGCGACCACATCAGCTCAACGGGGCGTCTGGAATATGTGTAGGCTTTCGGAAAAGCTCCGGCATTGTGTTCGTGCACGCGATCTTCCACATCCACGCCGCGATGGGAGCCGACATAGTACGAACCATCAGCGCATTTCAGGATGTAGACAAAGAAGGCTGTCTCCACGGCACGCCCCATGGTTCGTCTCCGCTCACCATGAGGGTTTTGCTGGCGTTTTGCCAGGCAAACACCCCCCCTTGAAATCCTCGCTGATCAAACCGGGTTGAACGGACCTGTGGAAGATCCAACATCTGATCTGTTGAAAGACAAGAATCGCCCGACACTCGGGTGACAACCGGCCCCGTTGCCGCTGAGCGGGACAAGGGCCAATCTGAGGAGGCAGCTCAATGCCAGAACAAAAAACCCTCCCGGTCCTGCCCTTGCGGGACATCGTCGTGTTTCCGGACATGGTGGCGCCGCTCTTCGTGGGCCGTGACAAGTCCGTGCGCGCGCTTGAGATGGTAGAGGATGGCGAGAACGAGATCATGCTGGTCGCCCAGCAGGACCCGACCGTCGACGACCCACACGCCGACGACCTTTATACGGTCGGCACGATCGCAACCATCCTGCAGCTCCTGAAGCTGCCCGACGGCACCGTGAAGGTGCTGGTGGAAGGGCGCGACCGTGCCCAGCTGACGAACCTGCACGACCGCGGCGACTATTTCGAAGCCGAGGTGCTCACCACCGAGGTCCAGGAGTCCCATGGCGAAGACCTGGAAGCCCTTGTGCGCGCGGTCACCGAACAGTTCGAAAACTATGTGAAGCTCAACCGGAAGATCCCGCCGGAAAGCGTTTCCACGATTGCCCAGATCACTGAGCCCGGCCGTCTGGCCGATGCGGTCGCCAGCCAGCTCTCGGTCAAGCTCTCCGACAAGCAGGAAATGCTGGAGATGACCGACTCGCGCACGCGCCTTGAAAAGGTGTTCGCGCTGATGGAAGGCGAAATGGGCATGCTCCAGATGGAGCGGAAGATCAAGAACCGCGTGAAGCGGCAGATGGAGAAGACCCAGCGCGAATACTATCTCAACGAGCAGATGAAGGCGATCCAGCGCGAGCTGGGCGAGGCCGGCCAGGATGGCGGCGAACGCGATGAAGTCGCCGAGCTCGAAGAGAGGATCGCCGAGGCCCAGTTGCCGGAAGAGGCGCGCGCGAAAGCCGAAGGCGAGCTGAAGAAGCTGCGCCAGATGAGCCCGATGTCGGCCGAGAGTACGGTCGTGCGCAACTATCTCGACTGGATCATCTCGCTGCCCTGGAATGCTCGCAAGGACATCTCCATCGACCTCGACAAGGCCGAGGCCCAGCTCGACGGCGACCATTACGGCCTCGACAAGGTGAAAGAGCGCATCCTGGAATATCTCGCCGTGAACAAGCGGACCGAGAAGATGCGCGGACCGATCCTGTGCCTGGTCGGCCCGCCCGGCGTCGGCAAGACCTCGCTCGGCCGCTCCATCGCCGAAGCCACCGGCCGCGACTTCGTGCGCGTGTCGCTCGGCGGCGTGCGCGACGAGAGCGAGATCCGCGGGCACCGGCGGACCTATATCGGTTCCATGCCGGGGCGGATCATCCAGTCGCTGAAAAAGGCCAAGTCCGGCAATCCGCTCTTCCTGCTCGACGAGATCGACAAGATGGGCATGGATTATCGCGGCGATCCGGCCTCGGCCCTGCTGGAGGTGCTCGACCCGGAGCAGAACTCGACCTTCAACGACCACTATCTCGAGCTCGACTATGATCTGTCCGATGTGATGTTCGTCACCACGGCGAACTCGCTCAACATGCCCCAGCCCCTCTTGGACCGCATGGAGATCATCCGCATCGCCGGCTACACTGAGGATGAGAAGCTGGAGATCGCCAAGCGCCACCTGCTGGTGAAGATTCGTGACAATCACGGCCTGAAGGAAGGCGAGTGGACCGTCACTGAGGGCGCCATCCGCGACCTGATCCGCTACTACACCCGCGAGGCGGGCGTGCGGAACCTGGAGCGGGAGATCGCCCGGCTCGCCCGCAAGGCGGTTCGCAAGATCGCCCAGTCGGATGCGTCCGAGATCACCATCACGCCGGAGAACCTGTCGGATTTCGCAGGCGTGCGGAAGTTCCGCTATGGCCTGGCCGACGAGACCGATCAGATCGGTGCCGTCACGGGCCTTGCCTGGACCGAAACCGGCGGGGATCTCCTCACCATCGAAGCGGTTTCCATGCCGGGGCGCGGCAATATGAAGGTGACCGGGAACCTGCGCGACGTGATGAAGGAATCCATCCAGGCGGCGAGCTCCCTGGTGCGCTCGCGGGCGGTCAATCTCGGCATCAAGCCGACGGCCTTCACCACGACGGACATTCATGTCCACGTGCCCGAGGGTGCCACGCCCAAGGACGGCCCGAGTGCGGGTGTCGCCATGACCACGGCCATCGTCTCGCTGCTGACCGGCAATCCGGTCTCCCGCGAGGTCGCCATGACCGGCGAGATCACCCTGCGTGGCCGGGTGCTGCCGATCGGTGGCCTGAAGGAGAAACTCCTCGCGGCCCTGCGCGGCGGCATCAAGACGGTGCTGATCCCGCAGGAGAACGAGAAGGATCTCGTCGACATTCCGGACAATGTGAAAACACAGCTGAACATTGTCCCGGTCTCCGACATCAATGAGGTGCTCGCCCGCGCCCTGACGCGGCCGCTGCGCCCCATCGAATGGACCGAGGAAGACGAAGCCCAACTGCAGGCGAACCTCGCCGGGCAGGGCAGCAATCCCGCTGGCGGCTCGGACGTGATCCGCGCGAACTGAGCCAGTCCTGCAACACTGTTATCGAGGCGGCCGCTCCACTGGAGCGGCCGTCTTGCATTTGTGCGCGGAGTGGCCCAAACAGGGCAGCCTGGAAGCGCCTTCAGGCAAGGCGCGCCCAGGCTTTGGGGGCGGTTAGCTCAGTTGGTAGAGCATCTCGTTTACACCGAGAGGGTCAGCGGTTCGAGCCCGTTACCGCCCACCATTTCTTCCGGGTATCGGCTTCGCCGATAAAATTTGATCCGGGGGATCAAATTTACGGAAGAAATGCCCCGGCAGGGGCCTTCACTGTTTGCTCTCCGCTTCGCTACGCTCCGCGATAGAGCGCGCTCAGGGCCGAGTCCTTGTTTGATCCCCGCTTCACTGCGTTTTGTGATGGATCGAGCTCAAGGCTGCCTGCCCCCAGAGCAGCTGATCCCCGCGCAGGCGGGGATCCATGGACTGCTGTCCGGCCGGCCCATGGACCCCCGCTTTCGCGGGGGATGCGGGAGGGAAGGCTTGCGCCTTTATTCCGACAACGGGCCCCCAGAGCCGATTCCCCGTGGCTTGACCGCGGGGCCCATCACCCACTCTTGCGGCCATGCCATATGGAGAAACAGATGCTCCGGCGGCGACGCCCGACTCCAGCGCCACCATCTCTCCCGCCGCCCTGTCCAGAGCTGGACCCCGTGGTCAAGCCACGGGGAGTCGACCGCTCGTATCCGACCCACTTGCCGCGGCCCGCACACTCTCGGGCATGAACCCGCTCGCCGATCCCTTCTCAAAGGTGCACCCGCTCTTCTGGCCGGTGCTGTGGCTGAGCCTGCGGGCCTTCGTGGCCTGGACCGGCAAGCTGATCGAAGCTGGCCATGGCTATGCCAGCATGCGCGTTGAGATCACCTGGTATGGCTGGATCCATGTCGTGTATCTGGATCTTAGCCCCGAGCGGGCGGCCTTCAACCGCCATATGCATGGCGTGGAGGAGGAGGGCT
>OBIC01000028.1_pt1 | contig 95767 bp, 84 predicted proteins | sample 1519831 | NCBI WGS metagenome assembly OBIC01 (sample SAMN03019805, study PRJEB22545) | beach sand metagenome | biome: beach; feature: sea beach; material: beach sand | place: USA: Municipal Pensacola Beach, FL | collected 2010-10-20 | depth 40-45 cm m
TGATGACCATCGAGCACATCATAAACGATGCTCATCTCTGACTATAGATACTGCTAACTATATCTATCAAATGATTAGAGCTTATAATAATCAATTTTTTGAAAAGATTGAAACTTGAATCATTTAATAATTATTATTATATTTACTACTATCAACCATGAAATAATGGGTAACAGGATTACACTTCGAAGAAAAAATCACCAACCGGAAATGGAATGGTATGATGAACCAGTTTTACAAGGTTTACCCATTGAAGGACAACCAATACAAATTCCACTTGCGGATCATTATGGTATTTATGAACCTTTAACCATTCGATGTGATCACTGTGGCCATGAAATGAAAATATTTAGCTAGCAAAAATTGAAAAAGGAATTATATGATGGTTATAAAATATATAACTATCATTAAGCGATTGACTTTAAATCATTACCAAATGTACGGCGGTTTCATTGGTCTAAGCATGCGCCAGATTTACCTGATTCTTTTTGGGGTTGGGGCTGTTGCAAGTCTTTACTTGGGCCTAGTTTTCTACAGTGGCTACAAGCTGATCAATGGTTAAATTATCTAAATGCTGCGGAAATTTCTGTTCATTTCTGTTAAAAGTTCATTGTTTTTCTTCAAAAGTTTTATTTTATAAAGTTCAGTTAATCTTTTATTATTAGCAGCCTCCTTATTTCTTTTAATGAGTCTTCTAAATACTCTACCTAAAAGATATTTAACTGAAAGATATAAGAGTACTATAAAGATCACAAGGAAAAGTAAATTGGAAACCATATCCTTGAGTTCAAATTCAATCCCATAAACTGTCACCTTATCCTCTAAATTCTGGAAAAATAATCTTTTGGTAATTGGGTAAACCAAATCTCTCATGGTTTCTCTTATAATATTAGCCGCTGTCACACCAATAAGTGTAGCCAATGTAGTCTGAAACAGGTCTAATTCATCAAAAAAATCTACAAAACTTATATCAATTTCTTCATCCTTAGGTACAGTCTCCTCAGTGACTTTTGTGATCTCTTCTTCAATATCATCCAATTGTTCTTTGTCAGTCATAGTATATTCTTATAGTTTATAAAATCTTTCCATTGAAATTCTAATAATTTCACGTAATGGATTCTATTCTGTTGTATAACCATTTAATAAGAACTACGTCTCACTACGTTCAGTGAGCAAGCTCACGTTCGCTTTGCTCAGCTCATTACTTTCGCAAGAAAGGTTTTTATACTTTTTTGAGATGAACGCAATTAAGTATAACAACCTCTTTTGTGAACTTGCTTGCTGAACGAGAACTTCGTCTCACTTCGTTCGGTTGACTTTAGTCAACTTCGCTACGCTCAGCTCACTATGTTCGCATAAAAGTTATTTTACCTCTTTATGTGAACTTGTTCACTGAGTGAGAACTTCGTCTCACTTCGTTCGGTTGACTAAAGTCAACTTCGCTACGCTCAGCTCACTGTGTTCGCAAATAGGTTATTTTACTTTTGGGGCCGAACGGAGTGAAAAGTACAAAAACATTTATGTGAACGTAGTGAACTGAGTGAGAACTTCGTCTCACTTCGTTCGGTTGACTAAAGTCAACTTCGCTGCGCTCAGCTCACTGTGTTCGCAAATAGGTTATTTTACTTTTTGAGCTGAACGGAGTGAGACGTAGTTCATTTATGAACGAAGTTCTCTTTCTTCCAAACAAAAAATCTTCTCGGGATACAGTAATCGTCATAATAATAATAAATCTTTCCCAAATATTTCATAAATTTTTTGGTTTCGTCTAACATTTTCTTGAGATATTTATAAGTTTTTCCCTCACCAATATAAAGAACCATATGTCCACCGTCTTCTAAATGGTCATATGCTTTTTTAATAGAAGGTAGTAGGAAATTATTAACCCAAATTTCTCCTCTTTTATATTTGTTATATGAATCACTTTCTTCAGCAGAATATTCCTCCACATCAAAAAAAGGTGGACTGGAGAAGACCAAATCAAATTTCTCATCTGGTAATTTGGCTGTTTCGAAACCATCTTGAATCAGAATATATTTATTTCTGTCTTTTTCTGGGACTAATTTGCGGATCATATCTTGGTAATGAGGATGAAGACATTTATTAGGATCCACTCCACAATAAAGATCAACACCATGACCAATGGCACAAAGTAGGCGGTCCCCCCACCCTGCAGAAATATCCAACCACTTTTTAGCTTTAAATATTTCCAAGATTTTCAATCCGACAGATATTTTAAATGTGGTGCAATGGGGATTATTATCATATATTTTACTTCTTAAAGACTTTATTTGATTTCCCTCTATTCCTTGGATAGATTGGATTAATTTCTGTTTATTTAATTGCCAATATTTTATTGGACTAATATTATTTTTTGTATTACATAAGACCCGACAAGGTTCTGTAAAGTAATTACTCATCTCATCAATTTCTTTTGTCTGATGCCAATTAATTTCAATAAACAAATATTGATCTTTAAATTTTTCCAGATTATTTACTTTATCTTTAACTTTGGGTGGATAAAAGTGATTAATTTTGACCTTGTTATTTTGAACTAATCCTCTAAATTTATCAGAGGTCAAGTCATAATAATATTTATAATAAGGAAACTCTAAACTGGAAAGATTTGTGGATCCTCCATATTTCATCAGAAGATATTTCCTTTTATATTTTTGATATTTATTTTTATAGTTATTGCTCATATATGTTAAGTTCATAAAAAAATTACTATGCAATATTAGTCATATATTTATTCAGCTGATCTAAAATGTCTTTAGCATAATCAGTCAACTCCAAATCACATTCTGGAGAAATCATGGTTTTAATGTCGATATGTGAAACTTTGTTGATTTCTTTAAAGGTTTCTGGTAGTTTTTCATTACTATTTCTTATTTGTAATTCCCAATTTTTCCTTTCAATATTAATTGGGCAAATTTCTAATACTACAACAGCAGTACCTTCATGGTTCCAACTAAATTTTATTTTGTCAATTAATCTTTTTGGAGATAATTTTATATTCAGTTCTTCGTAAAGTTCCCGACAACATGTATTTATTCTACATCCATTATCAATTTCTTCCATCTTTCCTGTCGTAATATTATATTTCTGGGCATATTTAAAATTTTCTTTACAGATAAGAGCATTCAGACCTACTTTATCCTTTTGTAAAAGGACAATGGCAATCCCCTCAGTTACTCCTATCTTTTTCCAATAATTACACCAAGTACAAATACATGAACTTAGTTTTTGGTTTGACCTTTTTCTACATTTTTTACTACAATATTTAAATCCTAAATTATTTCTTGTGCAGCTTTTAAAATGGCATGTCTTTTGACATTCTACACAGTCATTCACAAATCCGAAACCGGAATGGGCTGTACAAGGCATTTGATGCCAAAGTTTTTTAATTAGTAACAATTAATTATTAAACATATAGATAATTTAAAAATCAACTTTTATCAAAGTCTTCATCCTTAAAAATCCTTTGTTGGATATTTTTTTGTTTATGAAGCTTGAATTTTTCCCAATCATGCATTACATATTTATAGAATTGATCATCTGACACATCAGACTTGAATTTTACATTGCAGCAATCTAAAAATAAGCATTTATCTATTAAACCAGATGGATTTAGAAAAACACCAATATTAGCTGGCTTCAAATCGCGATGAGCCGTTTTATAATTAGTATGAAGGGTATTAATAAAAGTTGTTACCATTTCATCTTCATGCGATGTTAAATCTCTTTTTAAAAGAATATCTTTCATAGTACAGTTTAACCTTTTCATAACTATAAATCCATAATGAAAATGTGATGACGTGGTATCAACCCAAAAACTATATATTTTAGGTGCTAAACCAAATCCATAAAGTGTTTTCTGTTTATTAACTTCATTAACGAACATTTCTAGAGTCATGGCAGTTTTGTCAGAAAAGAATTTATGCTTGAATGGTGTTTGATCATTCTTCTGGAAGTACTTTTCATCTGTTAATCCATTGGCAATCCGGACCATTTTAATCACACAGTTTTTTTTACCTTTATATATTCCTCCCCAAACAACTCCATAATAACTATTTTTTGATATGATCTCACCAAAGGTTATATTATTTAATTTTTTGGTAGGATTTTTATGATGATGTGTCATATATACTCTTACTTATATTAGGAGGGAAAAAAATTGATTTATAAACTGTCGGATCATATCATTATCTAAATTAATAAACTATTCACTGAAAAAAGATGGCTGTTAAGTGCAGCGAATGCCCACGCACTGATAATCTTTACTTTAACTATTTCCCTGATCCTTATTGGGGATATGGAGTAAAGCCACATCTAACTTGTGAAGAACACAAATCAACTAATATTTGGTATGAATTTACACCTTACAACGAATTTTATCATGCCAAAGATTTGCGATTGACTACCTGTCAAATTGAATTGGAATGTTGTAATTTTGATGTTACTTGCCACACTTGTGGAAAAATTTGCAGTAAAGATAGTTTTCATGGTAGAATGTATTTAGAAAAAGGTGATAATGTATTTGATGCCAAATATTGTCAAGAATGTTGGAAAAAGGAAATTGATAATAGGAAGATCAACTAATTTTTTTATCAAATATCTATAAATAAATTATAGATAGATGATTATCACATAATGATTAACATCGCATGAAATCACTTAAAAAGCTCACTCACACTACCACCATTTTCAAGTCGGGTAATGACCTCAACCATGAGATCCGAGATGTCTACCACAACCAACTTTGGACACTTAGCACGATTGGCTTCTTGAGGGAGAGAGTTGGTAACGATGACTTTTTCGATCAGTTCACAACTATTAATCTTGTCAAATGCACTTCCAGAAAAGATACCGTGTGTCACTACAACAATTACTTTGCTGACTCCGAACTTCTTGAGTTCATTGATGCCGGCAACCATAGTACCGCCAGTGTCAAGCATGTCATCAATGATAATTCCAGTCTTTCCAACAACCTTTTCAGCACCAACCAAGATTGACTCATGAACAGTGTTTGCCTTTGAATAATCACGATCCTTATGCAATATAACATAACTCATTTGAAGACGCGATGCATAAGACTTTGTTCGTTTGACAGCTCCAGCATCTGGAGAAATAAGAACAAATTTCTGATTGATTTCATCTTGTGTCAAACCCTTAAACATATTTTCCTTAAAATAATTAATGAAAAGGTTGATTGCATAAAGATTGTCAAATGGACCATTGAAAAAACCCTGAATCTGACCAGCATGAAGATCCATTGAAACAACCCGATCAACCTGAAATGTTTCAAGACACCTAGAAATGGCAGAACTGCCGATAGGACTGCGACTCTCATCCTTCTTGTCTCCACGACTGTAAGGGAAGTATGGGATGATCACAGTAATCTTCTTAGCATCTGAAAGCAAACAGGCTTGTATAGTAAGAATCAATTCCATAATATGATCATTGATACTCCTACCCTCAATAACACTTCCAGTAGCAATGATGTAGACATGAGTTCCACGAACATTGTCACCAATCTTGACATTCATCTCAGTGTTGGCAAAGAAAACTGTTTGTGTTTTGGTCAGGCCAACCAAACGGTTGGAAATCCCTTCTGCCAGTTCCTTGTGACTCTGACACGGAATCAGACGGATTTTGGGAGAAGAAGTGGTGGCCATGGTGGAAGATGGGGTGTTTCAGAAGATGATCTGAGTGAACAATCCTAAAAATCCTAAGAGTCTTCAACCAAATAAAAAATCAATTTTTTTATTATAAACAAACAATTTACAGATTCTTATAAAATGGACCGTTCACTGGCTCCAGATCACCTGTTAAAATCATGATCCAATCGGCCAACCACCATGCAACAGCTGCAATACCACAAAGTATGCCAAAACAAGATACACCACAGCTGAGCAAATGAATACCACAAAGACAAGGAAGACATGCAACATTGACATCATCATCATCATCAACAGCTGCCGCTTTGCAAGTCTGGGCACAACATGAAAGACAGCAACTAGGAATACAAAGGATCAAACCCATACATCCCAAAATCAATTGAGCCACTGCAATACCAGTGTAACCCATATAGAATCTACCCGCACAAGGAGGCAGGCCAAAGATGGGACCAACCAGAAGTGTCAAAAGGAATGCAGTGAGCTCTTTCTTTCGTGTGGCCTGACAATTTTCTTTCCAATACTCATCATCACAAATACAGTAGTTAGCATCACTACAAATACCATGATTGTTACAATCACGAGTGGAATTGCAAAAACCACATCCGATATCATCATCTTTCGGACAGTCTAACTCTTGAGGGAATCCATGAGTTTCATGATTACGCTTTTCAAAATGTGGCTCCATGGGAGGACAAATATCCAACCAATCACACTTTTTCTCGATGGCAAACTCTTTCCAGGGATGGAAAACAGAATACTTCCGAACTTCAAAAGATTCATCTTCATAAAGTTCATCAAAAAAGTGATTTTCTTCAATTGTGGCCAGTACAAAGCCAGCAAAGAGAAGCAGTGTAATGAACACCAAAAAACGCATAGTTGACAAGAATTGCAGCTGTCAGAGCATAATAAAATGTTAATTTATAGAAATATCAATCAGTTTATTAATCAATTTTTTTCCCCTGCAACAATCCCATAAAAAAAAAGAAAGTAAAAAACCTATTTTGTGAATTTATTCACTGAGCAAAGCGAATGTGAACGTAGTGAACCGAACGTAGTGAACCGAACGTAGTGAGATGTAGTGAGTGTAACGAACGTAATTCTGAGTTATTGTTTCCATTAAATCCGATCAGGTCGTCCCCATGGACCACCATTTTTGGGTTCTAAATCACCAGTCAAGATGGTGATCCAGTCATGCAACCACCATCCACAAGCAGCCAGTTCAGCACAAAAACCAAGAACAAAGATGCAAACTGCCAAACTAATATTGACTGTGCCACATCCAAAACATGAAATACAACCAAAAATTCCAGCAGCTGCACCAATGCCACTTTCAGCCGCTCCAGCTGCACCACCGGCGGCAGCTCCTGCAGCTCCACCACAAATGCAATTAAAAATACCAATGATTAGAGCAATGGAAAATGGAATAATAATAATCCAAATACCAAGACCAAGAATGATTTGAGCCACACCATATCCAGTGTATCCCAAATAAAAGCGACCAGCACCCGGTGGAAGACCACAAAGTGGACCAACCAAAAGTGTCAAGAGAAAAGCAGTCAGTTTGTCTTTGCGAGTCTTCTGGCAAAACTCACCCCAATGCTCTTCATCACAAATGCAGTACTGTTCAGTGGAACAAACACCATTGTAATTACAATCTCCAGTATTGTTGCAAAATCCACATCCATAGTCAGTCGCATCTTTCTTACCACAATCCAACGAATGAGGGATGTCTTGACGTTTGTTTTGTTTAGATGGTTCCTGACAAGTGACTAGATTGTTGCAAGTAAACTTTTTGACATTCAAAGCAAATGGATGAAGATCATCAATCAACTCATCGAACTCGGATTCCATCTCTGAATACGGATTGTCCTTCAGAGAGACAGCCTGAGCAACTGCCACGAGCAAGCAGGTCAGGACAAAAATGAAGAAAACACGCATGTTTTGAGTAGAAGCGGAAAAGGCTTAACTTACTGTCAAAAACTGACTAGATCCAACAATAATTTAAAAAATCAACTTTTTTTCACCAGCTACTCAACTTGTGCCCATTAGCATCATCCAAACTATTATTCAAAATCATAATCCAGTCAACTGTCCACCAGATAATAGCTGCTGTTGCCGACATAAGCATTAAAACAACAATGACCAAACTAATTAATGAATGTCCACAGAAACATAAAAACCCTGCATAAAATTCTATATCTTTTTTAGAATCACTGATAATCCAACTAAAAAGTACAAATACACTCATTACAGTCAACGGTCCAATTAAAATGACCCATCCTAATCCTAAAATTAATTGACCAATTCCAATTTCCCAGTATTCTAAATATAATCTCCCAGCTCCAGGAGGTAAAAAGAATAAAGGTCCAACCATGAATGTTAATAAGAATGCAATGGTCTTGTCTTTTCTTTTTCCATCACAATTAGGACCATAATATTTTCTGGTACACTTACAAATATTTTCAATACATATCCCTTGTCGATATCCTCCACAATCTTCAGTTGTATTACATGGCCCGCACCCTTTTTCATGATTTAATGGATCATCACAATTTATCTCCTGCCCTAATACATGTGAAAAAAATAGAAATAACAAAAAAAATATCACATAATATTTCATTTTTATTAACTTTTTTAATAACCAGAAGTATATGAATTAGATAAATCAAATTTTTTAATAAAGGATAATCTGCGAATGAATATAATAAAAATAAATCAAAATAAATGTTATATAAATTCAATATGACAAAAACATTGGTCATATATGCTGCAAATACTGTAAATTCTAATTTATTATTTTTTTTAAATAATGGTTATATTGAGAATAGTGAAAATATTGATTTTTATGTTTGTTTTAATAATGATAATATAGATATTAGTGAATGGAAAGAAAATATAAAAAATAATAATTTAAAAAACCTTCACTTCATCCAGAGACCCAATCTTGGTTATGATTTTGGTGCATGGATTGATATTTTATATCATAATAACCTTTGGGAAAAGTATGACTATTATATTTTACTCAATTCTACTTGCATGGGACCATTTATACCTTTATATGAAATCAGATCATGGGTCGATATTTTTACAAACTTATTAAATGATAAGGTAAAACTTGTAGGACCTACCATTAATGTTTATGAAAATAGACCACATGTACAAAGTTACATGTTATGTTTTGATAAAGAATTATTTATTCAATTGAAGAACAATAATTTTTTAATAAAAGATCATCCTTTTAAAGATAAAAAAATATATGATGACTGTTTTATGAAAGAGGATTTTGTAAATTACTTTGAAGTTGGTATGAGTCAATTAACTCTTCAATTAGGATATCAGATAAAATCATTATTAAAAGGTTATGAAAAAATCAATTATTATAATACACTATGTGGAAAACCAATTAACTTACCTCATGGCGAAGTATATTATTTTGTGGATGAATGTGTTGGTTGGGATCCTTGTGGGGTTAATAGGTATTTTGGAATAACAATGCATCCATATGAAGTTATATTTTACAAATCCAACAGAGGTTCCTATACTGAAATTTTAGAAATGTATAAACAGTTTCATAATACAACAATAAAAAAAGATTATGTTTATTTAATATTTTATGATAATTTAATAGATGGAATTGAATAGATTATGATAAAAATAATATCTCTTCTTTATTATTGATATTATCAAGATCAATGGATATGACTTTATCATTTACAAATCTAGAAATAATGTAACTGAATGTTGATCCTCTCATTGATTGAAAATTATATGAGGCTATAAACTTTTTACATTTTTTTATTGCAATTAGAAAATCAATAACAGCATTAATCTCTCTTCCATTTATACCTAGATTTTTATTTGCTGTATTTTCTTTTTCTTCTGCTGGAATATATATTAAATTTTTGTGTATATTTTCCAACAATTCTTTTGCTTTTATGGTATCATTTGTCATAATATAAACATTTTCACCACAGTATTTTTGTATTAATTCAGTATATTTATTATACAGCAATGATTTGAATATTTCCTTATCAAGATTATTTTTTTCTGCCCAATGATCGATTGCATCTTTTTCAATACGCAAATGAACAACATCATATGATAAATTACCAACATATTGATTTTCTAAATGATTTGCAGAATTAATTATTTCTTCAGAAAAAACAATATTCTTCAACAATTTATTAAATATATCTAAATTATACATTGTATTTACACCAAAATTACCACCAGCATTATTAAATAGACTAGTTTTAATATAATCTGTATTACAGTTAATTATAATATTTGTTTCATTAAAAACTTCCGTAAAAATATTATCATTCAATTTGTAAATCACATATAATTTTTTTCTTATCATTGGTAATGGATCTTTTTTTAAAATATCATTAAAATCATTACCATTTAACCATAAACTATTATTTATTATTTCTTTTATTTTTTGGGTGCAATCAACAGTCACTACATTTTTTAAACCATATTCAGCACTAACTATTTCTAGATTTACATTATTGCGATCTAAAAAAATAATTTGTTGTCCAAAGAATTTACTTATTTTTTTAGACATCTCTTTAAGATTAAAAATTTTCTCAACTGGACATATTTCTCCCTTTAAAATACAATACAAAAATGTATCAATAATAAAGATATTTTTATTGTTATTATAACCGTTAATGATGCTATTGATTAACATATTAATTTGATTACACAATCCAACATTTACTTTATACACTTTATTATAATCTGGAATATTTTTTATATCAGATCTATTAAACAAACAAACTGGATGATACTTTGATATATTCATTTAATATTTCATTCCTATAAATAAAAAAAAATACATCAAACGCTTTTAAGGTTAATATCTATGATTTCAATAAACCAACTAGAGATTCCAATTGACCAAATTCTGCACTATAGTCATCATCATCATTATTATCCTCTTGAATGTGAAGTTTACTCATTTCAGTTTTTGTACCATCATTATTATCATTCTTTATATCATCATGGACAATATCTTCGATTGGGTGTTTTATCTCCTCCACAATATCATTGGATGGTTTATCTTCAATAAGCTTTAATAAAACCTGATCATTAGATTTAATTTGTGGAACAGTTTTCTTTTTTCTACCTTGTGGTTGATTCTTTTTTCTTTCTTCTAACAATAACTCTAATTGAATGTTCTCTTTAGCATATTTATCTTTTTGAATTTCCATAATCTGGACTTTTAATTTATTAGCCTCTAGTCTTAAATTATTAAGTTGATTGTTTTTATCTATTTTATTTTGATCTAATAAGATCTTTTCCTGATTCTTTTTGATAAATTTATCTAATCTATCAATAATAAGATTATTATGGAAAACTTTTCTTTCTTGTGGATGTACTCTCTTACCATATTTTGATCTATGTCTTTTTACTGAAAACTTTTTACCAGTGAATGAAGTTTTCCTAACGGACACTGTTTTTTTCTTTACGGATACTTTTTTAACTGTTTCAGTTGTAATAGTTTCGCCGTCAGCTTCTTCACCTTCATCCTTATCATCTTCAGTAATCCATTTCATTTCCAATAATTTCTTTTCAATATCAATATGAATGAAATCTGTAAAGGTCGTAAGAGTAATAATAACTTTCTGAATATCATTTAATAAATACATAATTTGTAATAGTTGAGCAGGAGTAATTGTAATATCATCACTAATTTTTGATTCATCAAAAGGACACTCTTCAAAATAATATTTGATGAAACTAATAATCTGATCTCTGGTACAGAAAGTAATATTTAATGACACATCTATCCTACCAGGTCTAACTAAAGATTTAAACCGTTTAATTTTATCAAAATCATTGGTTGTAATAATTGTTATTCTCCCATGGGATTCATCAATTCCATCCAGGATATTAAGGATACAATCTTGTGTAATTCCACCTTTTTCAGTTCCCTCATCTTCATACTCGTAACCATATCGGTCTTTTTTCATTGACTTGAAAATCTTTGTTCGGTCAATGTCCTCCAAAACCAAAAGATAAGGTTCATCAGTATTAATATGATAATTAAGCTCATTCATGGCCATTAAGACCTCAGAGTTATCATGTAAGACACTTAAATCCAACATGAAAATAGGCAAATTAAAGTCATGGGCAACTGCTTTAATTAATGAAGTTTTACCACAACCTGGTTCACCATGTAAGAGATATCCCCGTTTAAAAGGAATTCCCTTTTTAAAATATCTTTCCTTGTCACCAATAAAATTAGTCATATCATCATAGTACATCTTCTTGACATTATCTGGAACAATAGTGTTCTGCATGGTTTTATTTGTTACAAACTTGTTTTTAATCCAAACAATATCTCTCGACTTTTTCTTATTACCATAAGCCTTTAACTTGTACATGTAAACATCTTTTCTTTTATTAGAGTTAATTTGTCGGATAGTATGTTTAAGATAATCTTCTAAAACTTTCATCTCTCCTTTACACCGGATGACAATATCCTTATGAGTAATGGCTTTTTTACTTTCTTCTTTAGATGATTCTATGCCAGAAGTGTCTTGGAAAGAAATACAGATATTCTTATCTTCAAATGTGTCAGTTAACTCTCCATTCTTAAGTTCTTCAATCATCATATTAAACATACCGTGTTCATGATTAACTTTGCAACCTTTAGTTTCTTTAACATAGTTTTCATAAAGATATTTAATAAAATTATTGTAGAGTTTACTTTGGTTATTAATGATAATATAATTATCCCTCCAGTTGATTTTCTTTTCAAGGAATTTGCAGACAAGATCATAACTCCATTTAATAATTGTTACAAGAATACCGGTAATAGCTACACCACATGTTAGCTTTACAGTTGTATCTTGAAAAGGTAAGTAGTATATTGCAAAATAAGTTAATAATGTTGCAATCTGATCTATTAACATCGGAATAAATAAAATGGTTATTAGTCAAATAATATTGTCTAATTATATCAATTTTTTTAACTTGTAGCGAATAAACAAACCATTTCTTGTAAATCTTTTGGGATTGTAGAAAACCAACTCTTTTTATCAATCCACATTAGACGGATCATTTTATAGGTATTGTATTTTATATATTCTTTTTCTGATAATCCAATCACTTCAGTGTGTAAAGGGATTGCTGTTGGATGTATTTGTTGGCGATAATCATCAAAAGTTAAATGAGTTAATGATTGTGGTAATCTATTTGGTTTTATGGGTTGATTATACCATCTTCCAAAAGTTAAATGAGTTAATGATTGTGGTAAGCTATTTGGTTTTATGGGTTGATTATAACGATATCCAAAACTTAAATGAGTTAATGATCCTGGTAAGATATTTGATTCTATGGGTTGATTGTAATCATCTCCAAAAGTTAAATGAGTTAATGATTCTGGTAAGATATTCGGTTCGATGGGTTGATCATATAAATATGGAAAAGTTAGATGAGTTAATGATTTTGGTAAGACATTCGGTTCGATGGGCCGATTATAATTCATTCCAAAAGTTAGATGAGTTAATGATTCGGGTAACACATTTGGTTCTATACGATGGTTATAATACCATGCAAAAGTTAACTTGACGGTTCCTTCTGGTATATCCTCTTTTATTAGATATATATCATATTCCCATCTAAACTCCATTAATAAAATGTAATTACATGTTCTAATAACTGATTACAAAAATACATTTGATTAATCAATTTTTATGAAACACTGAATAAACAAACCATTTCTTGTAAATCTTTTGGGATTGTAGAAAACCAATTCTTTTTATCGATCCACATTAGACGGATCATTTTATAGGTATTGAGTTTATTATATTCTTTTTCTGGTATTCCTTCCACTTGAGTGTGTAAAGGAATTGCTGTTGGATGTATCGCATCGCTATAATCGGCAAAAGTTAAATGAGTTAATGATTGTGGCAATCTATTTGGTTTTATGGTATGTCCATAAAAATATCCAAAAGTTAAATGGGTCAATGATTCGGGTAAGCTATTTGGTTTTATGGATTTATAAAAATGACATCCAAAAGTTAAATGAGTTAATGATTGCGGTAATATATTTGGTTTTATGCGTTTGTTATATGTATCTCCAAAAGTTAAATGAGTTAATGATCCTGGTAAGACATTCGGTTCGATGGGTTGATTATAATGATATCCAAAAGTTAAATGAGTTAATGAAGCGGGTAATATATTTGGTTTTATGGCTTGATTATAATACTCTCCAAAAGTTATATGAGTTAATGATTGTGGTAAGGCATTTGGTTTTATGGGTCGATAATAACACCATCCAAAAGTTAAATGGGTTAATGATTCTGGTAAGCTATTTGGTTCTACGATTTGATTATAATGACATCCAAAAGTTAAATGAGTTAATGATTGTGGTAAGCTTTTTGGTTTTATGGGTAGATTATAACAAGTTCCAAAAGTTAAATGGTTTAATGATTCTGGTAAGGTATTTGGTTCTATGGGTTGATTATAACAAGTTCCAAAAATTAAATGAGTTGTTCCTTCTGGTATTTCCCCTTTTTTTGGAGATCTATTTTCTTCCCATTTTAACTGCATTTATAAAATGTAATTACATATCTCATTAACTATTAAAAAATACAATTAATTAATCAATTTTTATGAAACACTGAATAAACAAACCATTTCTTGTAAATCTTTAGGGATTGTAGAAAACCAACTCTTTTTATCAATCCACATTTGACGGATCATTTTATAGGTATTGTATTTACTGTTTTCTTTTTCTGATAATCCATTCACTTGTGTGTGTAAAGGGATTGCTGTTGGATGTATTGGTTGGCGATAATTATTAAAAGTTAGATGAGTTAATGATTGAGGTAAAACATTCTGTTTAATAGGTTTATCATACCAATATCCAAAAGTTAAATGAGTTAATGATTGCGGTAAGATATTTGGTTTTATACGTTTGCTATACCAATATCCAAAAGTTAAATGAGTTAATGATCCTGGTAAGACATTCGGTTCGATGGGTTGATTATAATCATTTCCAATAGTTAAATGAGTTAATGATTCTGGTAATATATTTGGTTCTATGGGTTGATTATAATCATTTCCAAAAGTTAAATGAGTTAATGATTCTGGTAAGCTATTTGGTTTTATGGGATGGTTATAATCAAATCTAAAAGTTAAATGGGTTGTTCCTTCTGGTATATCCCCTTTTTCTGGAGATCTATTTTTTATCCATCTAAACTCCATTAATAAAATGTAATTACATGTTCTAATAACTGATTAAAAAATACATTTAATTAATCAATTTTTATGAAACACTTAATAAACAAACAATCTTCTTTTACACTAATATTACCATTGTAAAATCACCATTGTAAAATCACCATTGTAAAATCACCATTGTAAAATCACCATGAAAGATTATATTCTCTACCACCATGATAGTTAACCTTATAGCCATTTCTTTTAAAATGCTCTATAGCAGCATCTTTAATAATATCATTGACATTATTAAAATGTATCAATTTTTCTGTTTTCCTTTCAGTAATAGCAATCTTTATTAATTTTATTATATTGGCGATTGCTTTTTTTGACTCTTCCAGTTGTTCTTCTTTATACTTTTTATAGATTATTTCATAATCTGCTCTTGCTTGTGCTGCTGTATAGGCAAGTGAATCCTCATCTAACTCTTCTTTTTTATTTGAAATACTTAGATCCAATTTTTCAACAATAGACCAATTTATAGGCATTGTATCGGAACTACCTATAAACTCTTTCCGACATTTGGGACATTTTTTCTCTTTTCTATTTACTAGTTCATCTACTGTTTCTTTATCAAGAGTATGACCACAATCTAATACAATCGGATGTTTAAAAGTGTTTTTACTCACTGGACACTTTTTCCATCCGGAATTGCTTTTTTTGGTTTCCATTTATTTTGGTCATATATGTTGATTTGTGTTATATTGATGGGTTATTTGATTGTTTGTTTTTCAATTTTTATTTTTACAATAATGGGATGATGAATTGATTATTTACCGGAAAAATTAAATGCGCGTTTATTTTTTATTAAAATTTTATATATAGTAGAATATATATAAATATTCGAAGGAAAGTCATAAATCAAAAAGATGATGTATTTGTTTTATTTGGAGATGATTGTGTACCCGCCAAAGTGCCTTCGTCCCCAACTAAACCAAACAAAAACCAAGATGAACAACCATCTAAAAAGATAGGTCCACCTATTACTATAGAAGAAAATATTTCTCCTAAAAAAACGCAACCTATATCCACTAATGATTACTCTTATGTTATTCAAGATAATATAAAATTTCATTATGGTCATGGTGCAAAGGATCAATTAAAATCTGAAAATTTCTTATATAATTTTAAATTCTATCATTATTTAGAAAAATTACAGGCTTCAAAATTTGTTTCAGCTGGATTTAATTCTGTAGCTGATTTCCTTAAAATAGTAAAACCAGTACATGGTAAATACTATATTTATGAATACATTTTTGAAGGAAAACCATGTAAACCTTATTTCGATTATGAGTTGATGCTAAACAATAAACCAACTGAGAACTCCAAAAAAGTTAACATAATATGGCTTATTCTTAATATTAGTCATTTATTTTTAAAAAAGTATCAGGTCAATTTGGCCATGAATGATATCTTATTCACAGACAGTTCTGATTTTAAAGGAGATCAATATAAGTTAAGTTTACACATTTCAGTAGACTCAAACTTTGTTTTTAAAAATAATAAAGAGTGTTCTTATATTGCTAAAGATTTGTATAAACTAAGTACTGGGTTTGATCAGAGTGTTTATTCAAAGGATCGTATGATGAGATGTGTTTTTTCTGCTAAGAATTTTAATGATCAAAGAGTATTAAAACCATTGGATAAAAATGGTGGTATACAGGATATTAATTTTAATTTATTTTATAGGTATCTGATAACCACAGTTCCAAACAATTATCAAACCATTGAATTATTACCATTAGAAAAAAAAACAAGTATTTATAAAACTATGAAATCACAAAATAAAAAAGAAATAAAGAAAATAGTACCATTTCTCACACCAGATGCTAAAATTGAGAAAATGGTTTCTATTATCCAAGATAAGTTTCATGAAGATGCATATTATACAAAAGATAGTTTTATTGATTCTGCTACTAAATATAAGATGTATGCCTTTAATTATTTGGATCGGTCTGATAAATGTTTTACTGGTAATGTACATGAAAGGATTGGATTTTACTGTTATATTGATAATTTCGCGAATGTAATTGTAAAATGTTTCTCAGTTCATTGTAAGGATCAGAAGTATATTGTAGGTAATCTGAATGATACCAATGATGATAAGGAAGATTATATTAAAATCAATAGGAAGTATATATTGCCTCAAAACTGTTCTTTAGAGGAGCAGGAGGATGAAGTTGTTAAAAAATTAATTGAACTCCATAAAAGTAAAAAATTAAAATCATTAGGATTTTGGTCAGCTATGGGTACTGGTAAATCTTTTGGTATGAATTATACTAGTCGAAGATTTTTTGAAGGAAAGAGAATATTAATGATTTCAACGAGACAAAGTTATTCGAATAATATGATAAAAGAGTTTGAAGATTTAGGCTTTGTTAACTACTTGGATGATAAATATTGGTATACAAAAGACCGTATTATTGTTCAATTAGAGAGTCTCCATTTTCTCTTAAGAAATTTACTTATCCCTCAGTTTGATTTTATTATTTTAGATGAATGTGAATCTATATTATATCAGTTTTCAAGTGAAACTATGGGTACACTTGCGAAGGATACATTTGATCTACTCCTTTATTTATGTACATCAGAAAATACTAAAATTATGGCTTTAGATGCGGATTGGGGAATAAGATCAAACCTGTTCTTAAAATCAATTGGGAAATGTCAAGTCATTCATAATCAGTATATGGATGTTGATAGAATTATATTATTTACTGGTAATTATGAATATTTTATAAAGCAGATTATGGAAGCAATAGATAAAGGTGAGAATATTGCAATTGTTGGTTTATGTACTAGAAAACTAGAAGAGATAGCGCAAATGCTTAAAGAGAAAGATATCAAGTATGTGATTCATACAAGGAATACAGGAGATCCACTTAAAAAAGAGTTGAAGAATGTAAATGAATTCTGGAAAAAGTTTCAAGTAGTTTTATTTAGTCCCACAATTTCAGTGGGTGTTGATTTTTCAGTTGAGCATTTTGATAAAATTTTCTCTTATGTGATTCCTAATACTGCCAGTTCTAGAATCTATGGACAGATGTTGGGAAGAGTTAGAAAGATTAAACATAATAACATTCTCACTTATTATGAAAATATCACTACTAAAGTAGATCAGTATATTTATAATTATGAAGAATTAGAAGACTATTTTAAGTTTGCTTCAACTGATTCATTTTTACATAAAACATTAACTCGTGATCAAAATGGTGGCATTTATCATGTTAATCACATTGGACTATTTGAACAGATAATGATTTATAATCACATAGAAAACCTCAATAAATGTGGACAGTATTTCATGACATCACTGAATTTAATTTGTATGAAAAAGAATTATAGATTGCAATTTTTAGATGACCGTAAGCCGAAAGAAGAAGAAAAAGGCAATGATGTATTTAAGCAGAAAATAATTGATAGTAAGGATATTGATCAGAATACTTGTAATATCATTAATACTAAAATAAAAACCAATTGTGCAAGTGAAGATGAGAAATATTGTTTATATAAATATAAGATCCAAAAGTTTTGGGGTGTTAAGGAGATTGACCAAGCGTTCTTGGATACCTATTTCAGAAAAGAACGAATATTAGTTAATCTGAAATATATATTGGAAAAAGATATGACCAGTATCCCTGATGAGTATATAGATGAACATATCATTGATAAGACAGAGGTTATTCAGGAAATAGTTAAAGGATTAGGCTTTGATCTGAATGATTTAGATAGAGTTTTAGACAAAGATGATTTTTATGACAATAAGAAAAAGCTGTTGACAAATAGTCCCTTTGCTAAAAACTATGATAAGGTTAGGATATTATTTGGTAAGCCTAAGGGGGTTTTGACAAATTTAGCAGGGAATTTTTTAATCATTATGTTAAATAGTTATCTGAATGAGTTTGGATTGGAATTGGTTTGTAATTTGAAGAAGAAACGAGTTGGAAAAACTGTTATTAGAGATAGTAAATATACATTGAAGGTGTTGAATGTTTTTGATTCTTACCTGTGAGATTTGTTGACCTTAGTCACAATCATAATATTAAAGTAATAATTCAGGTAGCGTCTACATAATATTATAACCTCTATTTTCTAAATTTTCTTTATTTTCATACCTCTTTTAGCAACTTTATGATCTTCTGTATATTCATATACTAATACTGTACTGATCTTCATATCCTTTAATATCGTTCTAATTAATGAAGATAATGGATCATCTAAATTTCGCACAAAGCAAGACCATTTCCCGGCATTAAAATATTTCTTAATATCTCCCTCCAACTCCTTTATCTGTGCCTTCTTATCGTCATCAATATCTTCAAAATAGAAAACAGTATTATTTTCAGTAACCCCCAAGATGTAATAAAGTTTATTTAATACATCTTTCCTTTCTTCAACATACTTGAGTCTTTTTGATGGACGACCGCCTTTGTTTTTTTCAACAACGACCTTTTTATTATATTCAACAGTCTTCTTATTTGTTGATTCAATTTTAGCGACTCTTTTATTTTTTTGAGTACTCATATAAATTATAGAAAGATATTTTTTTAAATGGTTTTAAACAGGGTGATCCAACACATATATTTTATATCCCCTTTAATTTAAGAAGCGTCTACAGTAATTTTCAACCCCCGTTTCTCAATTTTATGTTCTGAATTATAAATATATGTTAATACTGCATTAACTTTCATATCCTTCAATACAGATCTAATTAAAGAGTGTAATGGATGTTCTATTGGTTTAGTAAAACATGCCCATTTCCCGGCGTTAAAATACTTCTTAATATCTCCCTCCAACTCCTTTATCTGTGCCTTCTTATCGTCATCAATGTCTTCAAAATAAAAAACAGTATTATTTTCAGTAACCCCCAAGATGTTATAAAGTTTATTTAATACATCTTTCCTTTCTTCAACATATTTGAGTCTTTTTGATGGACGACCACCTTTATTTTTCTCGACAACATTGTCTTTATTATTTTCAACAGTCTTTTTAGTAGTTGAACCAATTTTAGTCACTCGTTTATTTTTTTGAGAACTCATATATATTATATAAATATATTTTTTTAAATGGTTTTACATTATAACAAATCACGCAACGACAATCATTCTGTAACAACCATGTATCTAAAATCCATAAAAGAAGCACCGATATTGTCCGGAGGATTTTTAGGGTCCAAAGACCCTAAAAAGTCACTAACGAAATATAATAAATTATAACAATTTATTATATTTTATTAGTGCCGATACATAAAACCACAGAATGATACAATTGCGTGATAATCATATCCTAAAATAAAAAAACTCATCGACTAAAACTAATATCAAAAGGTTGACACTTTACTTCCAAATACTCTGCAATCAATTCACCAAAATCATCGACCTGAACACTGCTTAACCCAGAATACTTTTCAGGGTTCATCATCTCATCAATCTGATTATGAACCAAACTGAAATACTCATCCCCTTTAATCGTTTCGACAAAATCAACTGGATCTCCTGCAAGTTGTTTTTGTCTAATCGATAGGGTAACTTCACGAATCTTATGATGAACCTCTTGACGATCCTTTCCATGTTGACAAAGTTTCATCATAATTGTTTCTGTAACAATAAAAGGCAATTGTTTCATTAAATTAATTTTGATAACTTCTGGGAAAACCTTAATCCCATCAACAACATTGCACATCAGAGTAATCATGTAATCAGTCAACATAAGACTTTCTTTCATGGCCAGTCGACGATTGGCGCTATCATCTAAAGACCGTTCCATGATTTGATGACTTTGATTGTCAACCATCTTATTTGCAATCACTTTACGGGCAAGAGAACAAATCCTTTCACATCGCATCGGGTTTTGTTTGTAAGGCATAGCACTGGATCCAACTTGTTTTTTATCAAAAGGTTCCCAAACTTCCTGATCGTTTTGCGCAAGTCGAATATTAAGACTAATCCAGTGAAGTGTTGAACAGATCTGACCCAGTTGATCTAGAATAAAACCATCCATTGACCGGGAATAGGTTTGTCCAGCGAGTGAAATCACTTTTCGTCCCATTTTTTCTGCAAAGATCCTATCAATTTGTTTCACCTGTTCCGGGGTAAAGAGTTTCAAGTAAGAGTCCTGAGTTCCGGTTGCTCCCTTAGCGCCCAGGAGATAAAGATCATCTCGAACAAGTCGCTTTAAACGTTCCAAATGAAGATAAACATCTTGGCACCAAAGAGCAATCCGCTTTCCCCAGGTTGTAAATTGGGCAGGTTGATAATGAGTATAACCAACACACACAGTATCCTTTTGTTCGTAGGCAGTTTTGTAAAGAAGTTGTAGTAGACGAGTCAGTTTGTTTTGGATGTTTTCCAGAGCTGAAATGTAGATGAGCATGTCACTGTTATCCTGCACAAAGGCCGATGTAGCGCATAAATGCACAAACTTACCACTTTCTTCTGACAGAAATCGCTTAAATGTATCAATTTGTGCCATAACATCATGCTTAGTTATTTTCTCCCTTTCTTTAAAAAATTCAAAATCAGAATCTGTAAAATTTATATGATTCCTCATGTCATTTATTATATCATCAGTTATTTTATTAAAACCTATTCCCTGCAAAATTTCTGCATTGGTTATCCAAATTTTTCTAAACAATGTATATCTATATTTTAGACTCATCAAGTCTTTCATTTCAAAAGTTGTATATTTAGAGAACTCGTCCATGCTGCATGAATAATTTCAAATTACAATTTATCATCATCATATGATTAGATTTTCAATTTTTTCATTTAAAGAAATGATATTATAAATAACTATGAATAATAAATTGGAAGTAGTTCCATTTGAAAGATCTTTTGCATCTCATTATAAATCAAAATACTGGTCTAAAAAGAATAATATCACACCAGATAAAGTTTTCAAATCTACAAAAACTAAATATTATTTTTCATGTGATAAATGTACACATGAATATTTAGCAAGCTTAGATAATATGATCAGATGTGATGATGGTTGTGCATATTGTGCAAACAAATTATTGTGCAATGATGAGAATTGTAAAGAATGTTTTGAAAAATCATTTGCCTCAATCCCATTAGCCAAAAACTGGTCAGATAAAAATCAAACATCTCCAAGAGAAGTATTTAAATCTTCACAGAAAAAATATTTATTCGAATGTGAAAAATGCTTGCACAAGTATAAAAAAATATTAACTCATATTACGAGACAAAATTCTGGATGTCCATTTTGTGCAAATAAATCTTTGTGTAATGATGATAAATGCGAGAGTTGCTTCAAAAAATCATTTGCATCCCACTCTAAATCAAATGAATGGTCATCTAAAAATGAAAAAAAACCAAGAGATGTTTCTATTTATTCACATCAAAAAATTTTTTTTGATTGTTTAAAATGTGGTCATATATATCTAAAAACCATATCCTGTTTTAAAAAGTATGACAGTGGATGTCCTTATTGTGCAAATCAGAAACTTTGTAATGAAGAAAATTGTAATATATGTTATGATAAATCATTTGCGTCCCACTTAAAATCAAAATATTGGTCTAATAAAAATCAAACCTCACCTAGAAATTCATTTCGTTCCTCAAATTCTAAATTCTTATTTAATTGTCCAGATTGTAATGAAGAATATGAAGCAGCCCTAAATAATATAAATGCTGGATATTGGTGTTATTGTACGAAAAATAAAACAGAACAAAAATTATTTGATTTTCTAAAACAAAAATATAATAATATAATTAAACAAAAAACATTTTCTTGGTGTAAGAAAAAAAATTTATTAAGATTTGATTTTTTAATTGAAAACTTGAAAATAATCATAGAATTAGATGGTCCACAACATTTTAAACAAATTAAAAATTGGAATCTAACAAAGACAAAAGAATATGATAAATATAAAATGAAATCTGCCAATGATCATAATTATTCTATTATTAGAATTTATCAAGATGATGTTTGGAAAGATAAAAATGATTGGCAGAATAAGTTAATAAAATGCATAAAAAAATATGATAAAATCACTAATATATTTATAGGTGAAATTTATAGAACATCAGAATTGGCAATAAATTGTTTAATTATTTGAATAATTATTATGTCAATAAATTATTGGTTCAATATACTTAACTCCTTATTGATTTTATCCAATTTCTTTTCTCTTTCTATTTGTTCTTTTTTTTCATCTACAAGTCTATTTATTTCATCCACTGATATTTCAGTAACCTCATAATAATAACAAAAATTACAACTATCGTCTTTCCAATGCACTGTGCCACATTTTTGGCATGTTACTTTATGTTTATACTCTAATGATCCAGTTGATCCTTTTGGTCCTACTAAACGCTTATCAGTGGCAATTGCTTTAATGTAATGAAGTTGATTATTGGTATCATAAAAAGCTTTATAAATAGTTTGTGACATGGTTAGGATATAAAATAATTTAATTCATTTCCATAATAATATACAATAAATAAATCAATTTTTTTAATAAAAAAACATTATTTGCAAGTTTACTTGCTGAGCATAGCGAAGTTGACTTCAGTCAACCGATATTAAAAACTGTTATATTTTGTTATATGTATAACAAAATATAACAGTTTTTAATATTGTCCGGAGGATTTTTAGGGTCTTTAGACCCTAAAAAGTCACTAACAAAATATAATAAATTATAACAATTTATTATATTTTATTAGTGCCGAAGATGAAGCGAATGAAATGAGCGTAATTCTAATTTTTCTCTGTTCTTTTTTTGCTTGAAGATGGGGAATTACACTGTTCAATGCATTTTTTATAATCATCCCATGGATCAATTTTAGGTAGAGTTATTTTATTCCTGTTATCTCTACTCAATACCTGTGCTAATGCCAACTGTTCCAAATCCTGATTTAGATAGACATTACAATCTCTATGACACGACATTTTTTATTATTAACAAAATATTGTATTGACTTAATTTACTTTCAATATATAAATCAAATTTTCAGTTGATATAAAAAAATCTACTGAACCAAATTTATAATCGGACTAATCTCCGAACTAGGGGTATCCCACCACATAATCTCATGAAGCTTCGGTAGAAAACCCTTTTTTGCCTCCAGCTTCAAAACTGCGCTGATGTAACCACGCATCTCTTCCCAACTCTGGAATTTGATTCCATTTCCCTTAAAAGTCAGACGATAAGCACCTTCAGCAATAAGTCGTTTGAAAAGTTCTGTGTTATTATGAGTTTCAAGGACATAATCTTCAAGGATCTGTTGTTCCTCAGTCTTGGATTCGGTGAACGAAAAACGTTCAGTGTCTAGATAATCTTGCAGCTTCTGGAGAATCAGAGCATAACTGTCAAGGATATCACTCTTACTCAAGATCCAAGTGCTACATTGATTGGTTTGCAGAGCATAAATGACTCGATCAAGATTGAAAACTAGGCATTGACGACGACGACCTGTAGTGACACCATACTCTTTTCCAAGAAGACGAAGTAGTTCACCCATCCCACTTGGCCTGACATCTTGCTCAAAACCCTCTTCCATCTGTAGGGCACCCACATAAGTCGGACAGGCCTTTGAACAACAAACTGGAAAAATGTTATTCCAATCAAAACCGTAAGTCATACATCCAGCAACAGTGCAATCACTGGAAGTGACATAAGGATAATCACCTTGGTTGGGATCCAGATAAAAACCCTGTGCACCCTCCATAACGATCACATCGCCATCTTCCAATTGTTTGACAAGATCATTACAAGACTTGATCGTGATACCGATGATTTTGTTGTTAGTAAATGAAGTAGCCGGAAGTGCTTTGATGGCATCAGTCAACTCTTTGCACCGTTCTTCAGAAAACTGAAGATAATACTGTTCAACACGAAAACCATCACGACGGGCCTTGGCACAATAAGCCGGACCGATACCCGTACCAGTGGTTCCGACCTTATTGTTTTCCTGATCCTCCTTGACATGCCAAGGCATAATGATATGAGCTTCAGGTGTAATAGTAATCAGATTTGCAATTTCATCATAAGTTCGACCAAGTTGTCCTGCAACTGTAACAATTTCATCATAAAGCTTAACAAGATCAACCACACAATTCTTACCAATAATAGATTGCACTCCAAAAATAGCACCAGAAGGAACCTGATGAGTTGCAAACTTGATTGTCTTAGTTCCATATTCATTGTGCTTATCCTTAGTAATAAAAAGTTCTGGATGATCTGGGTTGACATAAATTGTATGACCAGCGTTCGGACCACCATTAAAACGAATTGTGAAACGTGCTTTCTTGCCCTGCCCACAAATGTAGTAAGGCATCACTTTTCCTTTTCCCTCATCACCCCAATCAGCACCCAAAACCACAAAAACCTTGTAATTCTTGTGGGTTGGAGTAATCCACTTGGTGACTGAGATGACCGGCTTTGAAAGAGACATGAGTTTGCTGTCTTAACAGTAAAAAGTAACAATATAATTAATTTATATTGTTACATTCAGGGAATTTGATTTTCAATTTTTTTTAAACTTTTCAGCAAGTCTCATACATTCAAGCCACATTTCATGATGATCGGTATTGGGGGAAAATGTGTGTGGTCGTCCTTGACGTTTTGCAATATCGTCTCCCGACCAATAAACAACTGGCTCAATCTCACATGCTCCTCCGTGGTGTATGTGCACACTACGAACATGCAGTGGATTGATAGCAATAGTGTTTTTCGGCAGCTGACGCGACATTGTCGTGAGGTCTGGATAATATTAAATTGACAATAAGTGTTATTCAGTTATTTAAAAAATCAAATTTTTTATTAGATTAATGGCGTACATTTTGAAGTCGACTTGCTCTCTTGTAAGGTTTAAGAGCACCATTTTTATCTCTATCGAGAAATTTGTCCTCTTCATGATTCATTGGAACTGGAATTTGTTTCCAATTTCTATTAGTGGTTTCTCGATCACAAAGAGCATCATGATAGTTCAACCATTGTTTTGCCCAGAGTTGTTGGCCCCATGTACGCCAGTTATTATATTGTTTTTCTGCTTCACGAACAGCAATTGCACGTTGTTCAGAAAAAGGTTCTTGTTTATAGCTCATTTAATATAAATAAGATAAATGTTACATTTTTAAGTCATTTTATTTATAAAAAAAATCAATGATTTTCACTATACGCACAATAGTTTTGCTCGGCATTTTCAACTGCCTTTTTGATAACACTACTATCAGTCACATGAAAACCTTTAATAATTTCCTTAAGTTCTTTGAGCTTACGAATCTTTTCATTAACCTTCGTCTTCTCCTTCATGGCATTTTCTTTGTTAAACATATCCATGGTCATTATAAGAAGTTTTTCCACCATCCGATCCAATAGATTAACTGCCACATTACGATAACAGTTCTCTACAAGTTTGTCAGTCACAACCATAAGATAGGCATAAGTCCACTCTGGGCCGTAGATCTCTAGCTTAAGCTTATTGGTCTTACGGAAAAGACCTTCATAAACTGTGCCGTCAAAGGTAAAGTGAGATTTGTGCATTTGAGCAACATACCGCATAATTTCTAGAACTGAAACTTGTGGACGCTTTTCCAGATTAACCATGGAGCTAATACTATACTTAATATGTGACTCATAAATCTCATTACCTATTTCTTTGATCATATATTCAGCAAACTTTTTGGTAAGCTCATCATGAGAACCAGGGTCGTTGTAAATGTATTCCAAAAGTAAGTCTTCAGTAACATCATGAACAATTTGTTGAACACCTTCAGTCATCTTTGAAGTAAAGCAACCAGAAAGTGAACGAATCCAAGCAGCCCGTTTCTTGCCAAGAGGATCATCAATAATAATTTCAATCATTCCAAGAGTCATAGCAAGTTCTTTTTCACTACTGATGGCTTTTTTGACAGTTTCACAATCAGTATAAACTGGAGACACAAGACCACTACTGAAAAGTTCCTTAAAATGATCCTTGTCATAATGGTCTGGATTGCATGCAATTTTATGATTATAGGCTACAACATTCGTATCTGCACGATCCTCAGTAAAATTTGATGGAACTTTAATTGGCCCAGAGTTATTGAAATGTTCATTCAAAGCTTGTTTGAAATTTGCTCGGAGCCTATCTTCAAACTCTGCCCTCTCTAAAGAACTACCAACCAGTTTTTCAATCATCATCTTAAGTCTAACGGCTAACATATTGTTATCATTATTAATCAGGCTTCCCAAGAATGTCACTGAACCTTCTAAATTTTGCATTTCAATATCAATATCTCGAATTAATCCTGGAATATGACTTTTGATAGCTTCATATTGAATATCAGAAATCATCCGACGCATTTGCGGAACACCTGCTGGTTTGAATTGTGTGTGCTTACTGAAATATGCTCTCTCCTCTTTGATCTTATCTTCAATGGTCATACCGGCTTCAATTTCCTTATCATTACGAAGGATGACTGTTACGTATCCATGTCCAAGCTCATAATCTTCCTTATTAAGAAGGTCTTCAATAAACTTTGTTTTTTGACGATCCAACATATCCACTTTAGTCACAATACCAAAAGCTTTATCATCCTTTTCATACTTATCCACAAGTTCAAGGGCGATGTTAGTAGCTGGATCAGTTGGTGCAGCATGAACAATCACCGGAATAGTATTTTCATCTTGAAGATATTGAACTGAAAGTGCCTTAATTCGCTTTGGAAGATCATGATCTTTCTTAGAAACCACAAAAAGCCCAGGAAGATCTGTCAAACGACTGTTATAAACATCCGGTGATTTGACGGTCACTTCAATGGCTTTGACTTGTACATTATTATTGAGTCGATCAATCTCTTGAGATGCTTCGACGACTGAATCAAACTCACGATCGCCAACTTTAAACTGAACTCGATCTGATTTAATCGTGGTTAGATGTACAGGTTTCATAGTGGCCATTCGCATACCTTTGGGTAAAATGCTTTGTCCACAAATGGCCTCAATGACACTACTTTTTCCAGATGATTGTGGACCGATAACGGCAACATTTGGAAAAGAATGTAGCTTAATTCCATACTTTTCATTAAGATCGGAAATGGCAGAAAAAAGTTGCCCTGTATCTCGTCCCTGACTAAAAAATCTTCTGGGAACAAGAGATGGTCTTTGTAGCAATGCACTGGTCAAAACTGGTCTTTGAAAATTTGCAGATGATGTAGGACGAAGAGAATGAACAGATACAGGTGGAGGACGAATGAGTCCAACCCTTGAAACCTGAATTGCTCCTTGTAATGCCAACATTTGCCTAGGCAGTTGTTAATAGTATAAATAAAATAATCATCCAATAGAGAATCCGGAAATCAATTTTTTAGATTAGATACAGAAAGCAGCCAAAATCCGCATCTGGCAAGGCTTACGATTCATTTCATCAATCTTGTAAACATAAGTCTTGTCACTCTTTGTAGGAACAGAGATAACTTTTTCATTGTTAGCAATTCCAAGAGCCAGAGTCCTCATACAAGCAGGTTGATGATCACCTGGATCCAAAGTAACATGAGTCGAACAGTCTTCATGAATAGGTGTTTCAGGAACGGCAAATGAAACAGGCTTGCCATCGCTCTTCATGGTAATAACATATCCATTAACAATTTTTTCTGGAAATTTGTTATAAAGATTATTGCAATCAATCAATGAAAACTGTTGCTTTCCATCCTTATCAAAAAGCCATGTGATGTGAGCAATCTTATCAACTCCCTCACCAACAACATGAACCAGCACTCGAATTTGTCCAAATTTTCCAGATGCAATTGGACTGCCAATGGTAATCAAATCGCAAATAGGTGACAGGTCAACACCTCCCAAATCAATAATGGAATGGTTTTCCTCATTGACAACTGGAACTGCAAATCGAATGTCTGCCTGTTGGAGAAGACTCTTAGCAAACTTGAGATTATCACTTGAAAGCCTACAAATCTTGTCAATAAATCCTTGATCAGTTTTGAATTCTGCTGGACGTGTCCACTCATTACTCTTGAGACGACGAGCGATAGCTTGTTCAACCATTTTCTTGTCTGAATAAAGCTGAGATGGATCGTAATCTGCAGAAATTGAAGTTGCTGTTTCCTGATGCGGATCTGGAAGAATCAAAATGATTTGAACATTGATCCCGAGAGCTCGACGAATCTTTTGGCGAAGAATAAAATCACCCTTAAAACTGTGGAGTACTCCTCCACCAGTAGACACTATGGGAACCTTACCCATCATCAAAGCTTCAATAATCTTCCAAATAGAATAGTCATTCCTTTCTGAACCAAGTTTCATCACTGTTGACATCGCGTCAAGTCCCAAAAGATCACCATCAATTGGATAAAACTTTTCCTGATTAGTTTCATAAATCTTTCGCATATAGGTTGTCTTCCCAGAGCCAATCGGTCCCAAGAGAAGGACAATTGTTCCATGAATATTGTTTTGACAAAGCTTATCAAATTCAAGTTCAATATCAATATCTTCTGGAATATTCTTCAGTTTGTCAGCAATGACAATATGGTCACCAATTTCTGGAGTAGGATTCTCAAAATTGTTTCGCATCATGAAAGCTGCAAGAGCACACCGATACCAATGCTTCTTTCCCGCTTCGCTAATACACCAATACTTGACAAAATGCATGGCTTCCTTTTTGAGATGTTCATTGCTCAAGATAAAATCATGGAATTGGGTACGCAAAAGCATGGTTCGCCAAGTGTAGTTTGGAAATTTGTACTTTTTCACCAATGACTGACCATTGGCATAAGTCAAATGAAGCACCAAACCCTCAAGAACATCACCCAAAATTTCTTGATGATTCACTGTTCCTTGGATTCGTTGAACACAATTAGTAAAATCAAGAAGAGATTGTAATCCACTGAGAGTCATAAAATCTCTCATGGTTGACAGAGCATTCATAAATTCCTTGATATTCTCCTTACTATTGATGATAATTGCAGATCCACAAGGCAGATTATGTTTGATACAAAAGGTAATAATCTCTTGATGATCAAAGAACTTCACAAATCGGTCTTGGACAATATCCGGATGACTTTCATCGAAATAATAAGTGCACCCAGTTCCAATGGCAGTAATGATAAAACTTTCTTTGAGGACTCTGGCTCCATGGGTTTGATCATTTTGAGACATCACCTCACAACAAAAATGAAGATTTTGATCATACATGTCAGCAATAACTCCAGGTGTCATAAATGGAGAAATGATGCGATAGGCATCTTGAACAAATTTTGAATCTGAACTCCCAGAATTCTTACTTGTCACAGTCCAGTAAAAAACTCCTTCGTGTGCAAAGACAATGGTTTGTCCAAGAAAGCCACTCCACTTTTCAAAAAATCGAACACTAGAAACATTCTCAAATTCTTCCATCTTATCAGGGGTTTGGCGATCATCATTGTCAAACTTGGGATAAAAACCAAAAGTCTGCAAACTCTTTCCAGGTTTCCAGATACACGGAAAGCCTCGAGGAACTCCATAATCCTTGCCAAGTTCAATCAAAATTCTGTCAATATGACAAGAAATGATAACCAGGTAAAGATCCAAGTTTTGGGCCTTGCAAAATTTGATTTTCATCACATTCTTAATTTGTTTGTCCTTAAAAAGAATCTTCAAGGACAAAGGGCACTCGCGGAAAAACCGCCGTTCGAGTGCATTCTGTTGAGTTGGGTCTTGAGAAAAAGACAAAAAACTCATCTTTGAATGAAAAAAGATGTTCATTGAGGCTTTAATAAAAGGTCTCATCAAGGGTTTTAATTATCAATTTTTTTAAAATTCATCATCTTCATCTGGAAAACTAACTGCTGATTCAGTCGACTCTTCGCTGTACTCCATTTCAGTATATTCATCAGATGCATCATTATAATCATAATCTTCATCATACTCTCTATCATCACTTATATAACTGTTTGTATCATCACTATCTTCATTATTTTCATAAAATTCATCAAAATCTGCCTCTTCTTCTTCACTTGGTTGATAATCACCGTCTTCACTATCTGAATTGTTATCACTATCTACACTCATTGGATCATTTGAATTGTCTGATTCATTTTCACTTTCAGTTAATTCTTTCTCTTCTACAGAATGATTGTCAGTTTCATCTTGAACACGGGTCACTGTCCAAAAATCACTTGCCAGATCGGAGTTTAATAAATAATCATAAGGAATATAACCATAACCTTGATCTCCCCATGATTCACCCCATGAATTGCGGAAAATAAACTGTTTTTTGTCTTCTAAAAAGCCGCATCCAAAAATTGCATGTCCGCCGATCACTTCCTCACCTTCTTTTGGCATTGGAACAACACCAGTTTTGGTTACTTCTTCAGATTCCAGACTCTTGTAACAAACAATACCAAAAACAAAAGGGAACCCATTCATTAAACATTGCTTCATTTGTTCCAAATTTTGTTCTACTCTTTTATATTCAACTGAGTGATGATTTCTGGCGTCTTTATAACAATCTTCTGGAGGCAGTTCGTTGAATTTCTTAATGTCATAAGGCCACATAGTTTCTGGACAAACACCAACTGAATTAATTGATTTAATTCCATCTCTAATTTGTGCACCCGCATCTTTACCAATAGTTCCTTCCATTGTTCTTTCATTATAATAAATAAATAGTCTGGATGGAGTAAAAGGATCTTGTTCACCTTCTTTGATTTGATCAAACTCATAAGCTGCTGCAATTGCATTTGCCGTGCAACTTCCTAAGGCTCCTTGATCATAAACTGGGGGACATTGGGATCTAAGATCAATCTCTTTAGTGGAATGATGATCATCAGACAGAGTAAAATTATGCTTCAAATCTCTCGCATCATCATTGTCTTTCTTCCAGCCATAAACTCTTTCTGATTTCTTTAATTCAGAAGTTGCTTGATTCGAACTAAAATAGTTTCCCATATAATATAATTGAGATTTTTTTTATATAATTAAATATATTTATGCCATTGTTTGAAAATTTGGGTAAAATAATTAATGATAAGGATGTTGACTATTTAAAAAGTTATTATGATTTTACTAATAAAGATGATATAGTGGCAGATGACCTAGTAGAAATATATATGAATCCGCTATTTCCAGGAAAAAATCCATTACCTGGAAAATCTTCTAAAGAAAATAAGGATGATGAAGAAGATTATGAAGAAGGTAGTGTAGAACATGTTCTCAATTATATTTTTGAGGCATGTAATGAAGGAGAAATAAATGATGATGAAATGGAAAAGATTTATGAGATGGTTGATGACTCTGAACCTTTTCAAATGTTTGTTACTATATTAAATAATTTATCTAAAAAGATAAAAAATAAATCATCATTAAAAGAATCATCTGAAGAATACACTGAGGAAAGTATAGAAGAAATAATAAATCCAATTTATGAACCAGAAATTTTTAATGTGGATGATGATGAAATACAAATAGAGATTACTATTTAAATAGTTACCTTAATAGTATTCTCACGATTGTTTTCAATAATATTCTCTAATTCACTCACTCGCGATTCTAACTTTTCTAACTTTTCCAAGGTTTCAAATAAATTAAATCTTTTTCCTCCAATATTAATTTCAACATCATCTACCTCATGATTATCTTTACCTCCTTTGGCTTTCATTTCAATACGAGTTTTACTTAGTTTGATAACACTCTTATCAGAGTATTGATCACCATATCCATCAGTAAAATCAAATTCGGGTATTTGATATAATGAACTACCTCCTACTACAATTGCATTTGAACCAATTGCTATATTACCAATTGCCGCGTTACCAATACCACTAATAATATTATTACTTCCAAGACCAACATAACTATAAGAAGGTCCAGTTGCTCCGGATAAACCATACGAACCACTAAAACCAACTACACCAGTTGGACCTATAGGACCTTCAATTCCTTTGGGACCTATCATAGAACTAGAAAGACTGCTGTCAGACTTTTTTATATTTAAACTCATAATAATTAAAAAAGTAATAAACCTTTAAATATAAAAGTTTATATTTATTTTTTAGATGGTTACTTTTATTATTTCCTCTTGATGATTTTCAATATAATTTTCCAGTCTTTCTAATCGATCTAATAAATCTAATAGTCTTACAGTTTTATTTTTAATTTTAATTTCCACATCATCTTCATCAGGAACCATTTTCATTTCTATATTTCCTATTTTAAGACTGATGCATTTGATGTCATCAAATTTATCACAACCTTTACACGAAACTCCATCTTTGCCAGGTATTCCAGGGGGCCCCATCATTCCACAATCACCTTTCTCTCCTTTAGGACCAGTTGGTCCAGTATCTCCCTTGTAATAATCAGCCGGTGGACCAGTTACGCCTTGTAAGTAATCCTGATAAACATAATTTTTTTTTGGAAGACTTTTCATAACATAACTATATTGATTCGGCATATGTTTTATTTTATGTTTATAAAAGGCCTAACCTTTAAGTATCTAACTTTTCACGAACTGGTACACCCAAACAGCTTTAGCCTTTCGGGTTATTAAAAGTTGAATTATTAATTAATTACCTTTAAAATTCATATATATAGTATATTGATGGGATCAACAGTTTCATTTAAATTAGAAGACTGTGGTCATAAAATATTGAAATTAGGTTCTGGAAGTTATGGAGAAGTATTTTTATATAGTGGAGGTAAATTTAATAATAAAATAGCGGTTAAAAAAATGAAACTAGATGACGGATTTATTCTAGATGCCTATATCAAAGAAAGTTTATTGTTAAGATCAGTTTCTGGCAAAGGATGGCAAAACAAAATTCTTTACAAATATAAATCAAAAAAATGTCTACAATCACATCCAAATATCATAACAATTCTGAGTGCTTTTTTTGAAGATAATTATTTTTACATAGTAATGCCATACTTCGGTTCTAATTTAAAAGAATATATAGTATCTGAAAATCGTGTCAGAGGTTTTACAAAAGAAATCATCTACCAAATTATATCTGCAATTGCCTATCTCCATGGTTTTGGAATCATACACCGTGACTTAACACCTAGTAACATTTTATTAGTTAATGGAATTGTTAAATTAATTGATTTCAGTTTATCTAAAAGACGATTAGATCAATTAGAGAATACAAAAAATACTCCTGAATTATGTTCTCTATGGTATCGATCCCCTGAATTACTTTTTGGAAGTGTTGAATATGATAACAAGTCTGATGTTTGGTCTATTGGTTGTATCTTGGCAGAACTTGTCTTAGGAAAAGCATTGTTCAATTTAAATTCAGAAGAAGGGATGGTATGTCGATTAATTGATACATTTGGTTTTATTCAAAGAGATTATTATGAGGATAAAGAATTAGCAAAATGGAATTTATATGAAAAAAATTATAAAGAACATGTTAGAGATTATAATTACTCATTTGATAATAGACTAAATCCAGAAAAATATAATGATATTCCTACCGGTGAAAGCAATCAGGACGCAACATTTTTATTAGATAATGAATATTGTTTTGATTTGTTAAAAAAATTACTCCATATTAATCCTAAAATAAGAATAAGTTCTCAGGAGGCATTGGAACACTATTTTATATCAGAGGTAAGGAATAAAAACTATGAAAAAGTATTCTCTGTTAAAGAACAGTTAAATGAAAGATTACCCTTATTTAATGTTGAGGATAATTTCACTCATGTTAATGATTTTATGATTTATTTGAGATCCAAATGTCTTTATAGGATGATGGAATTAATGTTTGATCTTGATTTCCACAAAAATGCATTTTTCCTTTTGGTAATTATATTTAATAGATACATGTTGGAATTTTTAGGAAAAGTAAATAATTCTACAATTTATAAATTAACTTTAACTATTTTAGGGATTACCACAAAAATGTATGACTTAAATTATTTTGATCTTGAGAAAATATGTAAGCTATTAAAAATAAAATATGATGAAAAATATTTTTACCAATTGGAGAAAGATATTTTAAATGACTTATCATTTGATATTGACTATTCAACACTTTATGATTATCTTCATTTGAAATGTGAAAAAGAACATTTGGATCAGGCACTTGAAGTAGGGGCTTATGTATCTACAACTCAACTAGGATTTTTCAGACCCGATCAATTAGCTGACTATGTCATTAGCCAGGTGAGAGATCCAAATTCCGAATGGATGCAATTAGTATATGGTGAACATGATAGTAGTGATGAAGATGATGCTTTTGATGATGACAAACCTTTTGAAACAGTTATTATGTAGATAGATAATCACTGAGTTTATTCGGCATATTTTTTCTTGGATCAATGACATTGGTTTCTTTATTAAATCTTTTGATTTCTGTTTCAGTTAAATCAAATCGGATGACTCCAAAACTATCATGAGTTAACATTCTACCGTAATCGGTATTGGTAGAAAGCGTGATCACAGGGTAAACTTTAGTAGTATCTTTCAAGAGTTCTCCTTCTTCTTCCCAGGAAAGACCATTCAATTTTACTCTTGCAATGGGACCAACAACTGCATTTCTATTAGACTCTAAATTATTTGTGATTTTTTTATCTTTATTTACAAAAACTACATTCTCTTTGATATTTCCAACGTTATCCTTATCATCCAAAAGATAGTCATTCGCATCATTATTTATTGTGGATAATAAATAAGAATTACCCACACTGTCTTGATGGGCTCGAATGATAAAATCAATCCCATTGTGTTTCATAAAATCTCGTGCATAAGTTTGATTAATTATAATTGCAGTTCCACGATTTCTATTAAATTTCGGTTCATCAAACAAGTAAAAATCATTCCATCGAATTTGTTCGGGAACATTCTGACTTTTATAACCAATAGTAGTATTACTGAAAAATATAATACCATCACCACCTAAAATAACATCATAATATTCGTCTATTTCTTTAGCAGGTATACCTCCATGACTTAACCAGAATTTTTTATCATTACATTTTAAAATGACTGCACTGGATAAAAATGAAAATAAACTATTAATTGTATTCCAAATATCTATATCACCAAATTTTGTCTTTATTTCAGTTTTGAATCCATAATTCCAATTAGTTACCATTTCTTCATGATTACCACGATTAAAAATAACTTTTAATTTATCTTCAGTATTATTTCTAATCATTAATTCAGCAATAATTAACAAAATTTCAAGTCCATAATTTCCTCGATCGACAACATCACCTAAAAAAATGATTCTCCAACCTTCATTCAGTCTTAAAGATTTTAAATCATTAATAATGCCTGCACGATAAAGGCGGAAAATATGACGCAAAAATGTATGAAAACTTCCATGAAAGTCACCAAAAACAATAATCTTCTCATCCTCTTTAACTGTAATATTATAAATTAGAGCGTCTTCATGAATCAAATCTGAAAGGGTTTTTATATCTTCTGCAAGTTTATTTTGATCATTACTTGCCTGAAAATTATCTTTGATTTTATTATATTTTTCTTTAAAATTAAAACCATCACTTATCCAATTTTTTTTATAAAGATATTTAATCATTCTATCTCGAACTTTGCCAAATTTCATATTGATTTGATCTGACTTTTCTTTAATTCCATTATTATAAATATCTTTAAGATTTCCTTTGGCTTTCCATCTTTGATAAAAATCATGAAATTCTTTAATGGTATAAATATCTTTAAAATCATCATTACCTCCCGCTTGCTCAACTGCATCCGACTTGATAACATCACAACTTGATCTTTTTATAGAAAAATTTTTATCTTTTGCTTCAATTAATCCACATTCATCCTGAGGAGAATCAAATACGGATCCCATTGTGGTTTGTGTTGTGGCATCATCTGGATATCCTTTTAATTCAAATTGATAAATATCTAATACTGGAATAATTTGACTAACTTTCTTTTTAGTTTGTGATACAGGTTTATTTAATTCATCAATTATCGCCCGTATATTATCACTTCTTTTATATATCAAAGATAATTGATCTAAAATTTCAGTTATATTAGACATTGTTTATTATATTATATACTGGTGTTTTTTTTGATCATTTTTGCAATAACTATAAATTAGTAATCTTTTATATTTTTACTTAAAAAGTACAAGAACTTATGTAAATTGATTTTTTTAAAGAAATCTTCTAAAATATCAATAGTATTCGTTGCATGTATTACTTTTATGTGTATTTTATGGGTATAAATGACAAGAATTTTTGATGATGAAAAATAATTTTGGGAATATAAGGCCTACTTCAAATTTCTCACACACAAGATTTGTGTGTTGAAAAAAAATTTCCAGGACTCTTTTAAAAATTTACATTTTACGTTAAAAAAATTAACTGGAATGTCATAAGGTAGTAAATTGTAATTTTTGGAAAATTATTATTTAGAGAAGATTTTATTAGAAGGGATTTTTAGAGGAAATGAATTGAATGAAAAATGTCATGAGCAACCAATTTTGTATATTATTGTTTTGGCTTATAACATTTTTAATATAAAAATTCATAAAATATGAAGATAAATATGCGTAAAATATGAAAAAAATAAATATATAGAATAATTATATATAATATCCATGAGATTTATTTGTGAAACTTGTGATTATGATACTGATAGTCATTTTTGTTTCCAACAACATAAAAATACCAAAAAACACCATGAAAAAGTAAAACGGCAATTGGATAATGCACGGATGGAGCGTGGATATAATTTAGATAATGATAAAAAATTTCAATGTCTCTATTGTAAAAAAAATTTCTTAAATGCAGGAGGTATGGCAAGGCATAATAAAACTTGTCCTGAAAAAATAAAAATAGAAACCATATATGAAAATAAATTAAATGAAAAAGATCAAATTATTAATCAGCTAAATGAACAAATTAAATATTTAGAAACTATAAATGAAAAAGATGTTAGTTATTATAAGGAATTATATTTGAATAATAAAAAACATTATGAATCAGAAGTTGACACACTAAAAAAAGAAGTCCATTATCTCAAAACCATCATTAATAATGCCGGTAATATCATCAAAAGCTCTGTTTCAGCGATTACATATGTTTCACAAAACTATGGAGATGCTCCAGCCTTAGCTCCCATAAAAGATTATTCAAAAGTTACTTATGATATTGATGAAACACCTGATAAAACCGGAAGGCGCAGAAGAAAAACACCCAAAGAAATTAGAAAAGATAAAGACAACTTTATTGATTTACTTATTCTAAAAAATGAAAAAAGCACTCTAGAAAGATATCTTGGAAGAATTATTATTAAATGTTATAAAAAAGATAATCCTAAAAATCAATCATTATGGAGTTCTGACACATCTAGATTAACTTATGTTGTCAGAGAACTTTTTAATAATAAAAATATCGATTGGACGGTTGATAAAAAAGGAGTTAAAACAAGAAACTATATTATCAATCCATTGTTAGAATATATCAATGGTCTAATGAAAGAATATATTAAAGTTTATTCCATTACAGACATTAATGATATTGATATGAGGGAATATGAACCAATTCTTAATAGAATGAACAAAATGGCTCATATCATGTCATCTATTGCTAATGGTAAATTAGCTGAAGAGATACTTGGATATGTAACACCAGAGTTTTATCTCAACAAAGAAAATAATCTATTACAATTTGAGAAAAGTTGATAATTAAATACAATATTATTTAAAATTATTCATCTAATTCAAGTTATGGAATTATATGGATTTAGTGGTAAAATAGGCAGTGGCAAGAATTATGTATCTGAAAAAATATTTTTACCGCTCTTACCTAAAAAATCGACAATAGTTATGGCATTGGCAGATCATTTTAAAGTTGATGCATGTTCTAAAGATAATTTGGCATATGAACGAGTTTTTATTAATAAGGATGAAGAAACTAGAAGAATTTTACAACTTCGAGGTACTGAAGAAGGTCGCTTAAAATATGGTGAAGATATTTGGACTCGTACTCTTGATACTTGGATAAGGGTTTATCAGGACAGAGGAATACAAAGAATTATTATTACTGATATTCGTTTTAAAAATGAAGTAAAATGGTTAAAAAATAAAGGTGGTAAAATATTTAGAATTATTTCTCCAGAAAGAACTCATACCAGAATGTCAAAAGAAGCTGTCAATCAAGAAGCATATGATAGAATTAAAAATCATGCATCTGAAGTAGATTTAGATGATTATCATGATTTTGATTATGTCATAGCGAATGACTATAAGGATGAAGATAATGTTCACAATAAGATTCGAGATATTGTTTTAGAATTGGAAGAAAAGAATAATTTGGTTATCTTTTGCGATCTTGATGATACAATTTGTCAGTGCCGTATTTTCTATAATCAAATTATTGGTCATGTTACTGAAAAATATAATATTTCTGGAGATGAACTAGAGTATCTATTAGATAAATTCATTAATAATTTCAATGAAAGATATTTTGAAAAAGAAGATTTTGCTAATTCATTAATTAAAATGGTTAGACATAGCGACAAAAATAAAAATTTAAGTAAAGAAGATCTTCAATATATCTATGATCAAGGGATGAGTGTTTATGATTATAAATATGATTATTTAAACTCTGATACATATGAATCATTAATACAATTATCAAAATTGGGAAAGGTTGTAATTTATACATTGGGTGATTATCATGAGCAAATGAAGAAAATTATTAGACTTGGACTTTATGACATTTTTGATGTTGAAATCTTCCCACACAAAGATGAAAATATGTTTAGGTATCTTAAATATAAATACAAGGCCAACCAATATGTGATGATTGGAGATTCATACCGCCGAGATATTTTGCCGGCAGTTGAAGCTGAAATTGATCATGTTATACAAATTTCACATGTAAAAAGTACAAAAACAACATCATTTAAAAAATTAGGACAAGACTTGATAGATTATATTAAAATTCAAACTCAATAAAATTGATTTTCTTTATTTATGTTACTTAAAATTAATTACTAATTATATATATTCATAATATGCTTGAACCTTATAGTCTGTCATTCCATACCCATATCGAGGACCTGATTACTAATGACCCATTATTTAAAAAATCACAAAGAGAATTAAATTATCATTCTTACCGGGAACTGACTTTTGACAGATTGCATAAAATTATTGACCTAAATTTAATTGATACTTTTCAGATTGTGGATGATCCAACTAATTTTATTTCGATTATGAATACCCTTCATGCTTATGATATGTCACTTGCAATTAAAACTGGAGTTAATTTTGGTCTCTTTGGAGCGGGTCTTTTAAGACTTGGGACTCTCAATCAGGTTAAAGATTATGTTGAGCAATTAAATCAAGGTAAAATTTTCGGTTGCCTTGCTATAACTGAAGTTGGACACGGTAGTAATTTAAAAATGTTAGAAACAACTGCAACTTGGGACTCACAAACTAACTCTTTTACAATAAACTCTCCAACTGAAACAAGTTTGAAATGTTGGATTGGAAATGCATTTTGTCATGCAACTCATGCAATTGTATTTGCTCAATTAATATTTGAAGGACAAAATAAAGGTCTGCATCCTTTCTTAGTACAAATCAGAAATGGTAAGGAAATTGTTTTTGGAATTCACATCATAGACAATGGATATAAAAAAGGTCTAAATGGTGTTGATAATGGAATTATTCAATTTGATAAAATAAAAATCCCTCGTGAAAATCTTTTAGCAAATTATGGTTTTATTGATTTGGATGGCAAATATACAAATCGGTTTGATAGTGAAAATGAAAGATTTGCAGAATTACTTTCAACCTTAAGTGGTGGTAGAGGGGTATTGGCATCTGGATCTAATGTTGTTTCATTCAAAGCATTAACTATTGCTTGCCAATACTCTATAATCAGAAAACAATTTTCAGGGAAAGATGGGATTGAAAGAATTATTATGAATTATTTAACCCATCAACTTAGTTTAATTCCATTATTAGTAAAAAGTATAATTTTAAATGGAACTTTTAAAATTATTAAAGATCAAGGCTTGCGAGAATTTCATGAACATGGGAAAGTTACAAAGAAATTACATGCAATTACAAGTGGATTTAAAATAGTTTGTGGAGAACATGCAGAAACTTGTTGTCGTATTGCAAGAATTGCATGTGGTGGTCACGGATATAGCTGGGATAATCAATTTGGTAAAATGCATGCAGATATAGATATTTATCAGACATTTGAAGGAGATAATAATTTACTTAGACAAGAAGTTTGTAAATATAAGCTCTTAAGACTTAAGGAATATGTTGATAAAAATGAATTTTCCCAAAAGTTATATGGATTAAAAATGTCATTAAATAAAAAAATAGTTTCAATGATTGGTATTATTTGTCATGACAATAATTATCACGAACCAAATACCTTTTTAAGACTTATTAAATACAAAGAAAAATATATCACATTAACCTTAGTCTTGAAATTAGCAAATGATATTAAAACTATGGAAGTTTTTAATGCCTGGAATAAATCACTTGATATTGTTTTGGATGTGGCCAATACATACATTTATGGAAAAATTTTACAAACTTTTATTCAAAATTATTCCATGGAAGATCCGGATCTTAAAAAATTTACAGTATTATTTGGGTTGGATTTCTTATTTAATAACTCTCAATGGTATGTTTCAGAAAATATTTTTACCCATAAAGATATGACCCAGATTTGCGAATTAAGAAAGGAATATAGTAAGATAGTTCATGGTGATTTGAAAAAAATTTTAGATAAAATAAATATTCATAAAACATTTTTAGATGTTCCATTACTAAAAATTTATACAGCAAAACTTTAATTCTTATATGATTTCATAATTTGATGATAGTCATCTAATATTTTATTTTCTTTATCATTGTGGTCCTTAATGATTTTATTATATTCTTCTAATAACACTTGATCACTTTTTTCTTTTTTATTTTTCTTCCCCGGAACAATTACAAATTCATCATCAGATATTTCTTTTTTTTTATCATTCTTTTCTTTTTCCATCTTTACTTGAGAAAGTCTAATTTGTAGATAAGAAATATGGTTAGGTAAATTATCCTTAATATCTCTTAATTTATCAGGATAATTTAATTCTTTAATTTTTTTAGAAATTAATTTGTATATTTCATCATTAAATTTAACCCTTTCCAAATCTAAAGGATAATCTTTTTCAAATAATTTGACCAGATGACTTTCTATAGTAGTTTTATTTAAATCCAGAGTTATTGCAATTTGATTAATAGTTTTCTTTTGATTTTGATAAAGGTCATAGGTTTTTTCAAGAGAATTATTTGTTTTTTTTGGCTTTTCTTTTTTAAATGTAATTTCGTCAAAATTATCCATTATATCATCATCACTCATATCATCAATATTCTTCAAAGTAAGACTGAGTTTCTTCTTTGTTTTTATAATTTCCATATAAACTTTCATGTCTTCGGGGACTTTTAATTTTAATTCTGTATTTGGATCACTTTCATAATTATCATACCATTCTACACCTTTATTTGAAATACACAATGTGAATGCATTTCCTCGACTGATAGATTTTTCATCGATATATTTATTGTTAATCAACATTGTTAGAAAAAGTCTCCACCATTTTTCTGGATATTTTTTCCCTGCACCATAACACTTTGATTTTTTGAATCTATCTGGTATAGTCTTTAGACCGGCTCCACGAATGATATTGATAATCATTAGGGCACCATAAACATTGTTTGTTAGATAAAGAGTTTCAAAAACTAGGTTTGCATCTATAGCAAAATTATGTATGATTTCATCTTTTTTATTCATACAATTATCACATGCCTTACAATTGTCTTTGGTGTAATTTTCACTGAAATATTCTAAGATATACTTTCTTCTACATTCTGATGAAAAAATATAATTCTTCATAACTAATGATAATTGAATCATGCTCATTCGATAAGGTATATTTGTAATTTGATTTATAAAGTAATTGTTGGTATTCATATCAGCAATACTATAAAACATAACACATTCGCTTTTAAGACCATCTCTTCCAGCTCTACCAATTTCTTGATAATAGGATTCCATATTTTTTGGCATACCATAATGAATTACTTTTCTAATGGTAAAATCCACACCCATACCAAATGCAATTGTTGCCACAATACACTTTAATTCACCATCAATAAATTTTTGATGAACCGTTTTTCGTTCAAGGGCTGTCATTCCCGCGTGATAAATATCACAATTCATTCCATGTTGACTTTCTAATTTATCTGAAATATCTTCTGTCATTTTCCTTGTTTGACAATAAATGATAGTTGGATCATCCTTTTTAATAACACTCATAATATCATCAATAGGTTTAGCACTTTTTTGTTGGACCCTAATAAACAGATTAGGGCGATCAAAAGTTGTTTTAACTATTAATGGGTTTTTTAATTTAAGTGAAGTAATGATTTCCTCCTGTACTTTTTTGGTAGCTGTGGCTGTCATTGCCATAATCGGAATTCCTTTACACCATTTCCTTAATTTATGTAGTTTTTTATATGAGGGGCGGAAATCATTACCGTAGGTACTCACACAATGTGATTCGTCGGCACAAAAAAGCGATAAGGTGCCACTTTCAGCAAGAGTTTTAATAAATTCTTCTTGTGTGATGAGATATTCTGGAGTCATGTAAACAAGTCTGTATTTACCATTTAAAATTTCTTTCTTCAGTGTATCTTTATTATAAACAGTACTATTTAAGGTTGCCACACTAATTCCCATTTTTTCCATTTTCTTAAATTGATCATTCATTAAACTAATTAAAGGTGAAACAACAATGGCTGTTTTTCCAGAATAAACTGGCGGAAATTGAAAACACAAAGATTTACCAGCTCCTGTAAACATAATTGCACAAACATCCTTTTTCTCTTCAATGACTGCTTTAATTATTTCTAATTGTTTGTTTCTAAAATTATCATGTCCAAACTTTTCTTTTAAGACTTTTAGATAATCATTCATTTATAATCAATAAACAAATAATTGTCACATGTATTTAAATCTAATTTTCAATTTTATTAAGCTTCTGGTTCAGGAACATCCGTATTTTTCCCCAAAACCATTTCATTACAATCAATCTCATTCTCCATTGGATCCTTATTTAATAAATTTGCTTTTTGAAATTTCTCGACAGTGTTGATATTAACTTTTCCTTTATTTTCAGCTTCTTTTAATTGATTGATTAAACATTGGGCCTGTGGAAAATTACTAAAATCTAACTTATCTAAATGTTGGTCAATAAACTGTTTTTGCTTGCTCCACATATAATCCAACCCAGCATCAGTAAATTTCATTCCCCCAAGATCACACTTAATATAGTTTAATTCAATCATGGCATTCATATGGTTAGTTACTTGTTTCATCAATGGATTATCATGATGATCAAAACAATCAAATGGCTTTAATGAACAATCATTATCAATTTCACAAGCTGCTGACTGTCCAAAGGATAAAGGTGGTAAAGTAAGGTTGGAATTAAATTGAAATGACATGGATAATAAATATAAATGTTATTTAATTATTATAATTTTAAATCAATTTTTTGAGAATTTACGAGGTCCCTACCTATAGACTGTTACATTTTGTTATATTTCATTATATGTTTTTTTATAAATATTTGTTGTCAAAATAGTAACTATCCTTTACATGTCTAATGTATTTCCATCTACATTAAACGTAGGTGGTAGGCCCCCTACAGTCGCCGAACAGCTAACGCTGTTTCGCTTCACTCAGTAAGCATGCAAATAAAACTGTTACAATACCTTATTTGTGAGCTTGCTCACCGAACGCAGTGAGGCAGCCTAGGCTGCTCGGTTTCATAATATCATTTACGGGGAATGGTCGTTCAAGAAGAGGATATGGCATATATGGTCGCCCAACTTTTCTAAACCATGCCCTAAAATTTGCTTCATATTCAAATCTAATAAATTTGCCATTTTTTGATTTTGCATTGATTCCTGTTTGAGGTGAGGTTGTTAAAGAGTCTTTCCGTCTCTTTGCATAATATAAAATCTCAGGATGTTTGGCCATTCTCATTTGTGAATAGACTCTATAGACTCTCCCAAAAAATTCAGCATCTGCACCAAATCGAACACTGTCATAATATCCTATTTCTTTTATGATACTTTTTCTATAAAACATAGTTACCTCACCATATCTTTTCTGCTCATTTTCTCTCTTTGCATAGGATTGACAGACAACAAATTGAGGAAATTTATCTAAGATCTGAACATTTATTGATAACATTCTAGGATCTAAACGGTCATCAGAATCAACTCTGGAAATATATTCTCCATTGGCTTTTAACAATCCTTCATTTAAGGAAATATAGACACCACTATTTTTCTCATTCCTAAGAAGTTTGATTTTTGCCTTGTACGGACTCTGATTATAAAAATCATTGAGAACTTCCCATGTACCATCAGTTGATGCATCATCAATAATAATCAATTCCCAATCTTTATAGGTTTGATCAATTACTGATTGGATAGCATTGAGAACATCCTCTTTATTATTATAAACTGGTAAGAGTACACTAACTTTCACCATTATATATATAATATAAAAAAAATTATTTTAACTCATCTCTTACAATCATCAAAACCAAACCTAACCAATTCTTACCCCAACCATCTTTTCCACATCCCCATATCCTATCATTGCTAGGGGTTGTATTTTCAATCAAAAATTTGTCTCCAGTAGAGAGCAGCTCTTCTTTAAATTCTGGACAAACTTTTGCTTTTTCTCTAACAATATTAAGCATAACATAAAAACTCTTTTGATCCCATCCTACTGCAAAGCCTGGAACATTTCTGTTACGACCCATTTGTGCAGTTTTGCCTGGAGTTGCAGCCTGTAAAATCGACTTTGCATAATTTGGATTTCCATCTAGAAATTTAGCTGCTTGGAAAAGGTGTTCTGATGTAGTTACAGTAATATTTTCTAAGTCTGGAGAAATAACTTTAGATGACATTTGAACCGGATAAAAATTACTGAAACTTCCAAACTTATTATCTTGATGATAAAACATGACAAAATCATTTCCTTCAAACCATCTTTTCATAAGTCCCTGATTAAATTGTTTAGGATCAGTTTTGAGCCAGGTATTATACTTGTTATTGTAAGTGGCAAACTTTTCTTGGTCGGTAGTGTTTGTTTGGTCTCCCATAAGTTTTTGAAATTGATGTTCTTTTTTTAAGATATATATGTTAGTAAATATTTTTTTCAATTTTTTTATTTGGTATAATTATGAAGAAATATATAATTGTTAAAAATCATAATCATAGTAGTGAAGCTGATATAAAAAGTTTAATCAAAACCTATTATAAAAATACACTTGAATCGGCTAAGAAGTATAATAACAATCAAATAATAAATATTATTAAAACAGAATTAAATAAACTTGATACCCCTAATACAAATCAATTAGGAATAGAATTAAATTATAAAGATATCAAAGATTATTATGAAAAGTATAAAATCATCGTCTTAAAAAAACCATTTGCAGAATACATGTATCTAAATCCTAAAACAAATAATAATGATGGATTTATTAGAGTTAGTTTAGATTTAGATTCTAATCCAACAATTATTGGATGTTTTGGTTTAGATGAAGGATTAATAAAACTCTACAGTGATGCTGAATTTTGGTTTCTGGGATTATTTTATGACAGTGATTATAAATTATCATCGAGTAGAACAAATACTGATCAATTACCTTTAGTTTATAAAACTTTTTTTGGAATATTTAGAGGTGATTTTGGTTCATTTCAAATTGATAAAGAAAAAAAGATTATATATAATGGATCAGGATTAAAAAAAATTACTTTGTTTCTATGACCGTATTTTGTTGTTTTTCTTTTTCTTTTCTAATATTTCTTAAAATTCTTAACTTATCACCTACTTTATGAACTCCAATTTCATTTAATGCCTTAAATTCAACATTTAATAATTCAACTAATTCAAACCCAGATATTTTTTGATTTATGAAATTCTCTTTATATTCACCTGCTCCCAATGAATCTAACCATTCTCCTACTTGTCCAACTGTCCAATCTTCAATATAAATATCTTTGAAAGATGGATCATCTTTCTTATGAAAAGTAATTGTACAATCTAATGAATGGACTGGATCTTGAAAAGACATTGAAACCGATCGAGGAGTAATTTTCATCTGAGAAGGTATAGGTGGATTATCAGAACTTATTTTATCATTTGGACTTAGGGTTGATTGTGTCAACTGATTTCTTTTTGAATCATCTAATGAAATTGAAAGTGATCTGGGTCTCATTTTTTGCCTATCTGAAAGTTGTCCACCGCCAATTCTTCTGCTAGAAATTGCATCATCTGAATTTCTTCTTAAAAGAACAGGAGCATGATCCATTTCTTTGAGAAGGTTTAATGATTTACTTTCTTTATTTTTACTTCCATTGTTGGGCTCATTTTTATTCTCTTGAATTTTTTTGGATATTTCATAGAATTTATTATCATCATCACATGTATTTAGATGATGGAGATAGCTACCTATATGTGGACAATCATTTTCGAGATCATAGAGTTTATTATATGATTCAAATTGTTTAACTTCATACAACACATGTTCATAAATCTTCCAATTAAAATCTTTCTTTTTACGAATAAAATCTACTTCTAAAGCATGTTTAATTGTTGATGTAATAATACCGATAAATGGTAAAACAGGCTCAGTTTTAATAGATCCAATTTCTTTACGATAGTTTTTAAAATTGTGTATAGGACATACTAGACTGCTCAAATCTGTAAAAGTTTTCTTCATTTCTTCTTCAGTTTTCCAAAGACTATCAAGTCTCTGAATAGCAATATTATCTAATCCACCAATAATTGCAAAATATATATAATAATTTTTTAATTTTTTCAGTTCAATACAAATATTTAAAAATTTTTTAATCATTACAATTCTTTGATTTTTATCAATTGCATTCATTAAAATTTCTGTTGGAGGCCAATTACCATACTTTTTAAATTTTTGTTTTAATTTAAATAAGTTTGGACATTTGTCTTCATCATAATTATGATCTAGCGCTGCCTCAATTAATTCATGAGTTGTTACTTGATTCATAATTTTTGAAACTTCTAGAGTTATTAATTTTGCGATTGATGCTGGATCAACTGAATCAAATGTATTAATTTCATCAGTCATAAAATTTAAAACAGGGATATCAATAAGATCATAATCTCTTTTATTTGTATAGAATTTAATAAGTTGAATTTTCTCTTGATCCCTACTAAATTTTTCTATTGACTGAATTATTTTTGTTAATTCATTCTGAGTTAGTTTAATATAATTTTTTGAGACGGCTTTTTCTAGGAAATTTACAATATATTTTCTTCTAGTATATACTTTTTCAATTCCATCTGTATTTAATGAAATAGACCTTCTGATTGTACTGGACGATTTCTTTTTTTCCCCAGTTTTTTTTTCATATTCAGTCATAGTTTTTTCATAAATGTCAACCCAGAGTTCGATAAGCTGATTTCTCATTTGGAAAATAGGATAAACCTTCAAAAAATCTTCCTGTTTATTGGTTTCCCAATCACTTATGACTTCTTGAAAGATATCTTCAACAATCTGTGTTTTCTTATCCATACATAAATGTATTTATAAATAAATTAATTAATCATTACTCATAAAGGGTGTAATATTCAATTTTTCTAAAATTTTAATTGATAAAAAAAACCTCTTTTGTGAACAAGAACTATGTATTGTTTCACTCACGTCTATTTTAACTAAAAAAAAAGACCTTATCTGCAAACTTGTTTGCTGAGCGAAGCGAATGTGAACGAAGTGAACTGAACGCAGTGAAATAACTCGTAGAGTTATTCTTATTCTTATTCTTATTCTTAAACTTCAGAATCTAATTCAACATAGCTCTTCTTATTTTTAACCTTTTTAGTACCCATCTTACATTTATAATATATTTTCTTCATACAAAATATAAATGAGAAGAACATTTGAATTAATACTATTGCGAAGAAGATAGACATAAGACCATAAATTCCTTGTAAAGGTAAAAAGAATGTTGCAATATTTAAAATGATGATAACAACAATAATTCTAATACTTTTCTCTTTAAACTTTGTGATCATAATATTTTTTTGTTCTTCAGTAATATCATTGAGTTCATTGGCAGGACGATTACCCCAAGTTAAATCCCATGTTCTTGCATATGCATAACTTGGAAACCATCCCACAAGTAATGGTAAAAACAACATATAATGTATAAATGATTTGATCATATATAAGAAGCTATGACCTTTTCCTGACAAACATAGTGCTAAGAAAAATGGTGCAATGATTACAAAGAATGCAACCACCATAACTATGTTACCTGATTTAACAACTTTCATTAATTCATCTGTATCAATCATCAAAAAGTAATGTAATATTGATGCATAAGATGTTAATGATGTAAATACGGATATAAATGTCAATAAATACCATATAAGGTATACAAATCTTTCTTTATAATGGACCACAACATGTGCTATATAAATCACCCATAGTACAATAAAGGTTGCCATCAATTGTAAAGATGTAAACTTGACATCATAATAATTGAAGAAATAGTTAATACCAGAATATAGAATTTTAATTGCAATTCCTGGAACAAGTGAAATTTCACAATAGATGAAGAACTGGCACATTAATAGAAACCAAATATATATTTTCCTAAAAATATTGGCATCCCAATTTTTAAAATCAGTAAAATTTAAAAACAGGAGATAAATGTATCCAGCAACAGATCCATTTATCCATCTTCTTCTTTGAAGAATAAATTTTTGAAGGTCTGTTTCTGCTTCAAAGTAGAAAACTGCCAATGGATTGAAAGCCATTCTTCGTCGATCTTTTGGTTTAATTACTGAATAATATGATAAGATCCTATCTTCGGCAATTCTTAAATTTCCTAAAATCAATCCAGTCTTATGTGGTTCTTCATTGACCACATTAAAATATGAATCTCTGACTTGATCTTGAAGTAAATCTTCAGCACGATACATACCACAAGGACCAGGAATTACAGGCAATAGTCCACCAAGACTAAATGCACCATTATAAACAGCATTTGCCAATTCAAAATCAAACAATTGTATGTTTCTTAAAGCATATGAAAATGAAAATACACTTTCACCACTTCCTTGTTGTTTTCTAGTCATTAATCTTTGACGACCTGTAACAGCAGTCAAATCTGGATTTTTATCAAGATCTTTAATTAAATAGTAAATACATGTTTTACTATAAAGAGTAAAGGCATCTGTCAAGAATAAATATTTTGCATTAGTGGCTTCGGCAAATCCTGATTTTGCTAAAAACCATTCATGTGAATTATGTTTTCTTCTGTTATTTGCTTTAATTACCAAAGTAATTCTCATTAATTTTTTATCTTCATTTAGTAAAGTTTGAGTATTAACAGGTGTTGGTAAATAATTTTTTCTTTCAATAATAAATGTGGCATTAGGATTTTTAGAATTGTCTTTAAATTCTTCAAAATAATCCCACCAACCAACATATTCATTATCATCGTTCTTTATTTGTTTTGGAAACATATCTTTTAAATATTCTTTCATGGAATTATCTGCTTTATTCCATCCATCTTGAATAAGACATACATATAATTTTTTATCTCTCCATTTCTTAGATGCTTTACGCACTTCTAAAAACGATGTATGTAATGAATTTAGTGTTTGTTGGAGTTCATAACTAGGTTCATTGAAAAATGGAATTACAACCGCAATACCATCTTTTTCTGTTGTATCTTTAACACCAGGTGGTCTGAAAAAATATTGCTTATTTATTGGCCGATAGTCATTAAATTTTTTAATAGTAATACCTTTTGCAATATCATATACACTTGTATCTATATGAGAGGTATCAGTTGGAAACCCATTACTTTCACTGCATCCATGAAAAGCATCAGAATCAATACAATATTCATCAAACGGATTTTTATTTTTTTGTAATGCTGCTACTTCAATTGCACTAAATTCACCACCAAATTCCTGTGACACTCTTCTCGCCAATCTACCAAAATAAGAACCTTTTTTAATTGGCTCATTACTTCTTGATTTTTCAATAATGTTATTATCCTCTCTTTGTTTTTTAATTGCAACACTGTCACTTGGATATTTTGTTAGTGTCGGTTTCTCATCAATTTTTAAAAATATATCTTCATCTTTAGATTGTTTATCCTTTAATATATCTGCACGAATCTCTGAACTCAATTCCTTTTTTAATTCAGTTTTAATTTCCTGTTTTAATTCATCTTTCAACGGACTTTCTCGAAACTGATTATCTTCTTTCTTTTCCTTTTCCTTATCATTATCATTATCCTTATTAAAATTTAATTTAGTTTGAGATGGTATTGGAGGAATATCTGGACAAGGTTTTCTGGGTGAGACAGATGATGGTCTCATTGTTAATTCTGGACCAGAAAGTCCTTTTCCTCGTAATGCACCAAATTGAGGATTGGATGGAGGTCTTTTTGATTTTCCAGGTGGAGGAGTTTTTGGTAAACTTTTTGATTTTGTTTTTGATTCTAGTTCTGGTTTTGGTTCGTCATCTGATGATTTTGAAGGAATTTTTGGCAAAGGTCTTCTTCCTTCACCCTTCTTTTTTTTAATCTCATCTATCAGTTCTTGATTCTTAATTTTATCCCTTTCGGAATTAGGATCCATTAGACTAGAAACACTAGATATAAATATATATACTGAAATGTACATATTTATATATATAAAATCAATTTTTTAGTTGTTTAGATAAATTAAAGGGTAAGACTAATTGAGGATCCAGGCTTAATAACGATATCTTTATTTCCATTATTTGAAATTGTAACAGTTAATCCTTCATAAGGATTTGTTCCAGTACTACCTGTTGGACCTGTTGGACCTGTCGGACCTGTTGGGGCTGTTGAGCCAGTTGAACCTGTTGAACCAGTTGATCCTGTTGGACCTGTAGAACCAGTTGATCCAGTTGATCCAGTTGATCCTGTAGAGCCGGTTGACCCGGCGTTTAAAATTCCAACTGTTGCTGCTAGGATACTATCTTTGCCATCACGGGTATCATCAGAAAGTTCCCAAAATAACATGCCTGCTAGATTATTGTTAACAACATAATTTGCTTTCGCACTTGCCGAGACTGGATCTTCATAAGTCCATGTTTCACCTGTTGAAGAATTATGGACAAACACACCTTGTGCAACACCATCATAATATCTTTGTAATCCATTTTTATTTACAACATCTCTTAAATGTCTCCATGAAGACATACCCGGTTCTCCAGCAGATCCACTGTAACTTGGAGCAGGACCGCCAGTAGATTGTCCAAATATTGGTAGACTTGGATTATTGGGAACAATTCTTTGCCAACCACGTCCATAAATGGGACATCCCATACAGATTTTATTGATTGGATATCCAATATTTTTTGCATTTTCCACTGCACGATATGCATTCCATTGAGGATCCATATCACCTGCAGGATTATTATAAAGACCAGAATGATGACCACCATTACCCCATGATCCAGCGAAATCGTATGTCATAAGAAGAATATAATCCATATAAGGTTCTGTACCTCTGTAATTATTAATTACACCTGGATTGCATCCCATTGCCGCTGTAATCTCAAGATGTTTATTAGGAGATCTTTGGTCCATATATGTTCTCATTTCTTTTAACATGGTAATAAAATTAGGTGTATCATTCACTGGATCAACATAATTATAACCGATACCTTGAACACCAACATATTCCCAATCAATATCAATCCCATCAAATCCATTATTTATGACAAAATCAACTGAAGATTTGATGAAAGTATTTCTTAAAGTTGGATTTGCTGCAATCTTAGATAAAGTCCATGATAATGTCCATCCACCAATTGAAATTAAAATTTTAACATTAGGATTTTGAGCTTTAAGATTTTTTAGATTAGTTATGTTACCTTGTCCAGCATATTCATCATGAAATACTAGCTGACCTTCTGGAACTGCAGGAGGCGCTCTATAAGGTAATGGGGGGAATGGATTATTTCTTTTTAGTAAATCATAATCTGCCTGGCTTGGATTGGGTAACATAAAGGCATATAAAATATGAGTTACCAAATTTACAGGGATTTGACTGACACTAAATTGTCTATCATAAATACTCCATTCACTAAAATAGGCAAATACTTTTTTATCTCCAGGACCATTTGAACCTGTATTACCACTAGGACCTGGATTGGGATTTGTACCGGTAGATCCTGATGGACCAGGGGTTGGTCCAGTACTGCCAGTTGGGCCTGGATTTGGTACACCCGGTAAAATAATTTTAACTCCCTGTGTTGAAGATGATGCATTTAATTCAGTTGATCCAGTGAAACTAAATCCGGATTCAATAGTTGCACCACTATTCAATGATCTTTGCCATGATGGTGGTTTTATTGTAATTACATTTCCTGTACCAACTTTACTTAAATTCCAAAAACTTCCAATGGTAAAATTTGTTGTGGTCAGATTAAAACTCCAATCAGTAACACTCGATCCTAAATTTTTAATTTTAATGTTTCCGTTTCCTCCGGTGTTCCAAGATTCGACTACACTCAGCGTTGCCTCAAAATTTAGACTCATTATAATATATGTAAATATTTTTAATTTCTAAGGAAAACAAATAAAAAAATTGATTTTATTATATTAACAAATATACTAATTCAATATTAATTATAAACTATCATGCATAAGATAGCACTCCTTTTATGTACAATTTTTCTGTTGGGAAGTGTTTATAGCATTTGTATTGATACAATATGTTGTGACAACTCCTGCTCAGAATGTGGACCTTGTTCAGGGAATTTAACAAATGATCTATTGTGTTGTGAAACTGATATTATAGCAAGTGGAATTATCTGTAACAGTGCCAAAAGTAATACCCCATGCATTATTGAATCGTCTCCATCACCATCGAATAGTCCAACAAAATCACCGTCGAATAGTCTAACAAAGACATCTACAATAACACCGACTAATAGTCCATCTCAAACAATTACACCAACAAGTCAACCATCTGGAACAACCTTTCCAACACCATCAATTACTGCATCACACACAATTACATCATCACAAATTCCACTACCAACCCCATCACAAATTCAATTATTTGAACAAGGAAATAGATCTAGAGAATTTAATCATACAATTAATTTTTTAGAATCGACCAATTATACTGAAGTTAGAAATATATGTTGTAATGATACAATGATTATTTTAAATGATTATTGTGTAAATTTTACTAGTGATATTTGTGGAAATTTGACTGATATTTGTTGTGAAAATATTACTAGGATTAATAATATATTTTGTAATAGCTTTGAAGATGAATTAGTGTGTCCAGAAATAGAAGATATATGTTGCAATGGTACGATGCCTTACAATAATACTTATTGCAATCAATTTTATTTTCTGGCTTGTGTAGATCTTAATGAGATATGTTGCAACTACACTGAAATTATAGATAATGAATATTGTAATCGTTTTGGTAATATTACTTGTAAAAATTTAACAGAACTTTGTTGTGATGATGGTAAAAAAGTAAAAGACAAGTTTTGTAATAGTTTTAAGAATATAACATGTAGTAAACCTCATAAAGAAAAGGTGGTGGAATATCTCGCAAATTTAATTGCAACTAATTATGTTGTTATGGCAATCTTAATTGCTGTTGTATTGTGTTTAATAATCTTATTTACATATTCATGTTTTTGTTTTGGTAATAAATCACCACCTCAAGACTATAATTTAATTATAGGTAGAGTTGGTAAAAATAAATAAAATTAATTTTTTTTATGAACTTTTAACTAAATTTTTAAATTCTTCCATCTCCATTTTCTTTTCAGGTTGACATTTTGAAATATCTCTAATTTGAATACTACATCTGGCTCGATTGAATGTTTTCGATGCATTATCAGGATTATCTGGATCATTTTCTTGATCCCACCAGCCTGGGTATGTACCATCCAGAATTTTTAAGACTGCATGGTCAACCTTTGAAAAATCTGCAATAAAAACATCACCAGAATTAAGCAAGATTTTATCTTTACCAAATAAGAATTCAGTTGTCGCACCAAAACTAATTGAAACACCCCACGACACATATTGATCTTTATGAACTGCCATAGTACTATCTTTTCCAAATAATTGCCCATAGAATGAGTTAAATGATTCAATTTCAACATCTGGAAAGTTGAGAAGTTCTTTATTTTCTTTCATCATAGTCCAAATATCCTTTGCCCATTGAAACCATTTAACTGGTTCTTGACAATTACTTTTTCCAGTATAAACTAGATTGTAATAAGTAATCGGATAAGCACGGTTAGGATTTGCTTCTGTCAAAATTTCTTGATGTTCGACTGAATCTTTCGATAATTCAATGGTATGATCGTAATATTGTTTTTGTTCATCTCGATCAAAACAATTTTTAATCAACCATCCACCATGTCCATCTTCTCCTGGAACAAGAGTAATTTTATATGTTTTTCCTTTAAAAGTAATTGGAAGACTATTATCTTGAGAGATTAATTCTTCGGCGTTTTCTTTAAAAACAATAGTCATTTTCCTTTCTGCAAATGCAGCCGGTGAAAAATAATCTAATGGCCCTTGATACAATACTCTAGGCGGATCTAAATGATTTACAATTAAAGCTACTGCTGCCTTAATTTCATAGATTGAAAATTGTTTTCCAGGACATAGATGGACTCCTGCTCCCCAAGTCATAATATCATTTGGGGATTTAGATTCTGCACTATCTCCCAAAAATCTATCAGGATTATATTGTAATGGAAAATTGTTTGGCGAACCTTCATATAACATCATTATTGGTTCACATAGATGAACACTATCAATATTGTAAAGATAATAATCACCAATTGACATTAATTTGTTCATTGGTTTTCTAGAAATGGGGAAAACATGTGTGTTCATTCTGGCTGATTCTGTAACACAAGCATCAAGAAACGGTGTGTTAAATAATGTTTTAATATCTCCATTTTGAAGCAAAGGTTTTGTTTCAAGTCTTACACGATCCCAATACTCTGGTTGGTTTATTAAATCAGTTAATGTTGCAGCAAGTCCCAATGCTGTATTTTCAGAACTTATGTAAAGAAGACAAATAATGATATCACCAATTTCAGAATTATTCAATGAATTTCCATTAGCATCCTTATAATCAACACATGTACGAATTAAATTAGATTCATTTTTTAAATTATCAAGGCGATAAGAATTAATTTCAGAATCCAACAAACTATTAAGTTTAACTCGATATCCTTTTAGAATTGGATTGGCATACAATCGGAGTATAAATTTAGGAACATAATATGTCCAAACAATAACTTTATTCAAAAATTGAGTCATCTCCATCAAAATTTTATAAAATTCATCATTCATTTGAATACCAATAAAACATCGTGCACTTGTATGAGAAACAAACCTAATAGTTTCTTGAGTTAAATTTACTTCACTGCCACTCTTTTCTTTTAGCTTTAGTACCAATTTATTGGCCTCATCCATAATCTTATGACTAAAAGTATCAAAGTTAATTTTAATAGTTCGCTTCATAAGAAAGAACATAGTCTTCAAAGATTCTTTCTTATCAGTAAATGCATCACCAAAATATAAATCTCTCAATGATTCATAAAGAGACATTTGATCTTCTGTTTGTTTAAAATATTCCGCTTTAAGAGAATGATCGCAAATTACAACAATATTTTTCCTGAAAATTTTAAGTTGAAAAACTGGACCATATTTCTTATAAGCCTGTCTTAAAAATCCAATATTATCTTTTGAAAAAGCAGGTCCGTGACCAACAAAAGGTAGATAACCTTCTCTAACCTTTGGAACACTCTTTTTATTATGACGTCGTGCAAATTTATCAATTTTTGTAATTTCGTTTATCACATCAGAAAGCCAAAACAACAAAGGGATACTGAGTACGCAAATCAGTGTAATAACTATGCCTAACGAAGGTAATATGTACTCCATATTGAAGCTTATTAATAAACAAATTATTGATCATGAATAAGTTTAAAAATCAATTTTTATTATAAATAAAGATATGACGAATTTCAAAAGAATCCAGGAATAAGCCGATAAGGAACTTCTTTACAATAACGAATCCAATCATCCTTATATTTATTAAAGCATCGATCCTCGTCTCTAATACAACGAGTAACTAAGAGAGTAGTCATGAAAAATGCATAAAAGTATGGAAGTAATTCCGTTGTACCAGTTGCACAACAATACATAGTTGAAAGTATAATATCACCAGTATAATTCATATGTCTCGCAAGGCCCCACCAACCAGAAGTTAAAAGTTTACTCTTATGTGATGTTCCACATTTTGTAGTATAAGTACATTCAATATATTTGGCCTTTTGTCCCCAGATAATACATTTGTCCAGATCAGTGCGACGAAAATAATCTTTTTGATAATTGGTCCATCTAAAGATAGTATATCCAATAACTCCCAGAATTAAGATGACCCAGAACTGATTTGGAGTTAAAATGTTAGGATTGTTCATCAAAAATGCTCCCTGTAAAGTATAAGTAAATGGAAGCCAAACAAATGTTCCCCAAGATAATTGCCATCCATAATGATCATGAGCGATATCAATAGTTTTCAGGTACCATGCTTCATTCCAGTAAAAATCTAAAATGTAAAGAAGGTGAAGAAGATTAACTAAAATCATCGAATTACTAACAAAGCCATAATTTTGATACTGATAGGCAGCAAAAGAATAATTAATCAATGTCCAAGCCATAATACCCGTACGTCCGTTGGAAAACAATTTAATATCAATATCGAAAATTCTTGGATTAAATTCAATACCCATGAAAAAGTTATAATACCAACAGTCTGCATATTTATCATCATCTGGATGTGTTGGTGAAATAAGTGCTTTGGCGTGGGCAAGAAAACTAACAGCAAATCCTAAGACATTGGCAGCCAAAAAAAGTTCTTTCCAATTATTTGCAATCCAGGCAGGATCAATGTATCCAAAATAACTAGTCCAAAAGAAAAGTTGGAATGTAATCCACCAAGCCTGAAGACCATTAATATTGTAATAATGTTCATGATCGGCGGGGGTTTTTTGTCCTTGTTGTTTTCCTCCTCGATAATTTGGTAAGAATTTTGAAAAATAATCAGGTATCAAAGCCAAGATAAATTGGAAAATTAAGAAACAAGTTAAATAGAATACATGGTTAAAATCTAAAGAGGGAATAAGAGAAATAATATCTCCGCTAAATAATCCATTGAATGCTTTGGCTAACGAACCATTATAATCAATATTTGCAATTGTTAAAAATAATGCACACAATGGAGCACCAATTAACAATGTAATCACATAGATCTTATCAATTGGTGATGGGTGAATACTTCGCCCCCATTGCCCATGAGTCATCGTAAAATTTCGGCTTTTTCTACCTATAATATCTCTAATATAGCACCTAACCTGCTAAATATATAAATTTCAAATTTTTTTGTCACAACATCGATTTTATTTATGAAATATCATAGATAAAAACATCATTTGCAAACTTGTTTGCTGAGCGAGAACTTCGTCTCACTTTGTTCAGTTGACTAAAGTCAACTTCGCTGCGCTCAGCTCACTGCGTTCGCACTTTAAAGTGAAAAACAAAAACATCATTTGCAAACTTGTTTGCTAAGCGAAGCGAATGTGAGCTTGCTCACCGAACGGAGTGAGATGACTCGTATCTAAGAGTCATTCTTATTGGACTTGTGTGATGTTAATCTTACCACCGTTGAGGCCAGATAAACCAAGTGCTGGGTTACCAGTAGCAACAGCAAGTTGAGTGCTTGAACCGTACATCATAACTCTGACAACTTCGTCTTTCTGGAGTCTGACAAGAATGCTGTTAGAGATTTCTTCGTATGATAGACCTGGAACACTGTTACCAGAAAGAGTTGCCCAAGTACCACTTCCGAGGTAAACATTGCCAGTGGCACCTTGGAGTGAAAGTGCAACATCAGCGGGACCACTAGTGGCACCAGTGTCACCATTTTGAACAATAGTAGTGTAGTCAATCTTGTAAATACCGTCTTTAGGACAGACAAAACCAGTAGCACCTAGTGTCCAACCGTCAGCAAGTGGCACTAGATCGAAGGTAAGATCTTCCCATGTGGCAGTGGCACCAAGAGCTTGTTCGGTGTTCTTAAGACCGTAGAGGAAGTTTCTACCACCAATGAGTTGGCATTGTGAGCACCATAGACCTTCAGCAGTGCTCATTTCCCAGATTGTGTTGGTTGCAGTGACAACAGCAAGATCACAGACATGCATATCACATTCAACATGAAGAGGTGTTACATCTGGGCAGCGGACAACATAAATTTCTCCGCAAACTGAATCGGCAACTGGGCAACCGCAGCAGTTTGGTCCAGTGACACCATCTTGTCTGCATAGGAAGTAGATGCAATCAGAGCAGTTTGAAACAACCCAGGCTTGGATATTAAAGTTGTAGGAGTAGATGATACCACTAGATTTATCTAACACATAGTCTGAGGTAGCACCTAGATCACAGCAGAAGTTTTCAACACAGACACCTTCAACGAGGGCATCAATGCATTTTATTTGTGATCCTTTAGGACCGGCTGAACCAGTGACACCAGTTGGACCAGTTGGACCAATTGGGCCTTGGGGACCTTGATTTCCCATTTGACCAGCTGGACCGGCAGGGCCAGTTTGACCAGTAGAACCCATGGTACCAGTTGGACCGGTTGGACCACATTCTCCTTTGAAGACCATGCAAGGCATTTCGCAATGAGGTTTTTCATGACATTTTGATTTGTGACAATGACAACTTGGCATTTAATTATATAAATTATATTTAGATAAAAATAATTTTTAGTATATAAAAAAAAATTATATTATATGATAAGTCAGTTTTCTTATATTATTTAAATTAAACACACTATATTCAAAAATTTATTTTAAATAATTATTTGACATGAGCTATATTCTCAAATATTAAATTATAAATAAACTATATATTAATAATTGTTATGGCAAATAATGCAACAAAATACACACCATTAATAACACAAGTTAATAGTACTGATGATGAAAATAATATACTCAATTGTCAAAATTGTCAGAAAATATTACAATCGACTGGTTATTGGTATTGTAAAGTATGTACTAAAGAATATTGTTCTTTATGTTGTTTTGAAATATCAAATTTTAAATTAAACCATATTTGTTGTATGAAACACTATTTTACTCCTAGATAAAAATATTTTTTTTATTTTTTTCTATCATCTTCAACAACCTTAGGGAAATATTCTTTGCGATAAACCCTCTGCTGATAATTTGGATCACGGGGAACCCTTGGTTGGTAATTTGGATCACGGGGAACCCTTGGTTGGTAATTTGGATCACGGGGAACCCTTGGTTGGTAATTTGGATCACGGGGAACCCTTGGTTGGTAATTTGGATCACTTGGAATTGGTACTTTAGGAACTGGGGGAAGAAGAATTTGTTCTGGATTACTATTTTGTTTTTTTATTTTATTTTTGTTATATTTTTCTTTATTTTTAATTGGTTTTCCATTAGCATCTTTAGGATATTTAGAAATCTTTCCTTTCTTCTTCTTTCCGTCCTCTTTTTCCTTTTCACGACGTTCCTTTTTCTCTAATTTCTTTTTCTCTCTTTTCAATCTAATGATATCCTTTGGATCAACATTATTATTTTCTGTTTTATTTATTTCCAGTATTTTTTGATTTTCAATTTGAATATTTTGTTTATCCTCTTTTTCATCACTTTGTTTAATATTTAGAATTAAATTTTGTTTTTCATCTGTGTTAGCTTCTTTCTGGGCAGCTAACTTGGCTTCTAATCTTTTTTGTTTCAATTGTAATTGTCTTAATTTTTTAGCCTCCCGCTCTTCAGGAGTCTTTTTAGGTTTTTTAATCTCCTTAGTTTTACAATATTCTTTTAAAATTTGAATCATTTCATCAGTCAATTCAAATTTATATTGTACTGGATCGTCAAAGTAAATAATCATTACATGTTTAATATTTTTGTAAAATGTATCTCTTAATGCTTGAGCTGCAAGTTTAGTACCACGATGACGATAATAGGCCCAAATTAAATCTCTTTTTATTCGATCTAATTTTGTTTTCTTATAGGCCCAGATTTGTTTTACATATTTTTTCACCAGAGGATTATAAGTATAATCTAAAAATTTTTGGTTTTTAATATGTTTTAGTTTACTTGGTAAAGCTTGATGTAATCCGTCGAAATTTAAATCTTTTTCAATAACTATTTCTTGTTTAAACTTCTCAAAATCATTATCTACTTTATCAATTTCACCCGGTGACTCGGTTGTTACAGAAATAGTTGACATTGATTCCTTAAGAGAATCTGAAGAATCAGATATAGTTTCTTCAATCTTATCCATGTCTATTATCAATATTAATAGACATAAGGCTTTAAATAATTTAATATCAATTTTTTGAAAAGATTGAAAAATTAATAAAATATATATATTTCTAATTTAGTTATAAATAAGTTAGAAAGAAATGGAAAACCACTGGAAATGTGTACAATGCAATTATGAAAATGATATGGTTTTTTCATCGTGTCTAGGTTGTAATGCATATCGCTCCAAATCATTAAAAAAGGAAGGAGATTGGAATTGTAGTTTATGTGGTAAATTAAATTTTGCTTATAGAAATTCTTGCATTAAATGTGCTCAATCAAAAGTAATAAAAAATGAAATATCTAAACCACCTATATCTAAAAAACCAGGCGATTGGGATTGTTCATGGTGTCATAAAATGAATTTTGGTAAAAGGGATGTTTGTTTTACTTGTGGAAAACCAAAAGAAAAAAAAGATAATACTACTCAAGAAAAAGATAATACTTGTACTGTTTGTATGGATAATGATATAGATACCTGTATTACTACCTGTGGACATTTAGCCTGCTGTTACCTTTGTGCTGCACATATGCAAAAATGTCCGATTTGTAGAACAGAATATGATCCGGATAATACTGCTCATTTAGTTAAAGTTTATCATGCAAAATAAGAACTACATTCACTCCGTTTATTTCGTCTCAAAAAGTAAAAAAAACCGATTTGCGAACACAGTGAGCTGAGCGCAGCGAAATGACGAAGTCATTCGAAGATAACTCTACGAGTTATTCTATTAGAATTTATAATCTTCACTTACATCCATAGCCCATTTAAATTTATCTTGTAATGTTTTTGAAAATATTTTATCCATGGGAATATCATGTTTCTTCATAAAAGCAACTGTAATTCGTGGATCGATATAATTAATCTTACTTGTTCCTAATGATATGTTTTTTAATTCCATTTTTAATTCCTTTTTCGCTTTTAATTTTTTTAATTTTTTTTCAGTATCCTGAATCCGTTCTTGATTTTTTTTAGTGGCTTTTTTTAATTTGTTTAATTTTTCCCTGGTTTTTTTTATTTGTGTATTGATTGTTTCAATTTGTTTATTATTACTTTTATTAACATTCTTTTGATGATTACATAACATTGCAACTTTTGCATTGGCTTTATTAAATTCGTCCAATAAAACATTTATTTTATCATCATCATCATACTTATCATATTTTTTACTAATTTTCAGTAATTCCTTTTGAAATAAGAAAGATGCATTAAAGGTTCTGAAAACTTTTGCTGTTAGTCTTAACATAAAACTTCTTAAATATCTATTTATATCTGTAGCATTAATTTCATCAAAAAGATTATCATCTTCATTTTTCCCATTTGTAAATTCTTTTAAATTTCTATAAACAGGTGGATCAACAACTAATACCCTTTTATATCTTACAGAATCTTTACCCAAGAAATCTAATTCTATTTTATTTCCATTAAAGAAATTAATATGTTCAACTCTTAAAGATGTAACTCCAACAGTATCTGCTTCATCTTCTCCTTTTTCATTACCAACTCTCAAAGCAAAATTATCTATAAAATATAATGCAGTTGCAATTTGGCGCATAAAAGGAATCTTACTTTTTAATTCTTGTTCATTTTTCTCCCTTATTTTTTTTATTTTCTTTTTTAATTTTCTGGCTGTTTCAAACTTGATCATATCACTTTTTCCTTTAAGTTCAGAGTGGGCACCTAGCCAAACATATTTTGTTTTTCCAGTGATGTTATCTTTCCATGATGCAAGCCATTCAACAGTATAATCATGAATAACTTCTCCCCATTGATGTCCAGGCAATGGTTTTGGCACTGGTTCGTTTTTTCCAATGTTTATTGTGATGTCCTCAGGATAAATTCTTTCCTTAATCATTCCCAATTTAGGATTACATCCCCTACCTATGAAAATACCTGGAGGTTCTATTCTAAAATTTCCTACAGGTTGCTCTTTCCCATCAACCACGGCAGTTTTATATTTTTCTTCTTCTTTATCCTTTTTTTCTTTTTCCCCTTTCTTTTCTTCTGTATCCATTTCTTTTTTCTTTTCCTTTTCTTTTAATAAATATTCATGAATTTTACTAAAATCACATTCATTTAATGATTTAATTTTATGATTTTTTCCCAAAATTTGTTTCCAATCTTTCCAAAAATTACTCTTAAATATACTACTTTTTATATATTCTGTGTCTGTATATTTTGCATATAATGTTGCATATTCTTCAGCTCTTTCTTCTAATATTATTTTCTCACCATTATATATGATGGGAACATTATGTTTTTGATATTCTGGTGGAAAAAGAACCCCATTGTGTCTTAAAGTCGTCCATTTTCTCTTAGGTTTGCCACCATCTTGAGTATTTTTAGACTTATTGTTCATAACCATTATATTATAATTGAATAATATAATTAAACTAGATTATTTTCATATATTTTATAATTTATTTATTCTATATCTAGTATATATAAATAATGGAAACTGCTGTAAATTCTCAAGTATTCTTAACAGCTATGAAATCACTTTTTGTTTTTAATTTAATTGTTTCCGGTAATTATCTTGGTGATTTATTTGGTTGCAGAATTCAAGATCTTTTTGCAAAAAATATTTATATTAAACATCTTTTGGGATTCCTTACCCTATATTTCTTTGTATCTTTGGTTGATACGGATCTTAAATATAATGCAGTTTATAAACTTCTAATGACATTTGCAATTTATATTATTTTCTTATTTTCTACTAAGATGTATTATAAATCATGGCTGGGATTTATTTCTCTTTTAGGTCTTATTTATATTATTTCAATTGTTAAAGAAATTTTTAAAGATGACGATAGACTAAAGAATATTCTAAGTTATGTTCAATATGGTTTAGGAGTTGTCGCAATCATATTATTAATTTTGGGAATGCTTTACTATATGGGTGAAAAGAAAGTTGAATATGGTAACAAATTCAGTTATCAAAAATTCTTCTTTGCTGCTCCATCCTGCCGTGGAGAAACACCCGTGATAGATAAATCAATCACAGAATTAGTAACAATCGGAATCAGCCCAGTTTCCCCTGAAAATTATTGATGTGGTTGAATAGATTAAAAAGATTTCATTAAATAAAAATATAAGATGGAAAATAAATTAACGGAACAAGAAAAATTTGGATTGGTTGTAGGAGAATTGAGAAATGCATTAGAAAATATAAGAGTTATTATCGAAAGACATGTTGTAAATGATGGGTCATTTGAAGTAAAAGATAAAGGTTTATTTGATGGCTGGACTGGTACAACACCATCATCAGAAATAGAAAATCCATCAGGAAAAGAATCAACTGAAATTACAAAACTAGAATTAGCTGATCTTATTAAACAAATTGAAACCTTAAAAATGATTAATGAGAAGCAAGAAAAAAAGATTAAAGAATTGGAAAATAAAAATTCTACCATTTTAGAAATGGCTGAAGAACATAGACTCGATTCACAAGGAGAATTATCCATTAAAAGACTTAATAATTTTGTTGAAGAGCTTTTACAAAATGAAAAAACAAATATAGGTTTCATTCCTGATTTTGCTGAAAGACAAATTTATAGAAATACTTTCAAGATACTTTTTAAGTTAATGGATAAATTATTTGAAACTACATCCATAAAATTTATGGGACATAAATTAAAATTAGATATTGAGCCATTAAAAGACAGTGAAATGGACGACCCTGAATATTTTTAAAAAATTGATTTATGTATTCTTTATTGTATAGTTTAATTTTATCAAATTAATCTATCCTCTTGATGGGTATATCTTACTCATTATTAAGTGGCCCCGAAGATTTATTAAAAAGGGCCGAAAAATATGTTCAAAATAAAAAATATGATGACGCAATTCAAATATTAGATGAAATAAAAGATATAAATGATGATGCTTGTTTACTTCTAGCAAAAATATATATGGCTGCATATGAATATAATAAGGCAAAACCTTTATTTGAAAAAATAGATAATAAATATCAGGAAGCCAGTTATAATTTAGGATTAATGTATTATCATGGATATGGTGTTGATATAAACAAGAACAAAGCATTTGAGTATTTTTCATCAAGTAAAGATTTAAATTATCCTCCTACAATTTATATGATTGGACAATGTTTTGAAAAAGGATATGGAATTCCAAAAGATACTAAAACAGCCAAAAAATATTATAAACAAGGCATAGAATTAAATAATTCTTCCTCTATGGTGGGATATGCAATGCTTTGTAAAGAAAAAGACATTAATAAGTGCATTAAATATTTAGAAAGAGGTGTTAGGCTAGATAATATAGATGCCTACTATCAATTAGGAAAAATTTATTATAAAAAAAATCAAGCAACTATTGGATTAACATATTTAAAAATTGCAGCAAATAAAAATCATGTCCGCGCCATGCTATTTCTAATCGAAAAATATATGCAGGATGGAATTAATGGTGATGAAATTATTAAATATTGTAAAAAAATTATTGATATGGAATGTACTGATCAATTAAATACTTTTATATACAAGTTGAAAATATCTAAATTAGATTCATATGATGAAAACTTTTTGACTGAATTTATTAAATTATTAATTCAAACGGATGGTTTTAATAAAATTAATCTTAGGTGGACAGAAAGTCACATTGAATTAGATGTGCTAATCAATAATATTAAGGATCTTTACCAAAAAAATAAAGAATTAAAATCTAAATTAGAAATTTTTGATGAAACTATAATTTACCAATTATCCAATGAAGAATGGAATCAAGAAAATGAAAGAATTAATAGAGATAAAAAGATATATGATGGTTATATAAGGAAAAGATATGTAGCATTGAAAAAAAATTATGTTATTTTAAAAAATGAAAATGATCAATTGAATGCATATTTTGCTGGTAATCCTAATGATCCAGAAGCCCCACTTTTCAAAGAAGCCAAAGAAAGTTGGTATAAAGAAGGAGAAAAATTAGGAAAACCAATTGATTTAACAGATGAGACACAAAAAAGTTGATATTTTTTTTATAATGATTACATATTTAATAATTAATAATTAAATTATTTTGTTCATGGCTGATTTAATTACTTTATTAGTAACTTATCAAAACTTGGATAATGAACCAAAAAAGTTTTCTTATGACACCACCAAAGCATGTTTGATAGAAAGATCAGAATATTTTGGAATCATGCTTCAAAAATTTAAAGAGGCAGAGGAAAAAGAAATTAGTCTTATTATACCAGACTATATTAAATGTGATAAAAAACATCTTGAAATTCTTTTTGATATTGGAATTGGTAAGCAATATCAGAAATATGAACCTGTATTTAAATCTTACATCTCTATCAGATATGTGACCAACTCTTCAGAATCAATAAATGAGGATATATTTCTCCAAACAAATTACGGTTTGGGAGTACCTATTTCAGAGTATCACATTATCTTATCACTTGCACAATATTTTAACTTACAACATTTATTGGTATTTATAAAGGATCATTTAAGGAGATACAAACAATTATTAAATGATGTGAAATATGATCGGGTAAAACCTCCTGCACACAAAACAGATCTTGAAGATGATGTGGATGAAGAGCCAGAACCTTGTTATGATGAAGAGCCTGATGAAGAACTAGAACCTTGTTCTGATGAAGATGATTGTGAAGAACCAGAACCTTGTTATGATAAACCAAAACCTTGTAATAATAAAAATAATAGTAATGAACCTGGAGAAATTATGGATCAATATAAACAGGAGTATGATTCTTACATGTTTCTTACTGAAGAGATTGACACAACTATTAGTTTAGATAGGAATAATTTAACAACAACAAATATTGAAAATTATGTTCAAAAAATTTGGATAAAACATTTAGTGAAAGAGTTTTTAGATAATATCTATTACATTTACCAACTTTATGATACATATATTCAAACTTACCATTTTCTAGAAATTGTTAACATAATGATTTATCTTAAAGATAAAATAAATATGAAAACTTTAGAATCAAACATAACAAATGAAACTCTGACAAAAATACCATTTGATGAACTTTATAAAATAAAAAATAAATTAAATGGCAAAGTGAAATTTATTTTTGATAATATTAACTTATATGATCTTTACCAACAACTGGCATATGATGAATCAGGAGACTTTGTCACTTTTACAATTAAAAATTATAATAAAACTATTAATTCTACCAGAGGTCATCCTGCAATCAAAACAAGGGAAGAGTTTGATAAATTATGGAAGTTAGAAACTGGTAAAATATTTGATGGTTTTAATTGGAAAAATGTAATTTTATCCGGTGGATTCTTATATGGACTTTTAAGTTCATCACAGCAACCAATTTCTTGTAGTTCTGATATTGATCTTTTTATCTACACGGACGGACTTTTTGAATATAATGAAGATGTAATGGAAAGATGTTGTGAGTTTTTTTCGAAATTTAATCCACAATGGATTAAAAGAGGAGATGTTGTGACAATTATCATTCCAGATTTTAAATATGACATTCAGTTGATTCCAACAAGCAAACAAACTCCTTTGGAAATAATACAGGATTTTGATTTTAACTATGTTCAGATGTATTATAACGGAGAAGATATCTGGTGTACATTTGAAGCATTAGTAGGACTAAAATACAATCTGGCAATTTATAATCAAGAAGATATTAAGATTGACCGAGTTTATAAGGCAGTTAGGAAAGGATTAAATATAGTTTGTGATGAAAAAACCAATAAACTAAAGCGTCTTAACAATGATTGTATAATAACTCTTGATTTTGAATATTTAGAAAATTATACAAACACTAAAATACATCTTAATAAAACTTCAATGATTCGAAAATTAATTCCCCATTTGAATAGTGAAGAAGCAACTGATTTAATTAAATACTATTATAAAACAAACATAGCCAGTAACAGCTATAAAAAATTAGATCAAAATACTGTTATAGATTCAGATTTATTAGATGAAGAAGAAGAGTATAAGAAATTCTTAGAAAATAATCAATTAGATATTAACAATCTAGTGGACCTCAAAGAAGGTTATAAAATTAACCATATGCAATTTTATAATTTAATTGATACAAAGGGAATATCGAAAGACTATATCACATTAGATATAGATGATTGTATATACAAGTTTTCTGATGATACTTTTGGAATGGACTCTTATTATTTTACCATTCAATTAAGTAAAGTGGACTCTAAAAAAATTATTTTAATTGAAGAAAACTTTGAAAAGATATTAGACGAGAAATACAATTTGGATACCCTTTGTGAGTATGAATACGACGATACGGTTTCTATTGGAGTTAGAGTCAGAAAAGACAATCAGGAAGCTTTATATGACAGAATCACAGAGTTAAAAGACAGATTTTACAATAAAACTTTACTCAAAGCCACTCTTGTGATTAAATTATTATAAAAAAGAGGTATTAAGAAATATTATAAAAATAATATTGAATCCTATCATCTCAAATACCATTTTAAAAAACTTGAATTTAAAAATTTGACATTGAATAAAACTATTAAAAAAGCAACTGCAAAAGCACCAGGCAAAAAATATATAGGTCAACTGTGAATTCAAATCATATAATTTTTTTTTATTTTATTGATTTAATTATATATATAATGGCTGATATATCAGATCAATCTATAAAAATATTATTTGGTAATTTCGGGATTGACTATTATAATGTAAAGACAGTGGATACAATGGGAAATATTAGACAAGAGGGAAATTATGATGAACAGATAAAAGATCCAAATAAACATCAATTTAAAAATGCAGGAGAATTATCTGCAAAAAATTTCTTTGATCCTAAATATTTAGAGTATCCATGTAACCCTGAAAATAAGGCCTATTATGATTTTAATGGAAAATTTTATAATGAATTAAACACTATTTTTAACGATTATAGCATTTTATCTGGAACAGAAATATGTCAAAATCAAATTGGTAATTTTACAAATAGAATAACTTTTCAACAAGAATATGCCTTACCAATTGAAAGATATCCAGATATTGAATTCACAAACCCACAATCAAAAAAGGTTAAGGCCTATTTATTGAAAGAATTTAATATTGGGGATAGATATAAAATTACCTTAGACTTTGATCATGATAATAAAGTTTTACGTGAAATTTACAGAATTAATTTCCGAGGAAAAGTTCCCAGCCTTTTAGACAATCGAGTTATTAAACCACCATTAGATGGAAATGCATTCATTATGGTAATGCATATTAAGGATGTTTTAACTGGTAAAATATTACCTCCAGTACTTTTAATCAACATTCATTATAAGTTAAAAAAAGATAGTCCCATTAGAGGATTTGAAGACTTCATTAATATTTTAAATGGAATTTCTTATAACAATATTATATTATGTGGTGACTTTAATCTAAATGCTTTTAAACATTATGATAGAAAAAATAATATTGAGAATATGAAATATTTTGTCACATCCAAATTATCAAATTACAAAAGATATAACCTTGATACACTTTATAACTACAAAGAAGAATGTAATAAACAAGGAATAAATCAAAATATGTTACTTTTTTATAAATTGCCAGACTATAATATTAATTTAGATTTAGGTATAATTGATAAGTGTGATAGATACTATAGTACTTCATCTCATGTGCTCATTCCCATAAAATTAAAATTAAAACCGAAATCAGACGGAGATGATGGGTTTTTCGGTAATATCATAAAATGGATTTTCGATAAACCAGTGCTTAAAAAAGAATTACCACAAATACCCTCAACAGTCTTAAAACCTTCCAAAAATGTTGTACCACAACGACCACCAAGAAGAGATTTGGGAGAAACAGACTTTAGACAACCACCTACATCACAAACAGCTGGAGGAATGGCTCAAAACAAATATGTAACCTATAAGAAAAGAAAATTTGGATATAAGGATGCTCTTCAATTTATTAATAATATGGGTTTGGATATGAAAAAAGAAAAATTTACTGTTGATGATGTGATTAAAGGTTTAAATGTTGAGCTCGAACATGGAACAGTTGATCCAAAAACAAATGTATCAGAAAATGATTTAATGGTCACCGGGAAAATTGCTTTGGCACATTTAAGAGAATTTCCTGACTATTATAGAAGATTGGAACAAATGGAAAAGGCCGGAGATGCTTATTGGGAAAAAAGATCAAAAACTAATTATTAAATAAACAAAAAATAATAAAATAATTATTACTTTTTGTTGTTGTGGTATTCAATCCGGAAGGTAGCACATTATAATAACAATTGGTCTTAAAAGAGCCTTCCATAGTCATACTGGATATCTGAGTCTACCTTATGACTGGCCTTGGTCATAAAATCAACAAAATCAGATGTGATGATATGTGGTAAAACTTCATATTGTTTGAGATCCATCTCCTTTATATATCTGAGGGTTAAATAGTCAATACCATGTTTAATACCATTTTCTTTGATGAAATTAAGTAATTTAGTAGCACCTGATTTAGTCATAATGTATCCAAAAAACCCACCAATATAAAGGCTTGTATCAAATGTATCAACCATAATACCGTGTAGCTTTTCTACTTTATGATCGTATGCAGGTTTATTTTTCTTATAAAAGTGATATCCTAAATATAAAATATCAAAGTCTGGATCTTTTTCCTCCATCATTTCATAAACCATATTTAATTTGAAACCCAATTTTGTATCAATTTCAATATCATCTTCAAGAATCAAATACCTATCATATTTTTCATCTTCAAGTAATTGTTGCCATAATGTATAATGACTTAATGCACAACCAATAAACGATCTACGAGCACCAAAGTCATTTCCTTTAAAAAGATTAATTAATTCATCGTTTGCAATTAATTTTTGTCCATCCACTCCATTAAAAAAGTCATTATGATCTTCAAGATTTGCTTTAACTAATTGTTTATATAGTTTTTGTCTTCTGTCAGGTCTTCTTTCTAAATTGATACCCTTAATTCTAGTTTTATTATCAAATTCATAAAATTTGTCAAACAATTTTTGTGTTTCAGGATTATCATAACATGATCTGGGACAAGGTTCTTCGTAATGATTAATATTTGTATTGTAGGTTGCAAATGGTCTGACTCCTTTTCGATCATTTAAAATCCAAAATTCACAATCATGTCTATTTTCCTTATTATCATCTAGTTTAAGTGGTGGTAGTGTTCGAATATAATTACTCTTTGCCCACCAAAAATTACCACTGTAATGAGGTCTTGGATTATCTAAATAATTTGATCCCACTGTATCATAAAAATTAAGGCAATCAAGACAAAATTCTGATTTCTCTACTAAAAAGTGCATCATGAAATTTCTCCAATCTCTGATATAATCGTATTCTTCTTTATAACTGGCCCCTTTAGTATGTAGATAAAGAACGTTGGTATTTTGATGAAATTTAGAAAATGTGTGTATTAAATTTAGTGTTGGAAATTCATAAAGTTCTGGATTTGTTGAATAATTTATAACATTGATTTTTTCATCATGATAATTCAAATTGTCATCTTTTATAATCGGTTGACCCACATTAATTATATAAATATAGTCTAATTGATCTTTCAGATTAGAATTCATAATTACTTCTAACAAACTATTTAAGACAAATGTTTCATTGTAAAGATTACAACTATGAATAAAACAAATATTATTAATATTTACTCCAACTAATTTGTTCAAGTATTTATGGTAAATAATATCATCATCCGTTGGATTATAATTAAATTTGTATTCATGATTAATAATTCGGTCTAATGTTGGGAAAAAATTATAATATTCAAGAATCTTCTGCTTTTCTCTTCTAATAATCTCAATTCTCTTTTCCCATTCATTATCTAAAATAGCTTGTTTCATCTTATTGAATGATCCTTCAAAATCATCTAAATCTAACCAGATATATGCACGGGGATCAATATATTCACTTATATTAGGGCATCCCCAGTAAAAACATAAGGTTTCTGTTATAATTGATTCCCATATTTTTTCTGTGATAAAATTTTTTTCAATATTATTTTCAGCCATAAAATAGTATTTATAGGGAACAATACCAATATCTTTATTATTTGGTGGATGTGGACCCTTATATCCTTTAAAATGATGTTGATTATCTGTATTATAAATATCAATCTTAACAACATCATCATTCTTGCTTTCAACAAATTTAATGAAATCAATTCTCTTTTTATGCCCTGGATCAAAATATTTTGAACTACAAATAGATGAGAGTAATTTTGTTTTATTGAATGTCATTGTTTTCAAATCATTATAAGTTGCTCGTAATTGCCAAAAAGCATTGTTATAATAATTTTCATGGGATCGAACTTGCAAAAATTTACCTTCATCTGGCTTAGCCCATTCTCCCCAAGTTTTAACTCCCCAATGTTGGGATGGATCAGGACACCATGGTTCCATATGAAAAACAATTGTTCTATGTGGAATAAATTTATCATAAGGTTTAGGTTTATTAATAATCACATAAAAATCAATATCATTATCTTCCCATGTTATTTCAATATTATTCCATCTGAAATTACCTTGTGACATTCTATTCCAATCCATACAAAGTTCATAAGAATTGCACCAATTGCAAATCATTTTAATTCTGAATTTTCTATCTTTAACATAAAGACCTTCATGCATTAAACCAAAATCCAATTGAGATAATTCATTCAATGATTTTATATCTTTCTTCAAATATCCCATAGTATTAAATCCAATACATTCTTTATTTTTTTCAGCAAATTCTTTAAGCTCTAATGGTGATCTATTCCCTGCATATATTAAATCACCACCTGGAGAATCTCTGCATGAATAAAACTTGTATCCATCAAAATTCATATATGATTTATTTTTAACCTGATCTTTTAATTTTTTCATCCTTTTTTCATAAACATATAATCCATCTTCTTCTTTTTTATAAACATCTAATTTTTTCAATTGATTTTCTTCTCTGATGTAAAATTTAAGATATCCCAGACTATTAAAACCGACACATCTCTTATTTTCTTTACAAATTTTCTTCAATCCATCAATTGTACTATTTCTAATGAATATAGCATCATATCCAACAGAATCCATATGTTTATAAAAAGTAAATCCATCATCTGTCATTTTTATTATATATATTTATATAATTTAATAAATATATATGTTTAGACACAATTTTTTATCTTGGGAAATAATATACAAATGTTTAGTTGGCAAAATTTAAATGTTACAAAAAGTTATTTTGGGTATATGAAATATCCACTTTATGCATCCCTTCCGTTTTTATGGTTTTATATAGGAGCATGTGATCGTCAAACTCTTAAAAACAACATGTATGTAAAAGGAAGAAACCTGTCTCAAACATTTAAACCTATTCCTTATTGGGATCGTTATGCTGAACCTATTATCATCAATCAATTTTCCAATATTTTTGCTGCTGGAAACTCTTTCATTAAGGGTCTTATTTCAGATAATGAAGATAAAGAAAGTTTAAATATAACCTTAAATCAATACAGACATGATATAGATGATGAATTAGATACATTAAATGAAAAAGAAGAAATGAGAATTATAAAATTTAGTCCAATGGAACCAATTGATGATTAAATATAAATTTATGTGGTAACACAATATTTCTCAAATGCTTTAATGTTACTCATGTCATTACCTTTTACAACTAAAATTGCAAATCCTATTTTTTTGAAATACTTTCCATATTTATCTACCATAATCTTAAAAATTTTTGCAACCTCTTCAGGAGGATTATGAAATGCACCACACCCTAATGCCCCTAAAACAAGAGAATCGTGTTTATGTTTAACTCCAATTTTAAAAATAGATTCAATTTTATTTAACATTAGATTATAATGAAAATTTTTATAAGTATAATCTGCCTTCAATTTGGGATTTCTAATTGCTGCAACCGCTATCATGGACACAATTTTAGGTTCTATTAACTTATAACCTTTATCTCTTGAATCTTTAACAATAGTTACCTCCGGAGAATAGATTACGTCTTTGATATCTAATGGATACCAATTTCTCGGATGAGTCAAATGTGCATTTGATCTTCGAAATAATTCTTCTTCCTGAGCAGTTTTACCACTGGAAACCCCACCACCTGGTTTAAAATCAGATGCCATATTGATAACTAAAGGATTTAACCCTTCATCAAGATAATTAATGGCCATAGTAAATGTGTCTTGGTCTAAAATTTCAATTACCGGTTTATTGTCTGAAGGGTTATTAATGTCATCTGGTTCTGACAAATTATAAATATCATATTTTGTAGACAAGGGAATTTTTTTCCTATTTTGATTGAAATATTTTTTGGTATCTTCCCACTCCCAAATTAGTGAATTATTTTGATTAAACCCGCTCATTAACTATTTTGTTTAATATAATTAAGAATTAGGATATTGTATTAATTATTCAACTTTTTTCTCTCTAAACCAAATATTCATAGTCCATTTAACTCCATTAGTAACCCTTTCACTTGCTCTTTTTGATCCAGGATGGCATTTATTGATATTATCAGCCAACGGAAAAATTATATTACCTCCTCCAATATCTGGTTTTAGTTTAAAATTATTTAAATTAGGGAAAATAGTCGCACCATCATCAAAATCTGTACTATTTAAATAAATTTCAATTGCAAGAACTCTTTGTCCACCATTTTTGAGGAAATTATCACACCGTGGTGTTAAATCACAACATCCATCGTAAGTCGGAACAGAAATTCTAAAAGGTTTATATTGTAATACTAAAACATTTTCTGCATTTTCAAAAGGTATTCTGGATCGTTTTGCAAGCCTTTCAACAATATCTTTAACTATGGGCTCATCTTTATTGATCCACAACTGTCTATTATATTTTTCTTGAATTGGACGGCCTCCCCTTTGTGGATCAAACCCCAATCTATCGATAACATAGTCCATAATATTGTTACATTCAAGTTTTGTTAATAAGCCATCAACAATATAAGGTTTAGTAAAAGGTTCATTAATACTAACATAACCTTCACCCAAAACTTTTTTTTCAAAGTCGGTTAAACATACAAATGGTTCCTCTTTATTTTTTGTTTTTTCTAACCTATGATAGTAGTAACCTACACAAATTATAAAAATTATTAAAACCACAAAAAACATCTATATATATATAGAGGAATAATTTATAAAAAAAAATATTAAACAAATTTATGGATACTAATTGGAGATATCTAATTATTATAATTGGATTAATAGTTTTACTTTTGTTGTGTTTAATATGTACATGTAATAGGAAAAAAAGCAATCATACAATTAATTACGACGATGAATTGACTTATAATCACGAAATGGATCTTTATCCTAAAAAATATCGAAAATATAATACTGTTGAAGATGTTAAAATGGAATTTATTAAATTAATTGATGGTGAACCACATTATTTAACTTGGAGATATGGAGGTACTGAATTGTCTGGAAATGGTATTATTTATAGTTTAATACTATTACCTTATGAAAATGAAGAGAATAAATTTATGATCCATTTTGAAGATCATATTTATCTTAAACCTTTTTATGAAAAATATAATCTTTATCATGAAGGTATGATTCACAGTCTAGATCAAATTGTTTTCCTTACTTCTGAATATAATATTAATAAGGATCATTATTTAGAAATAGAAAAATATGATGTTGATGAATATGATGAAGATGTTTATGTCATTAAGGCAAGTTTATGGATGAAAAAAGGTCCTAATGCCTATCTACATATGGATGAAAAAAATAAACTATACTTTGAAAAAGAAAATATTTATGATAATGTGGCATTATTTTATTTACGATGATTACCTAGAATTCCAAACCTTAATCATTGCTCTATTTTTAATTTTTCCTGATTTATACATTCCATAATTTAATCTAAAGGCCATTGGAAATGAAAAAATTTCACCAAATAGGCTAATAGGACCAGTGAATCTTTTTTCATAATACATCATCAAACCGATCATTCTTTCAATGGAACATCGATTACCTCTATTTTTAACAAAATTACATAAAATAAAGAAATCATATTTATCATTTAAAATTTTAACAAAATCATATTTGACAATACTTGCAGAACCAAAACATCCATACCATTTTCTTCCTTTATAGTACTTTAATAAATTTTCATTATTTTTTAACTTGGATATGAATAAGGTTTCATTTCTAATATTATCAGCTGCATGAGTACGAAAATACCATAAAAATTTTTCTGGACATTTTTCAAAATCTATCTTTGATTGAATAAACATCGAATCATGCATAATAATTGCTTTTTTAAATGGATGTAATTTATAAAAATAATAATAAGGTAATAATTCTCCGGCTCCAGGATATTCTGATTTTATAATTTGTGTTCTCACAAGTTTTTTATTTTTAGTTAGTAAATTTTCATTAGAATTATCATCTATGATTATAATTTTATTGTTGTAAAATTTCCTAATACAATCATAACATTCTTGCCATAACAAATCATGAGGGGGTTTTTTTACACATCTAGTAAATATAAAACCAAATTCAGGTTTTTTCCGAACAACCCTTTTTCTTTTTACTATTATTTTTTGTGGTTTATTTACCTCATTTTTTGAACTGTCAATTTTAGGAATTAATTTAATTTCATTATTAGTAACATCATCTTTTTGTTCAGAAGATTCAGATTTAGATTCACCATTCTCAACATCATTGATGATAACTTCCTCTTCGTATTCTTCTTCAGTAAATTCATCACTGTCACTTGATTTAGTATTATCGTTATTATCTGCTATAATTTGTTCTATATTTTCTTTATTCTTATCATTAAAATCATTATCTGATACAATCTTAATGTTCATTTATAACTACTATATATAAAAATTTTTATACATGGTATGTGTTCTATGAGTGATATTATTGGAATGTTAGCAAATATTTTAATTGATTTATGTCTGCCAACATTTCATCTCTAATTGCTAATAAATCTTTATTTGATTGGTAAAATGATTCACTATCTTGATTTAATATTTCTGCAAATTTATCTAATTCGCCATTGATACTGGAATCATTAATCACATCAATATTTAATTCTATTTTTTGATCATCTACTTTCCCATGAATTCCTTGAGCAACTTCCATAAATCTATCAAAATTTCCTAAAAAATTTTCTAAATACTTATCTGAAGCTTTGTGGGCACCATATTTTTGAGTTTGAAAATGATACATCTTTAATTTAATTATATGAGTAAAAAAAACTTTTAACATTACACTTAATGTTTCATTTCCGATATTTTGTGACATTATATATAATAAAATTTCATAAAAAAAATAATAAAAATTTAAATTACAATATTAGGTTCTTGAATAAAATTGTTTAGGTATGCTTGAAATAAACCCTTTCGATCGACAAAACGTGCGTCGATATTACCAGGCACAAGAGCATAAAGTCTGCATTCTATATTGGCGATAATATGGCGATCCACATAAGAAATAATTCTTCCAGAGATTTGTCTTTTGATATTAATACCAAATGGTTCAATCATTCCATAGATCTTCCCTTCATTAAATCTAATATACCAATTATCAATTCTTCTTTTGATTAAATCTTCATTAATAGATACTGATAAAATTGGAGGGTTGGTTGTCGAAATTGACATTCTATATTATTATATAATATAATAACTATATTACTGGGTATAAAAATTGATTTTAATATAGTTTATTACATAATCCTATTAATCAACTACCATATTAAAAAATGTCCTCCTTCCACGAAATTTATGTCTATCAAGAAAAAACACATGACCTTTTCAACTCTTTAACCTTGCAAGAAAGATTATTTGTATACTTTATCTATCGTGCATCGATTCCATTCAATCAAATCGCACGAAAACAGTTACATCGTTACAATGTTGAAATTATAGAATTATTTGAAAAATTATATCAAAATAAAGAATGTATTGAAGAAAATTTGTTTTCGGATATTAAGACTTATCTAGTGTATCTATGGACCAATCACGGTATATATTTCCTCCGATCACATTCAGATAATAAATTTACCCCAAGTAAAATGGGTCTTAAAAATCTAAATGAAAATAATCTAAGGGAATTGTTGGCTACTTTAGAGTGGAATATTCAACAATATGAACATTTATTTCCATATATCTTTGATGATCAAATAGACAAAAATCTTGTTGTTGATGGTTCCATTGAAGAAAGTGGTGGAAATCTTTATGCTCCCGGATTTACAAAAAAACACTATGATATGATAACTTCAAAGCAAAAGGAACATGTCAACACTTATTTTGATCTGGATGAGAATCAGGAACCAATGATGATTCCTTATTCTACAAAAGGTCGATTTAGTGAAGAGTTAACTGTTTCAGTTTATTGGCTTAGACATGCTTTGAAACTTGCCTTACAAAACCCTGAAACATTTGATCATCATCTAACTAAAAGTTTAAATTTATTGATTCAGTTTTTTGAAACCGGTGATGAAGAAATATTCAGACTCCATACCATTGAATGGTTACAATCTAATAGTCGTCTAGATTACACTATTGGTTTTCATGAAACTTATAATGATCCACTTCAAGCTCGTGGAGAGGCTGCAGCAGAAGTGACAATTAAAACTGTTAATATGGAAGAAATTAATCCAATCTTATTAGAGATTGAACAAAGAATGCCTATTCCAGATGAATACAAAAAGAAGGCAGGAGAAAATAATACCGTGATGAATGTTAGCATGAATAAAATATTGTATTCTTCCGGTCATTATGGTCCAATGGTGATAGTTGCTGCCTATTGTCTTCCAAATTATAATGATATTCGTACTAATGTTGGGTCCAAACAAATCTTATATAAATTACCTGCTTCTTTAGGTGAGACAATTAATCCTGAGTTGGTTGGGAAATTTAGAACTCGGGCTAGAAAAGAATTTATTGAAAAATATGATCCACATGCAGAAATATATGAAGATTTATGGGATGTACAGGTTCTCTTACACGAAACAGGACATGCTACAGGACGTCTCGCAACTCACACATTTAAGGAAGGTGAAAATCTGATGATTGGTGGAAAAACTTATAATGTCGGCGATACTATTCAAGTAACTGATGAGAATTTATCAGAATTTCTTCCAACAGATCAATCTTCACTTGAAGAATTACGGGCAGAAATTAATGCTCTTTATTCAAGTATTGTAGAGATGGATGTTCTTGATAAGTATGGTCAATATAAAGATTGGGTTAAGAAAATAGGACAAAGCGAACTTAAGAATCATTGTATTATCGAAATGTGTCAACATGCATTTAGACGCTATCTTACTCAAAGTGATACAATGGATGAAATTAAGGGTGCTCATGCCAGAGCTAATGTTGTTCTTACCAATTATCTCTTAGAAGGTGGAGGGATTGCAGTTCATGAAGAAGTTGTTGCAGTAGATGATCAAGATTATCATTTAATGGAAATTCAAGTTGTTGATTTTAATAAGGCATATACTCGTATTGTAGAGTTGGTCAAACTGGTACAAGAAATTAAATCCACCGGAGATACATTGGGTTGTAAAAACTTGTTTGACACATTTACAAGATATCCGATTTCTCTCGAAAAGGCTAGAGAATACAGAGGTTATATGAAAGCAATTCAAGAAAAATTAGTTGGTAATCTCAAAGCCAGATCCAGAATTTATCCCAACTATCAACCAATCTTAAATGATCGTGAGGAAATTCAAGATGTTACTCTTGGTCCTGATGTTGATGTCTTTGAACAAAATTTTGCATATAATAAACTTATGCTCTCAACTACCTTTTAATATTTAATTTATAAAAATTGATTTTATTTTTCGTTTGATTATAGTTTATTTATCTTTAAAATGTATATAGTCTATAATGTCTCATCAAAAACTTTTTTGGGAAAAAACAGAAGAACCTGTACTGATCATTGCTTATGTGTGTCAAGAATTAGAACCTGAAGTGCGCCTTAAAATTGTAAATATAATGATTAATTCTGAAAACAAATTTTTTTCGTTGATCAAAAGTGAAGATGAAATTACTATCATTATTGACAAATCATTAGATAACTTTGATAACTATAATTTCAAAGAAGAATATATTGCCTACACACTACTCAATACGGGAAGTCTAATGGATGAACCGGGTTTAGTAAAAAGAACTGCAACCATTTTTGACCATCATAAAATTCCCATTATGTATACTACAACTTTTAATAATAATTACTTGTTCATTCCTAAAGAATATGAAGAAAAAGTGGATGAATTAGTAAAAAATGGAATAGACTATGAAGAAGAATTAAATATTATACATGATAGAAATTTGTTAGGTATAAAATAGTCTCCATTAGAAAAATTGATATTATTTTAAAATACCATTAGATGTTTAGATTTGTAAATATATTATAATGAGTGATAAGAAAAAAAAAGGTAAACCAATTGCATCTGTATCGCTTAATTATAAGGCTGGGTTATCATTAAATCCTTCTAAAATCAAAGGTTTAATGATCACACAATTAGATTTAAGTACTAATCAAATTAAACACGTAATTGAAACTAATGCTCTGGTTTATATGACAGGGATTATCGAGTATTTGGTTTTTGAGATCTTAGAATTAGCTGGTAATATTGTAGATAAAGGTAAGTCAATTAAAAAAGAACATATAATTAATGCCATTCAAAATGATACTGAATTAACAAAAATATTCAGTGATTTAGAATGTGATGATAAGGAAGTCAATATTGTAACTTCTGATAGTAAAAAGATGCTTAAAATTGTTCATAATAATCTTTCCTTGTCGGCAGAAGGAGGTTGTTTGCTATCTAATTTGGTAAAAGCATTCTTAACTAAATTTACAAATACATTAAACAAAAATCAAAAGAAAATCACTTTAACTGATATGAAAAATGAATTTGATAGTTTTATGGAAGCCAATGGATGGAAAGAAAATATCTATAAACACTGCGTTCAAGATGCTAATAAGGCAGTTGATAAATACAATGAGTTTGAAAAAGATAAAAAATAAATCCTTTATTTATAAAAAATTGATATAATTAGTTAATAGATTAAATAGCTAAAGTAAATAACATAATCATATGAAGGGATCAAATAATAGATTACATAATAAGGCCGGACTTTTATTAACTACAGAAGTTGTCAAACGATGCCTAAGATGTTTTAATTATCAAAGTTATGTGGGTAATAAGATTGATGATGCAAGTCTCATTTATATCACTGGATTTATAGAATGTCTTATCAAAGAAATACTGGAATTATCTGGTAATTACACTCTGAATAAAAAAAAGAAGATTATCCAACCAGAAACTATAGTTACTATTATTGAAGATGATAATCATTTAAGTAAAATATTTAATGGAGCAAAACATTTTGATAATAGTAAATTATGTTATTATTCTGGGGATCATTTTGATCCTTATCTAAAAAAAATTTTAAATCAATTATTTTTAGAAAACCGTAAAATAACAATGAGTTTATCAACGAGATCAAATAATTTACTAAGTCAAATATTAAAAAATTTAATAACAAAAATTAAAACATATATAGATGATTTCTTTGGAAAGAATGATGTTAAAAAGGTAAAATATAAACAGATTTGTAAAATTATTGATGAATATGTTAGAGTTTCTATTTGTACTTGTGATGATTCTTTAATTGATCCGGAGACAGAAGATTGTTGCTATGATCTTATAAAAAGATGTAGAGAATACGGAGAAAAATCAGTGAATAGATTCATTGATTATAAAAACACTAAAAGTAATAAAATAAATAATAATGATTCAAAAATTCAAATTACAATCTAATCACTTATGCTTGAATCCGAAAAAGAGAATGATGAATCTGAATCATATTCTGTTAATTCATCTTCGGCTAATAAATTAGTCTCAGATATGTCAGATGAATCGGAATTAAGAGTTTGATAATCTTCATTTTCATAATGATATGGTGTTTTCTTAAATATTTCATAAACATCTTTCATGGTACCGTCATATATTTCTTGATTTTTAATTTCAGAATTATCTTCTTTTTTTAACGATGGTTTACTTTTTTTTATTATATTTTTTAAATTGTGTAAAACTATTTTAGTATTTGACATTAATAATATTATAAAGATATTTTCTATATTTTTATGGTTAATAAAATTTTGAGATGATTCCACTTAAAAAGATCCCTTATAATAAATAAAATATATGGAAACAATTCAAGAGCTTAAAACCTCTTTTACATCCAATGTAAAAAAAATATATCATATGGCAGATATTCATATTAGATTAAATAATGAAAGATATAAAGAATATCGAGACGTTTTCAATAAATTATATAATAAAATAAAAGAGGATGATCCTAAGGACTCAATTATAGTTTTATGTGGAGATATATTACACTCAAAAAATGAATTATCGCCTGAATGTGTTGATCTTACAATTGAATTTATTAAATCATTATCGAGTATTTGTGATTTGATTATGATTATGGGTAACCATGATGGAAATCTATCAAACAAAACTAAATTAGATAGTCTTTCCCCAATTATCAGAGAAATTAAAAGCACATATCATATTCACTATTTACTTTATTCAGGAATATATAAATACAATAATATTTATTTTGGCGTGTCTTCATTAATGGATAACAAGTTTATTAGTGCAGATGATTTTAATGGCTTTAAACTTGATAAAAACTGTCTTAAAATGGCTCTTTATCATGGCCCATTGCATCAATCAGAAACAGATGTGGGTTATAGAATGAATAATGAAGAATTTACGGTTGATAAGTTTAAAGGTTATGATTATGTATTACTCGGGGATATTCACCGATTTCAGTATTTAAACAAAGAAAAAACAATTTGTTATCCTTCAAGTTTAATACAACAAAATTATGGTGAATCCATAGATCGTCATGGTATTGTTAAATGGAATCTAGTGGAAAAAAATTCAGAATTTATTAAAATACCTAATGATTATGGATATTGTTGCCTAAATGTTAATCAGGGTAAATTAAATATTAAAGATAAAATCATTCCAAATAACCCTAGAATTAAATTAATCATAAAAGATACAGATGGAGTTACTATTAAAGAAATTATTAATAAACTTAAAAAGAAATACAATGTTAATGAAATTACTTTTTCCTTAGTTAATAATCAAAATGGAACTCTTATTACTAATAAAGAAACTCAAACTTCGAAAGATAAACCTGAAATTTATCAAAATTTACAAAATGTAGACTATCAAAATAAATTAATGAAAGAGTATATGATGAAAAATATGAAATTAACTTCAGAAGAAATGGATATCATTATTGAAATTAATCAAAAATTAAATAAGGATATTAAAAATTCAATTAATATAACTAATAAATGGAAATTACTTAATATGGATTTTTCAAATATGTTTTGTTATGGAACTAATAATGAAATCAATTTTACTAAAATTAATGGAATAGTTGGTTTATTTGCACCAAATTACAGTGGGAAATCAAGTATTGTTGATATTTTATTATTTACTTTATTTGATAAATGTAGTCGAGGATTGAGAACTGATATATTGAATGATAGAAAAAATCAGTTCCATTGCCGTGTGACCATTGAAGTTGATGGATGTGAATATGTAATTATGCGGGTTGGTAAATTTCCGAAAAAGAATGCTAAAAATATTAAAATTGATGTTTTTTTCTGGAAAAAGAAAAGTGAAAATGATCAAGATGATAAAGAAAACAACGATAATGAAGATGAATATATTTTACTCAATGGTATTGATAGGAATGATACTAATAAGATCATTACTAATTTAATAGGAACATATGATGATTTTGTAATGACATCATTTTGTTTACAAAAAGAAATTAGTTTTATTGATCATCCACAAAGTAAAAAGAAAGATTTTTTAATCAAGATGTTAAAATTAAATATATTTGAGAAATTACTAGAGAATGCGAAAGCAGAAAATAAAGTTAAAATGATACAATTAAAAGAACTGATGGGAAAAACTAAGGATCTTGATATATCAGAATTAAAAAATAATTTAATTGCGCATCAAAATGAAAAAAAGGAAATTGAAGAAAAAGTAGGTAAAATTAATATTCTAATAGAAAAATATCACCTTAAAAATGAATTCCATAATAAAAAATTGATAGATATTAGTGATCAAAATTATAAAAAAATAGAACAAATAAATCATGAGATTAATAAAACTAATCAACAATTAAATGAATTTAAATCAAAATTAAATCAAATTAATAAAAATAATGAAATAAAAGAATCTGAATTAAAAAAATTAAAGGAAAATCTCTCTAATTTTAATCAAGAGAATATTAATCAAACTCATAAAAATTTTATAGAAGATCAAAAACTAGAAATTGATAATCTTACTAATAAATTAAAACAACTTTATAATAAAAAGAAACCAATAAAAACATTCGAAAAAACCCTAGAACAATATACCAATGAAAAAAAGAAATTAGAAGAAAACATTAAAAATGATCAATCTAATATGACTAAATTAGAAGATGAAGTCAATAATCTAAAAAATAAAATCATAGAAGAAGCTCATTTTGATAATATTAAAGAATTATACGATAAATATTCTAAATTAAAAAATAAATTTGACAAAAATAACATCCAACTGGATAAAATAAATGATCAGATTACAATTTATAAGGAAAAGTTAGAAAAATTAAATAAACATGAATATGATCCTAATTGTAAATTCTGCATGAATAATATTTTTGTAAAAGATGCAATTGAAACTAAAAACAAATTAAAACAGATTGAAAAGGAACAGAGTAAAATTTTAGAAACTATGGAACCAATTGAGAAAAAATTAGGATTTAAAAAATATAAAAATATAGAAGATAAATTTAATAATTTAAAAAAACTATCAGATCAAAATAATAAAATCAATGCATCTATTAAAGATTCAATACATAAAAAAGAAATATTAAAAAATAATATTGAACTCAAAAAAAATAATATAACCAATATAGATAAAATAATCCAAGAATATCAAGACGAGGAAAAAAATATTATATTTAATAAAGAATTAGAAATGGAAATTGAAACCATTGAAAATCAAATAGATATTACAAAAAATAAAGAAGATCAACAATATAATGAAATGATAGAAATTAAAAACAAAATATCTGAAATAGAAACCAGTTTATCTAATGTTCATAAACTAAAATTGGAAAATCAAATCAATGAATTGACTCATAAACATAAAATATTATTAGATTCAAAAAATGATGCAGAAAATTATGAAAAAATAAAGCAAAATAATGATAATATACTTTCTGAAATTAATAAAATAAAAAAAAATATAAAAGATGCTAATAACGAATTAAATAAATTATATCAGGATAAAGAAGAGTTAGTTGAAAAAATTTGTTATATAAAAAAGGAAATAGAAATATATGAGAGTCATAAAAAAGATATACAACTTTTAGAAAAAGAAACAAAATCATATCAGAACTATTGTAAGATAGTTGGGAAAGATGGTCTTCCATATGTATTATTAAATAATTTAATCCCATTATTAGAGGAAGGTGCTAATAAAATTATCTTACCCTTAACAACATTTTCAATTCATATAGAACAACATGATGATAACAATATCAATATTTACAAAGTTGTTGGGGATAAAAAATTAAATATCGAATTGTGCTCGGGCTTTGAGAAATTTATTGTAGGATTGGCTATTAGAATTTCTTTGATTAATTTATCAAAATTATCATCTTGTAATTTTATGCTTATAGATGAGGGTTTTAGCTGTATGGACAATAATAATATCAATAATCTAACATCTTTATTTAATACTTTAAATGATATGTTTGACTTTATTATTGTAATTAGCCATTTAGATTCAATTAAATCACAATGTGATAATTATATTACCATTGACAAAAATAAAGGTGGATTTAGTAAAATTATTTATAAATAGTGGTTGAAAATACTAACATGATACCATTGAGTATCTATTAGTAAAGATATTAGTCTTGTGATTTTCATTTTGATTGTTGGTGGAGTTCTTTTCCATTTATTATTTCTAGTTTGTTGATGTTTCCATAACCATTCAAATTTCATTACTTCTGATTTATTTTTAAAACCAGTAACCACTATATAATACCTCCATTGAGAACTTGATCTTGTTGCTTTTGCACCACCTTTTAATAGACCATTATGTTGTTTAATTCTTTTATTTAAATCATTCGTGATGCCTATATAAGTTTTATTTTCTGAATATATTAAATAACAATAATACATTTTGTTATATAGATGTTAATTGTAATGATCTTATATAATTTTCCATATCAAATAAATTATCAGCGGATAGTTCCCAAGGAACATTTGCTCCTTTATTTTTAATTTTAATGTCATCTGAGAAAAATGTTTTGATTGATTGTAATTTATTTTTATGATTTCTTGGAAATATTGTAAGACGATAAGGACCACCGATGACTATGATATTTTTAAGATCGATCATTCCTAATAATATACATGTTGCTGATGATTGCACAATGATAATCTCTGCATTTTTTAAAATATACAATTTATCAATTATACTGTCATAGTCTTCCATAAAAACCTCTTCAAAATTATATTTTCCTATCATTCCAATTAATTCATTTTCATTAACCAGGCTTCTATTATGATCAGCAATTGTAGATTTTTCATCTCTTTGCCTACGAGATATATAAATATATTTTCTAGGTTGAATGCTGGGGTTATGATATGTTTTCATAAAATTTTCTATGTAATTATAATTTTTATTATAAATGGTAAATTTAATCTCTTTTCTTAAATCCATAATATCCCTATACGAAAAAATGAAAATATTATAGTGTTGATTTGTATAATTACCATCATATAAATCTTTATCCATATCAGATTTTATATTAAAAAGTTTATCTAAACCAAATTTTTTTACTCTATCAATAAATTCATTTTTAAAATGACAGCAAAATTTCAAATTAGGTATAAATGTTTTAACTTCTAAATAAAATAAATAGTCAATAAATAAATCAATAATGAAATGCAAAAAATTATTATAAAAAACTTGAGAAATATACATACACCTATTATATTCTTTTATTTTTGTAAAGTCTATATCATCTTTATCCATTAAATTAATTTTATTTGTACCTATAACTTGATTTTTTTTAAATTCTTGTTTATATAGTCCATCATTAAATCTTAAATATAATTTATAATCAACACAATAAGCATTTTTGATCATGCATATAGAATTTTTATAAGATGATATTCTATCATTACTTTTACAAAATTGTTCTAAATTATTATTGTTAAATAGAGTCAGATCCATAATTATATATTGTGTATATTTTTTTACCTTTTTTAACGGAATAATTTATATATATAATTTATGGACAACCCAACCTTAGGAAATAATAATTTAATTGAAGATGGAGTTATAATTGAAAATAATGTCAAGATTGGTAATAACAATGTTATAAAAAAAGGTACTGTTATTCATGAAAATACAATCATTGGAAATAACAATGTATTTTTAGAAGACAATGTAATTGGTGCCTTGCCTGTTGAGGCCAACGTCCCATATCAACATTTAACTAAAAAAGGTTTAGTGATAGGCAATAATAATTTTTTCCATATCAAAAACATTATATCTTCTGGCTGCTATAATAAAACAATTATAGGAAATAATAATAAATTCCTATCAGATGTTTACATTTCTCACGATAATATTATTCATGATTTTGTAACTTTTTATCCTAGAGTTTTTTCTGCTGGTGTTGTAGAATTTTTTAATCATTCCAGTGTTGGTGCTTGTGCTTGTATACATCAAAAATTAAAAATTGGTGCCTATAGTATGATTGGAATGAATTCATCAATAGTAAAAAATGTATATCCATATATGATTTGTGTAAATAATAATAAATACACGAATATTAATGAAAAAAAAATAGATACCTTAGATAGTGCTGATTTATTAAAACCGCAATTAAACATTCTTTTAAAAAAAATTAAAGAGAATCAAGATTTAAATATTGAAACAATGCCATTAAGTATTAGTAATGAGTTTAATAAATTGACAAATAATAATATTCCTAAACCTAAAATAAAAATTACCTATTGTATGTGTTTTTATGATAATGTAAAACCAGATATGAAAACCATTAAACGCGAATTAACAAGAAAATTATTAAGATATATGCTGCATCTAAAAAATAAATATCAAGCTTTTATAGAATTTAATTTTGTCTTATGTGGATCAGAAGGAGAAGATTCTAAAAAATTTGTGTTAAGTGAAGGTTTTAAGGAAACTGAATATTTAGAATTTGATCAAACCCCTTTTAGTAACATCTTAACTTTAATTGAAAATAAATTTAAATATTCCTTAAACCATGGTATTCAAACCTATCCAGATTATGACGTATTAATGCTCACAGGTTCTAGTGATTTTATTCCCGAACATTCCTTTGAACGATTAACTCAAATTGATTTAAGTGAACCTTTAACTTTTGGTGTAAAGTCTTATAAAAATGGTGGAAAATTAGTTCTAAATAGCTTTCCTACAGATAAATTATTCGTTCGTGATTTTGATACTTATGTTAATTCATTAAAAAAATATGCAAAAGTACCACATATAGTTAAACATTTAAATTATAATTTATCACTGCCCTTAATTGGAGGTGTTATTGGATTTACTAATTCTATGGTCAAAATGTTAAATAATGATATTCCCTTTCCTGAAGGAAATGAGTTTGAAACATATAAAGAAGCTGCTAAACATGGTGGAAAGTTAATTGGACTTTCTGATTTCTGGATTAATATCAAAGTAAAAGGATGTGATTATCATTCAATAGAATCATTAACAGGCACAGTAAAACCACATGAATTTAATAAATCAGTAGAAATATCTAATTTATTTGATTTAATAAAAAGATTATAAATTAATCCTTATTAAATTTATTGTATAGATCAAAGTCTTTATCACAAATTGTCAATAATTTTTCCATGATAGTATGATTATCCAATAAATTTAATATATCTTCTTTAACGGTTGAATTACCTTCATTTACTTTAAATAATTCTTTCTGATAATCTATATTATATTTTTCACAAATATTAATACATTCTTCTCTTAAATTTTCATTTAATATGATATGATCGGCACATTCTTCAATATTATCTATATTAATGCCATAAAACCTTTCTAATATATCGGTTTGTGTATACATGTGAACATCATATTTATCATTCTCTAATAACATATCTAAAAACATAGAGAAACTCTGGAAATAGTCTTTCTCTAAAAATTTTTTATACCAATCTAATTGAATTGTAATATTTTTTGTTTCCATTCTTGGTTTAGACATCTCTAAATAAGATGATATAGTTCTATAAATTGGATTTCTCAAAATAATAATTAGTGGGTAATTTTCTTTGATCGGATCAAATACTTTTTTGATATTTTCTTCATTTGAATCGAATTTATAAGGATCCCATACTTCTAATTTCATATTCATAAATTTTCTTAAAAAACAACCTCCTGTCTTTCCATTAGGAAAAAAATAAATAATTTGCCCATTAGAACATTCAATAAAAGCATAATGAAATGATCTTGAATCATTTAAAATATGCTGATGATTATTTTTCAAAGTAATATGGCCATTAGTCGGACTCATATATCTATATACAATAAATTAGTTTTATAACATTAAAATAAATATTATATATATATGCAAAAAATAATTTATTGTCTTAGTTTTTATGATAATGTGAGTGAAGACTTTAAAGATATAAAACAAGAATGTACAAGAAAAATATTAAGATATCTTCAATATATAAAAAATAAATTTTCTGAATCAATTGAATTTAACTTTGTTATTTGTGGCTCAGAAGGAGATAAATCAAAGAATCTGGTTTTATCTGAAAATTTTAGAGATGATGAATATTTTGAATTTGATCAAACCCCTTATGATAAAAAATTAACACTGATAGAAAAGAAATTTGAATATTCTTTAAAAGTTGCAATTAAAAAATATCCAGATCTAGATATTTTACTTTTAACTGGATCAAGTGATTTCATACCAGAACATTTTTTCGAAAGACTGTTAAAAGATGATCAATCGATACCTAAATGTTATGGTGTTAAATCTTATAAATCTGGTGGTTCAATAATATATCATAATTTTTTAAATGACATTGAAAACACATTAATAATGGATTTTAAATCATGTTTGGATGCAAGACATACTGCCGTACGTAAATTAGGAAGAAAAGCATCTCATAAAATTATTCACATGAATAAACTTTTAAGTTATGAATTAATTGGAGGTGTTATTGGATTTAATAAAAAACTAGTTCAATTAATGAATGGATGTATTAAATTTCCCAATGGTAATGAATATCTTGTTTATTTAAAGGCTATAAAGATGGGGGCAAAACCAATGGGCTTGTGTGATTATTGGATCAATATTAAAGTACCAGGGAGTGATTTAAATCCTTATGAAAGTCAAATAGAATTCTATCATTGTCACAAATTTGAAATGTCTGACGAAGTTAAAAATTTTTTTGAATTAATCTACTCTCTATAAATTTTCATTAGTAAATGATTTGATTAATTCACAAATTTTTAATATATCAGTATGAGGTAAATTTGGATACATGGGAAGTGACAATATTTTTTTACTATTTTCAATAGAATTTTTATAATGTTCCTTTATAAATTCTCCTTCATAACATTTCAAGTCACTGATACTAATTGGATAATGTACTCCTGTTTGTACACCTCCTTTTTCTAACAAAAATTTTTGTAATTGATCTCTCTTATTGGATCTGACAATGTATAAATGATAAACTGGTATACATAAATCTTCTATTTGAGGAATCTCAATCCCAGGTAAATCTTTTAATAGTTCGTTATAAAGATTTGCATTATCTCTTCTTTTTTGATTATTTTGATCTAGATGTGATAATTTGACATTTAAAATTGCAGCCTGTAATGTATCTAGCCTTGAATTTCTTCCAATAATTTCATGTTTATACTTTTCTATACTGCCTAAATTTCTTAATTTTCTTATTTTTTCTGCTAGATTAGCATTATTAGTACAAATTGCTCCGCCGTCACCAAACGCACCTAAATTTTTCCCAGGATAAAAACTAAATGTTGACAACGTTCCAAATGAACCTAATCTTTTATTATTGTAAAATGCACCATGACTTTGAGCACAGTCTTCGATTAAAATTAAATTATTTCTTTCTACTATATCCATCAACCTTTCCATATTACAACAACTTCCTGTTAAATGAACAATAATTACAACCTTCGTTTGTAAACTAATATTTTGTTCTAATAGGTCTAAATCCATTTGATATGTATTAGGATCAACATCCACTAATTTAATATTTAAATTATTATTAGATGCACCAAGACATGTTGAAATGAAAGTATTGGCCTGTGTTATAATCTCATCATTTGGTTGAAGGTATAATGATTTTACAGCAATTTCTAAGGCATCCGTACCATTTGCAACTCCAATGCAATGTTTGGTGGTTATATACTCGGCAAAGTTATTTTCAAATTCGATGACTTCATCTCCCATAATAAAATTCGCTTTATTTATAACATTGTTAATAGCGTAATCAACTTCCTTCCTAATATCTTTTATTTCGCTGGATAAATCTAAAAATTTTATCATATATATAATATAAAACATATTATTATATTATATGCTACCATACAAAAAGACATTAAAACCCATTAAAACTGAAAATAAATGTGGGTTATTATATTTTGATAATCTTTGGGATCAGTTTGATACTAAAAGGATATTTTATATTTCAGATATTGATGATCTAGATGAAACTAATAACACTAGAGGTAAACACATAAACTATGATTGTAATGAGATTTTAGTAGTTCAAAAAGGTCTTATTACAGTAAATTTAAAAAAAGACGATCAATCTTATACTTTTGATTGTAAAAAAAATGATTATATTTATATACCCAAATATTACTATTTAGAAATAATTATTAAATCAAAAGATACATGTTATTTTGTTTTATGTGATAATATAAGATAACTAATTTTCTTTAATAAAATTATGGATCAAATAGATAATATAGACAAAATATATCTTATAAATTGGAATACATTTATGGATTTTGAAAATATTAAAATTAAAAATTTTATTTTAAAAATTCAACAAGACGATAATTTCAAATTTATAACTGATACAAAAGAAAATATTGTAAAATTTATCATAAAAAATAAAGATATAAAATATCTCTTAGTATATCCAATTTATTGCGCAGAATTAAAGGCAAATAACAATGAAACTGGATTTTTTAATAGCATTATCACATATTTAAGAGAACAAAGATTTATCATTTCAAAAATATTACCATTACAAGATTTGAAAATTAAAATTATATTTTCAACAATGGATTATTTTAATGGATTTAATGAAAGAACAATAACCAACAAATTTATTTATCAACCCAAGAATCATTATATTTTTGTACCTATGTTGGATTTAGACGATTTTAAAGACTATATTTTTAAAAACAAGGAAACTACATGGATTAAAAATAAAGAATTGGTAATAAAAAAAACATTTCCATTATGCACATTTTATGCATATCATTTTAATTACAATAAAGAACCAGAACATAATTATATAGCAGTTACAGGTAAATTAAAATCATATCCAGAAAGGGAAATATTAGATAAATTTTCAAGAGATATTTTAAAAAATAAGGTTGTAACAATTCCTTATAATTGGAATTACAGATATTCACACAATTTTAAAGATTACATTGAAACCTTGTCGAATTACATCTGCTGTTTTATTAGTGGCGCCGGAAAATTTAATAGGAAAAAAAGTATGATCTTGCATAAATTTTTTGAAGTTTTGGGATCTGGTAGTTTATTACTTTGTTCATCAAAAGATACTCAAATGATAAATAAAATAGGTCTTAAGGACAATGTTAATTGTATGATTGTTAATGTTTATGATGATAAAGAGCTTATTGAAAAAGTTAATTTTATTTTAAACTTGGATAATAGAGATTTAATTAATAATATTAGAATGAATGGATATTTTCATGCAATGCAAAATCTTTCCCACGAAAATAAATTTGCAGAATTTAAAAATCTTATTAAAGAAATAAAGGATACTTAATTTTTACCATAAATATAGATTTGGGTTGATCTTAGATAAAATACCGAACTTGATATTACAATTATAAAATGAAACATTTGTACTTAATATATTCCAGTTATCTCTTATATAATTAAATTGTTTTAATTCATGATCATTTAAATTATTTATAGAATCAATTACAAAATGAATATTATAACCCTTATTCAAACAGAAAAAATTTATTCCGGCTATTGATAAATTTTTACTGATAACATTTTTATTTTCTTCATCTACATCATTAAAATTATTTATTGGATAAAGATATTGTTTATTTATATTAATCCATTTTTTAAACTCCTTAACATTCTGGCTATAATCTTCAAAATGAGAACTTGATTCAACTGGATAATAATTATTATCAATTAATGGACATATATAATATTCAATAATACGAGGCAATAGATTTGATTCTCTTTTATCACTAAAAATTTGAGTAAAAGGGATTTCATAATTTATTCTAAAATCATTTTGCATATTTAACATTTTAATAAAATTTTCTCTATCAATTCTAGATCCATATAATAAATCTCCATTTTTCCAATTAACTTTATAGTTATAATATAATGCATTTATATCACAAATATCAAAATATCCCCAATTATATTTTAGTATTCTCATAACATATTTGTTTTTTCTTTTAGATAATAAAGTGATGGCTTCTAATAATTTTTCTGGAGTTAAATTTTTTCTTTCATATTTATTATCTTTATTAAAATCTGGTGTTAGTGGGAAAATTACTCCCAATTTTAATTGCTCTATTTTATTTGCAACTGTAATCTGATCTCCAAAAAAAGGAATGCCTATTATTGGTACTTTTTTAAGTAAGGCCTCATTAAAACTATTATTTCCACAATGAGTAATAAATATATCTGCATGATCAAGCATAAATAGTTGATTTACATACCCATAAATATTAAAATTATCAGGCCAATTTATATTAAACTTAAAATTATCAAATAGGGTAATATAAACATCATATTCAGACTTTTTATCTTCTAAAATTTTAATCATATTTTTAAAAAAATTAAATATAAAAATTTCAATTGATTGATCTACTTTGATAATTTTATTCATAATATAATCACCAAAAGAAATATAAATGTTTTTTTTATTTTTGTTAAATTTAATATCAGGGTTGATTGAATAATCTATTTTTTTAGGCCCTGCTGGGATAATATTGTTTTTCCTTAAACCCATTTTTATAAAATTTTCATCTGGATCTATAATTTTATCAAATGACCAAAGAAGATTAACATCAGATGGGATAATGATAGATTCTGAAAGTTGTTTAAGATTACAATTGATTAAATTAACTTTATAAGATTGATTAATTTCATTAATAATCCCTTTATTGTCTTCAACAACATTAGCAACAAGATTATCATTAAACCCAACCATTGATGGTATTGAACAAAAAGATGGAATGGATAAAACTTTTCCAGTAATAAAACCTTCAATTGATAGACAATCATAAATTATAAAATGAGGACAAAAATCTGAACAAATCTTAATACAATCATGTGTTAATTCATTTACTCGAATCAATGTATTTTTATTTAAATTATCTTTTTCTAAATTACTTTTATATAAAATTTGATAATTGATGTCAATAAATTGATCTATTATTGAATATTTAAAATTATTCCAACCGGTTATTACAAATTTTATTATATGTTTTTCTTTTAATAATTTTTCTAAATAAATAAGTACATTTATATTCCCTCTAAATGGAGTTGAAAAAATTAATATTTTCATAATTTATCTTTATAAAAAAAAATTAATTAGATTTGCAACCATGTTGGAAAAGTTGCTTGCGAACAAGATGATTGAAATCAGCCAGATTCTTAGCATCATCCTTAAAATTTTCAACGATAACTGGATGCTCATTGAATCGCTTTTCGGCCGTCACAAAATGATCTTTCTGAGAAAATTTTTCTGGACGACGGTGTGTTGTTTTGAAAATGACTGCTCCATATTTGAGCTTTTGATTTTCCCGATCATACTCGTAAACAATAGTCACACGGCGTTGTACACCATTGTGAACTTCAAAAGAACAAAAGTTGCGCTTGACCACAGCTTTGCGGGCAGGCTGATTGACAACACCTTCCATGAAAGTTACTTTATATTAAAAAAGGAAATGAATAATATGATTTATTAGTCATTACTTCAGAACCATTTTATTCATGTTC
>OBIC01000029.1_pt1 | contig 95582 bp, 91 predicted proteins | sample 1519831 | NCBI WGS metagenome assembly OBIC01 (sample SAMN03019805, study PRJEB22545) | beach sand metagenome | biome: beach; feature: sea beach; material: beach sand | place: USA: Municipal Pensacola Beach, FL | collected 2010-10-20 | depth 40-45 cm m
GCTGATAAAAATAGCACCAACATCGGGTACAGCCCGCTTTTCATCACCATTGGGAGTCTATGACTTCCAAAAACGCTCAAGTATTATCGCCTGTTCAGAAAAAGGCGCACAGGAGCTGTCTACGATCGCATCCACTCTGGCCCGCAGCGAAGGGCTGATTGCGCATGCCGAGTCGGCAGAGATTCGCTCAAAAACTACATAAGCCGAGAGGCTGGATCATTTATGAGCCGACACATTCATCACGCTATCCGCCCAGAAATCACAGAATTACAGGCCTACCACGTGCCATCGCCTGGCGATATGATCAAACTGGATGCCATGGAAAACCCCTACTGTTGGCCGGAGAGTATCCAGCAAGCGTGGCTGAACGTCATGGCTCAAGTCCCTCTTAATCGCTACCCCAGCGCGGATGCGACCGAACTGAAGGCTATGATTCAGCAGACTATGCATGTGCCTGGCAGCAAATCGATCATGCTTGGAAATGGCTCGGACGAGCTGATTCAAATTATCGCCCTTGCTTGCGCTAAACCAGGGGCTTGTTTATTAGCGCCTGAGCCTGGCTTTGCCATGTATAAACTGATTGCAACATACGCAGGGCTTACCTATGTCGGGGTACCGTTAACACCGCAATATGAACTCGACATGCCAAAAATGCGCGAAGCCATTAATGAACACCAACCCGCCGTGACCTTTCTGGCCTACCCCAACAACCCCACCGGCAACCTCTTCAAGCAAGACGATATTCACGAAGTCATTCAAATATCCCCTGGCGCGGTCGTACTGGACGAGGCTTACCACCCCTTCGCAAACAGTAGCTTTATGGACGCGTTAAACACGTATGAGCACTTACTGGTTATGCGAACCTTCTCCAAAATGGGTTTGGCAGGCCTAAGATTAGGGCTACTCTGCGGTGATGACACCTGGGTCGAACAGTTTGAAAAGCTGAGAATGCCTTACAACCTAAGTACTCTGACACAAGCCAGCGCGTTGTTTGCACTCCAACATCATAACGTATTCGCCGAACAAGCCGAGCGTATTTGCAAAACTCGTGAACACTTGCTCGCTGAACTGAAAACAATGCCTGGCATCTCTCTATTTCCCAGTGCCGCGAATTTCGTTTTGTTCAAAGTGGCACAGGAACAAAGTCAAGTCGTTTTCAACCAGCTGCTTGAACAGAAAATACTGATCCGGAATCTGGGAACAGCCCCCGGCTTACTCAAAGACTGTCTTCGCGTAACTGTGGGTAATGATGATGAAAATCGCGCCTTTCTGGCAGCGCTACGTGGTATTTTAGCGCAGCTATTTTGACCAACTTCGTATTTGAGTCAATTCAGTGATGTGCTCTCATCACGTTCAACGCTAACAGCCTGTTTTATAATAGCTCTCTTTTCGTTATGCCTTCTCGCCTGGATGGCTTATCAATGGTGAGGCCGAAGACGTTAGGCTCTCTATTTTGTAATCACAAACCTTTTGCGTCGACTAAGACATTCATTAATACTGAATATTAGCTTAACTCTATGCCATCAAGATGGAGTCTCTTGTTATGCCAAAGCATGCGTTTTTTCGATTCACTCTGTGGTTCACTTTAATCAGCTGCAGCGTCGCATTAACAGCCTGCGGGGCCACGCAAACACTTGTGAAGAAGCGTGACCTGGATGTCCAAACCAAAATGAGTAAATCAGTTTTCCTCGAACCCGTTGCCCCGGAAAAACGCATTATTTTCCTCGATGTTCGCAATACTTCAGATAAAACACTCGACATCACCTCACGTATTCAAGCGTACTTGAAAAGTCGTGGCTACACGCTGACAGATAACCCCGAAGAAGCTCACTTTATGCTGTTAGCAAATGTACTCAAAGTAGGAAAAAGTGATTTACGCAGTTCGGGACAAGCTTCTGATGCTGGCTTTGGCGGCGCGATTATTGGTGCTGCTGTGGCAAAAGAGAAAACAGGAAGCACAAGTTCGGCTGTTGTTGGCGGCGTCATTGGCGCCACGGCGGCTATTGTTGCCGATGCTATGGTCGACGATACCTTCTTTTCAATGGTGACAGATATCCAGATTCGGGAGCGGCCACTGTCTGGCGAAGTAATCCAACAAAAAGAAAGTACACGCCTGGAGCAAGGCACATCGACATCGGTTAACCAACAAATATCCGGGGCAAAAGTGGCGTGGAAAACCTACCTCACCCGAGTTGTCAGCACAGCCAATAAAGCCAATTTAAAATTTGAAGAAGCACTGCCTGAACTTGAAAATGGCTTGGTTAAAGCCATTTCCGGGATATTCTAAAAATCCATCTTCACACAGATGGCGTAACGGGACTTAAGAGGCTTCGCCGTCCTCCATTTGCCATAGTTTTTCAAGGGCATAAAAGTCACGGCTTTCCTCTGTCATGATGTGAACAATAACATCTCCCAAATCAACCAAAACCCAGTCGCTACGACCATGCCCCTCAATACCCAGCGGCATATGACCCGCCTGTTTAGCTTTTTCAATCACATGATCAGCCAATGATTTAATATGGCGGCTCGAAGTCCCTGTCGCAATGAGCATCACATCGGAAACCGTTGTTTTCCCCCTGACATCAATCTCCACAATCGCTCTTGCTTTCAAATCTTCAAGCGCTGTGTGCGCCAGTTTTACCAAGTCTTCAACGGTCATAAGTATAAGTTCTCTTCTTCAATGTACTGCCTGACGGGCTCTGGCAGTAGGTAACGTAACGAGTGATTCGATGCCACAAGCCCTCGAATATGTGTCGCTGAAATATCAAGTTGTGTGACAGTTTGTATAAAAATCGAACCTGCCTGAAACATCACCCCTTCGGTTGCCTGGCCGATTGGTGCATGCCTGTCCTTGAGCAGCGCTTCTAACTCAGCAGGAAGGACTTGCCCACTGCCTGGGCGAGGTGTCACAACCAAGTGCGTCAGCTCTAATATTTCCGTCCAACGATGCCAGGTATTGAACCCGGCAAAAGCATCCATCCCCATAAACCAGTAGAACGGCGCCTGAGGAAACTCTTGCCTCAATGCCATTAATGTTTCTACGGTATAGGAAGGCCGTTCAATTGCCAGCTCCCGCTCATCGATCACACAAAAATCTGCACCTGACAATGCAAGCTTTAGCATATGTAGTCGTTGATCCGCACTCGCGGCAGGCGTATCGCGATGGGGAGGATGATGGCAAGGTATGAATCTCACTTCATGCAGGCCTAACGCTTCCCGTAATTCAAGGGCCGAACGTAGATGCCCATAATGCACAGGATCAAACGTACCCCCAAATAACCCGATTCGGCGCACTAGCGTGTCACGCCCTCGCTGATCACGATGTATTTTTGTGTCGTCAAACCCTCAAGGCCAACCGGGCCACGCACATGTAACTTATCGGTACTAATGCCAATTTCAGCGCCCAAGCCATACTCGTAGCCGTCTGCGAAACAGGTCGGTGTGTTAACCATGACAGAACTGGAGTCAACTTGCTGCATAAAGGCACGTGCAGCACCCATGTTTTCGGTCACAATACAATCGGTATGTTGAGAACCATACGTCGATATATGAGTAATCGCGGCATCAAGTGTATCGACCACTTTGATTGATAAAATTGGCGCAAGGTATTCCGTGGCCCAATCTTCCTCTGTTGCTTCAGCGATCTGTGGCAGAATTTTTCTTGTTTGATCACACCCTCGCAGCTCAACTTTCTCCTCGCGAAAGCGATCCGCCAAGCGTGGCAATACTTCCGAGGCAACCTCGGCAGAGACAAGCAAGGTTTCCATCGCGCCACAGATACCATAACGGTATGTTTTAGCGTTCACAGCCACATTGACAGCTTTATCCAGATCGGCAAATTCATCAATGTAGACATGACAAATACCATCCAAATGCTTGATCACCGGCACACGTGCATCACGGCTGATGCGTTCAATCAAACCTTTTCCGCCTCGTGGAATAATGACATCCACCGTGTCATGCATGCCCAAAAGTGCAGAGACGGCCTCTCTGTCAGTCGTTTCCACCAGTTGAACCGCTTGAGCGGGTAAACCGGCTTCGGCCAGTCCTTTTTGAATACAGTCCGCTATAGCCCGATTGGAGTGAATAGCCTCTGAGCCCCCTCGCAAAATAGTTGCGTTACCTGACTTTAAACACAGTGCAGCGGCATCCAGTGTGACATTCGGACGCGATTCATAGATAATTCCGATGACGCCCAATGGGACACGCATACGCCCAACCTGAAGACCTGAAGGCCGTTTAATCAGTTGGCTGATTTCACCAACCGGGTCGGGTAAAGTGGCAATTTGCCTGGCGCCATCGGCCATAGCTGCAATTCTTTGTTCCGTGAGTTCGAGGCGATCCAGCAACGGCGCGGCCAGCCCACTCGCTCGCCCGGCACTTAAGTCCTGCTCATTTGCAACCAGCAGTTGTTCCCGGTTTGCCAAAATCGCATCAGCAATGGCATTTAATGCATGGTTTTTTATCCCAGTATCGGTTTTAGCAAGTGCAGCTGAGGCAAGGCGCGCTTGTACGCCTAATTCGTGCATGTAGGAAAAAATATTTTCAATCGTTGTTTCAGCGGTATTGTCGCGGCTCATAATCATTTCAATCTCATATTTCTTTTAGCGGCATTGGCTTGCCAGACAAGCTCATCACCAATGAGGCCAACGCCTCCCATACAGGCGTCTCTTTTCGGCCTTTAACAGCCAATTCAAGCTCGCCACAATGGTTCAATAAATTATTCAGCAAGGTATCGTCCAGCCGGTTGATTGCTTTGCGAAAAAAGGCCTGGCGGGCCCCCCACACATTGGCTTTTTTCAACGCTGTGCTGATTGGCTGCCCACTGCCCACCTGTGATGCCACTTCACTAAGGGACCGGATTTCCCGGTTCAAGGCCCATAATATCAGAATTGGCTCGACACCCTCACCTCTCAAACCCTCAAGGATTTTAAATGCTCGGACGGTGTTACCTTCAAGTGCCGCCTCGGCCAATAGAAAGACACTGTAGCGGGAGCTGTCAGATACAGCTTCGAGTACCTGCTGGTCAGAAAGATCACCCACGCCGTACAGCAAGAGCAGTTTGTTGATTTCCTGCGCCGCAGCCAGCATGTTGCCTTCAACCCGGTCTGCAATGAGGCTGATGGCCTCCTGGCTAGCCGACAGTTCCTTTGCTTTTAGGCGCTGTTGAATCCAAAACTTTAGCTGTTGGTACTCTAACGGCCACACTGACAAAGTGCCACCGATTTTATCAATGGCTTTATACCACGCTGTGGAGCTGGCTCTTTTGTCTAACTTTCCTGTGGTAATCAGCATAACCGTATCCACCGGTGGACTATCGGCATATTCGCAGATGGCTTTTTTACCAGATGTCCCCGGTTTTCCGGATGGCATCCTCAAGTCAATCAGCTTCTTTTCAGCAAAAAGTGACAAGCTGTTCGAGGAAGCATATAAACTATTCCAATCGAATTCATTGTCGACTTCAAAAATATCGCGCGTGCCGTAACCTTGTTGTCTGGCAGCCGAGCGTATTGCATCCGTACATTCCATCAACTGTAATGGTTCATCACCACTGACCAGGTAAATAGGCAGTAATGGTTTTTGCAGATGGCTATTTAAAGCATCGAGAGTAAGTTTCAAACTGGCAGATCACTTTGCTTGCAAGGTAGAATGGAATTGTATGAGAAAATTAATCGCTTTATCAAAGTTCAATATTATTTTGTTGTGGCCACTTTTTTCGCAAACGGCACACGCGGAAACCTGCGTTAAACGTGTCTTCAATCAGTTTTGTTTGGGTGGCGCCGCAAACACGCTGATGTCTGCAGAGCCCACCACTACAAAACAAGAAGACGACGGAACCACACTCTATGAGTTTTCCGTTTCTGGAAAGCATGTGAATGTTTTAGCCAAAGACAATACCATTATTGCTGTCGAACGGTATGAGCCCCCGGGCAACTGGCTGAATTTCACAGATTGGAAAGTTAAGCTCGTCAGGCTGTATGGCCGAGCAACGGACCAATCCACTTTCCCGGCCTACGCAACCTCCAGAAGTTCCCGTTTAAACGCTTTGAAAGCCGGTAAAGGGGTTGCCAAAGCCAGCTGGTCAGAACCTGGCTGGTCCGTCACACTGGTATGGAAAGAACCTGAGTTCATTCGTCTAAAATACACACTAAAAACCACTCCATCAATACCTGCTAATAGCACGGAAGGCCTTTAAAAGCCCAGGTGCATTAAGGTGGACAATGCAGACGCCTTTCAGGTGTAATGCGTCTTTTTAAATAAACTCGGACAACCACGCTACAAATTATGTTGATTTCTCTCGCGGCTGTCATTGGCGGCTTTATTTTGCTTGTATGGAGCGCCGATCGCTTTGTGACCGGTGCTTCGAGTATCGCCTGTAATCTGGGCGTCAGCCCCTTAATCATTGGCTTAACAATTGTCGGCTTTGGCACCTCTGCACCAGAGATATTGATCTCTGTATTTTCTACTCTTCAGGATATTCCCGCTATGGGGATCGGTAATGCAATCGGTTCGAACATTGCTAATATTGGCCTCATATTAGGCACCTCGGCACTGATTTCTCCGATGTTGATTTCATCGGGCATTTTGAACCGGGAGATGCCTTTTCTTATCATCGCTATGCTGTTAGCGCTTGTGCTGGTCTGGAACCTTTCACTCAGTGCGTTTGACGCCTATCTCCTACTCACACTACTCGGCTTTATTCTTGGCTGGATGATTTATAAAGGCTTCCAAGAGCGTCACAATGGCGACCCTTTGCAAAGTGAGTTCAATGATGAAATCCCAACAGACATGACACTCAAGGTAGCCTGCTTGTGGCTCCTGGTCGGTCTTTTTATTTTAGTTGGCAGCTCCCGCGCACTTGTTTGGGGAGCGAGTAATATTGCTACCTACTTTGGCGTCAGTGATTTAGTCATTGGGCTCACGATTGTGGCGATTGGCACCAGCTTGCCAGAGCTGGCCGCCTCCATCGCCAGTGTTCTGAAAAAAGAGTACGATATTGCTATTGGCAATGTCATTGGATCAAATATTTTCAATATTTTGGCCGTTATGGCTGTACCCGGTTTGTTTCAAACCGTAGCAGTGGACTCCGTTGTCTTGTATCGGGATATGCCAGTTATGTTTGCGCTAACATTTGCCATGATACTGCTTGCTTATAGCTGGAAAAACCGCCCAGGTCGAATTAGTCGCACCAGTGGTTTACTACTTTTGGTTTGTTTTTTGGGCTACCAAGGCGCTGTTTTTCTCAAGAGTTAGGTCATACCACATGAACAAAGACAATGTGCTCAGATTAGGCCGTGCTGTGATTGAAGCGGAGGCGGAAGCGGTTGCCAGCCTCCTCACTCGCATCAATCATGACTTTAATACGGCCTGCGAAATTATATTGGCTTGTAAAGGCCGCATCGTTGTGACGGGTATGGGGAAGTCTGGCCATATTGGTGGGAAAATAGCCGCCACTCTGGCTAGCACAGGCACACCTGCATTTTTTGTTCATCCGGGAGAAGCCAGCCATGGCGACCTTGGGATGATCACACCCAAAGATGTGGTGCTCGCTTTGTCTTACTCGGGAGAAACTCACGAATTACTCACCATTGTACCCATGATTAAACAACTTGGCGTCCCCATGATTGCGATGACGGGGGATCCTGCTTCTGGTCTGGGCAAGGCTGCAAATGTCCATCTTGATGTCAGTGTTGCCAAAGAAGCCTGCCCCTTGGGACTCGCACCCACGTCCAGTACCACAGCAACGCTGGCAATGGGCGATGCACTGGCTGTGGCCCTGCTCGAAAGCCGTGGTTTTACTGAAGCAGACTTCGCCAAATCTCATCCCGGTGGAACATTGGGGCGAAGACTGTTACTGCACGTAAAAGATATTATGCATACCGGCGCGGATATACCTGTCATTCATGAGCACGCCAGTGTTGCAGAAGCATTGATGGAAATGACCCAGAAAGGTCTAGGCATGACAGCTATCACTGGCCCCGAAGACAACCTGGCTGGCATTTTCACTGATGGCGATTTACGCCGGGCACTGGATAAACAAATCAATATTCATACCACCCGTATCCGTGAAGTGATGACGCCTAATTGCATCACTACAACACCGATGACTTTGGCCGCTGAAGCACTACAACTGATGGAAAATCGAAAAATTAATGCCTTACTGGTTCTAGATAGCAATAACCAGTTATGTGGAGCCCTCAATTTGCTGGGGTTGTTGCGTGCTGGTATCGCGTAACTTGAATAAGAGACACCTCTGATGCGGACACGTTTGTGGCTATGGGGCGTTGTGCTAGCGGTCTTAATACTGACAGTGTGGGTCCAGTTTGAGCGTGAGCCATCCAACGGAACACGCCCTTTCGAGGCCGATGTCAGCAAAAAAGTTGACTACTATTTAGAAACTTTCAAAATCACTCAACTCAACGAACTTGGCCAGCAGGATTACAGCCTATCTGGCCACAAACTGATTCACTACCGAGATACCGATACAGCGGATGTGATCGACCCTATCCTATTCGTGACGGATAAAGATGCATCGCAGTGGAAGATTGTGGCTGAGCGCGCATGGATTTCCAAAAACAATGAATATATCCACTTGCTGGGGAAAGTTGACATCCAACGTCAAGAAAAAAACAGCAGCCCTGGCTTATCCATCATGACCAGTAACTTAAAGATTCGTACACAAGATCACTTTGCAGAAACAGATGATCCCGTGGTGCTACAATCAGTAAGTTGGCATGCGGAAGCTAACGGGCTAAGCGCTAATCTGACAACGGGGCAGTTCTCTTTGCTGTCTAATGTCAAAGGAATGTATTCGGATGTTATTAAATAGGTTCGTAAAACCAACATTATTTGTTTTAATCTGCCATGCTTTTTTCCTATCGCCACTCATGGCGCTTGAGTCCGATAAAGACCAGCCCATCAAAATTGAAGCCGACCATTCCACATTCGATGAGCCGAATGGTATTCAAACACTCACCGGCAATGTGCGCATCACTCAAGGCAGCCTGAACATTCGCGCGGATAAAATCGTGCTTCAATTACAGAAAGGTGTCTTACAGCGAATGAGTGGTACCGGTACACCGGTTACGTTTCAACAACTGAATGTCCAGCAGCAAATGGTTTTCGGCGAAAGCAATACGATCGAATACTCCGCTGAGGAGACTTTACTGACCTTAACCGGCAACGCAAAGTTGACCCAACCGAACCAGCAGCTCAGCGGACAGATCATCACTTACAATACTGATACACAAGTTGTCTCGGCCAGCAAAGGCCCTGCCGACAGCCAGCCTGTGCAAATCATCATCCAACCACAACGGCCGTCTGCGGAAGAATGAACAAACAACTCAGTGCAAGTCAGCTGTTCAAACAATATAAAAAGCGGGAAATACTTCAAGGGGTTTCGCTACACGTCAATAGTGGTGAAGTCGTTGGCCTATTGGGCCCAAATGGTGCAGGAAAAACAACGTGTTTTTATATGGTGGTGGGGTTAGTTAAACCCGATCGTGGACAGATTTTTGTGTCTGATCGGGAAATTACCTATCTCCCTATGCACCGCCGCGCTCGCCTGGGAGTGGGATATCTACCGCAAGAAGCCTCCATCTTCCGAAAGCTCTCAGTAAGAGATAACATCATGGCTATCTTGGAGATTCGCCGTGATCTAAACAAGCAACAGCGCCACCAAAAGCTTGACCAGCTGCTAGAGGATTTACAAATAGCCCATATACGTGACAGTCTAGGGATCAGTCTCTCTGGCGGAGAAAGGCGGCGGGTTGAAATTGCCCGGGCACTGGCCATTGAGCCCGATTTTCTGCTCCTGGATGAGCCTTTTGCCGGTGTTGACCCTATTTCAGTTATTGAAATCCAACGCATTATTAAAGATCTGTGTCAACGCGATATCGGCCTGTTAATTACTGATCACAATGTTAGAGAAATGCTTGATATCTGTGATAGAGCGTATATCTTAAGTAATGGGGAAATCATTGCTGAAGGGAACGCCGAAACGATTTTGGCCAACCAGCTGGTACGCGATGTTTATCTTGGACAGGATTTTAAGTTATAAGACGCTATGTGCGAGGTCACCGGATATCCTGCACCTGATAATATGCAAAAGTAGCCAATATCCAGGTAACCAGTTGCTTGTCTCAGGTCAAGTAACACGCACAAAAAACGCGACAAATATGAACAACATCATTATAGTCATGACCATATGAAGCAATCACTACAATTAAAAATCGGCCAGCATCTGGCGATGACGCCACAGCTCCAACAGGCCATTCGCTTACTCCAACTTTCAACGCTGGAACTGCAAACCGAAATTCAAGAAGCACTTGAATCCAACTTGATGCTCGAAGTCGAAGACGAAGCTTCTCATCTTGACAAGGAAGAAACCTTAAACAACGCGAACACTCAAAATGATGATAGCTCTTCTGAAAGGGCGAACACAGCAGACGAGAACGAATCCGACTCGCTGGAATTTTCGGAGAAAGAGCAAAAAATTCCTGACGAGCTTCCAATCGATAGTGAATGGGATGACCATTACGAAACCGCTTCATACGCCTCTTCTGGCGGAAATACTCAAAATGATGAAGTGACACGCGACTTCACCGAGTACAACAGTGGTGATAACCAATCACTGGGCGCTTATCTCGAAGAACAACTGAATCTACGTTCATTGAGCAAAACAGACTTTCTGATTGGCACGACGATTATCGACTCAATCAACGACGACGGTTACCTTGAGGACAGTATTGAAAATATTCTGGAAGGGTTGAACGTCCGCATCACCAACCCTGAAATGGAAATCTCTATTGAAGAAGTGGAAGCCATGCTTCGTCTGATTCAACAATTTGATCCGATCGGGGTGGCCGCACGCGATTTAAGAGAGTCCATGTTAATCCAGCTCGCCGAGTTCGAGAATTTAACCGGGCTCCACAATGCAAAAGAAATTGTCGATCAACACCTCACCTTACTCGCAGCGCACGATTACAATAAGCTGAAAAAGCAGTTAAAACTCTCTGATACCGAATTACATGATGCCGTTTCCGTTATTCAGCTTTTAAACCCTCGTCCCGCTTCACAGGTTTCAGGCACAAAAGCTCAATATGTCATCCCTGACATTTTTGTCAAAAAACAAAATGGGATTTGGCGCGTAAAGCTCAACCCGGATATTACGCCAAAGCTAGGCATTAACAAGCAATACACCAGCATGATCAAACGCTCTGATAAGAGTGATGACAATAATTTGCTCCGCTCCCACCTTCAGGAAGCCCGCTGGTTTATTAAGAGCTTGCATAGCCGGAATGACACGCTATTAAAAGTTGCAAAATCAATTGTTGACCGTCAACGAGGCTTTTTGGAACATGGCGAAGAGGCAATGAAACCAATGGTACTGCGCGATATTGCAGAAGAAGTAGAGATGCATGAGTCCACCATTTCACGTGTCACAACCCAAAAATTTATGCACACCCCACGTGGAATATTTGAATTTAAATACTTTTTCTCAAGTCATGTCGCCACTGCTGACGGTGGTGAGTGCTCTGCAACAGCCATTCGTGCCATGATACGCAAACTCATTGCCGCCGAGAATATAGAAAAACCATTGAGCGATAGTAAAATAGCCGACACACTTATTGCCACAGGCATCAATGTTGCCAGAAGAACTGTCGCAAAATATCGTGAGGCGATGGCGATACCGCCGTCAAATGAAAGAAAGCGTTTAAATATCAGCCCATGATGACAATAAAAACACGCCCTCACATGAGGGGTAATCATTACCCACAACTGTTTATTCCAGTATTGAGACGACTCATAGAAGCAGCCGAATCGGCCCATTCGATTCACATCAAACGAAGGAGAAAAGTATGAATCTAGTAGTCACTGGTCACCATTTAGAACTGACAGATTCACTTAAAAATTATGTCTCATCTAAAATGAGCAAGCTTGAAAAGCACTTTGATAATGTGACTAAGACGAATGTGATTCTAAGTGTAGAAAAACTTCGTCAAAAAGCGGAAGCTACCATCAATGTAAGTGGCAATACGCTATTTGCCGAATCCGTGGAAGAGGATATGTACACTGCAATCGACAGTTTAACAGCTAAACTTGACCGCCAAATTCTTAAACATAAAGAAAAAATGAAAGATCACCATAAAAAAGAAAAGCAAACAATCCATCAAAATAGTCTTAGCGATTAATTATATAATCCGACTTTAACTCTTAACTAAAAATTCACTCGAATCAACTCCTGCTCATTGACCGTGTGTAGGAGTTGATCATTTTAAAACAAACTTCATTTACACAAATGTACCAAATTTCCTCGCTTACCACTGAACAAAGCGTTCATTGTAAACAACAGTACAGCAGCAAAAAGCGTGTACTGGAAGCCATCTCTGAGCTGCTTGCGGAAGGTCAAAAACGGCTGTCACCGAATAAAATATTTGAAATACTCTTGAATAGAGAGCGCTTGGGGAGCACTGCGCTGGGTAAAGGCATCGCGCTTCCCCATGGCCGGATTGAAAATATCGAAAAACCCATCATCGCTATATTAACGTTAGAAAACGGTGTGGATTTCGAGGCACCCGATGAGCAGCCTGTCGACATTATCTTTGCTCTCCTCGTCCCCATTGAATGCAATGAGAAACACCTTCAACTATTGGCCGCTTTAGCCAGTTTATTCAACGAAAGTGATTTCAGAGAAAAAATACGAGGGGCCTCAGAGCCAATAGACATTATTAAGACTCTTGAGTCAGCAGATAAAATAGATACCAATTAACGGCATCAAGTAAAGTTACTTTCTAAAAATAATTTTTTTTTCTTCCGTACGAAGAAGTTTCTGTTTCTTTTCACAGGGTGTTTTACAGTGGCAGTTTGATTCAAGCCCAGGTATATTCCCAATCCCACCGCAACTACCTTTTAGCTCTTTATTACTAAAGATTACACCCATGCCCAAGCCAACCAAGGCAAGTCCCATTATTCCGAAGACTAAGAAAAGTGTTTCCAACATGACATATCCTTTAATTAACGAGAAAAGGAGAAAAAAGTTCGGTGTAGTGTGCCTGAAAACCTTCTTTTGTTTTTAGGACAAAAAAGGCGGGGATTTGTTCCTCACGAGCCAACGCAAGCCCAGCCTGCTGGCCTAAAATTAACAATGCCGTCGCCCAGCCATCTGCCTCCATCGCCGATGGTAAAATAACGGTAACAGATGCAACCTTGTGAGTTATCGGTCGGCCTGTTTGGGCATTCAGTATATGGCTGTAACGCATCCCATCTTCTTCAAAGTAATTCCGATAATTCCCCGAAGTCGCAATCGCGTTGTTTTTTACTTCAATAATTTGTTGCACTACCCTTTCGCCCACCAGAGGCTTCTCAATACCCACCCTCCAACCACGGTTGGACGGACTCAAGCCTTTTCCCTTTAATTCACCACCAATTTCTACAAGGAAATGATCTAGCCCTTTCTCCTCCAAGAAATCGGCAACTGCATCTACGGCATAGCCCTTCGCTATAGAAGAGAGATTAATACTTATTTTTGAGTTTGTTTTACGTATCGCCAGCAAGTCATCCCGAACTACAATGGAGGCATACCCCACCTTTCCTTTGGCGTCAGCAATCGCACCCGCTGTAGGAGGAGATTGCCGATTTCCACTTTTCCCAAAACCCCAGAGTTCAACCAGGGGAGAAACTGTGATGTCATAGGTTCCTTCACTAAGCTCAGAAATCCGAAGCGCAGCATTAACCACCTTTGCAGTCTCCTGGCTCACGACAAACCAATCTGTGTGCTTCCATTGGTTAAATCGTGAAATTTCAGAATCTACACGATAAGTTGACATCCTCTGGTTGATTTCATCGAGAAGAGCGTTGATATCGGTTTCGAGTGCTTGGCGTTTCTTTTGATCTAGTTCAGTGTGTGCAATTACTATCGAAAAGGTTGTGCCCATTGTTGAACCAACAATGGTATGGCTAATTTGTTCTTTTCCACAGGCAGATAAAAAAAGTGCCAGTAATGAAAAAACAAGCACTTTTTTCATGTCCATGAACCCGTTCGCGTGTTGCGTAAAGAAAAGCGCTAACCGCCGAAGTCATCCAGTAAGATATTATCGTCTTCCACCCCTAAGCTATGTAACATATCAATCACAGCAGCATTCATCATGGGCGGTCCACAGAGATAGTATTCACAATCTTCTGGGTTAGGATGCTCCTTAAGATAATTCTCATACAACACATTGTGGATAAAACCTGTGTAGCCAGTCCAGTTGTCCTCAGGGAGGGGATCTGATAAAGCAATATGCCATTCAAAGTTCTCATGATTACCGGCTAACATATCAAAGTCATCGACGTAAAAAAGCTCTCGTAAACTACGCCCACCGTACCAAAATGTCATCTTACGGTTTGTCTTAATCCGCATGAGTTGATCGAAAATGTGTGACCTCATTGGCGCCATCCCTGCACCACCGCCAACAAAGACCATTTCAGCATTTGTTTCCTTGGCAAAAAATTCACCATAAGGACCAGAAATGGTCACTTTGTCACCAGGCTGCAAGCTCCATATATAAGAAGACATGATGCCAGGTGGAACATCAGGGTTATTAGGAGGTGGTGAAGCAATCCTGACATTCAGCATGATGATGCCTTTTTCTTCAGGATAATTAGCCATGGAGTATGCTCTTATGCACTCCTCCGTTGTTTTGGATTCGTAGCGCCAAATATCAAATTTATCCCAATCTTCGTGATATTCCGCCGGTACATGAAAATCTTTGTACTTAATGTGATAGGGAGGACTTTCAATCTGAATATACCCCCCTGCGCGGAAATTAACGTCCTCACCTTCAGGTAATTCAAGCACTAACTCTTTAATAAAGGTAGCGACGTTATCATTTGAGCGTACGGTACATTCCCACTTTTTAACGCCAAAAATTTCTTCAGGCACCTCTATTTTCATGTCTTGCTTAACTGCAACCTGGCACGATAAGCGATCACCTTGAAGAGCCTCGCGTTTGGTAATGTGTGACTCTTCGGTCGGTAGTATAGAGCCTCCGCCTTCGAAGATTTTTACCCGACATTGTGCGCAGGAACCACCACCACCGCATGCTGAGGGCACAAAAAGTCCACTGTCGGCAAGCGCACCTAGTAGTTTACCTCCTGTGGGGACTTCAATTTCTTTTTCATCATTAATTAAAATGGATACATTACCCGAGCTCACCAACAGTGAACGAGCAAACAAAATAAAGAAAACGAGAACTAAAACAATTCCCGTAAAAAGAGCAACACCTAAACCTATTTCTAGCATGTTATAAGCCTTCTTAACGACTCAAATGGTTTCACTTAATACTTACTGATTAGAGTTGAATCCCGGAAAATGCCATAAAGCCGAGCGACATTAATCCGACAGTAATAAAAGTTATTCCCAACCCTTGAAGTCCTGCTGGGATATCACTGTATTTCAACTTTTCTCTTACACCCGCTAATGCAGTAATGGCCAATGCCCACCCGAGCCCGCTACCAACTCCGTAAACAACACTTTCAGAGAAGTTATAGTCACGCTCAACCATGAAGAGCGACCCCCCTAAAATGGCACAATTCACCGTAATTAAGGGTAAAAATACACCGAGGGCGTTATAGAGAGCAGGCACATATTTATCAAGAAACATTTCCAGTACCTGAACAATGGCTGCAATCACACCGATGTATGAAATGAGTCCAATAAAGGTCAAGTCAACATCCGAAAGGCCTGCCCAGGAAAGGGCTCCCTCCTTCAGAAAGAAATTGAGGATCAAGTTATTCACGGGAACGGTGATCGTTTGAACAACAGCAACAGCGATTCCCAGTCCAACAGCAGTTTCAATCTTTTTGGATATGGCTAAAAAAGTACACATTCCAAGAAAGAATGCGAGCGCCAGGTTTTCAATGAAAATAGCGCGAACGAATAAACTCAATGCAGCTTCCATTACGCGCCCTCCTCACTGTGCGAAGGTAAAATCTTAAAGTCAGGGGTTTCTTGTTGAGCAGGTTTCCATGTTCTAAGAGCCCAGATTAACAAGCCGATCACAAAGAAGGCACTGGGTGGCAGTAACATAAGGCCGTTAGCTACATACCAGCCTCCTTCGTTTACAGTTTGAAAAATCGTTACGCCCATGAGCGAACCCGCCCCGAGTAGCTCACGCACGATACCAACTAAAATTAAGATCAAGCTGTACCCCAAACCATTCCCCAGGCCGTCCATAAAACTGGCAAAAGGTGGGTTTTTCATCGCAAATGCTTCAGCCCGTCCCATGACAATACAGTTTGTGATAATCAAACCAACAAAAACAGATAACTGTTTAGAGGTTTCGTAAGCAAAAGCTTTAAGAAGCTGGTCAACCACTATGACAAGTGATGCAATAATTGTCATTTGCACAATGATTCGAACACTACTGGGTATTTGAGTACGAATCAGACTCACAAACAGGTTGGAAAAAGATACAACGGCAATAACAGCAACAGACATTAGCAAGGCTGTTTTTAAGTTCGACGTCACCGCAAGTGCAGAGCAAATACCCAGTACCTGTAAAACAATTGGGTTATTGTCAACTAACGGATCGGTTACGATTTCTTTAGTAAGCTGAGACATGTTAGCCATTCCTCTCAATGAACTTTTTCAGGTAAGGCCCAAAGCCATTTTCACCTAACCAAAACTGCACCAGGTTGGAAACACCTTGGCTCGTCAGTGTTGCACCCGCTAAGCCATCAACTTTATGTTCACTGCCTGGCTTGCTGGGGTCAACATTACCCTTAACAACACGAAGCTGGACATCACCGCTCTCATCGTAAACGACTTTACCTGGCCACAGTCCTTTCCATTTGGGGTTATCAACCTCACCACCTAAACCCGGTGTTTCTGCATGCTCGTAGAAACCAAAGCCTGTGACTGTTTTGCCATCACCATCTAACGCCATGTAGCCGTACAATGTTGACCAAAGACCATAGCCGTGCACAGGGATCACGATTTTCTTAACCTGCTCATCCTGCTTCACGAGATATACCGTTGCATACTTTGCCTGCCGTTTGATGCTAGCAATGTCATCCGACCGACTTACCAGCACACTCAGTTCTGGTTTTTTAGCCGCTTTTCTCTGGTCATATGTCGCAGGGTCAATGTCATCAACATACTCACCAGTGGCCAACTCAACCACTTTGGGGGTGAACTGTTTAAATAACTCATCAACATCACCACCAAGCTCCATTAAACCTGCAATTTCAAGAATTTTTGTTTTCTTTTCAACCTGCTTGTTTTTTTGCTGAATTGGTTTTAGAGCAACAGCGGATGCTGAAACAAATATTGAGCAGACAAGACAAAGTACAGCAACAACGGCGATCGTCTTAATCTTATTATCATTAGGTGTTTCTAAAAATTTCTTCAACATTGTTTTCACCTATTGCAAAGATGCCTGGATTCTTTTTTCTCTGCGCTTAATGTTTGACTTAACGACAAAATAGTCGATCAATGGAGCAAACAAATTAGCAAAGAGAATGGCTAACATCATGCCCTCCGGGAAGGCCGGATTAACGACACGAATCAGTACCACCATAAAGCCAATCAGGGCACCAAAATACCAACGGCCAAGATTAGTCATCGCTGCACTCACCGGGTCAGTTGCCATAAAGACCATACCAAACGCAAAACCACCTACAACGAGATGCCAATACCAGGGCATTGCAAACATCGGATTGGTATCACTGCCAACTAAGTTCAGCAGTGTTGACGTTACGACCATACCCAGCATGACGCCCGCAACAATCCGCCAGTTTGCGACACCGGTATACATCAAGAAAGCCCCGCCAATCAGACAGGCCAACGCTGATGTCTCGCCCAAGGAGCCTTGGATAGTACCGAGGAAAGCATCCATCCACGAAACCCCAGAAGCGGTTATAGCTTCAACCCCTCCGGATGCCGATAAGCTGAGCGCCGTCGCCCCGCTGAAACCATCCACAGCCGTCCAAACTGAATCTCCTGAAATTTGTGCCGGATAGGCGAAAAATAGAAAGGCTCGGCCCGTCAGCGCCGGGTTCAAAAAGTTCTTACCTGTGCCACCAAAAACTTCTTTCCCAATAACAACACCAAAAATGATACCCAGCGCAACCTGCCACAATGGAATGGTCGGTGGCATGATCAGCGTGTATAGCATTGAAGTAACAAGAAAGCCTTCGTTAACTTCATGCCCACGGACGGTGGCGAAAATCACCTCACAGATACCGCCCGCGGCAAGGGTCACAATGTAGATCGGCAGAAAATATAAAAAACCGTGGAACATTGCCGCAAAAACGCTATCGGGACTATATCCGATACCTAACATACCGATCACAGCGCCGCGCCAACCACTTGTTTCAGCGACCCCCATTTCGGCCATGGCCAAATTTGCCTGATATCCAGTGTTGTACCACGACATCAAAATAACAGGAATTGTAGCGAGCACCACATATGTCATCAGACGCTTAACGTCCAGCGCATCGCGTACATGTGGAGCACGGGTCGTCACATCTGGCGGTGTATACAAAAAGGTATCCACCATTTCATAGATGGCGTAATACTTCTCAAAGCGACCACCTTTGACAAAGTGCGGATGTAACCGATCGAGAAAAGCTCTCATACCACTCATTACCCTTCCTTCTCAATTTGTTCAAGATTTCGGCGTAGCACAGAGCCAAACTCATGTTTGCTGTGACAAACGAAAGTACACAACGCCAAGTCTTCTTCGTCCAGCTCAAGGCATCCCAGCTGCTGGGCAACATCAGTATCACCAACGAGCAAGGCGCGTAAGAGTTGTGTTGGAAGCATATCTTGCGGCATGACTTTTTCGTAACTACCGGTCGGCACCATCGCTCGCGCACTGCCATTGCGATTGGTATTAAATGTGAATAATTGCCGGCCTTTCGTCAAACTATTTAAGTACACGTTACTCAAAGAATATTTCTTTCCCGCAGGATTGAGCCACCCAAACAAATGCCGCTGGCGCCCTTCACCTACAAGTGAAACCTGTAGATGAAACCGCCCTAGAAATGATGACCACTCTTCAACTTCACGACCAGACAAAACGGATCCGGAAACGATACGCACTTCCTCCTCGTCCTCGCATTCACCGCTGATCAGCTCTGTTAAATTGGCACCCAGTCGAGTTCGAACGAGACGGGGTTTTACTACAAGTGGCCCGCTTAAAGCGATCACACGGTCAACCGGCAAGAATCCTGTTGTGAATAGTTTCCCCACCGCAATGACATCTTGATAGTTAATGTACCAAACAACCTTGTCAGCGGTAACAGGATCAAGAAAATGGATGTGCGTACCAACGAGGCCTGCCGGGTGAGGCCCGGAAAAGTCGTGGTAGTGAACATTTGACGATTCTGAGATTGGCAGTTTGGTTCCTGCTGACTTACAGACATGAACGGGGCGACCCGCTAACTGACTCATCACTGTCAGACCATCTAAAAAGGCCTGTTCTTGCTCTTGAATAATGATGTCCGCCTCAGCCGAGAGGGGTTCGGAACTCATTGCTGTGACAAAAATGGAGCTGGGTGTTTGATCAAGACTTGCTACTTTGGAATAGGGCCGTGTTCGCAAAGACGTCCACAGACCGGAATCAATCAGGTTATCTACCACTTGCTGCTGAGATAAGCTCGCCAATGCAGCCCGGTCGTATTGCTGAAATGCCGTTTGTTCGTCACCATCCAATTCGATCACAACAGATTGTAATGCCCGGCGTTCACCTCGATTAATCGCTTTAACGATGCCGGTACCTGGAGAAGTATATTTTACACCTGGATTACGTTTATCCGTAAAAAGTACTTGGCCTTGTAAAACCTTATCGCCTTCTTGAACAGTAAATGTGGGCTTTAAGCCAATAAAATCAGGGCCAACGACTGCGACCGAAGTCACTGTATGGCCTTCATCGATCCTCTGCTCAGGCGTTCCTTCGATTGGAATATCCAAACCTCTCGTTAGTTTCATTTTATTCCTGTGAGTGTTTTGTCAAAATCGTGGGTATGCAATAGCAACGGTTCTCAGGGCTGAGGTGCTCTTACATTGATCGCCAACCAAACTTTTTGAATTATAACCGATACGCGCCCCATATTGTTAGTTGGATTAAAAAAATAAATAGAATGCCAGTCTGAAAATTTACATCGTATGAGTGGCCCGGTCAGAGTTCAAAGCCCCGGCGAGGTACGTTTCAATTTTGGTGCGGGTGCTCCCATTATCCTGTTCACTAAACTGGATACCAATACCGGCCAGCTGACCACCTTGTGCCCCTGCCGGTGTCACCCAAACCACTTTGCCTGCAACGGGAATCCGGGCTTTATCCTCCATCAACATGAGCAACATGAATACCTCATCACCCAAACGGTATTCTTTCTCTGTTGGCACAAACAAACCGCCATTGATCACATAAGGCATGTAGGCCGCATATAATGCGCTTTTATCCTTGATATTTAATGACAAGATCCCTTGTCGGCTGTTCGCCACATTACTCTCCTGATTGTAAAACTTTTAATCTCGCCATCATCTACTGGACAATGCCCTGATCGTGCATAAAAAATCAGCAAGAATTGTGGCTTGATTCAAGTTCGTCGCTTGCGAATCAGCACTCAACTGCTGTGCTGTATCTCTTAAACGAAAAAGAGTGGGCAAATCAAAAAATCGAGAGAGCGATTTCAGTTCTCCAACAACGTCCTTATTGATAAGCTTCTCATCGGGGAGATACATCTTTACGCGAATAATATCGGCCAACCAACTGATTATTTTAGCCAATACATCCATTAATGCCATTTTGCTCCAGAGATTGGAAACATTCACCGGTGATCCATTGCCGGAAACAACCGAATAAAGTTCCTTTATCATCTTTTGTCGCAGCGCGATCAAATCTTCCTGACCAGACTGAATCGCCAAAGCCTGTAGCGGCGCGCCAAGACTCAGGGAAAGAGAAACTTCGGGGCTTCCTTCCACTCTCGATGCAAGCCAGGAAGCCGCCAGATTGTCCGGAGGAATAGGGAAAGGCAAGGTCACACAGCGGCTTTTTATCGTTGCCAAAAGCCTCCCGGGCCGACTGCTGAGCAGTAGAAAAACGACTCCAGCAGGAGGCTCCTCGAGTATTTTCAAAAACCCGTTGGCCGCACCCAGGGTCATTCCATCAACTGGATCAACAACAACCATACGCCTGTCACCAAACTGACCGGTTAGCGTGACTCTTTCGGCCAGCATTCGGACTTGATCTATCTTTATCGTTGACGTGCCTTCTTCTGGCTCCAACAAGAAAAAGTCTGGGTGAACACTTGTTCCCAGCAAATGACAAGATTGACATTGCCCACAAGGTGTTATGCTATCCGTCAACTGACTACATAAAAGGGTTGCGGCGACTCGTTGAGCAAAAATGCGCTTCCCAACACCCATCGGACCATGAAGCAGTAATGCATGGGGAAAACGGTCTTTTGTGACACATGCGCGCAATACTTGCCACTGCTTTTCATGCCAGGGCAAATCATCTGACAGTGGGCTCAGATTGAAATTCATGCATCCTCTCGATTCAACCACGCGGTTAATTTTTCAGAAATTTCATACTTGACTTGATCAAGCGGTAAGCCGGCATCAACCACACTAAACCGATCAGGCATTGCTTTTGCCCGTTGCAAATAACCTTGTCTGACCCGTTCAAAAAAAGCCAATTCTTCGCTTTCGAAACGATCAAGCTCGGCTCGCAAACCAGCACGGTGTTTTCCTATAGTGGGAGAGGTATCCAATAACAGAGTAAAATCAGGCTGTAGATTATCAAGCAGCCATGTTTCCAAATAAGCAATCCGAGCGCTATCGATGCCACGCCCTCCCCCCTGGTAAGCATAGCTTGCATCCGTAAAACGATCCGACAGCACCCACTCGCCACGTTCAATAGCAGGGCGGATCACTTCTTCGACGTGTTGAACACGCGCGGCAAAAACCAGCAATAACTCAGCTGATGCAAGCAAAGGCGCATTACCTTTATCTAAAAGTATGGTTCTGATTTTTTCTCCGATGGGGGTGCCTCCCGGTTCACGGGTCAGCAAAACTCGCTTACCGGCTGCTTCTAAACACGCCTTCACCACCGCGAGATTGGTGGTTTTACCAACGCCTTCTCCGCCTTCAAGTGTTATAAATTTACCTTTTGCTTGCAAAACAGGTTCACCGATTTAGTTGATATTTTCTCACCGCGGCATTGTGTTCTTCTAAGGTTTTAGAAAAATGGTGTCGGCCCTCCTGCCCGGTTGCAACAAAATACAACTCACCTGTGATATCAGGCTGTAATGTCGCACGGATCGCTGCTTTGCCTGGCAAACTGATCGGCGTGGGCGGGAGTCCGGTTCGTGTGTAGGTATTATAGGGTGTATCACGCCTTAAATCTTTGCGTCGAATATTGCCATCAAACTGCTCTCCCATCCCATAAATGACGGTCGGGTCAGTTTGTAGTTTCATCTTTTTCAACAAGCGCAGAGTAAAGACACCGGCTATTCTGGCACGTTCTTCGGCAAGCCCTGTTTCCCGCTCTACAATAGAGGCCAAGATTAAAGCCTCATAAGGTGTCTTGAGAGGCAGGTTTTCCTGTCGTTGAGACCATTCGATTTTCAGCGTTGCCATCAAAGCCTCATGAGCTCGCTGCAACAAGCTGACGTCTGTATCACCTTTTCGAAATTGATAAGTGTCTGGTAAAAACAAACCTTCCGGGTGGGCGTATTCCAAATTGAGTGTACTCGCTATCCGCGTGTAAGCATCTTTGGAATTGTCCAGCTCCTGAATAAGTTGCTGATTCTCAGCAAGCGCCTTCAGCAAGTCACTGACACGCCAGCCATCAATAATCGTGAAGTTATATCGAGTTACAGCGCCAGAAACAAACTTGGAGAGCAACTCCTGCGGTGAAAGTGCAGTAGAAAACTGATACTCACCCGCTTTGATACGCCGGGCTTCCCCATTTAGTCTCGCGAGTAACACCAAGTAAAACGGTTTCTTTAAAATACCCGCTTCTTTAAGTTCAGAAGCCACAGAGGAGACCGTTCCACCCTGTGGAATATCAAAGGTGACAATCTTACCATCGGTTTGCATTGGAGAAACAACCGTATCATAGGCATCCCAAAGCAATATGCCGAATACAATCAAAGCAGTGAAAGCCACAAACAGCGCGCTTCTTTTGATCACTACACATAGCCCTCAGCTTATTTAACTCTTATGGTAGTAGTCAATCCAAGACGCACTAAAAAGGATCTGCTTTTACTATATTTTTTTGAACACGAGCGTGCCATTCGTACCCCCAAAACCAAACGAGTTGGAGAGTACAGCGTTGATTGAATGCTCCTTTGCTTCATTAGCAACATAATCAAGGTCACACGCAGGGTCAGGGTCTTCCAGATTAATGGTGGGAGGAGCCACTTGATCGCGTAAAGTCAAAATAGAAAACACAGCTTCAATCGCACCCGCTGCACCCAATAAATGCCCCGTCATCGACTTGGTGGAACTCACCAATAGCTGGTCAGCATACGCGCCCATTGCACCTCTAATTGCTTGGGTCTCTGCAACATCACCAGCGGGTGTCGAAGTCCCATGCGCATTAATGTATTGGATATCTTCAGGATTCAAACACGCATTTTTCAAAGCAGCAGCCATGCACCGCTGAGCCCCTTCACCATTTTCAGAGGGCTGAGTCATGTGGTAGGCGTCCCCACTCATCCCAAACCCTACAAGTTCAGCATAAATATGGGCGCCTCGTGCTCGCGCATGCTCATATTCTTCGAGCACCAAAACTCCCGCACCATCCCCAAGCACAAAACCATCTCGCCCCTGATCAAAAGGCCGACTCGCGGCTTCCGGATTGTCGTTACGCGTCGATAGCGCCCGGGCAGCACCAAACCCACCAAGACCCAACGGACAAGTTGCCATTTCGGCACCACCTGCGATCATGACATCAGCATCACCATACTGAATAATACGCGCTGACTCACCGATATTATGGGTACCTGTTGTACAGGCGGTTACAATGCAAAAGTTCGGCCCTTTAAAACCATATTGAATGGACAAGTTGCCCGAGATCATATTGATGATCGTGCCAGGTACAAAAAAAGGAGAGATTTTTCGTGCACCACCATTGAGGTATGCTTGATGTTGTACTTCGATTTGCGGCAGACCACCAATGCCTGAGCCAATGGCAACACCGACTCGCTCAGCATTTTTCTCTGTTACCTCCAGGCCTGAATCCTCTATTGCCTGGCTTGCAGCAGCGATACCATAATGGATAAAAACATCCATTTTTCGAGCATCTTTTTTTGTGATGTATTGGCTTACATCAAAGTCTTTAACAGACGCAGAAAATTTGGTCGTAAAATTTTCAACATCAAATGATGTGATCTCGGTAGCGCCAGAACGACCGGCCAAAATATTCTCCCAGGCTACCTGCACACTGTTTCCAACTGGACTGATAATACCTAGACCAGTAATGACTACTCGCCGTTTATCCACTACAAACTCTCAGTCACACCACGCACTTCATTGCAAACATCAAGGCCGCAAGATGGTTGCGACCTGATTAAATTAAAAAATTTGGAGAACTATGCCTTAAGCGTCAAGATGGGCATTGACGTAGTCTATCGCCTGCTGAACTGTCGTAATTTTTTCAGCCTCTTCATCGGGTATCTCGCATTCAAACTCCTCTTCAAGCGCCATAACCAGCTCAACGGTATCCAAGGAATCCGCACCAAGATCTTCTACAAAAGATGCACCTTCAGTGACATCTTCCTCTTTAACACCCAACTGCTCAACAACGATTTTTTTAACGCGCTCTTCTATACTGCTCATAGTTTGTTATACCTCAATTTAATTTGGCTATCTCACTTAATACCATCAATCAACCATTGAAAACAGCTGACTATTTTATGAAAAACAAGTAAATGCCACCAGTCATCAAGTAAATAAAAAATTAATTATTTTTCAATCCAAAATTCGATAGATTAAATTTCATTTAATTCATATACATACCACCATTCACATGTAAAGTTTGCCCCGTGATGTAACTTGCCTGGGGAGAGGCTAAAAATGCAACGGCATGAGCGATTTCATCTGTTTCACCCAATCTGCCCACGGGAACTGATGTCAAAAGCGCAGCTTTTTGTTCTTCGGACAAGGCGTCCGTCATATCCGAGGCAATAAAACCTGGCGCAATAACGTTGACGGTAATATTTCGGCTGGCAATCTCTCGGGCCAATGATTTACTGAAGCCAATAATCCCCGCTTTGGCTGCCGCATAGTTTGCCTGCCCTGGATTTCCTGCAACCCCAACAACCGATGAAATATTAATGATCCGGCCATGTCTTGCCTTCATCATGCCCTTGAGAAAAGACTTCGTCACATGAAAAACGGAAGTTAAGTTGGTCGAAATAATATCTTCCCACTCCTCATCTTTCATTCTCATCATTAAGTTGTCCCGCGTGATACCCGCATTGTTAACTAAAATTGAGACCACACCATAGCGGTTTGCAATGTCGGCGGCCAATTGGTTTACCGCACCATGATCATTGACATCGAGCCGAACCCCTTCGCCTTTAATTCCTGCGGTTTGAAACCGTGTTGAAATTTTTTCAGCACCCGCCTCAGATGTTGCCGTTCCAATCACTGTTGCGCCCAACTTGCCCAACTCATCAGCAATGGCTGCACCAATACCGCGGCTGGCGCCGGTGACAAATACAATTTCTTTTTCCCAAACCACTTATTTTTCTCCTCGGCAAGCAGATAAGGCTTTTTGTAGCGAGTTCATATCAAAAACAGGCAGAGCACCTAACCTTCTGTCAATGCGCTTAACCAGCCCTGAAAGTACTTTGCCCGGACCAAATTCAACAATCGTGTCAACACCGCGAGCTTTCATCTCATGAACAGTCGCCGTCCAATAGACCGGACCATCCACATGACGCCGCAGTGCACCTAGCATATCATCAAGAGTATCGTATATTTTCCCCTCGAAATTCTGAACAACGGGAATGATGGGATCACTGACAGCAACACTGTTTATCTTTTGAGCTAAAGGATCAGCCACACAACTCATGAGAGAACTATGATTTGGCACGCTGACAGGCAGCATGGTGGCCATTTTAGCACCTTGTTTTTTCGCTTCAGAGACCGCCTTTTCCAGAGCATCCACATGTCCGGAAATAACAATTTGCCCGGGTGAATTAAAATTGACAGCTTCAACAATACGATCCCCACTCAGACTTTGACATAGGCTAACGACAACCTCGTCATCCAACCCCAGGATAGCGGCCATGCCCCCGGTTCCCTCTTCGACTGCTGAATTCATCAACTCACCGCGCAGCGCAACAATAGACATGGCATCAGCAAACGACAGAACCTTGGCAGCCACAAGGGCTGAGTACTCGCCCAAGCTGTGTCCGGCAACAATTTCAGGAGCAGGCCCTTCCTCCTCCAACCAGACACGATAGGCTGCCACACCACTGACGAACATGGCAGGCTGAGTATATTTTGTGATTTTTAATTTCTCTTCAGGTCCTTGCTGGACCAGCGACCATAGATCATAACCCAGGACATCTGCCGCCTCTGTAAATGTCTGTTCAACAACCGGGTAGTTGTCGGCCAGCTCTTTCATCATCCCAACCGATTGAGCACCCTGCCCAGGAAAAACGCCTGCCAATTTCATCAAAACTTCATCCCATCCGATTATTTGTTGATTTCGTTATTTCAAATCCAGAACATCGCGCATATCGTACATCCCTGGCGGACGATTAACGACCCAGCCCGCAGCACGCATAGCCCCTCTGGCAAACGTCATGCGACTGGAGGCTTTATGGACAATTTCAACACGCTCCCCCACACCGGCAAATAACACGGTATGATCACCAACAATGTCGCCGCCCCGTATCGTTTCAAAACCAATAGTCTTTTTATCACGCTCGCCGGTATGCCCTTCTCTGCCATACACCGCACAATCTTTCAGATCACGCCCTAATGTATCAGCGATGACTTCTCCCATTGCCAGTGCCGTGCCCGAGGGTGCATCAACTTTGTGTCTGTGATGCGCCTCGATCACCTCAATATCGTAATCATCCCCCAAAACATGCGCCGCTTTTTCAAGTAAGTTCAGACACAGGTTAACACCAACACTCATATTCGCGGCATGCATAATGGGAATGTGGGATGAAAAATGCTTGATTTGTTTTTTTTCATCATCGCTAAAACCCGTAGTCCCAACAACGGCCGCTTTGCCATGCTCGGCACAGATACTCAAGGCAGCCAAACTACCGGCTGGGCGTGAAAAGTCAACCACAACATCAAAGTGGTCAACTTCATTGGCTAGGCTATCGGAAACTTTGACATTCAGCTCTTCATTGCCTGCAAGTAAGCCGGCATCCATGCCCAGCAGTTGGCTGCCTTTTGATTCAATAGCCGCGCCTAAACGGATGTTTGGGTACTCTTTTGCCGCTTCAATTAATGTTCGGCCCATTCGACCCGCTACGCCAATAATCGCCACTTTGACCATAAATTAACCTTTTGTGAGTGGTGAGTCCGTTTATTTTTCGTTGAGTGTCCGAGCGTTTTCAATCAGTATCAAGAACACCTAAAACAAACATCGAAAATAAATAGCCGCGCATTTTAACAAAAATGTGTACTTAAAAGCATAATTTTGTCATTTCACCTTGATTCGAAGCATTGCGGCCTCCCAAAACCTCGGCTGGCAAGATTGTTTTCCAGGAGGAAACAGACATTGAATAACATTCGCCAAATACGTTATTCCTTTCGCTCAATCAATTTCAAAAAAGCCGCCTCGTCCAGAATTTGCACGTTTAACGCTACGGCTTTATCTTTTTTCGAACCGGGTGCTTCCCCCACAATCACGGCTGTGGTTTTTTTGGAAACGCTGGACGTGACTTTCGCACCCAGTAATTGAAGCTGTTTTTTTGCCTCGTCTCTGGACATCCCTGTCAGGGTCCCTGTGATAACGTAGGTTTTCCCAACCAATAATGACGACACGTTTTCACCGCTTTCTTCGTCCCAGTGTATACCTGCTTCAAACAAACGACGAATCACGGCACGATTTTTTTCGTTGGCAAAAAAATCACAAATATGGTGGGCAATAACATGGCTCACACCCGGTATTCGGATCGTTTTTTGTTGCAGAAAGTGATCCGCCCTAGCACAAATCTCTGCAAAGGTTTCGATAGAAAACTGCTCCGTCAGCCCTATCACAACGGATTCGGGCAATTTGGCACGACAGCTCTCTAACCAAGCGCCCAAACTATCCGCATTGATCAATGCCTCAGGCTTTTCTCTATAATAATTCATCAGGGTTTTAGCCATTTTAGGTCCCACACCTGAAATAGCCTCAAGCTCTGCCAATGGGAAAAATTGCCCAAGTTTGATGTCCATCAATTGATCAAAGTCCGGAAACGTTTGCCCCAGTGTCTCAGCCAGCACGCGGCCAACTCCAGGAATACCCAGACCAAACAAGAACCGGCCTCGCGTGGTTTTTTTACTGGCTTCCAGTGCTGCCAGCAAATTCTGAGCTGTTTTTTCAGCCACCAGCTCCAGCGTCAATAGTTTCTCATGCGTGAGGTGATAGAGATCACTCGGATCATGGACATAGTCCAAGTCAACCAGTTGCTCAATCAATTCACTGCCTAAGCCATCGATGTCCATCGCCTGACGGGAGGCAAAATGCTTGAGCGACTCTTTTCTCTGTGCCGGACAAAACAGTCCACCAGTGCAACGAGCAACGGCTTGCCCGGCCAAGTGCTCAACAGGCGAACGACAAACAGGACAATGAGCAGGTAAAATCACTGGTTGAGCCGAGGCGGGACGTTTCTCAAACACAACCCGAGGTACTTCGGGGATAACATCTCCTGCTCTTCGGACAAAAACAGTATCCCCCACGCGGATATCCTTCCTCTGCACTTCGTCCATATTGTGCAAGGTGGCATTGGAAACAGTAACACCGCCCACGAAAACGGGCTTGAGCCGAGCAACCGGCGTTAACGCGCCGGTTCGACCAACCTGAAATTCAACCGCTAACACTTCGGTCGTTTGTTCCTGCGGCGCAAATTTGTGTGCCGTTGCCCAGCGAGGCGCACGCGAGATAAAGCCAAGCGTCTCCTGATCCTGCAAGCTGTCAACTTTGTAAACGACACCATCAATTTCATACTCAAGCTCGTTGCGACGCTTTTCAATGGCCCGATAGAATTTAAGACAGCCCTCTATCCCTTCCACGCACTGAACATCATGACTGACCGGGAACCCCCAATCCTTCAGTTGCATCAACAGGGCATAATGAGAAGTAGCAGGCAGATCTCCCCCTTCGTAAATCCCCAGGCCATATGTGAAAAAGTCCAGAGGCCTGCTCGCCGTGACCTTTGAGTCCAGCTGCCGCAAACTACCCGCTGCAGCATTCCTTGGGTTGGCAAATGTTTTTTCACCCTGTGTCATTGCCCGCTTATTCAGCGCATCAAAACCGGCCTTGGGCATATAGACTTCCCCTCTGACCTCCAGACGTTTAGGCCAGCCTTTACCCTGCAGTGACAAGGGAATTGCGCGAATGGTTCGCAAGTTAACGGTGATGTCCTCTCCGGTTTGACCATCACCCCGGGTTGCGCCACGCACAAAATCCCCGTTTTCATAAAGTAAACTGACAGCCAAACCATCCAGCTTGGGTTCAGCCACATAGGTAATTGGTTGGCTTCCCGGTAAACCCAACCGCTCGTGGACCCGCCGGTCAAAATCACCCAAGGCTTTTTCATCGAACACATTGGAAAGCGATAACATCGGCACTTCATGTTGTGCCGGCTCGAATTTGCTCAACGGCGCGGCCCCTACTCGCTGGGTTGGCGAGTCCGCCGTCAATAGCTCCGGGTAACGCGATTCCAGTAATTGCAGTTCTCGCAACAGAGCATCGTATTCGGCATCACTGATTTCAGGGGCATCCAGCTGATAATAACGCTCATTGTGGTGATGGATGAGGCGATGGAGCTCTTTTACCCGCTTGCGGCGCGTTTCCTGTGACGGAGTCATCATCTGCGTTTACTGCGCGTGTTCCATGTACTCAGCCACACTGGCGTGTAATTCTCCAACAACCTTATCTGTCAAGCGCTGATGTGCGGCATCATAAACCTCGCCGCCCAAGTCTTCCGACAAAACGCGGGCTTCACTGAGCATGACATCCAATGCAACATCGGCGGATAAAGGCCCCGGTAACTGCATGAACAGTGCGATGCCGGGCGTCAAAAAGCCATCCATGGTATCGGGATCAAACCAACCGGGCTCAACCAGGTTAATAATGCTGAAAACAACTTTCCCCTGATATCGTGAGTGAAAAATATCCATCTCACCAAACTCATATTCGCGTTCTTTGAAAATTCGTAGAAGGTCTTGGCCTTTAAAAGAACCCCCTTCTGCCGCCTTGACATTTAAGCTGATAACCTTTTCGACAGCGCGCTGGGGCTCATGGGTTTCAGTCGCTTCATCACCGGCAAATGAATCAACGTCCAGCAAGTCACCAATGTCCATTTGAGCCGTTTCCTGAACGCCTTCATCGGGGACCTCATCGGCGTCTATTTTTTCTGCCAATATCTGGTTTACTTTTTCATGACCATGGACCAAATTAGAGACAACTGTGGTTTTCTGGTCGTCTTCGCTCAGTGCAGGCCGTGACTTTTTCTGCCGGGCATCCGGCATTGACTGCATATCCAGCTCAAAATTCAGCTCTTCCTCAGCGGGGAAAACAGGCTCACTTTTTGAGCTCTCCTCGGACACGGCGATATTATCGAACAGGGGATCGAGCCGGGCATCCTCTTCTTGTCGCTTTTCAAGCCGTTTTTTCTGCTTTTTCCCCCGACTCATGAGGTAAACCAAAACTAACAATACGAGACCAGAGAAAAGTAAAATCCAGCGCAAATTTTCCATAAATGATCATTCAGAATCTGATTCACGTGCTAACTATCGTATACGCCTGTCAAGCGAAAGTACGGGTGGCTTAGGTCGGCGCAAAATTGCACTTAGTGTAGTATGCTCCGCACTATATAACCAATTGGCTAAGCCGCTCAAGCGGTCGCCATTCTTGCCGCTTCCTGCACATCCACAGAGACAAGCCGCGAAACGCCCGGCTCGTTCATGGTCACCCCCATTAACTGGCTGGAGAGTTCCATGGTCGCCTTGTTGTGTGTGATGAAAATAAACTGAACCCGGTCAGACATTTCCCGAACCAGGTCACAAAAGCGCCCGACGTTAGCATCATCCAGCGGCGCATCCACCTCATCCAGCATACAAAAAGGGGCGGGATTCAATTCAAAAAACGCAAAAACCAGCGCAACGGCCGTCAGAGCTTTTTCACCACCTGAAAGCAGCTGAATATGACTCACTCTTTTGCCCGGAGGCCTCGCCATTATAGAGACCCCTGTATCGAGCAAATTATCGCCTGTCAGTTCCAGCGAGGCTTGACCTCCCCCGAATAAGCGGGGGAATAGGCCCTGCAGCCCTGTGTTGACCTGATCAAACGTTTCCTTGAATTTTGACTTTGTCTCACGATCAATTTTTGCGATGGCTCTTTCCAGTGTTTCCAGTGCATCTGTGATGTCTTTGTGCTGCTGCTCAATCAGCTCCTGGCGCTTGAGCTGCTCCTGGTATTCATCAATTGCCGCCAGATTAATCGGGCCTAATCGCTCAATGCGGGCAACGGCTTCATTCAACCGGGCTTCATAATCCGTACTTGAAACATTCGGCGCCAGCTCAGCCAGCAACCGGTCTTTGTCGTAACCAGACGCCGTAATCTGCTCGAGCAATGTTGCCCCTCGAACCTGTGACTCTTGAACCGCAAACTTTGCCTGGTTTAATTGTTCACGTACCTCATTAACGGTGCTCTCTGCCCGCAAACGGTCCTGCTCCAATTGACGCAGCTGTTTCTCAAGCATCTCAACAGCATCGCGCGCTGCGCTCAACTCCTGCTCCACATGTAACCGTGATTCCAGCAAGGCTTCTAGCGATTGTGTGTGCTCGTCCATGGGCTCATCAGCAGCTAATAAAAGCGCCTCCAATTCTTCTCGCCGCGTTGAGGTGTGCACCAGCTGGCTTTGCATGCGTGCAATGTTTTGTTCTAAAGATGCCTGACTGGTCCGAAGCGCCTCCAAGCGCACAGCAATCTGCTGAGCCTGTTCCCGGTGCTGTTTTTCTTCTATTCGTGTATCTGACAGCTGTGACTGCAAACGATCCCGTTCCTGTGACAATTGGTCGCCATCAGCCGCTAGACTTTCAAGGGCCTCCATCGCCTGCGCATGAGCGGCCCGACTTTCTTCAATATCCAAAACACCTTGTTCAATCTGCTCTCGTAATTCTGCCATCTCCTGGGCAACACGTCTTTGTCGTTCCGTGGCCTGTTCTAGCCGCGAACGCTTGTCCCGAACCTGCGCACTTTTGTGGACCTGCTCCCGGTGGCTGTCGTTCAATTCCTTTTGTAACTGCTCGCGTTGCGTGGCGGCAGTACGCACCATCTCCGCTTGTATTTGGTGATCCGATTCGCCGGATTCCAGTTGCGCTTGAGCCTCAGCATGCTTTATCTGAAGTCGCTTGATTTCACGTTCTCGCTCAAGAATACCTATGTCACCTTCGGCCTGACCCCCAACACGCAGCCAGTGTCGACCGACCCAGAAACCATCACGGGTAACAATGGATTCTGTCATTGAGAGGCCTTCCCGTCTCTGCAAAGCTTCCTGCAAAGTTTCGGCCGTATAGACGCTTTCCAACCAGGAGAGGTCTGCGGATTGCGTGTGAACCTTGGCGAGTAAAGATCCTGCTTGCCCCTGACCGGATGCGCCCGCTTCAAGTAATACCAAATCTCCCTCAGGCCTATCATCCAGCCCCCCCCGAAACTCATCCAGGTGATCAATACAAATCGCCTCTAATGACCGGTGGAGAACGACTTGTACCGCTTTTTCCCATCCTGCCTCAACCTCCAGTTCCTGAGCAAGCCGGGGTTTAGACGACAATCCCTGCCGGTTGAGCCAATCTGAAAACGACGAACTGGATGTGTTCAGCGCAGCTTTATTTACGGCTTCTAAAGCCATTAGCTGGTTATTCAGACCCTGAAATACTTTCTGCCGCGCCGCCAATGCCTGCTCGCCGGACTCCATTTCACCACGCAACTGCTTTATACGACGGTCCAATTCATCAAACGCTGTTTGCTTTTCAGCCAGCTGCTCAGATGCCAGTTGCTCTTCTTCAAGCGCCTGCTCGAGTGCTAGCTCTAACGCTGGTATATCAACCTGCCCTAACTCCGCCTCAATGCGCCCTTGTCGCTGCTTGTGCTGTGTGACATAACGTTCAAGTTGTTCAGCACGGGTGCGTTCAATTTGCGCCTGTTGCGTCAACTGATGATTTTGTTTGTTGTAATGATCCCAGCGTTGCTGCCAGGCGATCATTTTTTCTTCCGACAATTCCAGCGACACGCCCGACTCACTTTGTAAGTCAGATAACCGCAGGTACTCTGGTTCATCCTCCGCCAGCTGCTGCTTGACCTCTGCCAGCTTTACCTGGTCTTGCTCAATGTGGGTATTGGCTTCTTGCCAGGCCTGCGTCGCTTGAACCAATTCCTGCTCCTGTCGACGTTTGGTATCCCGTGCATGCTGGATGGTCTGCTCAAGACGTGAAATATCTGCGCCAAGCTTGTAATACTGCCCTTGTACTTTGTTAAAGTGGTCATTGAGTTCGAGATGCTGCTCACGGCGAGACTCAATATCCGCTTCATGCTTTCTCAACGCCACGCTGGCCTCTTCGAGCTTCAGCTCCCAATCACGCACAGACTCTTTTTGGCTTTGCGCCTTGACCTGAAAGTCCCGCCAGCCTAGCACCAGTAACTGAGCACGCAATTGGCGCTCCTGACTTTTGAGTACTTTGTATTTCTCAGCAGTTTCGGATTGGCGTTTGAGGCGATCTACCTGCTTTTCGATCTCCTCACTGAGATCATTCAGACGGTCGAGGTTTTCACGCGTATGGCGGATACGGTTTTCTGTTTCGCGGCGCCGATCTTTGTACTTTGAGATTCCGGCAGCTTCCTCAAGGTAAACCCGGATTTCCTCCGGTTTAGCCTCAATCAACCGTGAAATCATCCCCTGCTCAATGATGGCGTAACTGCGTGGTCCCAGCCCTGTGCCCAAAAAAATGTCGGTAATGTCCCGCCTGCGGCAGCGGCTACTATTCAGAAAATAATGAGACTGGCCTTCACGGGTGACCTGCCGGCGAACCGAGATCTCGGCATATTGGGCGTATTCCCCCCCCAGACTGCCACTGGTGTTATCAAAGACCAACTCGACAGAGGCCTGGGCTACCGGTTTACGCGCGCTGGAGCCAGAAAAAATCACATCCTCCATGGAGCCGCCCCGCAAGTGCTTGGCGGAAGATTCGCCCATCACCCAGCGTACGGCATCAATGGTATTCGATTTACCACATCCATTTGGCCCAACGATGCCGATGAGATTTGAGGGCATCTCGATGGTCGTCGGATCAACGAATGACTTGAAGCCTGCCAACTTGATTTTGCTTAGCCGCATTGATGTACGGATTACGTCCCTGAAGCCCAAAAACCCGCCCATTGTATCGCGGGAAATGTTAATTGCTACAATTTGGTGACACCTTCAACAACAGAATCACGCAATATGGCAGACACAACGCTTTATCTCGGCATTAGCTTGACCCCCAAGAATTGCGAAGCCGTCATCATTGACAATGATCAAAATGAGCAGGCCACAGCAAGCTTGACACTGCCTCATAGTTCGCACACGGAAAAAGAAGACACACCGGCTGCTTGGATCAAGGCGGTAGAAGCCATTTGCCAAGTCATTCTCCCGCAAATAGACTCGGGGAAAATTGGGCGCCTCAGCATCGTATCACCGGCAGATGTGCTGCTACTGAGTGATGCGTTCGGCAATCCAGTCTCATCTGTCTTAGGCCGTGATTATCGTTGCAGCTATCCGTTGTATGCCCGCATCAGCCCGGCAATACCCGCTCAATCAGGCGCCGGTGGCGATAGCAGCAGTCTGTTTAAACTCATTGAGCTACTCGAGGCCAGCGACGGGCAGTCCGTTCGACCCATGCACCAATCAGAATGGCTGGCGGCAAAGCTCAGCGGTCAAAACGGCATCTGCGATGAACACCAGGCAACACGGCTGGGTTATGACCCTGTTAAACAGCGTTGGCCTCGTTGGCTGGATAAACTCACACAAGGTCAGGCGGTGCTGCCACAGGTGGTAATGCCCGGCACACCGATGGGTACACTGACATCTTCGTTTGCACAAAAGCTCGCTCTGCCGGCGCACGTACAAGTGGTTGCTGGCACGACGAGTGAAACCGCTGAATTCCTATCGACAGACCTCAAGAATACCCCAAGCGCTGTCACACGCTTTACCCCTGCTTTAATGTTGCAAAGCATGGCCTCTATGCCTGTTTTTTCCAGCAAGTACGGCATCTATAGCCAACGTCTGGGCAGTCACTGGCTGGTTCATGCCACATCCCACACAGGCATGACTGCTGTCTACCACTACTTGCCAGAGGCCGATGTTAGTGCCAGGCTGGATCAGGTAAAGGACACTCCTCTTTTAAATCTGGACCTCTACCCACTGGTTGAAACAGGCGAACAATTCCCGGTCCGGAACCCTCGAATGCGTGCGGTCGTCGAGCCCCGCCCGGATGATGATACGGTTTTCCTCCAGGCATTACTCGAAGCCCTCGCTGATGCCGAACACGATGGCTACTGGCTTTTACAGCGCTTGGGTAGCCGACCACCTGAGCAGGTGTACACATTTGAATCTGGCCCTAACCAGGGAGCATGGCTTAAAATCAGAGAACAGAAAATGAAGGCCAAGCTGTGTACGCTGGAGACAAAGCCCAACGCAGCTCTCGGCGCTGCACTGGTCGCGTCAGGCCACATTTAAGCTTACCGTTTAACCACAGGAACATTGATGCTTGAACAATTTTTTTTAGGGGCACACTATGTCGGCAAGGGCGCGGGCATCATTCAGCAAGCAAAACTACGCCGTTTTGTCATTATCCCAATCATTATTAATTTGTTTGTATTTTTTGGGCTGATCTGGTTGAGCGGCTACTACTTTGCCTCGCTGCTCGACACCTTCCTGCCCGCCTGGCTCGACTGGGCAATTATTCAGTTTATCCTCTGGACCTTCTTCGCCCTCCTCGCGCTCGTCGTTTTTGCCTATACATTCACGCTGATCACAAACTTTATTGCCGCACCGTTTAACAGTTTGTTAGCTGAAAAAGTAGAGCGCTACCTCACAGGGCAAACCATCGAAACGTCTGATTCCTTTTCCCAGTTATTGAAAAGCATTCCTGTTACCATGGCGTCAGAAATCCGCAAGCTGATTTACCTCGTCATGTGGATGATTCCGTTGATTATCATTAGCTTTATCCCTGTACTGAATATTCTTTCGCCAGCGCTGTGGCTGATTTTCAGCGCCTGGATGCTCTCACTGGAGTACACGGACTACCCCATGGGCAATCATGGTTATACCTTTGGCCGCATTAAAAAACGGATGGAACAGTCACGCCCACTCGCGCTCGGCTTTGGCGGGGCACTGACGATTTTAACCTCGATTCCCTTGATCAACATCGTCGCCATGCCCATCGGTGTTGCCGGAGCAACGGCTCTGTGGGTGGATGTCATTTCTAAAACAGAAGACACACCGACCCGTCAATCAAAAGCATTACAAAATACCGAATGAAGACAAGGCATCTCTGGCTCTTCGCACTCATTTTTTTTCACCTGCTCAGCACACAGGCCCATGCGCTGCCCTTCGAACAGCTGACACCCGGCGGCGTCGCGCTGGTCTCTCTTCCACCGATTGGGCCAGCAGAACCCCGCGTGCATTACCATCAAATTCCTGTGACCACAATCCAGCGCGATACGCACTGGGTCGCACTGGTTGGCATTCCGTTGAGCGCCAAGCCAGGTCCGCACGAAATTGTGGCCCGATGGGGGGAAAACGGCCCCAAGTCTCGCCATAGTTTTACGGTCACTGCAAAAGCTTATCCGGAGCAGCGCTTAACGATTAAAAACAAGCGGAAGGTGAACCCCAACCCGGCCGATATGGAGCGTATTGGCAAAGAGCAACAGCGTATTCGTCAAGCTCGGCATTCGTGGCGCCACACCACACCGGCACTGACACTTCAACTCCCCGTGGTTGGCCGGGAAAGCAGCCAGTTTGGCTTACGCCGTTTTTTTAACAACCAGGCTCGGAAACCCCATGGCGGACTGGATATTGCCGCCCCAACAGGCACACCCGTCTACGCACCAGCAGCCGGGCAAGTTGTGGAAACAGGCGACTATTTTTTTAGCGGAAACTGTATTTTCATTAATCATGGCCAAGGACTGGTGACGTTTTATGCCCACTTGCATCGCATTGATGTCAAACCCGGGCAGCTTATTCAAGCTGGCGACAAAATCGGCGAAGTGGGTGCAACGGGGCGCGTGACCGGCCCACATTTGCATTGGTCAGTTGGCTTAAACCGCACCTGGGTTGAGCCCAAGCTTTTTTTACCCACACCATGACGTCTGAACGGAATCAACAAACCGTTTATCAGATCGTCAAAAAGATTCCCCCCGGCTGTGTGGCCACTTACGGACAAGTGGCCGATTTAAGCAATGCTCCGGGACGCGCACGGTGGATTGGGTATCTGCTGCGGCAGTCACCGCCCGAAGAAAAACTCCCCTGGCATCGTGTAGTTAATGCCAAGGGCCGAATATCATTCCCAAAAGGTAGCGAGAAGCACGCTATGCAACGCAGGCTATTGGAAGAAGAAGGCGTGGTCTTTACTCGGGGTGTGATCGACCTCAAGCAGTTTCAATGGACATTTTCTCTGCCCGACTGGTTATTCGCCCCACCGCCTGAATGAAAACACCCCGGCCCAAACGGCGCCCGCCAGGCGCACCTTTAAGGCCTTCCCAAGAGGATGATGGTGCCCACCCCGGCCATCAAAGACAGAATCAAATTACGCCGGAAGACAAAGTAAACCAGTAAAGCCAGCCCACAAGCCAGCAGCCGTTCGTAAAGGTGTGTCTGCTCCAGTGGCCCGGCAGGCAAAAAAATCATGCGTGACACCAATGCCGCCAGCATGGCATAGGCAATACAACTCACCCATCTGAAAATGTTGTCTTCAACATTGACCCGCGTAGACATCAATACGCCAATTCCCCGCCAGAAATACGTCACCACAAAGGACCCGAGGATAAGCCACCAAACATGCACACTACTCATGACGATTTCCTTTGATACGCAACCGAGCATCTACAAAAAAAGCCAGTGTGCCGCCTACAAAGCCCGTGATCATCAAGCTCCACTGGGGAAACTGAAGATAGACAAGCGGCCCGAGAACCGCCCCGCAAATCACGGCTATGGCGATGTCCCGCTGACGGATATCAACGAATAACAACATCCAGTAAACCGCCATTAAAAAAACCAGGCCAAGGTTAATGTATGTTGGCAAATTCACCGCTAACAAATAACCTACTCCGGTTAATACCGTGCCTAACACCCAAAGTGTACCGCCCATACCCAATAAATAAGGCAAACGCTCTTCTTCGTTCATTTTGGGGCAATCACGCATCGCCACTGCCCAAGGCGTAACCGCCACGAACTGAGCAGCCAGAAACAACTTCCAGCGCTTGGGGGCGCGCCCCCGAATGATGGGCAAAAGTGACACAACCATCGGTAAAAAACGCATATTGGTGATCATGACGGCTAACAGAATCGCCGCCCCCGAGGCACTCACCAAATAAAGCTCGGCAAAAACAAGCTGTGAAGGCAGTGCCCAAATAATGCCTGTTGAGGCAATCGCCATCCAGCTGCTGAGCCCCGTCTCCCTCGCCAGGGCACCATAGCCAATACAGGTTGTTAAAATAATCATACCCTGCACGCCAATTGCGACTTGTATGCCTCCCCGCCATCCACCTTTTATTTCTTCACTCACAGCAAAACCCCTTGTTTACCTCATCTGTTTTCGAGGTGTTTTTTTATCTTATCTGGTCAGCCTTTCCTCATCCGCCAGTATAACTGGCTACGTGCGCTTGCGTACGTTCTCATACTGCATCATATGCGTGAAAACAACGGAACAGCCCGCGGATGAAATCACGAATCCATCGGCTTATTTAATCGGATTGAAATATGCCCGGTGTAGTTTTCTACGGTGAATTCATTGCAGCATTCAAAGTTACGCCAAGTCCACTGATCAATTTGCTTTGCACCGAATTCAACAATTCAGCCAAATCGAATGATTTTTTATTAGCCAGAGAATGGAGAATATTGTGATTTCAACTTTCAAAAAAAAGCCTTTAGTTTTACTGATCAGTACTATTCTGGTCAGTTCGACTTTAGCGCTAAGCAGCTGTGGCGATGATGGTGACGACGGGATTGACGGGGCCGACGGCGCACCTGGCCAGGACGGCGCCGATGGAGCTCCGGGACAAGATGGTGCAGACGGTACTGATGGAGCGGATGGAGCGGATGGCGCCAACGGTGCTGATGGCATCACAAACTACATACCTCAGGGCCTGAAGCGCCTGGCAACAGCTCCTTTAGGCGCCGAGTTCACGGGTCTGTTCTTGAATACCGATGGAGCACTCTTCCTCAACACGCAACACCCAAGCAGCAGTAACACAGCCGCTGATGCCGATGGCAAAATATTCAACAAAGGCACTGTTGGTGTGATCACGGGTGTCAACTTCAATACCCTCGGCGACATGGCCGCGATGGATATGCCTATCATCAGCGCTGACAAAGAGGTCGTAAAAACGGCTGTGGGCACATACAAAGTTTTAGTTCAGCAAACAGATGCCCTGGCTGATGGCAATACCATGGGAGATATCCTCGCTGCCGATGGCACAACCGTGATTAAAAATTCCAATGATCCTGACTTCAATGCCGCTGTTTCTGACGGCGCCGGTGGTTATTACCTGTACACCAACTGGGAAGACCGTCCGGGCAGTATGAGCCGGATTCAAATGTCGGCCGATTACAATACCGTCACGGCAGAAGGCATGCTGGACTTTTCTGCTGTGGATGGCACATGGGTCAACTGCTTTGGCACACTCAGCCCCTGGGGTACGCCTCTCTCGGCCGAAGAGCTTTACTTTGACAATACCGCCGACTGGTTTGATCCCACCTTCACCTATTTCAGTAACGCAGAAGCCATTGCCGAATACAAAGGCTACCCGCTTGATCGCAGTGGTAACTGGGGTAACCCTTATGACTACGGTTATATCGTGGAAGTTGGCGTCAACGGAACCGTGGCCACCGCGAACGAAGCCAACGTTGAAGTGAACAAGTTGGAGCTAATGGGCCGTTTCTCGCACGAGAATCCTGTCGTAATGCCCGACCAGCGCACAGTTTTCCTGAGCGACGATGGCACAGGCGTGGTCTTCTTTAAATTCGTCGCCGATGTAGCAGGCGACATGAGTGCCGGAAAACTGTACGCCGCAAAAATCACTCAGGCTAGCGGCATTAAAGATCCGGCGGAAGCGGCGCTTGGCGTCGAGTGGATCGAGATCGGTTCTGGCACTGAGGCCGCTATCGAAACCGCAATCGCCGAGTATGACGGCACGTTTGCTGAGGCCAAATACATCACTGATCAGCAAATCAACGACTGGGCCGAAGCAAAAACAGGCACCGACATTGATGGCGACGGCAACGTGGGTACAACCAGCTTTACCGACGACCGGCCGGCATTTCTGGAATCCCGCAAAGCGGCTGTTGCACTCGGGGCAACCGGTGAATTTCCTAAAATTGAAGGCGTTAACATCAATTATGGCTTGGCCAACACATGGTGGAATGCGGGCGCGGCAGACGGTGCGCAAGCTTACATGTACATGGCCATGTCCAGTTTTGACGCCACAATGGCCGACGATGTTGGCGACATTCAGCTGGATGGTACACACGGTCAATGCGGCGTAGTCTACCGCATGAAACTGACGAAAAATGCTGATGGTTTAGTGGATGTCAACACTCTGGTGCCTGCCATTGTTGGTGGTCCCTACTACGGTGACCGCAGCGTCAACGAGTGCAGCGTCAACAACATTTCCAATCCCGACAACCTTGTGATTCTGGACGACGGCCGTGTGCTGATTGGCGAAGACACAGGCAACCACGAAAACAATGTGGTTTGGCTGTTCGACGATCCCGCCATCTAACGCGTGTTGTTAACAACACACTAAATTGATGTGATATGTGACAAAGCTGCTCTGGCTTTGTCACAACCTTTGGAGAAAACCCGTGAATAAGCTCATCCTTATCCTGTCCTTCACGACAGCGGTCTTTGTCGCTTGCCAAAGCAGTCATGACGATCATGACGACTCCATCAACACGCCGGATTTGAGTGTGATCAGCGACCTGGTTTTTCCCCAAGACATCGTAGAAGGCCCCAAAGGTCAGCTGCGCATCACAGAGTCACTATCGACCTACAACCCGGAGGGCGTTATCCCCCCTCAATGCTATACCAAGCATGACGCAGCATTTAATCCCTGTATGACCTGCCACCAAAGCTACCCGTACAAAAGTCGACCCAATCAAATGGGTGATGGCGGCTTACAACGGGAGTACGCCTTTTCTGACTTAGGGGTCGTAAATCACTGGTTAAACCTTTTCGAAGACCGTACAGACGCCATGGCAAACATCACTGACCAAGACGTGATCGACTACATCTATACCGACAACTATACCCCTCTCATCAAGCAACTTCACGAAACACCCGACTGGCAAGGCCCCATCCCAGCGATCGAAAACCTGCACCTGGGAAAACAAGCATTCGATGAACAGGGTTTCGCGCTAGATGGCAGTGGCTGGGTCGCTTTCAACTACAAGCCCATGCCCAGCACCTTCTGGCCAACCAATGGCTCAACAGATGATGTCATGGTTCGCTTGCCGGAAAATTTTCGCGCATCGGACTGCGATAGCGAAGCGTTTTCGCGAGATACCTACCTGGCCAATCTGTCCATTCTTGAAGCGAGCATAAAAAGGCTGGAAAGCATCAGCACCCCACCGATTGACGAAAACAAAGTCTGTACCGATTTAAATGGAGACGGGCAGCTGACAACCGTAGAAAACATCAATCAATTGAGCCGCTTCGTCGGTCAGGCAAGCGGTATCGAAACCGCTGACATGCTCTACCCGGTTGGCACCCAGTTCCTGCACACTGTGCGTTATATCGGTATTACCGCAGAGGGCGAAATTACCGTTTCCCCGCGGATGAAAGAAGTTCGTTACATGAAAAAATTCCAATTTTTTAACATCTCCCACCTCGCCTCCATGTACGGGAATGAACACCAGGAAAAAATTGATGGCTTACTGCCTAAATACATCCACCGGGGAGACCAAGGCACAGACAATAGTTTTGGCTGGATGGTCCAAGGCTTTATTGAAGCAGAAGACGGCCACTTACGCCGGCAAACCCAGGAAGAACACTTGTTTTGCATGGGCTGCCATACAACCATTGGCTCCACCATTGATCAAACCTTTGCTTTCCCGCGCAAAGTCACCGGTGCGAAAGGCTGGGGGTACATCAACCTGAAAGGGATGAGTGATACGCCTAACGTTGACGGCCCAGGATATGGCGAAATCAAACACTATTTAAAAACCGTCGGTGGCGGCAATGAATTCCGAGAGAACCTGGAAATGGTTGAGCGCTTTTTTAACCAAGACGGTACACTCAACGAAGCAGCCGTAGACCAGGCCCGCGATGTTTATGATTTAATTACGCCGGGACTGCGACGCGCGCTGGACTTGAATAAAGCTTACATGACAATCGTGCATGACCAGGACTACATTCACGGCAGAGACGCCAACCTCACACCGGCCAAAAATGTTCACCCAAACATTGACAACCACACTCCGGTTTTGCCCGAAGATAAAGCCGTTCCGTGGGATATTCGCCTGCTCTGGCCTGAATGAACACAGGCATTCAAAGGGCATCAAAGCCTCAGAACACAAAGAACCTCTGAGGCTTTTTCACAATAGGGCCTATGCCCAATACGCAGCCGTTTTGCATTGTGTGGCTTTAGCTTTACACTTGAGTAAACATCCTGCTTCCCTGGTAACCATGATGACACCCCACATCCGGCTGATATCCGCAACCGCCATTTCCATTGAACCCGTTCAACAGGCTTTTCAAGCATTGTGGCCAGAAGCCCGGCTATCCAACTTGCTTGATGACTCTCTCTTGGATGACTTAAGAACCGCCGGCCACCTCACACCCGCTATTACCCGGCGTATTGACCAATTGGCGACACTCTCGGCCGAAGCCGGGGCGAGTGGGATTTTATTTACATGCTCAGCATTTGGCCCGGCGATTGAAGCGGCTCGGGACAAGCTCAACATTCCTGTGTATAAACCTTATGAAGCTATGGTGTCGCACGCGGTTGCTAGAGGAGAGCGATTAGGCTTAATCGCAACGTATACGAATACGATTGAAGAAATGCGCGAAGCAATACAGACGCAATCAACGGTTACGACAAAACCGGTCCACCTCGAAACACGCCTGGCGAAAGGGGCTATTGACGCTCTTGAGTCCGGCGACCGAAAAACACACGATGCGTTAATCGTCGAGTGTGCACGGGAATTACATGATTGCGACATTCTCTTGCTGGCACAATTCTCAATGGCGCCTGCGGCCACAATAATTGAGCCACAAGCGGGACAAACCGTTCTGACCAGCACCGCCTGTGCCGTCGAACTGTTTAAGCAGCAACTGGGATCATCATTTCGCTGACGGCACTGACGCACCGGCTAAAGAATTTCATGCCAGACCGCCGTACCTTTTTGCTGGCTAGACACACTCACCCGCTCATGAACTCGCTCGGGAACGGCCTCTAAAATGGCTGATTGCGCCTTTTCCGGCGTATTATTCTGTTCACTTAAGTGCGAAAGCACGATGTGCTGCAAACGGTCGTAGGTCATGCTGGCAAGGATCTCCGCCGCTTGCTGGTTCCCCAGGTGCCCATAATCCCCGGTAATACGTGCTTGTAACGCGGGGGGGTAGGGCCCGTCTCTCATCATCTCAGTATCGTAATTACACTCAAGCAGAATGCCATCACAACCTTGGAGATTGCGTTGCACATAGGGCGTGTTTTTTCCAAGGTCTGTCAGGAGCACAAGGCGTTTCGCACCCGGCGACTGAAAGGTGAACTGACAAGGCTCAGCCGCATCATGCGGTACTGTAAAAGGCGTCACCTCAGCATCACCAATGCGCAGGCGCTCTCCTGCATGAAATAGCTGCAGGGTAAGATTTTTAACGTCCCTGGCCACACGGCGTGTCCCATAGCTCATCCAGACCGGGAGATTAAAACGGCGAGCCAGTGGAGCAACGCCCGAAAGGTGATCACCATGCTCGTGAGTGACGAGAATGCCGGCCAGACTACCCGGCTCTGTTACACCCAGCTGCGCAAGGCGCTTGACGGTTTCTTTGATCGTGAACCCACAGTCGACCAGCAGGCAAGTATCTCCACAGGTGATTAGGGTGCCGTTACCTTTGCTCCCACTGCCCAGTGATGCAAAGCGAATACTCATTGATCAAGTTGGGCTTGGAGTTTTTCCAATAAGGTTTTGTTGATCTCACGATCGAGTTGGCGGCCCTTATCATCCGTTAAAATGAAATAGGTGCCTGCACTCTCTTCTTCCAGGTCCAGTATGATCGTTTTCCCATCGTTTTCTCGTAACAACGTCAGCAGCTCTGCGTCGCTTTCCGCGCTTTCCGTGCGTTTTTCCAATAAAAGTTCAAGGCGCTGCTGCTCCAGATCCGCCTCTTCAACGGAGATCTCCAACGCATCCAGAGCGCGTAGTAACCGAGGCCAAAGTGCACTGGCAGGCTTTCGAACGAATAGGGTTAACCCACTTTCACCGGCTTCAAGCGTTGAGCCTTGTGTGATCTTTTCAAACGCCTGGCGAGACAATATTCCCTGTGCCATTTGCTCTGTTGCACCCAAAAAGACCAGGAAGCGCTTGAGCATTTCAACTTCAACTTGGGGATCATTCCTCAAAGAAAGCCCTTCCTGGAGAGTTTCCTGGGTATATTCATCCCGCTGCTCCAAGTCCACCGCTTGCAGATGACTTAAAAAAATCCGGCTGCCTTGGCTGCCCTGCCGCTCGATGCGCATCGTAAAACGATCAAAGTTATCGCTGTCAAAAAAGTTTCCCAGTGCCTTGCGCAAGAAGGCTTTGAGCCCTCGTTTTGGAATCGGTTTACCATCCCGCACCCACTCCGTTTCGATGAGACCGGTCAGTGGGTCTTTTTCTTCGAGGACAAATGACTGGGATTCCCAGAATGCCAGCATTTGCGGCCACAAAACTTCGGGCTCAAGATCCACTTCCAACCAATGCAGGCTCCCACCCCGGCGCACAAAGCGCACTTTTTCAAACTGGGGTAACAGTGTACTGGAGGTGAGGGTATCACCCAACCGGCCGGGTATGGCCAGCTGGATGGTTTTATCAGGTCTTGCCAAGTCGGGCGGCACTTCTAAAGCCTCCGCGTCTTTGGCATTAACATAGGCTGTGTCGGGACTGTTTCGGCCCAAAAGACTGCAGCCATACAAACTCGCTGCAAATAAAAAAATAACGCCTGTGGTGACTATTCGCTTAAGTGTCATTCCAAATGCCTAGTGATACGACGACTAAATGACGCCCGCGTTTTTCAGCGCATCGTGTAATCGTTGATGATAGTGGGGAGCCAGTGGTGTTAAGGGTAGGCGAATACCTGTGTCGATGAGCCCCATTTGGTTTAATGCCCATTTGACAGGAATCGGGTTGGACTCCACAAAAAGATCGGTATGAAGATGGCCAATTTCTGCTTCGATCGCCTCGGCTGCCGAGCGATTTCCTTCCCTCGCATAGGCACACATTGCTGCCATCTGTTTGGGGACAATATTGGCCGTTACAGAAATATCACCTTTGGCGCCCAGTAACATACTTTCCATGGCGGTTGCATCATCACCGCTGAAAACATCGAAGCCTTCACCGGTTTGATCCAATAGCTCCCGCATGCGGTTCAGATCACCCGTTGCTTCTTTTATGCCAACGATATTATCAATCACTGCGAGCCGCAAAACGGTTTCCGGCAGCATATCTACAGCGGTGCGCCCGGGCACATTGTAGAGAATTTGGGGAATGGAAACGGCTTCGGCAATCGCACAATAGTGTTGGTAAAGGCCTTCCTGTGTAGGCTTATTGTAGTAAGGGGTCACCAGCAAGCAGGCATCTGCACCGTCTTCTGCTGCGCCTTCTGTCAGGTGAATGGCTTCACTTGTTGAGTTCGCACCGGTTCCGGCAATTACAGGAATCCGACCCGCCACAAGCTCGATCACCTTGCGGATAATGTAACGGTGTTCATCGACATCAACGGTAGGGGATTCGCCCGTTGTACCCACTGCAACAATCGCATCCGTGTTATTTTGAATATGAAATTCAATCAGCTTTTCAAGTGATTGCTCATCAACAGCGCCGTCTTCACGCATGGGTGTGACCAGTGCTACCATACTCCCCTGAAACATAGAAACCTCTCACTAAAATCGTCTGGCAATGGTACTTGCGTGCCTGTTTGAAGACAAGCTCTTGTAAAGCGCCTACGTCGATAAGGATACCTTCATGAGCAATATTGAAATCGGCCATCAAGCCCCTGAGTTCACCTTACCTGCCACTGGCGGACAAACCATTAATTTGAGTGATTTTCGGGGCAAAAACGTGGTGATCTATTTTTATCCTAAAGACAGCACACCCGGTTGTACGACAGAAAGCCAGGATTTTCGTGACGGCTATGATGCGTTTACTCAAGAACACACCGTCATTTTAGGCATCTCACGGGATAGCATCAAAAGCCACGAACGCTTCAAAGAAAAGCAAGCATTACCATTTGAGCTCCTGTCTGATGAAGATGAAACCGTCTGTAACTTATTTGAAGTACTCAAAATGAAAAATATGTACGGCAAACAGTTCATGGGTATTGAGCGCAGTACTTTTTTGATTGATGCCTCTGGCACTTTCCGGGAAATCTGGAGGAAAGTGAAGGTCAAAGGACATGTTGAAGCCGTCCTGGCTGCCGTTCAAACAATCAACCGCGAAGACCCGTCGTCTCTGTGATTGGAAACCTAACCTTTACTGTCCATTTTCCTGTGTAACCCGCTCCTCGCTATCCTGCTGTATTTTCGGCCAAGTATTGAGAATCGCCTGAACGACCGTTGCCAGTGGGATAGCAAAAAATACCCCCCAAATACCCCATATGCCACCGAAAAAAACCACCGCAATAATAATCGCCAGTGGATGGATATTCACAACTTCTGAAAATAAGACGGGGACTAAAATGTTACCATCCAGAATTTGAATAACCTGATACGCCAACAGCAGATAGCCAAACTGAGCTGTCAACCCCCACTGAAAGAACGCAATCAAGGCAATGGGAATTGTCACTGTAATCGCACCAATAAAAGGGATAATGACAGAGATACCCACCAAAAAACTTAATAAAAGTGAGAAATTCAGTCCCATGAGGGCAAATGTCACATACGTTACGATCCAGACAATCATAATTTCGATAATCTTGCCACGGATGTAATTGGCAATATTATCATCCACTTCACGCCACACTTTAATAATCAGCGCACGGCGGGACGGCATAAAACGTCGGACCCAGACGAAAATTTTCTGTTTGTCTTTCAGCCCGAAGAAAATCATGAGTGGAATCAACACCGCATAAACAATCAAGGTAAAAACGTTGATCACATTTGCCACCGAGTAGGTCAGCACCGCTTGTCCCCACTCACCTACCTCGCGGCGCGCGTAAATAAAAAGATTTTGAATTTGTTCTTCGGTAAAAATGGCTGGATACATCTCCGGGAGCAACAAAAGCAGCCCCTGCCCTTTTGAAATCATGCTGGGCATATCCGCAATAAGCTGAGAAACCTGACGGGAAAGCACGGGAATCAAGCCGATCGCTAACCCCCAAAACAATACTAAAAAAACGAGCATAACGATCGTCACAGCCCAGGTTCTAGGAATGCCTAATTTGACAATTGGGCTAACAATACCTTCCAGCAGGTAAGCCAAAATCAACGCCACTAAAACCGGCGCCAGAATATTGCCAAACAAGAACAGTGCGATAGCAGCCCCAATCAGCATCAACGCCAAGATAATGACCTGGGGATCGGAAAAGTGCCGTTCATACCACTCTTTTAGCACGCTGAGCATGGTGTAACTTCCTGAAAAAACAGTTGGAATAGAGAGACGTAACGAGATCTCTTAACGTATTAATTTAGCAAATTGCTCGACTACCCGTTGGGAAATTCATTCAATAACAGAAGAAAGCACTTAAAGAGGACGCAAACACGTCGATATAGACCCTATCAAAGAATGTTCAAAAAACATGGCCGGATACACCCAAAAGGATTAAATTTCAGCATGTCACATTACTTTATCGGAAGACAGCCCATACTGGATAATCATCTGAAGCTTCATGGCTATGAGCTCTTATTCCGCAACACAGAACAAAATTCCGCTAAATTCAAGGACGGCGATGCAGCAACGGCTAATGTGATGTTAAACGCATTCACTGAAATTGGCCTGGAAAATATCGTTGGGGACAAACTCGCCTACGTCAATATGACGCGTCAGTTTCTGACCAATACAGAGTTACTGCCGTTTACTCCTGGCCGGGTTGTGCTGGAAGTACTTGAAAACATCCAAGTGGATGAAACATTGATCACGGCCCTTGAAGTCCTATTGGGCCAAGGCCATACCATAGCACTTGATGATTTTCATTACAGTCAAAACTTCGAGCCCATCATCGATCTTGCGCAAGTTGTAAAAATCGATATCCACCAGATGGAAGACAGTGAAATCGAGTCACAAGTTGAAAAATTACGACCTTATGATGTTGATTTACTGGCCGAAAAAGTCGAAACCCAAGAACAATACGACACACTCAAAACCTTAGGATTCAAATATTATCAAGGCTACTTTTTTGCCAAACCGTCGATTATTAAAGGTAAAAAAGTCACTGCAAATAAAGTCGCTGTTGTGCAACTGATTGCAAAACTATCTAACCCACGAACAGAAGTGGGGCAAATCCAAACACTCATCAAACGAGATGTTGCGATGAGTTACCGCATTTTGCGGATTGTTAACTCGCCTCTCACAGGTGTGAGACGAACGATTGACTCCATCGATCAAGCTGTTATTTTACTGGGCCGACAGGCAATAAAAATGTGGGCAACCGCATTTGCACTGGCCGACATTGAAGACAAACCGATCGAACTGATGAAAATCGCATTGGTCAGAGCGAGAACATGCGAGCAACTCGCTTCGGCAAAGTCCCTCCATGGGAAAGAGTCATTCTTTACTGTCGGCATGTTTTCGGTCTTAGACGCCATGATGGATATGAAGATGGAAGACATTCTAAAAGAGCTTCCACTGGAAGACGACATCATTGATGCTTTGCTGAAACGAGAAGGACTGATGGGGCAAGCACTAAACTGCGTTTTAGCACTCGAAAGCCAGCATCCTGAAAAAGCAACGTTTGCTGATTTGGAAGGCCAGACGCTCTCAGAAGCCTACTTGGAAGCGCTATCGTGGGCTGAGCAATCACTCGGAGCCATTCGTCAACGGCCCTGACAAAACGGTATTAACTTAAAGCCCACACAGCTCACAATACCGAAGAGAAGACTTCAAATTCCGCGTCACACACGTTAGTATGCGCCCCTGTGCCAGTTTACTATTTGGCAACCTACAACCAATCATTTTCTGCATCCCCTCATACGAACAGTTCTGAGGTTGCAAGCAAAACCTGACGGAAGCTTATGCTATGCCTATAAAGATTGCTGTATTAAAAGAAATCGCTGAGGGCGAACGTCGCGTCGCGATAGACCCCAGCGTTGCTGAACGCCTGGATAAACTCGGGGCAAGTATATCAATACAAACACAAGCTGGTACAGCCAGTGGCTTTCCCGACGAAAAATATGAAAAAGCCCAGATTGCGGCCAGTATCAAAGACACGCTTCAAAACGCGGACATCACTTTAAAAGTTCAACCGCCCACACTGGCAGAAGTTGACGACATTCCTGACGGAACCCTGCTGATCAGCTTCATTCAGGCACACAGTAACAAAGCCCTGGTTGAACGCTTGGCCAATAAAAATATTACGACGCTCGCGATGGAGCTAGTTCCCCGTATTACACGTGCACAAGCCATGGATGCACTCTCATCGCAGGCCACGGTTGCCGGCTATAAAGCAACACTGATTGCCGCTCAACTCGCACCCAAATTATTTCCAATGCTCACGACCGCAGCTGGAACGCTAAGACCTGCAAAGGTTGTCATTATCGGTGCCGGTGTCGCAGGATTACAGGCCATTGCCACCGCACGACGGCTTGGTGCACAAGTTGAAGCGTATGACATTCGACCCGACGCTAAAGAGCAAGTGGAGTCCCTCGGAGCCAAACTGATTGACACAGGCGTCAACGCCGCGGGAGAAGGCGGATACGCCCGTGAATTGACCGACGAGGAAAAACAACAACAGGCTGAGGCACTGGCCAAGCACCTCACCAAAGCGGATGCGGTCGTGTCTACGGCCGCGATCCCGGGCCGACCGGCCCCAAAAATCATCACTCAGTCGATGGTTGAGGCCATGCCAGCCGGTTCCGTTATCGTTGATCTTGCCGCTGAAACAGGCGGTAACTGCGAACTGACTCAACCGGGAAAAACCATTGAACATGCCGGCGTTGTGATCAGTGGCCCGCTGAATCTGGCGAGTCAAGCGCCTCTCCACGCCAGTGAAATGTATGCGAAAAACTTACTCAATTTACTGTCGTTGTTTATTGTTGACGGTGAAATCAATATGGACTTGGAAGATGCCGTAATTGACGGCTGCCTGCTGACACACCAAGGCCACGTACACCACGAACCAACACGTACTCTGCTGGGCATATCTCCTAGCGCTGAAAAAGAAGATACCGCGCCGGTAATAGAGGAAACAAACGTTGACCAGCCCATGTTTCTGGCACAACCGGAAAATGGAGAAGCCGACGATTTAAAAAGAATCAACGGCATTGGCCCGGTGCTTGAGGCAAAACTGCATGAACTCGGTATTTTTCATTTTAAGCAGATTGCCGAGTTTACCGACGAAGACATTGCCAGAATTGACCAATTTCTAAATTTCAAAGGCCGGATCCAACGTGAAGAGTGGGTCTCTCAAGCCAAGAAAATAGTTGGAGACGAATAATGGAAGGGTTTGTTGCACTGTATATTTTTATGCTGGCTGGTTTCACTGGCTATGAAGTTATTTCAAAGGTCCCGGTTATCCTCCATACGCCCATGATGTCGGGTTCAAATTTTATCCACGGCATCGTCCTGGTCGGTGCCATGGTTGCACTGGGTCAAGCTGAAGGGTTCTGGCAGCTACTCATCGGTTTTGTTGCTGTTTTCCTGGCGGCTGGCAATGCTGTCGGTGGCTATGTGGTAACAGAGCGAATGCTTGAAATGTTCAAATCCAGCAAGGAGAGCAAATAATGTCAGGCTCTATATTCATTGATATTGCCTACTTTGGCGCTGCTGTTCTTTTTATTCTTGGCTTAAAGCGCATGGGGTCGCCTGTTACGGCTCGCAGCGGGATTGTCTGGGCAGGTGTCGGCATGGTCATTGCCACACTGGTAACATTTTTCCACGCACAAATTGAAGGTAATTACTTCTTAATGATCCTGGCAATTGTCTCAAGCGGTGTTATCGCCTGGACCAGTGGCAAAAAAGTAGCCATGACAGACATGCCACAAATGATCGCGCTTTACAACGGCATGGGCGGCGGTGCAGCGGCAGCAATCGCTGCCATTGAACTGATGAAGGATGTAGAGCATACCGGTGTTGCACAAGCACTGGCTGTTACAGGCGCGATTATTGGTTCAATCGCCTTCTCGGGATCACTGATTGCTTATGCCAAGCTTCAAGGCATTATGAAAAAAGTTTACCGCTTTCCCATGCAGCAACTGGTGAATCTCGTGCTCTTTGCAATCATCATCGTCCTTGCGATTAGCTTGGCAGTCTCAGATCACCCGAACGGCCTCGCCTTATTCCTGATGTTTGCATTGGCACTGATCTTCGGCATTTTAATGACGGTCCCGATCGGTGGGGCCGACATGCCTGTGATTATCTCGCTGTATAACGCTTTTACTGGACTCGCCGTTGGTTTTGAAGGCTTTGTCCTGGGCAACCCCGCGATGATGATTGCCGGTATCGTCGTTGGCTCAGCCGGTACCTTGCTGACTCAATTGATGGCAAAAGCTATGAACCGCCCTCTGACCAATGTACTGTTCTCCGGCTTTGGCTCAGGCGACGACGGGGTTGCAACCGAGGGCCCTACAGGCTCAATGAAATCGATTGACGCAACGGATGCGGCCATTCAAATGGCGTACGCTGAGAAAGTTATCATTATCCCGGGTTATGGGATGGCGGTTGCCCAAGCTCAACACAAAATTTGGGAACTGACAGAGCTACTGGAAGAAAAAGGCGTGACTGTCAGCTTTGCCATTCACCCTGTTGCTGGCCGTATGCCAGGGCATATGAATGTTCTTTTGGCTGAAGCCGGGGTGCCTTATGACAAAATCTATGACTTGGATGAAATCAACAACGATTTTGTGAACGCCGACGTTGCACTGGTTATTGGGGCAAATGACGTTGTCAATCCTGCTGCCCGTGAGGACAAAAGCAGCCCAATTTACGGCATGCCTATCCTTAACGCGGATAAGGCCAAAAACGTTATTGTCATTAAACGTGGGCAGGGCGCCGGTTTTTCCGGGATTGAAAACCACCTCTTTTTCCGCGATAACACGCGGATGCTGTACGGGGATGGGCAATCGGTTGCCGGTGAATTAATCGCCTCGGTCAAAACACTCTAGCAATCACCCAAGTCGCATGTGAGGCAGCTCTTCCCGCTGCCTCCCTTCTCTTTTCACCTCCCCTCGCTACTCCTCCTCTGGGATTAATAACTGCCCTGTCAGCAAGGCCGACAGTGTTCTGATGACCAGAATTGCAATGATGACAACCAAAATCAGTAACAAGCCATATGCTGCCCACCAATAACCCCGCCAACCGGTCATCTCAAACATAACCGCAGTAGCAATTGTCAACGCAGCCACCGGAAACGAGTAGGCCCACCAGGAAATGAAGAACGGTAACCTCAGAAACCTATGGAGATTAACCACCAGTAAAATCGCCACAAAAACCGCAGAAAAATAAAGGAAACGCGCGAAACCATCCATTTGCCCCGTCATATTCACATAGGAAAGAAAACCAACAGCAGGGGGCGCAATTAAAATAAACAACGTGGGAAACAGTTTTAATGGCAACTGTGAGTGGCCTATTTTTCTCTGGAAAATGAGCGTCAACAAAATTAACCAGTACAGCAAACCGATACTGAAATAAAACCATGAAATTTCGATACTGACCAGTTTTGAGCCAGCCACAGGCACCAGGATATTTCCTACCACGGGGATGAACCAAGGCGGTGAAATATGGCCAATATGGAAATGACCGCTTAACAGCCACTGGCTCATAACGTAAAGCGTAAAAATGAGTTGAATGGCCGCGCCAGCACTCCATAACATCAAAGCGCCCTGCTGGTGATACGGGAGTAAAATCATCGCGCATAAAATCAAGCTGATCGAAAAGGCCGGGAAAAAGCTCAACTTGATTGGGTGTTTTAGCTCTTTTTTAACGTCACTGGGGTAACGCAGAACTTTTAAGGTGTAAAAAATGATTAATACAATAAAAATACTGCCGGTTATTCCAGCAGCAATTCCATCGAATTGAGCGGTAAAGCCTAAGTGTGTTTCAGCTGCACGCAGTGCAAGCGTCAAACCCGCAAGCCCCATGACCGTTGAAAATAGTGTAATCGGTAAAAACTGTAGTTTTGATCGTTTTTCCATCAATCTTAAACCCACCTTAAAATAAGATATTGATAATATTCTTATGGACATAAAAACTCAAACGGCCAAGTGAGACTTGCTGCAGGCAGCACCTAACAATCATTTTATTTTGTCCCAAACAGAGCTCCCGTATAATCGTTGCATTGAAGCCACTATGGAACTCTGTGAAAACATTCATCGTAGCGCTGTTCATTGGAATTGTAGCGATCACTACTTACCTATTTTATTCAATGCAACCCTCCCCGCTCCCTCCGGGTGAGACTTCACAAGAAAAGTTTGAAAATTTGCCCTGGCAAATTACCGTTGATGCTGCGGGAGAGTCGACCGTTTTTGGTTTAACCCCCGACGTCAGCACACTGGCCAATGCTGAAAACCGGTTTAAGCAACAATCAGAAATACGGTTATTTCGCCATGCCAATGGACAACAATCCATTGAGGCCTACTTCGATAAAGTGACGCTGGACCACCTCATTGCACGAATCATCTTATCGCTCAAGGTAGACCCTGCTTTAGTCCATCAAATTGAACAATCCACCAAAAACCAGACGCCCACACCGTCGGGCGCTTACGAGATAAAAATTACGGAAACCGCTCTGATCTCTGCATTAGCGGATGCCATCATTTCTGTCATCACTTATTCACCGGTTTACTTACGCCTTGACGAAACAATGATCCAGGAGCGTTTTGGCGAGCCTCAGAAACACATTAAAAGCACCGATGGCAATACACATTTTCTTTATCCCCCAAAAGGCCTGGACATTATTCGAACGCCCAGAGGAAAAGTGCTATTGCAATACATGTCACCAGGCTCATTTCACTCGATGACTAAGACGCTCTTGGAGACACCGGCACAGGGCTCGCCAGTCACATACGAATGACTCGCGTTCTATCGCGCTCAGATGCGCTCATTACGCATCAACACATTCAATTAAAAGCAGACTACTGATAGAATAAGCGATTACGCCCCTGTAGCTCAGTGGATAGAGCATTCGCCTCCTATGTTATGGGCCTTTCTGTGGAAACGCAGGAAGTGAATCTACTCAAACTCAGGGAAACCTTAGCGGATTGGTTCACTGCCAATGCCGATGGCAATCCTGAGCGAAGCCGCGTGCCTCGCGGAACGTGCAGAGACTTGACGGGTAGCACCTACGGATATTTCATCTAGGGTGAAGAGAAAGTCCAGGCTACAAACAGCAATGTCTGGTGGTGAAAACCATGGTGGTATGAAGCGAAAGGTCAGACGTTCAAATCGTCTCAGGGGCGCCATTTTTCACACCGCTATTGCAGCAGACAAAACCGCCACCTGCCTGGTCATAGGCAGGTAGCTACTCCTGAAACTAAGAAATGGTCAGTATGGCGCTTCCGTACCTTGGATTGTCGTCCGACGCATCAGACGATGATTCTCCGGCGCATCCATATTCTCAGTGTCGTAGTCCGCCGGTGCCATATGTTGCGTTGCGCGATTATCCCAAAATACAACATCGCCAACCTGCCAATGGTGCCGATACACATACCGTGGATTCTTCACCTGATCAAACAGGCAGCTAAGGATTGCTTTGGACTCCGATTCCGTCAATCCATTAATACACTCGGTGATTGATTCATTGGTAAAAATCAGTTTCTTTTTCGTTTCCGGATGTGTTCTGATGACAGGATGGGACACTGGCGGCACTTTTGCGAGTTCTTCTTCAGTGAACGGGGCCCGCGTGCCATCTTTAAATGCGGAATAGAAAAAATAGTTATGCGTAGCTTGCAAACCATCCAGCATTTTTTTCATTGTCTCGGAAAGTTCATCATAAGCCAAGTACATGTTGGCAAACATCGTATCCCCACCCAGTTTCGGCTTTTCCACGCAATACAGTAAAGACCCCAAGGAGGGAACCTTCATAAATGATTGATCTGAATGCCATTTTCTGGCGGTATGGCGTGTTTCAGAAAGGCTCCCATCTTTGTTACGTTTGTTGGTAACAACAAACACTTCAGGATACTCAGGGTCCACCCAACGGCTCAACCCTGGCGAAATCATCAATTGACCAAATTGCCGGGTCGCCTCAACATGCTGCTTGGGCGTTAATGTTTGATTCCTAAATACCAACACAAGGTTTTCATTCAACGCTTGTCGCACCCCTTCGATGGCGTCTTGGCTCAAAGGTTTCGACAAATCAACCCCATGTACCTCTGCTCCCAGAGCCCAAGACAGTCGTGTTGTTTCGACGGGATTAGCCTTTGCTTTCTCTAATGTATGCATTTTTTCTCTCCATCAGTCAGTCATTGAACCTATTTTTATTATGAGTATGGGTTATTATCCCTCCATTGGTACTTTATTTAAACCCTTAATCTTCCCGTTCAGCCGGGCCAATATAAAAATAACAACACTCGGGGATAGAAAGAAACATGAAGCTTCTTTACACGGCGGTCGCCGCAATGCTCCTGCAACAGTCATTTGGCTCCATCAGTAATCTTGTCGTCCCGATTACGGCCCCGGTCATGGTCGAAACGCTTGGACTTAACCCAGCACTGGTCGGCGCTTATTCATTGTTCACCTATGGCATGGGAGTATTTGCAACCCTCGTATGTGGCAGTTTTATTATTCGCTATGGAGGGTTACGTGTGAGCCAGGCTGCCGTCTTGGCCAGCAGTGCCGGTCTATTGATTGCAATCACCGGGGAACTTTGGCTGATGGCCATTGGCGCGATGTTGATTGGTGCCGGCTTGATGGTGAGTACACCGTCAAGCTCGCATATTCTGGCGCGACACTCCCCTCCCAAGCTTGCGCCTTTAATGTTTTCTATCAAACAAACTGGCGTACCAGTTGGTTTGATGGCAGGCGGACTCATCATTCCATTCTTTATCTATTTGGGAGGATGGCAGTCGGCTTTCCTTGGGGTCAGCCTGATAGGTGTCATCATTGCCGTCACTTTGCAGCCACTTCGTCATCGCTTTGATGATGACCGCAACCCCACACACCCTTTCAAAAGCGACGAGGTCTGGTTTAATTTGCGGGCTGTGTTGAGACATGGATACTTGAGAAAGCTGGCATTTGCATCACTCACATTTGTTGGATTACAAGGATGTTTTGTCTCTTTCTTTGTGCTCTTTCTGGTGCAGGAACTCCGTTTTGATCTAAAAACAGCCGGGTATATTTTTTCCATTACCCAAATAGCAGCACTGTTCGCCCGTATCTTCTGGGGTTGGCTGGGGAGTCGCTACTTGTCACCTTCGCATGTTTTAGCATTTTTAGGCTTTGCCATGAGTTTAAGCGCCTTGATATTAACATTCGCCAATCCGAATTGGAGTGCCGTGGTAGTCACGGTGGTTGCATCCATAGTCAGTGGTACTGCACTGAGCTGGCATGGTGTACTGTTTGCTGAAATAGCACGATACTCTCCGCCAGGGAAAGTCGGCCCTTATACGGGGAGCGTCCTGGCCTTTACCGCAGCCGGACAGATGACCATTCCGGCACTTTTTGGCGCCTCACTGGCTACTTTCAAAAGCTATCAGTATGGTTTTTATTTTGCGGCTTTTTTAACGCTGACTGCAGGTATCCTGTTGCTCTATCGACAGAATACAGAGCCCAATTCAGGTCATAGTTTTTAGATAAACTTCCAATTTTTTCAGTGTATTCGGCGTGTTCACATTCATGAATGCTGAAGGATCTGAAAATTGCGCAAGCACATAGTTCTGTTCCGATAACCATTGCATCACACTGTACTCACCAGCATCCAGTACATACTGAAGAGAGGCGCAGACTTCTCTCTTTAATAGCGCAAGCAATGGCTGCTCTCTCTGGCTATCATGCGCAATTGCTACGGAGGCTGAATTTTCTGTGAGCGAACGATAGAGCCTGCTTTGCAAATCTGTCGGCAGTAACGGCATATCACACGGAACAACTAACAGGTAATCTGTTTGTATCACACTCAAGGCATTGAAAATTCCAGCTAGAGGGCCTTTGTAAGGGTAACGGCTATCTGGAACAACCTCACAGCCCAAAGATTCATAATGAGCAATGTCTGCATTAGCACTGACAAGCACTTTGTCGACTTGGGGCTCCAACCTATCTAAGACATGCATAATCATAGGCCGCCCCAATAGAGACACGAACCCTTTGCACTGGCCCATTCGTGTTGAGTGGCCGCCTGATAAAATCAGGCCTGTTGTCTTCATGCCCCACAAAAAAAGGGGCTGTTAAAGCCCCTTTTTCGAGAAACCAGCTTTATGAACACTAGCGGCTCAAGTAAGCTTTATCCGATTCTTCAGTCACACCAATACTCCATGCGCCACGAGTCTTAGCATGCTCAACCGCTGCGTCAACATCTGCCACTGAAGGTTCACGTACGATGGAAAAGACCTGCCCTGGGTAAATCAGATCAGCGTCTTGGATTTGGTCACTGTTTCTTTTATAAATCAATGGCCATTGATAGGGGTTGCCGTAAACAGTTGGTTGACCTGAAATGCCCCATAAAGTATCGCCCGTCATTACTTCATAAGACATATCCTCGGGGACAGCCGGTTCAGCTGCTTTGGCACGTTGTTCTTCGCACTGTTTAATTGCAGCATTTGCTTCTGCCTCAGCTTTCTGGGCAATTTTAATCGCAGCTTCATTCTCGCCTTGGTTTGCTTTGTATTCTGCGCTATCAAGTAATGGGCCTGTGCTGAACCACGCACACCCCATACCCTTCGCTCGATCATAAGCTGCTTTAGCAGATGCGATAGCCGCTCGTGCTTCGTCACTCATGCCAACTTTTTTCTCTTCAGGAGCAGGTGCTGGCTCTGTCTTTGGAGTGCTGGAACAACCAGCAGCCACACCCAATACCAGTGTTGCCATTCCCAAAGATTTGGCGTAAGAAGCAATTTTCATATAGTGTCTCCAGGCAAAATTAAATATTATTAGGTTATATCGGCAGGTTGATTCTGGCAGATTGTGGTTTGCTAACCAACCCTACAAACTCCCGGCAAAACTAACACTGGCTACTCATGGGGTCAAGCTTATTGTTAGTATTCAGCGATTTATGGTCACTACCGGTTAATAAAAGGCATTTTGCGCCTTAACACGTAAGTTTAGAACAAGCGAGTTAAAACATTATGACGACAAAAGAAACAACCAAAATTTATCACAACCCACGTTGTTCAAAGTCAAGGCAAACACTCCAACTGCTGACAGAACGAGGCGAAGAGCCCGAAGTGATTGAGTACCTTAAGACACCTCCTGACGTAACAGAAGTGACCGAACTGCTTGAAAAGTTAAAGATGTCGCCTTTAGAACTGGTTCGAAAAGGTGAAGATGTTTATAAAGATACAGACTTTGCAAATCAAAGTACGGATGATCAAATCAAGCTGATGGTAACTCACCCCATTCTGATAGAACGTCCAATCGTTGTCAGAGGCAGTCGTGCTTTAATAGGCCGCCCTCCTGAGTCTGTCTTAACACTTTTAGACTAAATGACAAACACACCCGCTTACTCAAAAAGAGCCATGTTTTTCCGCTGGACCGCATTGATCGGCTATTTTGGCCTACTGGGTCTTCTCTTGAATTGGCACACATGGTACTCCCCCCCTGTACAGGTCCCAAGATCTCTTGTACTGATTGTGCTCCTTGTTCCTTTACTGTTTCCCCTTCGAGGGCTGCTACATGCTCGACCTTATACACACCGTTGGGCAAGCTATTTGACGCTCCCTTATTTTGCGATCGGTATTGATACCGCCTACACCATCCAATCAGAATGGTTCCTCGCTGCATTACAGATTTTCTTGAGCTTACTGATGTTTATTGGCTGCATATTTTTTGCCCGTTACAGCCACGAAAAACCATCACACTCTTGAATCTGTCAAATATTTTGTAGTGTTTTTTTAACAAATGGGACAGTAAGCACCCTCTTTTCCACCAAGGAGAGCTCTGCAAGCTGTGAAAGACAGGCCATTTGCGCCGCGATATTACGCGGAAAGTGTACGAGCAAATAATTCACAACATTCTCGGGTAGCGTGATGCCCAGCTTCTGAGCTCGCGCTATCAACGTCAGTCGGACTTGTTGCTCGTCAAGCGCCTTTAGATTGATCACCACTCCCCAACCAAGGCGTGAAATCAGATCAGGTAGTGAATAAAGTTCAGCAGGCCGATGACTCGCTGTAATCAAAAGTGGAATTTCCAGCTGGCGTACTCGGTTGATTAAATCAAAGAATGCAGTTTCCCAACCGCCGTGAGCCGCCACGAGATGCGCATCATCAACACAAATCAATGACGCACTTTCGAACCCTTCCATGACATGAGGACCCGCTTTAACCAGTGTTTTTAGCGGCAAATAGGCCGGTAACCGACCTAAATTGGCACAAGCATGACATGCCGATTGCAATAAATGTGATTTGCCGTGGGCATCCGGCGTCCAAAAATAGACTTGTTTTTCTCCCTGACCGCACGCAACTTTCTGCAGCATGTCCACAAGCAACTCATTCCCTGTTGCATTAAAGCTTCCAAAGACGGCATCCGGCTCAACAGAGAGGTTCAACACTAATTGCTGGGAGCTCATCGCCATACGCCTAATAGGTTAAACATCATCGAACATTAAGCCGGTAATGTAAGATGGTGCTGGTACCCGTGCCAGAGATTTGATTTAAATTTTTGCGGTCAGCTGAAACAGCCTCAGCCGCTTTTTGTAATTTTGAGTTTAAAGCCACAGCCCGTTCAAAATCGGCAGGGCGGCCATTTAAGGTGAGTAAATAAGTCGTACGCTGGGGAGCAACCTGGTGGACATCTGCCCGACTTACGACCGGAAGAGCCGCCAAGTACTGAAGGACATCTGCGTATTGGTCTAAGGTTCGAATCTGGTCAACTTCAACATAAAGAGACGTTGTAGCCTCGGTTCCTCCCAGAGCATACTGATCGACAAGAATCCTAGACAGCCCTTCAATACCTGAAACAATGGATGTATTGATATCAACATGACTTGATTGCCAATATTTGACTTGCCCACTATCGATCAGCCACCACCGGCCCAGCCAGCTCCTTCCACTCAAAGCAAGGTGCCCGGCCAATACCACATTTGTCTCGTAGCGCGCCGAAGCCGCCCGAATTTTATCAATGAACCCCCCACGAATATCAATGAACGATAGCGCTTGCCTATCGGTTTTATCCAAACGGGGTAACACAAGTGGTAAGGCTTTTTCTTGCGCTTGTAGCGCTAATTCCTGACGTGCGGCACTTTTTTCAAGCCCACTGACCAGTGTTCGCTGTCCCCGGTCCTCAATGGCAAGCCAGACCAGAACATCCGGCCGATCACTCCCCCAAACGGGAATACCTTTCTCGCGCAAAGCCGCATTTAAGTTCAGTTCAGCAAACCGCACATACAGTCGAAAACCGGGCGCTTCCTCTACTGTTTCGGCCTGCGGGGCAGTCTTGTCGGTTTCAACGGGAAGATAGCGGTACTCTTCAACAAATGCTTGTGCTCGCCGGTAGACAGGAACAATTTCATCACGGATGGAAACAGCACTATCTCCGGTCACTCGGGTGAGTACATCATCCATCGCCAGGCGGAAGCCGCGAATACGCTCATCGCCCGACTGGTCTCGTACGTAGACTTCCGCTTCATACATACCCTCGACACGCGCTGCCTCCACAGAAGGCGACAACATCCAGATTGCCACACTCAAAAGCCAAGCAGGATATAACCTGACCCAATCCGAAATAGACAACAGACCTCTCCTCATTTCCGTCACTGACAATGCAGGGTACAATTGCGTATTGTAACACCTTCCCTGATGAAACCTGATGGATAACATGAGCGACTCCGAACAAAAAAAAACCTCGTTAAGCTACCGGGATGCCGGCGTTAATATTGATTCCGGCAACGAGCTGATTGAACGCATTAAACCGGCCATTTCCACCACTCACATCCCTGGCGTCCTGGGAGGTCTAGGCGGGTTTGGTGGCCTTTTTGAATTACCTGTCAACCAATATCAGCAACCCGTCCTGGTTTCCGGCACAGATGGCGTTGGAACCAAACTCAAACTCGCCGTCGCTCTTGGGCAGCATAAAGAAATTGGCATTGATCTGGTCGCCATGTGTGTGAATGACGTTATCGTCACCGGTGCAAAACCTTTGTTTTTTCTTGACTATTATGCCACCGGCGCACTCGACCTGAACATCGCAACAGATGTGATCAAAGGCATTGCCAACGGCTGCAAACTTGCGGGCGCAGCATTAATTGGCGGGGAAACCGCCGAAATGCCAGGTGTCTATTCAGGGGCAGATTATGATCTGGCTGGCTTTTGTGTAGGAATTGTCGAAAAACATAAAATTATCACAGGTGATGCGGTTTCTGCGGGAGACACACTAATTGCACTGGCCTCTTCCGGACCACACTCCAATGGCTACTCCCTGATCCGTAAAATCATCGAAGTAACTGGCGCCCGGCTCAATGAAACAATTGAGAACCAGACACTGGGTGAAAAGCTGCTCAAACCCACGCGCATCTATGCTCAATCACTCATGCAACTCCTGGAAATCGCACCTCCACATGCCATTGCTCATATTACCGGTGGCGGTTTGCTTGAGAACGTACCGCGCGTTCTGCCGGATGACTTTCGCGCAATTATTGACCATAACACATGGGAAAAACCTGCTATTTTTGAATGGCTACAGGCGCAAGGGGGAGTTTCTGAATCTGAAATGCTAAGAACCTTCAACTGCGGTATAGGGATGGTACTCGTCGTCGCACCTGAAAACACAGAAGCGACACTATCGACTTTAGCGGATTGCGGTGAGAAAGCATGGGTCATTGGCGCCATCGAAACAAAAAGCCGCCCGGATCAGGCCAGTGTGGAAATTAAACCCCGCCGATGATCACGCCAATGCCGGTCGTTGTCTTGATCTCAGGCAGCGGTTCTAATTTACAAGCGATCATGGACGCCTGCGCCAGCGGCAAGATCAATGCCCGTGTTTGCGCGGTGATCAGCAATAAGCCCGGCGCCTATGGCCTGGAACGCGCAAAGGCGGCCGGCATCCCCACTCATTGCATCGACCATACGCTATTTTCAAACCGCGACTCTTTTGAAGCCGCGTTGAGCCAGTGTATTGATGATTATGCACCCGGCCTGATCGCCCTAGCAGGATTTATGCGCATCCTCGGAACGGCATTTATCGAACGCTACCAGGGCAGAATGCTTAACATTCATCCCTCACTGCTTCCCCACTTTCCCGGACTAAACACACATCAGCGCGTCCTGGATGCCAAGCACCACTACCACGGTTGCACCGTACACTTTGTGACTCAAGAATTAGACGGCGGCCCGCCTATAGCGTTCAGTAAGCTCGAAGTCAATTCGCCTGAAACAGCAGAAACACTGGCATCACGCGTACTGGTGCTTGAACATAAACTTTACCCAACGGTCATTTCTTTGTTTGCAGAAAAACGACTATATATGGAGGACAATATTGCAATCCTCGACGGCGAACCGCTTCATGCACCCATCGATATCACACAGATTCAAACAAGGAAAATATCGTAGCACTTGTGGCTTTACAGCTAAGTTTTATCTGTTTTGCTTTTTACTCCTTTGCTTGTCAGGCGCGTTACCTGCAGGGGCAACACCTTATGCGTACACAGCCAAGTACGATGTGGGCAATGACTATATAACCGCCGGTGAAGCGGTCATGACGCTGACACCTACAGGCCAGCACTGGTCCCATAAATTAGACAGTTACACCGTGGGAGTGACTGCCCTGGTGTACAAGAAACGTTTAACGGAAACCAGCACATTGTTTGTCTCAGGTGAACAGCTATTGCCCTTAACATATGTGCTGACTGAGGGTAACCATAAAAATAAACACATCACAACAACCTTCGATTACGAAAACAAGCAACTGCATATCCAAAAAGGCACAGAAGAGCCGATCAACACGGCGTTCACCCCCCCTGTCTTTGACCGTTTTAGCGTGATTCTCGAGATTAATCGTTTACTTCAAAAAGGCTTTGATGAAGTCACACTGTCCCTCGTCGATAAAACCAAGCTAAAACAGATGCCCTTTAAAACACTGGGTGTAGAAAAAGTCAGTACACCGCTCGGGACATTCGATACCATCAAGGTTCAGCGACACCAAGGATCACGTACCACCTACTCCTGGCATGCAAAGGCCTTAGGATTTCAACCCGTACTGGTCGAACAGTATCGCAAAGATGCTCTTGAAGCCCGCATGACGTTAAAATTTTTCCAGAAACATTAGTAGACCTTAGCTGACGCTCTTACTGTTCCCCCCTGCACCTGGCTGATAGACTGGCTTCCGTAACATTTCGCGGAGCACAGCTTAAATGACGGCATCATTTACAGGATTTCCAAAAGAATTTTTCACATTTCTCGAAGCACTTTCGAAAAACAATAATCGTGAATGGTTTAACGCCAACAAACAGCGCTATGAAACCAATGTTGTCGCGCCTGTGATGGACTTTATTACCGAAGTTGGGCACTTTTTGCCCACCCTATCCACTGCCATGATTGCTGATACCCGTCGCACCGGTGGATCGATGTTTCGTATTTACAGAGACACCCGATTTTCCAGGGATAAAAGGCCCTACAAGGAAAATGTAGGCTGTCAATTCCGACATGTCGACGGGAAAAACGCACACACTCCCGGGTTTTATGTACACCTATCGCCAAGAGAAGTCTTTATTGGTGGTGGAATCTGGCGGCCTGACACGCCGACACTAAACCGTATCCGGGATGCTATTGTGGAACATCCATCTGAATGGCAAACCGTGCTCGAGGACCGCGATTTCAGCCGATACTTTGGCACACTGGCCATGGGCGACCAACTAAAACGCATTCCCCGAGGCTACGAGGCGGACCACCCCTACGCCGAAGATCTGAAGAGAAAAGATTTTACCGCCTTCAAAGACCTGGATCCTGCTTCTGCTTTATCGCCCGAATTTATGGAGGAGGTCAAAGTCGCTTTTACGGCCGCTTCCCCCTTGCTCGCCTTTGTCGCCCGTCATACGGGATACCCTTACTAAAACTGAGTCACACTGACTTTACTCACTTCCACTGTGATTGAAAAGACCGTGCTGAAAAAGGCGAAGTTAATCAAATGTGAATAGGCCTTAAAACACAAATTTGACTTGCCAGTAGCCCGACAGATACACTCAATCTCGCTTCAGGTGTTTGGTTTACTTAACCCAACTTAAACGGGAAACTGGTGACTCGCTAAACTCTTAAATTAGCGCCATTCCAGTGCTGCCCCCGCAACGGTAGACGAGATAAGGCACGCCAACAAACCACTGTATCCGCCAGGATATGGGAAGGTGGAATGCCACGGAAATTTCCAACTCGTGAGCCCGGAGACCGGCCAGTTGCACATAAAGCCAGATGTTGCGGAGGGCAACGTCGATGCAGTCTCATGGACTCATTCTACCTCTGTGATATCTGTATTTGTTTTAATCTCACAAATACGGAGATCAATGTATGTCGATTCGTTTAAGCATCTTTGCGGGTCTTAGTCTTTTATCTATCATCTACTCACCTACTCTCAGCGCACACTTCCAGTTACTTTACACGTCCGATCTGGTTCTGAAAAAAAGCACGGACATTACTCTGAAAATGCCCTTTTCCCACCCGGCAACACTGGGCGCGATGATGGAAATGCCAAAGCCAGAAGCCTTTACCGTTCTCCACAGAGGCCAACAAAAAAATCTTCTTTCAAACGTAAAGCCCATTCAGTGGACCAGTGGAGATACAAAGGCCACAGCCTATGAAGCTGCTTTTAAAATCAAAAGTATGGGGGACTACGTTTTTTCTCTAACGCCAACGCCCTATTTTGAAGAAAGTGAAGCACTTTATATCCAGCAGTTTACAAAAACGATTATCAACAACGCCGGGCTCCCGACGGACTGGAACACTGAAACAGGTGCAAAAGCCGAAATTGTGCCATTAAACAAGCCCTACGCTGTCCTTAAGGGGGGGACTTTTTCCGGCATTGTGAAATATCAGGGCGAGCCCGTCCCCTTTGCAAACATTGAGATAGAATACCTCAACTACACCCCCATCACTCAGAGTAACCGCTTCGCAGACAAAACCGCTGGCCAAGTACCCGAGCCCTTTGCCGTCCACACACTGATCGCTGATGCAAATGGAACCTTCGTCTTTGGTATTCCCATTGCAGGGACTTGGGGCTTTGCAGCTATCGACCTGGATGAAACAGCCCGCTACAACGGTAAAAGGCTGTCCATTGATGCGGTCATCTGGATACAGGCGCATGATGTACCGCTAAGAGGAAAATAACATGCACATCGTGGACGGTGTTCTTTCTAATCCAGTCTTGGTCAGCAGTGCGGGACTCACGCTTCTTGGTGTAGCGGTGGGGCTCCGTAAAATTGAGGGTGATGACATTCCCAAAGTGGGTGTCTTCAGTGCCACATTTTTCATCGCCTCTCTGGTTCACATCCCGGTCGGGCCCTCCAGTGTCCACTTGATTCTCAACGGTCTGATTGGAATTACCCTCGGATGGGCGGCCTTTCCGGCATTGTTAATTGCGCTCTTGCTACAAGCCATTTTCTTCGGCTTTGGCGGACTGGTCGTGTTGGGCGCCAACACACTGAACATCGCGCTGCCTGCTGTTCTGGTGTACTACCTGTATGCCCCTTTACTGCGCCGGTCAACAACAAAACTGGCAGCAATTTGGGGGTTTGCCGCAGGCAGTAGCGCCATCGCACTGACAACTGTATTTGTCGGTTTCTCTTTGGCGCTGAGCGGTGAGGAGTTTCTCATCGCGGCCAAACTAGCCTTTGTGACTCATATCCCTGTGATGCTTGTTGAGGGTTTTTTTACGGCCGCTGCCGTCTTCTTACTATGTAAAGTCAAGCCTGAAATACTCATGGGAGAACCCCACTTATCTGCACCACCCTCTGCACCCAAGACACACCCATGAAATCCACAGTTATGGGAATATTTTTAGCGATGAGCCTTCTGGTCACAACCCATGCCGTCGCACACAGTGTCATTGGCTTTGTTTATGCCGAAGGCTGGGAGATCGAGGGAGAAATCGGTTTTTCCGACGGGCAACTGGCGCCACCCGGCACTTTAGTTGAGATCTTTGGCCCCGACAGCACGAAACTGGGTGAAACACGTACGAAAACAAATGGGGCGTTTCACTATACCGCCACATCGGCTATTACACACCACGTTAAAGCCAATCTGGGTTCAGGGCATGCCATCGAATTAATACTCGAGGCAGAAGCGCTACCAAATGTGTCCTCATCGCCAAACGGCTCTGCATTAAACGCAACATCGATCACGTCTTTACACACTGACTCTGTAGGCAACCTCAACGAGGATCAGTTGAAACAGCTGATCAGCGAGGCCGTTTCCCGGCAGGTCACCCCCCTTCGGCGCGACCTGATCAACTACCAAAACCAAGCGAAATGGCATGATGTACTTGGCGGCATTGGTTATATTTTGGGCATTTTTGGCCTTGCGGCCTGGCTCACGGCACGAAAACAAAAAGAGAAACCTTGATGGCCACACAACACCTTGAGCACAGTGGCGTTAGCTGGAAGGGCCAGCAGCTTGGGCATAAGCACAGTAGAATCGATACACTCGATCCACGGTTGCGAATTATTTTTACAATGATCTTTGCCGTAGTGACGGTTTTCTCCCAGAGCTTTCCCAGCTTATTGGCTGCACTATCATTTGCCCTGCTTAGCGCGCTATTCGCCCGGCTTGACTACAAGCGTACAGTGCGCCGGGTAGTGGCTATGGATTTATTTATCATTTTCATGCTGATTTTATTGCCCTTCACAACGCCGGGAGATGCCTTGATCAACATTGGGCCCTTACAAGCGACCCAACAGGGGCTCTTGCTCGCCCTCGCCATTGGTCTCAAAGCCAATGCCATCATTCTGATGACCCTGGCACTGACTGGCACGCTGAATGCCACCACCTTCGGACATGCATTATCCAAACTGAAAATACCGGATAAATTTGTCTATTTGCTTTTATTCACCGTCCGCTACCTTGAGGTTATTAACCGCGAGTACAAAAAAATGCGCAACGCCATGAAAGCGCGGGCATTTACTGCCCGTAGCAATTTACACACCTGGCGTACGCTGGGTTACCTGTTTGGTATGCTACTTGTGCGAAGCCTGGAGCGTTCAGAACGCATTCTTGCTGCAATGAAATGCCGCGGTTATACCGGGAAACTGCATTTAGTGAGTACCATGAAAATTCAGCGTCAGGACTATCTCTTTACCATCATTGCCCTCAGCTTAAGCGCAGTGATTATTGGGCTTCACTTTTTATGAACGAACCACTCATCTCCACGATCGACCTGCATCACAGTTTCCACAACCGAGGAACGGTGTTGGCTGGCGCAAATTTTCAACTGTTCCCGGGAGAGCGCATAGCGCTAACAGGCGCCAACGGCGCGGGTAAAACGACCTTCCTCCATCTACTTGTGGGCCTGCTTAAGCTCCGGCAAGGCGAAATCATCGCCTTTGGCCAATCACGAAAAAGTGAGGCCGATTTCGTTGAAGTCAGGGCTCGCGCTGGCCTCCTGTTTCAGGATCCGGACGATCAGTTGTTTTGTCCAACAGTGCTGGAAGATGTAATTTTTGGTCCACTGAACCTGGGCAAATCGCGCAAGGAAGCCCTGGCAATTGCCCGAGACACACTTTCCGAGTTGGGGATGTCTCACTTTGAATCACGCGTCACACATCAGCTTTCAGGCGGTGAAAAAAGGATGATTACACTGGCCTCTGTCCTCTCCATGCAACCCGATGCCCTTCTGCTGGATGAGCCCAGTAATGCCCTTGATGATCAGGCAAAAGCACGCCTCATCAAAACGCTGCAACGGCTTCCTCAAGCGATGATTATTATCTCTCACGAACAAGACTTTTTGCAGCAGCTTGCTACCCGTTGGGTTCGGCTGGAAGAAGGGAAGCTGATCAGCATACCTGAAACACCCCAGGCAACTTAATCCACGCAGAGCTTAATCTTCCTCAACCAGAGAATGATTCATATAGTCCAGGACATCAACCTGGTACACAATACCTACCAACTGATAGGTCTGAAGATCTTTTACCACCGGTAAGTAGTTCATATCATGCTTACTCATCATCGCCAGCACTGTTTGCAAGCTGGCATTGGGCAGCACACAAACATCCCGCGGGCTTGCAATCTCCTGTAACGCTGTATTCTGTCCGCTGCGAAGCAGTTCCGTCATCAACACCTTGCTTCTCACACTGCCTGAAAATGCGCCGTTATCATCAACCAACAGCAGCACATAATGAGGGCTGGCCATCAAGGTCTGGCTACCTTGTTGCAAGGAATGATCAGGGGCCTCCAGGCCATACTGTTGAGAAATCAGCGGCTCGATCGAGTGACTGTGCAGCAACAATTCATTACGGTCGTAATTGATGCTGACACCCCGCATTTTCAACTGCCAATGAAAAAAGGAGCGGTGCCCCAGTTGTTGAAGGATAAGATTGGCAATGGTCGTTCCAATCATCACCGCAATCGTTAGCCGGTAATCGGCTGTCAACTCAAAAACAATCAACAAAGTTGAAATAGGTGCACCCAGAACAGCGGCCGCCACCGAGGCCATGCCGACAATGGCATAACCGGCTTGGTTCGTTGCAAATTCAGGTGCAACCGGCTGTGCGATATGCCAAAAAATACCCCCCAGCATGGCCCCTAAAAACAGGCTTGGGCTGAAAATTCCTCCGGCCATGCCGCTCCCTAATGCCAGTGCTGTTGCGATAAACTTCGTCAGCAACAAGGCCGCCAACATGAAAAGTGTGAGTGACTCTGTCAAGGCAAGATTGGTTGCTTCGTAGCCAACGCTAAGGATATGCGGATAAAAAATACCCATTCCTCCGATGGCCAACCCCGCAAGACCAGGCCGTAACCACCCCGGTACTTGGGTTTTTGCCCAGCGACTTTGTACCGATTCAATACTTTCGATCAACGCCTTGCCAAGCAAAGCGGCCGTCACCCCTAAAAGGCCGAATGCAAACACCTCCCACAATGAGGTCGTCGTTTGTTCCGGTAGTGCAAACGCAGGACTGTCTCCAAGAAGTTGCCGACAAACAACGGTACTGCTAACAGAGGCAATCACCACCGGCGCAAAGACCTTCAAAGCATACTGCCCCAACACAACTTCCAGCGCGAAGAAGACGCCTGCAATGGGGGCATTAAACGAGCCAGCCACAGCCGCAGCGACACCACAGCCAACCAGCGTCAATGTGTGCGTGGACGTTAGATTTAAACGCTTTGCCAGCCATGACCCCCACGTTGCACCCATATGGACAGCAGGCCCTTCCCTACCAACCGAAGCCCCCGAACCGAGTGCTGTACTGGCAGCCAAAATGGAGACCAAACCCGTCTTGGCACTGATCTTTCCACCTTTTAAGGCACTGGCTTCTATGACATCCGCAACACCATGGCTACGCTTTTCGGGAATGAGCCAGGTAATCAACAGACCAACGATAAGCCCTCCCAGAGCAGGCGCCAGTAAAATCACCCACCAGGGAGACTGGCTGGCAATCGTCGCAAATCGCTTTTCAGAGCCCTCGGTAAAAAAAAGCCCTTGGATCCATTCAATGAGTTCCAGAAAAGCCACGACAGAAAACCCAACCGTTAGACCGACGCACATGGCCAGGACTAAAAAACCGTATCGACTGCTGAGACCTATGCGAAACACTCGCAAAACTCGCAGGATTGGAAGCCGCTCACCAACACGGCTTCGAACAATTGCACAAAGTGACTTGAAAAAATGCCCAAAAGCATCATGTATTGTATGGGTAAAGGTATACCTGAAGAGTGTTTAACAATGCCCTTAACCCAATTTGAGCGCCAAAAAATTTCCACAAACATGCGCTGTACTATAATTGGAAATCAGTCCGGATATCAAAAGTACCCTGTGATACATTGCTCAGATAAGGCCATTGGGCAGAGGCCCAGCCTTTGCCATACCGGAAGTCACGGGCTCTTTCACTAGAAAACCCATGACTCAACAAGGATACCCTTTGGTATATTGCAGGGACATTCCGTCAAGAAAAGCGATACGCTACGTCAATCATGAGGCTATCCACAGAACCCCATTGCCATCACTATTCGAATCAACATCATTGAGGATTAAATGAGCAACCAATCGTTTAAGCACATTCGATCAGCGTCAATCAAAACGCTCAATATCGAGATTAACGACTATCGGCATCAAGCAACTGGCGCCCGCCATATCCATATTGCAACTGAAGATGATAACAACACTTTTTTAGTGGCTTTTCTTACAGTGCCTCAAGACTCCAAAGGCGTGGCCCACATTCTCGAACACACAGCGTTGTGCGGTAGTGAGAAATACCCAGTGCGTGATCCATTTTTTATGATGACTCGACGGTCGTTGAACAACTTCATGAACGCTTTTACCTCAAGTGACTGGACGGCATACCCCTTCGCAACCAAAAACCGTAAAGACTTTAAAAACTTATTGAATGTCTATCTTGATGCGGCCTTTTTTCCAACGCTGGATGAGCTCGATTTCGCACAGGAAGGCCACCGGCTGGAATTTAACGACCCGGATAACCCGGAAAGCCCCCTGGAATATAAAGGGGTCGTTTTTAATGAGATGAAAGGCGCCATGAGCTCACCTGTTTCACAGCTCTACCAGTGCTTTACAAAGAACCTTTACCCCACAACGACTTATCACCACAACAGCGGCGGGGAGCCCGAAGACATTCCCAAACTCAGTTACTCGGAGTTAATCGACTTTCACCGCAAGCACTATCACCCAAGCAATGCGATTTTCATGACGTACGGCAACATTCCTGCCAGTGAACACCAACAAGTTTTTGAAGAAAACGTTCTGTCCCGGTTTGAACGCCTGGAAATTGACTTCGCTGTACCCGATGAGCAACGTTTCGCACAGCCCAAAGTTGTTGAGTCGACTTACACAGCAGACGAAAATGAAACAACAGAAAAACGCACGCATGTTGTGTTGGGGTGGCTGCTCGGCCCGATCACTGACACACAAGCCATTCTTGAAGCTCAACTGGCTTCCCGTATCCTGTTAAGCAACAGTGCTTCACCCTTGTTGCACCTACTGGAAACGAGCGACCTTGGCACGTCACCTTCCCCCCTCTGCGGGCTTGACGACTCCTCCCGGGAAATCTCGTTCAGTTGTGGATTGGAAGGCGGTGATCCTGAGCAGGCCGCGGACATAGAGGCTCTGATACTCAAAGAGCTTAACCGGATTGCCCAAGAAGGCGTCGACCTCAATCTTCAGCAAGCCGCTTTGCATCAGTTCGAACTCAGCCGCCGTGAAATTGGAGGAGACCGCTTCCCTTACGGCCTGTACTTATTGCTTGATGTGCTTGGCCCCACAATTCATGGCGGTGACCCGGTTGACAGCCTGGCGATTGACGACATACTGGAAACACTGCACAAAAAAGTTCAAACACAAGACTTTATCCAGCACTGGGTTCAGCAAAATCTGCTTAATAACCCCCACCGGTTACGGCTTACGCTGAAACCCGATCCCAGCTTGGCAAAACAAAAAAATACAGCGGAAAAGCAAAATCTGTCCGCCTTGCAAGCGAACATGAGTTCTGAGGAAAAATCGCATATCGTAAAACAAGCTCAGCGACTGCAAAGCCGACAAGCACAGGAAGATGACCCGAACATTCTGCCAAAAGTCGGCCTCGAAGACGTCGCCGAAGATCTTTTCATCCCGACTCCGGAAACCCATTCAGCCGGTCACCTGCAGACCAGCTGGTATCCTACGCCAACTAATGGCCTGGCCTACCATTCATTGATCATTGATCTGCCACAAATGGAGGCCGAACTTCAGCAGCACCTTCCTCTCTTTGCGAGTTGTCTTACCGAGGTGGGTTGTGCGGGTGAGGATTATATGAAAACACAAGCCCGTCAAGCGGCCATCACAGGCGGCATTTCTGCCAGTTGCAGTTTACGCAGCAGCCTGCAGGATAAGCAGCAATACCGGGGCTATTTTGTGCTCTCCAGTAAAGCCCTGACCCGGAATTTTGCGGCCATGGCCCAGCTACTGCAAGACACGCTGCTTCGTGCCCAATTTAATGAACTGCCGCGACTGAAAGAAATCATTTCGCAAATCAGGCTGTCAGAAGAACACAACATTACGGGCAGCGGGCACAGTCTTGCACTCATTGCCGCCAGCGCAGGGCTCAGCCCGGTCGCTACGCAGAATAACGAATGGCACGGCCCGCTGAGTATCGATAGCCTCAAAAAGCTGGATGATGCTCTGAAAAATCCCGCTGCACTGGAAGCCTTAGCCCAACAATTTGACTCTCTCAGGGACATCCTCCTGAAAGCACCCAAACAATTACTCGTCATTGGTGAGGGCAAGGATAACGTTTTATTCCACGATACGCTTTCAAGCGTATGGCAATCCGCTGGCCACAGTAGCCCATCGACCTGTTTGAGTTTGCCTCTGGACAGCACCCCGGTTCGCGAAGCCTGGATCACCAATACGCAAGTCAATTTTTGTGCCCGGGTATTACCCGCTGTACCTGCCGGGCACCCAGACGCGCCGGCGTTTAGTGTTTTGGCCAGTTTTTTGCGTAATGGCTTTCTGCACACGGCGATTCGAGAAAAAGGTGGGGCTTACGGAGGCGGCGCTAACTACAGCAGTGACGCCGCAGCCTTTCGCTTCTATAGCTACAGAGATCCCCGCTTAAAAGAAACCCTGAACGACTTTGAGCGCTCCGTCGACTGGTTGATCAATCACCATCACTCAAGGAGCGAACTGGAGCAGGCAATATTAAATGTCATGAGCGGTATAGATAAACCCTCATCACCAGCCGGTACTGCAAAACAGGCCTTTTATGCCAATCTACACGGCAGAACCCCGGAACAACGCCAAAAGCTCCGAGCCCAGACGCTTCAAGTCACTCTGGATGATCTGAAACGTGTTGGTGAAGACTATCTCGTCACACCTCAACAAAATATTGCCATTATTGGCAGTCAGGAACACCTTGCTCCACTGGAAGCGGAAGGATTTGTAGTCCGTAAGTTATAAACGCCTCACTCCCCGGTTAATTCACCGGGGAGGTCGCTAAGGCTTCTCTTAAGTGCTGACGAATCGCTTTATTATCCGGTTCCAGCTCTGAGGCAGCTTTGAGCAACTCAATACCCTGCTTACGTTTGCCGGTATTCACCAGAATGACACCGTATGTGTCATAAACACTGGCTGTTAAAAAACTTTTAGGCGGCGTCAAAGCATAAGCTTTTTTGGCGGTATCAAGCGCTCGTGTGTCCCCGCGGGTAAAGTACAACCATGCCAGGTTATTCAGCGCTTGCGGGTCGTTATAACCCGACTCTGCCAGCTGCTCATAATGAAATAATGCCTCTTCTTCTAAGCCCTGCTGTTGGTAATGCATCGCTAAAAAAGACCTTACCCGCTCACTCTTCGGGCGCTCATAAATCCATTTTTCGGCGGTTTTAAGTGCCTGGTCATGCTGGCTATCTGAATACAAGGCGTTCACATATTTCAGGATGAGTGCTTCATTTTCCTCACTTTGTAAAATGACACGATAATCTTCAGCGGCTTCTTTAAAACGGCTCGTCAAGAGATAAAAATCAGCTCGCAAACGCCGACCAACTTTGGAGTCCGGATCAAGCTTAAACAGTTCTGTCAGGTGTAGTTCTGCAGAGTGATAGTCGCGTGAACGCAGTTCAGCGGTTAGAAGTGTGATTAACGCGGTTTTGTTTTTTCTGTCTTTTTCATATACAAAACGCGCATACTTTTTAGCGGGCTGTAACTTATTCAACTTTAATAAAACGATACTGTACTTTAAATAAGCTTCTTCAGAACCTGGTGACAACTGAACGGCTTTGCCATAAGACTCTTCAGCCGAAATATAATCTCCAGATGCCAGACGCAGCTGGCCCATCAGCATATGGGCCCTGAAATCATCTGGAGCAATCACCATAGCTTCACTGGCATATTTCACCGCTTTATCGAGCTTATTATCCTTGTAAAAATACTCACTGATAAAAAGTCTGCCATCAAGCGACTCACTTTTTTCCAACTCACTTTCAATAAAACCGGCAACAGCAAGCTCTTCACCGGACTTCGAACCCGCATATAAAAGGCTTCTCAAGGCGAATATATTATTTATATCCTGCTTAATGATCGTCTTGAGATATGACATAGCCTCCGCATAACTTTCTTCTTTAATCAAAATTTTCACAAGCTCACTAGCAGCGCTGATATTTTTTTGTTCCAGCGAAACCGCTTCCTTGAAGCTGGCTTTTGCAGCAACTTCATCTTTCTTGGCTAACTCAACGATCCCTTTCATATAATGGACTTCAGACGCACTTGGAAAGCCTGCTAACCACTGGCTAATGTGCTTTTCAGCTTGCTTGTAATGTTTCCTCTTTAAATAAATTTGCACAAATAGTTTGTTTGCAACAACATTCCCAGCATCACTCGCTAAAACTTTATTAAGATGATTGATTGCCGTTTTATAGTGATGCATGTGAAAGTACATTTGCCCGGCCATCAGCTGAACAGATAGATTTTCCGGCCCGATTGATAATGCTTTCTTGATGTCTTTTTGTGCGCTACCTTGATTACCTGACAGCACTTCGGCGAGCGACTTGATTGCATAGACTTCTGCCCGTTGCTTCCCTTCTTCCAACTTTAAGGCTGCTTGCATCAGTTTTTTAGCTTCGTGCGGCTCATCGCGCTTTAAATGGATAAAAGCAAGTAGCTCGAATGACTTCGTGCCAGCACTACTGTTGTTAGTGACATGCTCTCTCAGTAACTCTTCTGCCTCTGAAAAATCACCAAGTGCATAATTAACGACACCCAGCATCATTACGCTGGGGCTATGCCCCGGTGCGGCATTCAAGACTTTTTTTAGCGTCCCTTCTGCACCCGAAAAGTCCTGTGATTTGAACTCATCAATACTTCGTTGATAAAGCGCAAATGTGCTGTTAGGGTGGTTTTCCAAGAATTCGTTATAAATACCGTAGGCTTCATCAAATTTTTTGAGTGCCACTTTTGCACGAATGAGCCCTTGAGTGACTGCGATTTTTTTGTGAGTGAGGAAGTCACTCGAATCTTCCAGTTTCAACTGGTAGTACATTTCTTCTGCTTCAATGTACTTATCTTGGAGCAATGCAAGCTGGGCCTTCAATAACAACCCATCTTCATTGGTTTGATCAATTTCCAAAATCTTTTCTAGAATTTTCTCAGCCTCGGCCTTTTCACCTTCTGCGAGCAATACGCGAGCATATCCAACCAGCGGTTCAGAAGAGTTGGGGGAAGACTGCATATAACGTAAATAAATTGACCGGGCTTTCTCCAATTTTTTTTCTGCAAAATAAGTGTCTGCCAACAAAATATCCAAGTCATAATTTTTTATCGCACTTCTTCTTATCCTATTTATTTCCGAATAAACTCGATCGTATTCTTTCTTGTAAAAGTAACTTTTTATTAAATTAAACTCTAAATTTTCTTTTTCCGGATTAATTGCTTTAACTTTGAGTAGTTCTTCCTCAGCAAGCTCCCCGGCCTGGAGTGATAAATATATTTGCGCTAACTGATAGTGAGCCTCCAAACTTAAATCATTTATCTGAATAGCTTTTTTTAGCTCAATAATTGCAGATCGATGCAAACCCTGCTTTTCATAAACGGCTGCTCTATCAATATAAACTTGTTCTTTTTTACTTAAGCTTTCTTTTGAGTCTTGACCACATGAGGCCAACAAGTAAATACATAAAAAAAACAGTATTTTCTTAAGCAAAAAGTTCATCATTACTTACCTCCTATCAACTGCCTTAAAACAATAAGTGTTGAAGCACTCAGGCAGCTATTTGGCAATCAGCAAAGTTCCATTGATAGTCACTGTTGCGCTTAATCAAAAAAATTCTATTCACTTCCGATCACAAAAGTTATGTTACTAAGCCCAGCCTAGAGAATAGGACATTGGTAGCAATATTACTGTGATCATTAACATCATCACCTTGAAAATCTCTATTTTTTTCGTTGTAAAAGCTGAATCATATTCGCATTCATGATCATTAACTTTGATAGGCTCTTCAAATTTGTCCCATTTTCTTAAGAAGAAATACACAACTAAACACATAATGAGAAATATAATCCATCCAAAAAAATCGTGCTCTTTCATCAAAGAGTGTTGCATCTGGGTTTGGTTGCCGATAACAATCAGTGCGCCAACGCGCACCCAGTTGGAAACTAATGCGGCAAAAATCATACTGATGAAGACTATGATTTTTTCCCATTTTTTTTCTAGATGGAGTTCGGCATACGTTAAACCCAATATGCCAGCCACAAGTAAATACCTCAGTCCACTGCACCCCCCCTCTACTGAAAACCGGCCATAAGGGGTTGTGACGTAAATATTTTCAATTAATGCGGGAATTTTTATTAAATCCAGAGTGTAACCTACAACGGTCACCGTCATATGCTGCAGTACTGGATTTAGAATGCCCCAACCAGGAGTTGCCAAGAGTAAAATACACAAAGGTATAAATATTTTCTTCGCGAACTTATCTCCTGCGAGCCCCCATATAATCCCGCCTATAATACTAGGCAGCATAAAATATTCGATTAACTGTATATCCGTCAAAACACCCATCAACCACAGGATCGAAAAAATAAATGTTGGGATAATAGCCCAAATACTGGGCTCGAAAGAAAATGCTTGTTTTGTTTTTATTTTTTGAATAGATAGGTATATAAAAACCAGCAGTGTCAAAAAACCATGCGAGTACAAATCATCATTCAACCATTTACTCAACACCTGATTGATTGAATCAAAATAAGCCACAAAAAAAAGGGAAAACGTAACAAACAAAAAGAAAATAGACTTGAATCGTTGAGCAATAAATAGGTGTGCGGCTTCATAGTAGCTCATAGTCATTTGGCTTCAATGTTATATTTATTGAGTAAGTCATAGAGTGTCGGTCGGCTCACGCTTAAAAGTTCGGCTGTTTTACTGATATTGCCGTTTGTTAAGCTCAGTACTTCGATGATCGTTTTTTTCTCTGCACGCTCCCGTATTTGCTTTAAATCAAAGCTGACGCTTTCATCAGACTCCGACTTTAAGCCAAGGTCCATAGCTGAAATAACGGGCGTCTCAGCTAAGATAGCCGCACTGTTAATTTTGTTTTCAAGTTCGCGGATATTACCTGGCCATGGATAACCCTGAAGCGCGCTAAGGGCGGCTCTATCGAACCCTTTGATACGCTTCCCGTGTATTTTATTGGCGCGCTCCAGCAATGCCTTGGCAATCAAAATGACGTCACTTTCGCGCTCTCTCAGCGCAGGAATATTGACAGTTACTTCGTTCACACGATAGAACAGATCTTGCCGAAACGAACCTTCACTGATCAAGGTTTCAACATTTTTGTGCGTCGCGCAGATGACGCGAATATCGACCGGAATTTCTTCTCGCCCTCCCACACGTTCAATCACACGCTCTTGTAAAAAGCGCAGCATCTTGGCTTGTAACGGCATCGCCATATCGCCAATTTCATCGAGGAAAAGCGTACCACCATGAGCGCATTCAATTTTCCCGGGAGTCTGCTTTGTTGCCCCGGTGAAAGCTCCCTTTTCATACCCAAACAATTCACTTTCGAGAAGATTATCGGGAATCGCTGTGCAATTAATGGCTACAAATGCTTTATCTGCCCGAGGGCTTAAGTCATGAAGTGCTCTGGCCAGCACTTCTTTCCCGGTGCCGCTCTCTCCAAGCAGCAGGACCGTCGCGCAGGTGGGGGCAACTTTCTCAATCAGCTGGCAGACGTGCATCATCGCAGGACTTGAGGCAATAACGCCCGCCAGGGGTGATGTTTTGGTGCTTTGCGCCATTTGGCGGTTTTCTTCTTCCAGATCAAACATCTGAAAAGCCCGCTGCACGATTAAATCCAGAGTTTCCGTATTAATGGGTTTTTGGTAAAAATCATAAGCCCCCAGGCCAACCGCCTTCACTGCGTTTTGCAGTTCGTGATGACCGGTCATTACGATGGCTTTGGCATGGGGATGTTGCTTGATTGTCTCTTCCAACAAGGCCATCCCCTCCGATACGCCCTCTTCGTCCGGAGGCAAACCCAGATCCTGCAAAATAACCTTTGGACGATATTGATCGATTGCGGATAAGGCCGCTGGCCGGCTTTCTGCCAGCACCACATCGTAGTGCTCAAAGTACCACTTCAACTGGCTTTGCAAGCCAGGGTCATCTTCGACTATCAGCAAGATATCTCGGCTCATGCAATCGCTTCCTTCAATACTATTCCACCCGCATAATTATTGGGCAGTAGAATGCTAAAAGTGGAGCCTTGACCCGGCGCACTCTTCACTTTCAACATGCCCCCTTCATTCTCAATGAGTGTTTTGGCCTGATAAGCTCCTATCCCCATGCCGTGTGTTGATTTGGTACTCTCAAAGGGACTAAACAGGCGATTGTGAATAAAGTCCTCGCTCATTCCGCTTCCGCTATCCGTGATATCAATACGGACGGCCTCGCCTTCCACGGTGGCCGATACGGTGATTTCACCGTTCTCAGGTGTGGCGTCTTGTGCATTGTGGATCAAGTGAGACAAGGCTGTTGTAAACGCATCGACCTGCACAGTAACAGCAGCCTCTCGAACGGTATGAGAGCGGTATATCGGCATTGGCTGCTTGTGCTGTACCTTCTCCTCCAACACAGCCCATAACTGTTCCAGACTCACCGACTGCCTGACTTCATCCGAAGGCTTGTTTGAGGAAAGTTGAGCCACAAGCCGTTGCATGCGGTTGACAGAGTTATCAATGGTGCCGATGACATCGTCAATAAACGCGGGGTTGTGCTTGTGTTTTTGAGCGTTTTTGACGAGCAAGGACTGCTGTGCAATCAAGTTTTTCATATCGTGCATCAAAAACGCTGAAAACTTATTGAATGCTTCAAACCGCTGTGCTTCCACAAGCTTCAAGGCCGTTTGGTATTCAGACAGATAGGCAGCAATCTGGTGGCCTGCGGTTATCAAGATGGTTTCGTCCTCCCAACCAAGTTCCGATGTCACACGAGGCTTGGCAAGAACAACAAAACCAATCATCTCTCCCCGTGTCTGCAACGGTACAGTTAACCAGGGGTTTTGACGGTCGACCAACCACGGAGGAAAAGGCTCTGAAACCACGCAGATTTCCCCAGCTTTTACCTGCGCCATTAAAGCGGTATCTCCAGGCGGAATAATCAGACGGGTATCTCCGCCAAAATTCCAATTTTCCTGGGAGACAAATCCTTTATTTTCAACATATAACCACAATTCGCCCGCAGAACTTCCCCCAATCTGCGCCAGCCCGATGATCGACCGCTGATAAACGCTGTTGTCCTGCCGTCCGGTCATGAGCGTATTAACCAGCCGAAGCCATTCCGTTTGATAATCAAATTTTCGGGCATAGAAATGCTTACTGATGAATAGTTTCAAACGGTCACGTGTTGTCGTAGAGGCAAGCAAAACCATTCCGCCCATCACCAATGAAGCTATGAATACTACGCGGACACTGTCCTCCCAGCGCCCACCAAAATACTGGAGGTAGTACCCACTCAAAGACAGCAAAAGAATCACCAGCCCAACAGCAATTAAACTGGATGAATAAAAAGCTATTTCGCGGGACACAAAAAATTTTCCGGACCATAAAGACCGCCGAAAAATCGAGACAGCCACCAAAGGCGCCACCAAGCTATTCACAGCGCCTCTTGCAAGCCATAAATCATAATTCAACGCACCGTACATCAGCCCGTGAGCATAAAAAATGACGTCGTAGCCAAACAAACACAGCATGCCGATGCAAAGGTGCTTGATTCCCCATACTTTACCTTTGCGGACGTTTTTGAAGAAAATTTCAGTCACCAGCAATCCGATGATCGTCAAACACAACAATCCAAAAATCAGAATTCTTTTATTGTCGACTGCGCCTTCATACCAGTCGGGAGACAGCCCCGTTGTCCACACAAAAACAAGCAAGCCTAACCAGGCGAAAGGGTAAGCCAAGCGCACCAGTAATAAAGCCCCCCGATTATTGATCATTTGTATCAGTAGGCTGGTGAGGAACATTGTCCACAAGACAATGCGAAACAACTCCAACACGAAACCCAGTAAAGGCCAATCGCTTTGCCCGTTAAAGCTGGAATAGCCTGCATAAGCTGCCCACACACTGGTGAGCAACGTGGCCAGAATCAGCCACTTATTACGCCAGAAGTGCGCAAAATCAGAACAAAGCAGAATAAACAAAAGCAGGAAAAGCCCCCCCGCAGTTGTATAGCCTATGACACCTAATATCGACATGACTCGTTTTCCGTCCCCTTAGATAAGGAAAAGCGTACACGCTGATCGAAAAGGCCGACTTTTTATGGCACACTCGCCTGTCATCCGGCCCGGTAAGTCCATTACTTATGTCAAAACAAACTCATAACCAAAACACAAACACTGTCACTATGAGCGGCAATTCTCCCTTGGTTTTAATAGATGGCTCTTCATATCTCTACCGAGCGTTTCACGCTTTGCCCAACTTAACAAATCGCAAAGGGCAGCCCACGGGCGCTATTTATGGCGTGCTCAATATGGTACGCCGCCTGCTCAAGGACTATTCACCCACACATATTGCGATTGTTTTTGACGCCAAAGGTAAAAATTTCCGCCATGCAGTATATGAAGACTACAAGGCAAACCGGCCACCTATGCCAGATGAACTCCGCCAACAGGTTGATCGGCTCTATGAGGTTATCCAGGCGATGGGGCTCCCTCTCCTTGTGGTGCCCAACGTTGAAGCAGATGACGTCATTGGTACGCTGGCCACACAAGCCAGCGAGCAAGGCCAACCCGTACTGATTTCAACCGGTGATAAGGATATGGCCCAACTGGTCAATGACCACATCACCCTGATTGACACGATGCAAAACAAAGTCTCCACCCCTCAGGATGTTGAAGATAAGTTTGGCGTCACACCAGAGCTGATCGTCGACTACCTGTCTTTGGTTGGAGACACCTCTGACAACATTCCTGGCGTGCCTAAATGCGGTCCAAAAACAGCCGCAAAATGGCTTCAGGAATACGGCAGCCTTGAGTCGCTCATACACAGTGCTGATGAGATAAAAGGCAAAATTGGTGAGAATCTGCGCGCCAGTCTGGACCAACTCCCTATCTCCCACACATTGGCCACCATCAAGCGAGATGTGGAACTTGAGCAACGGCCGGAGGACCTGACTCCCACGCATCAAGACACGGAGAAGCTGCTCGAGTTACTTAAAGCACTGGACTTCACGAGCTGGTTGAACGACATCCAAGGGGGCACCAAAGCACAACCCTCAACCGAGACACCCGCAAAGAAAACAACCCAGGCACGCTATGAAACGCTCTTGGACGAATCAAACTTCCAGCGCTGGCTGGAGAAGCTGCAACAATCCGAACTATTCGCCTTTGACACCGAAACAACCAGCCTGAATTATATGGACGCTCGGATCGTCGGGCTCTCGTTTGCTGTCACCGCACACGAGGCAGCCTATTTGCCCTTGGCACACGACTACCTGGGCGCACCCGCTCAATTAGATGCCACCCATGTATTCACTCAACTTCGCCCCCTTCTGGAAGATCCGAAAAAGAAAAAACTTGGACAAAATCTAAAATACGATCGCAGCGTCTTACTGAATCACGGAATCGACTTACAAGGTATTGAACACGATACCATGCTGGAATCTTACATTTATGATTCGACCGCCACTCGCCACGACATGGATTCGCTGGCAAAAAAATACCTGGAGTATGAAACAACTCACTTCGAAGACATTGCCGGTAAAGGCAAAAAACAACTGACATTTAACCAAATTGATATTGAAACTGCCGCTCACTACGCCGCAGAAGATGCTGACATCACATTTCGGTTACACCAGGCCCTATGGCCCAAACTTCAGCAAACCCCTTCCTTGGCAAAACTGTATAGCGAAATTGATCTCCCGTTAGTCCCCGTCCTCTCCCGTATTGAACGCAATGGCGTCAAAATCGATACCCAAAAATTACACACTCAAGGCACAGAAATTGCCCAGGCACTCACTCAACTGGAAGAGCAAGCCTACGCAGAAGCTGGAAAAACGTTCAACTTAAGCTCAACCAAACAAATTCAGGAAATTTTTTTCACCGAAAAAAACTTTCCCGTTGTGCGTAAAACACCCAAAGGACAACCTTCCACAGCAGAAGATGTTCTGGAAACACTGGCGCATGAACACGACCTTATTTTGCCTCGAATACTGTTAAAACACCGTGGGCTCAGCAAACTGAAATCCACTTACATCGACAAGCTACCCGAGCAGGTTAATGCGACAACCGGGCGCGTGCACACCTCCTACCACCAGGCCGTCGCATCGACCGGGCGTTTGTCATCCAGTGATCCTAATCTGCAAAATATCCCGGTACGGACAGAAGAAGGCCGGCGTATCCGTCAGGCTTTCGTTGCACCGAAGGGCTATCAATTACTGGCTGCCGACTATTCCCAGATCGAACTGCGTATTATGGCCCACCTGTCAGAAGACGATGGCTTACTAACCGCTTTTAAACAAGGGCTCGACATCCACAGCGCCACCGCAGCCGAAGTGTTTGAAGTGGATGAAGAAACCGTCAGCAGTGAGCAACGGCGCGCCGCCAAAGCAATCAACTTTGGGCTCATTTACGGCATGTCAGCCTTCGGGCTTGCCAAGCAGCTGGAGGTGCCTCGCAATCAGGCACAGGAATATATTGACCTCTACTTTACCCGCTACCCGGGCGTGAAAAACTATATGGAAAAAACCCGCCTCGTCGCAAAAGAAAAAGGTTACGTCGAGACTCTGTTTGGGCGGCGGCTTTACCTGCCGGACATTAACGCCCGCAACGTACAAAGACGCCAATACGCGGAACGCACTGCGATTAATGCCCCCATGCAAGGCACAGCGGCCGATATTATCAAACGCGCGATGATACACCTGGACAGCTGGTTGCAAACCCATCAAGCGGATGCACGCATCATTATGCAAGTGCACGACGAACTGGTGTTAGAAGTGTCTAAAGATCAGATAGAGCGCGTATCCAATCACACCCGAAACATCATGAATGCAGCGGCTGAGCTTTTAGTGCCCTTAGTTGTGGACATTGGCATTGGCGATAATTGGGAAGCCGCGCACTAACACCGCTCAACTCCATATTTTTACACCGCTGTACTGGTTGCGAATACGCCGCTCAACCCAAAACCGGCCAATAAGAATACCCGCCACAATCAAGCAGACACACAATACGTACCACCAAATCGGGAAAGCACGTAAAACCGACCAGATGTACTGAAAAAGCGCTTTCCAGTCTTCAAAAGTAACCGGCACCGAAAATTCATAACGTGGGAAAGCCCCAGCCGGTACACCGAAAGCGCCCGTCGGTGCGTTTGTGGCTAACGCCGGGGGGTAGCCCAAAATTTGCTGGATATCATCTATTTGCTTTTTGAAGGTTTCATTTTCTTTAATCAATACTTTCAACAGCTGATCTTCTCGTTCAAAAACCTGTAAGCGCTCATTCGCGGCATTTAACTTTTGACTCTGCTCATCCCATTGCTGCTGGAGATCACTCAGCGTAAGGTTTTTGTTATCCAGCTCCTGAGTAAGCCTCGCATTTTCAGCTTTTAGGCGAATGTTTTCATCGAGCATGGCTTTTGCTTCTTTTTCAAAACTTTCCAGCTCTTTGAGTTTGATCACCGCCGGTTTTTCTGCCACCAAATACCGGGCACTCACCCAGCCCTTTGCGCCCGTATCCGTAGTCACTTGGATGTAGCTTCCTTGCTGGTCACCAATCGTGACTTTGTCGCCACTGCGAATGGTCGTCACCAGATCAGATTCGCTGCTTGGAGAAGATGACACGCGCAAAATAAGTGTGTCATCCACATAACGTGTCTCGGCATACACAGAATGGCCGACTAAAAACAACATTAAAGTAAGCAAAACCAACGGCAAGTTGTGTTTCATCAGAGCCCTTCCCAAAGTCTTTAAGCGCGCATTTTCGAATGTCTGCGGTGATAATTACAAGCTATTATTTGTAATTTTTTTGCATAGCACCTGGCTATATTACAGGGCAAACCACACCACAGATTCAACGGTGCCCTATTTCTCTTCAGGTGCCAATGTCAGTGATGCTGAGTTAATGCAATAGCGCATGCCTGTCGGTTGTGGGCCATCGGGAAACACATGCCCCAAGTGAGCCCCACAAGTCGCACAACTGATTTCGATCCGGGTCATGCCGTGGCTGTAATCTGTTTTTTCGGTAATGTTTTTGCCATCCAACGGCTGCCAAAAACTGGGCCACCCCGATCCAGAATCGTATTTAACCTCTGAGCTGAACAGGGCGGTATCGCAACAGATACAACGGTAGGTGCCGGTGTCTTTACAATCATGGTAGAGTCCGGTAAATGCTGGCTCTGTTGCACTTTCCTGGGTAACCTTGTATTGCAGATCTGTTAACACAGCTCTCAATTCTTCTGGACTTTTTTTCATCACTAAGGCTCCTTTTTCAGATGTCGCCGTAAGGCAGTTCGATGATGTGCGCTTAACGATACGTTGAATGGATCAAGTTCATGAGCGTCCCCAAGTCTTTTTCAGGTAGGTGACCAATGCCTGCGGCGGCGGCACGCCCGCCCCCGCCTTTAAACTGACGGCAGATGGTATCCGCATCACGTTTCTGGTTGAGGGGCGCACGCATACTGACTTTCAGATCACCTTGAGCCTGTTCTCGTAAAATAACGCTGGCAAAATCCGGGTTTTGCCTGGCGATAATATTACCCCAAACGCCAGAAACACGCCGGGCCCATGCGGCATCCGGCAACCGGTAGACAATGCACACGGCATCTTTTTGATAGGGCTTATATTGGCTGACCTGTTCGATATCGTCCTGATACCCTTGAAGTAACACTTGAAACGCATGCTCTTCTTCAACAAAACTAAAGGGGTTACGGTGCGGCTGAATCAAACGGTACAAGTCCACCGGCTGAAAATAAAGATCTTCTTCTGTTTCACCGTAGCCGTTGTAATTCACTAATGTTCCCAGCATCTCCAGCTGCTCAAGTTGACGGTTGGTTAAGTCAAGCCGCTTAGCCGCAGCATGCGCGCTGGCAAAAAGGTTATCACCAAAAGCGGCTGTAACAGCCCAGTCCCGATACGCACCTTCCAGATACCGGTCCACGAGTAAGCCCGTGCAAATATTGGCATGAGTATCAATGTAAGGCGTGAAGCGGTCCGACTCGGGAATCTCTCCTGCATAGTGATGGTCAAAATATACGACTCGTGCGCCACTGTGAAGCACGCGCATCAGCCCTGTGCGGTTTCGATCCAATGAGATATCCAAGACCGTCACGCTGTCATCCGCATCCGTTTTAATCCGCTCCAGTAGCCGCACTTCACGCTTTAAGCCGGTCACTAAATGACTGTCTTTTGGATTAGCCAAACGCAATTGATGAAGCGAGAGAATGCCATCGGCATCCCCATTGAAGAGATCGTAATGCACTACTTTTCCTTGTGGTTGTTTGACAGAGCCCTTGCAATTTGATGCACCAAGGAAGGCCCCTGATAAATTAAACCGGTATAGATTTGGACCAAGCTCGCACCTGCATCCAGTTTATTCTGGGCATCCGCCGGCGTCATGACGCCACCAGAGGCAATAATCGGCACGTCTCCATGCAGTTGGGTGGCCAACTGACGAACCACTCGGGTGGCTTTTTCTGTTAGCGGTTGTCCACTCAGGCCACCGGCTTCGTTCGCTGTAGGGATCTGCTCCAGACCCTCTCTGGAAATCGTCGTATTTGTGGCAATCACACCATCAATACCATACTCCAGCACCGCTGCTGCAATACTGGCAACCCCTTCTTCGGTCAAATCCGGTGCAATTTTGACCACCAACGGGACGAAACGATCGCTTTGCGCCTGCAAAACAGCCTGCTCATTTTTAAGAGCAGAAAATAATGCCGTCAGCTGTGCACCCTGTTGTAGATCCCGCAATCCTTTGGTATTCGGTGATGAAATATTCACCGTGACATAACTGGCATAAGGGTACACTTTACGAAAGCAGGCGAGATAATCATCAACAGCCTTTTCTACCGGAGTATCAAAATTTTTACCAATATTGATACCTAGAATACCTTGAAATTTGGCCCGCCGGACTTGTGCCACCAAGTGATCAACACCTTTGTTATTAAACCCCATTCGGTTGATCAACGCTTGTTTTTCCGGCACGCGAAACAGTCTGGGCTGAGGATTTCCCGGTTGGGGTCTGGGGGTTACCGTGCCAATTTCCAGGAAACCAAAACCTAAAGCGGCCAGTCCATTGATGGCATCACCGTTCTTGTCCAGACCCGCTGCCAAACCCACACGATTGGGAAATTTCAGCCCCATTACCTGGCAAGGCGCCTCAACTCGCTTACATTGCATCGCCTGTTTAAAAGGGCCTCGAAGACCAAGCCGAATAGCCCTCAACGCCAAATCATGGGCCGTTTCCGGGGCAAAATTAAACAATAAAGGGCGAATAAAGGCATACATCGAACGTTTTACTCCAAAGGTCCGTGACTCAGGTCTTTACATTCTGCCACACCTGACAACCTCGCACGACGCTACCGCACCTGACCCAACACAATATCACACGTTGTAGAATTAAATGGTTCAATCATTTACAATAGGCTTTTTTAATATTCTGCTGAATATAATTTTCCCGCTTAGCCTAAGGACAAACCTGACGTTATTTATCGCAACGTCGGCCTAAAGCACAAGAGCAGATTATTACCTCCCAACATCACACCTTCGCTGGAAATTGAATGTACTACGGCTGGATTTTACTTGCGTCTATCGGAACGATTTACATGATCACTACCGGCGCGGTGTTTTATGGTCTCAGTGTCATGATGCCCGCCATGATCGAAGATCTCGGCTGGACAAGAGCTCAGGCGACAACAGGTTTTGCTATTTTATCCTTAGTGATTGGTTTTGCCGGCCCAGTGGTGACCATGGCCATGAAAAAGCTCAGCCCTCGCATTACAATTATTTTAGGCGGCTTTGTCAGCGCCATCGGTGCCCTCATCCTGTATAACTATCATTCCCTCACTGTATATTACGCCGCTGCGGTCCTTCTGGCCTGTGGCATGACCATGCAGTCTGTACTCCCCGGAACACAGCTCGTCACACAGTGGTTCAACATCAGGCGTTCACTTGCTCTGGGTATTTTTATGGCAGCCGGCGGGCTCGGCGGTGTTGTCGGCGCACCCACTTTTTCACTACTGATCGAGATACTGGGAGACTGGCGCCCAGTATGGCTTTTCGTCGGCGGCGTATGCCTTACTGCCTCACTGATTTCATGGGCTTTTGTACGCAATTACCCTGCTGATAAGGGCCAGACTATGGACGGCATTCCATCCAGTGATGTGCAACACCAAGCCAACTCACCCAACACAAAGCCCAATAAAGTCTACAAGACAAACAAGAACTGGACGGTTAAAGAAGCCTTTGCCGACTACGCTTACTGGGTTGTGTTAGTCTCAGGCGCTATCGCGGTGACCGGTTACATGACAGTGAACAGCCAGCTTGTCCTGCATGCCAAAGATATGGGCATGACCGCTGTCCTGGCGTCCAGCGCACTGGGCCTACAAGGCATTTTAACCACATCAGGTCGTTTCATTTCTGGCCTGCTCGGCGATTTTGCCTTTGAACCCAAACTTCTGTTTGCGATAGGTTTGGGTGGCGAGTGCCTGGGCACTTTATTACTCAATTTTGCCAGCAACCCTTTTATGCTTTATCTCGCGGCCATCATCTTCGGCTTGGGGTTTGGTTTAGGCTTAGTCGCATCCACAACCCTGCTGGCCAATTTTTATGGCTCAGCAAATACCGCTACGCTTTTATCCTATCGAATTTTAATCAGCACCATTCTTGGCTCAATCGGAGCCGTTGTTGCCGGTTACAGCGCAGATGTGTTTGGCGGATATCAAGAAGTTTTCTACGCTTATGCGGCAATTATGCTGGCCGGAACTTTTCTGGTTTCTTCCATTCCCATCCCAAAAGGTGATAAAAACACAGCAAATAGCGGCTAGACAAGGCAAGAAAATACCCATGGAAGAAAATACCCAGAACACCACCGACGTTGTCATCATTGGCGCAGGCCCTGTTGGCCTTTTCACTGTGTTTCAACTTGGCATGCTTAAACTCACCAGCCACGTGTTTGATACCTTGCACGATATCGGTGGTCAATGCACAGCCCTCTATCCTGAAAAACCGATTTACGACATTCCCGCTCTGCCTGAAGTCAATGCTATCGATCTAATCGCACAACTCCAAAAACAAATCGCCCCCTTCAAACCGACCTTCCACTTGGGTCAACAAGTAACTGAAATCACAAAAAATGAAAAAGATTGGCTTATCACCAGCTCAACCGGTATTCAAGTGCGGGCCAAGGCAATTATCATCGCCGCGGGTGCGGGCGCGTTTGGCCCCAACAAACCGGCATTGAAAAACATTGGAGACTACGAAGGCAAAGGCGTGTACTACTCAGTATCCAAGCGCGAATCTTTCAAAGACAAACGACTGGTGATCGCCGGGGGGGGCGATTCTGCGGTTGATTGGGCGATCTCACTGGCCGATCTTGCTGAAAAAATTTACGTCGTCCATCGCCGGGAAAAATTCCGCGCCATACCCGAAAATGTTGCACAAATGAAATCCCTGTCTGAAGCCGGCAAGATCGAGCTGTTGATTCCCTACCAGCTCGAATCTTTAGAAGGTGATGCGTCGGGCCTGAAGGCGGTCAACATCATCAGTTTTGATCAAGAAAAACAGGTGAAGCGAATTGAGTCCGATGCATTACTGTCCTTTTTCGGGCTCAGTGCACGGCTGGGGCCTATTGCCCAGTGGGGGCTTTCAATTGAAAACGCACAGATCAACGTTGAACCCACCACCTGCGCCACCAATATTGAGGGCATTTTTGCAGTGGGCGATATTGCTCATTACCCCCACAAACTCAAACTCATCCTCACTGGCTTTGCCGAAGCCGCCCAAGCCGCCCATGCCGCCTATACTGTCGTCCACCCCGATAAGGCCCTGCATTTCCAACACTCAACCAGCCTGGGGCTTCCGCCGACAGAAGCGTAGTCACCGGCACTCGGATATTGCTACAATTTCGGATTACCTGCGCGTTTTCGCAAAACTAATGAGGGAGGAATACATGCCAACCATCACATTTGTTACTGTTGATGATAAAAAAATCACGGTCGAGGCCAAAAGTGGTCTAACCATCATGGAAGCCGCCAAGGAAGAAGGCCTGCCCATGACCGCAGCCTGCCAAGGCTCACTGGCCTGTGCAACATGTCATATCGTTGTAGATGAAAGCTGGTACGATAAACTCTACCCACCGAGTGAAGAAGAAGAAGACCTGCTGGACACAGCTTCGGACCTCACCAACACCTCACGGCTCAGCTGCCAAATTCCACTGACCGAAGATTTAGAAGGCATCACCGTACACCTGACACCCATCATTGAATAGGTTCACCTAAGCATCTGAGAGGCCTCATGAAAGAAATTCCGATGGAGGAAGTGCTCCAGCCCTTCCAAGAAAAAAAACAAACCCTTGATAATCTCGACTACAGCAAACGGCATGCAAAAGGTTTGCTCTCCGCCATGGAACGGGTCGAATTGCTGATGGACAAAGGTACGTTTGTCGAAATTGCCCCACTTGCGCGTGAATGTAAAACCGCGCGTGAAACCAAACCCGGTGGCACCCCGCGAGACAACATTGTTGTTGGCTACGGCCAAGTCAATGGCCGCATGGTCGGCGTTGCCGCCTACGACATGCAATTTCGCGGTGGCTCGATGGGAAAAACCGCCGAGTGGAAATTCACCCGCCTCAAACGTTTCCTTCTCGAACAGGGCTTTCCGCTGGTTATTCTGAACGAAGGCACCGGTGCCCGTCTAGAAGAAGAAGTCGCCTCGGATGGTGCTTACGACAACCCACAGTTTTCTGATTTCGTCGCTCTCTCCGGCTATGTTCCCATTGTCACGGCCATCATGGGCTTGTGCATCGGCGGACACGCCAACCTCTCAGCAGTGGCCGATTTTGTCCCCATGACTGAAAAAGGCGCCATGATGATCGCCGGCCCCCAACTTTTGAAAACCAAAATGGGGATCGACACCACCGTGGAAGATCTGGGTGGCGTCGATAAGCACGTCAAGAAAAGCGGCATGGCTGATTTACGTGTCAAAGACGATGCCGAGTGCATCGAAAAAATCAAAGAGTTTCTCAGCTATCTGCCCAACAATTGCCACGAAGACCCACCCGTGTGGCCCACCCAAGACCCCTCTGACCGCCGCATTGAAGATATCGACGAGATCGTCCCCACAGACCACAACTTTGCCTACGACATGCTGGAGCTGATCGAAGCGATCGTCGACGACGGCAAATATTTCGAAATGCAGCCCGAATACGCGCCCAATATCATCACCTGCATGGCTCACCTGAATGGGCGAGCAGTCGGCATCATCGCCAACCAACCGGAGTGGATGGCAGGCACGGTCGACACCAAAGCCTGTATGAAAATCTCCCGCTTCATCAACTTTTGCGATGCTTTCGGCCTGGCTCTGATTTTCATGCACGATGTACCTGGCTTCTACCCCAGCCCCCAGTCAGAGGAAGCGGGCATCATCCGCTGGTCAACTCGGCTGATTTACGAGATTGAGCACGCCACTGTCCCACGCCTGGCGGTAATGGTCAGAAAATCCTACGGCCTCGCCCACTACGGCATGAATAGCCTGGGTATGAAGCCCAACTTAATCGTCGCCTGGCCAACCGCAACATTCAGTGCCATCTCACCGGATGATGCCGTCAATGTCCTTTTCGGCAAATCCTTAAGTGACGACGAAGCAGGGCAACAGCGCCGGGAAGAGCTGATTGCAGAATTCAAATCCAAAACCGGCATTCTTGGCTCAGCAGAAGCCGGCTTTGTGGATGATGTGATTGACCCGAGTGAGACCCGAAAGGTTCTGATCAACGCGCTGCAAATGGCCAAGAAAAGACGGAACCACCTCGGCTTTAAACGGCGGGGCATTACCCCCATTTAACCCGCGCCATACACCCGACAATGCACTCCGAAAACTCAACACCGACAGCCTTTGATTACCCACGGCGGTTTGGCGGTGTTGAGCGCCTATACGGCGCACAAGCATTACAGCGCTTTCAACAAGCCCATGTGGGCATTATCGGTATTGGTGGCGTGGGCTCCTGGGCCGTGGAAGCTCTGGCCCGCAGCGCCATTGGAAAACTGACCTTGATCGACCTCGACAATGTCTGCGAATCCAACGTCAACCGACAAATCCACGCACTGGACGGTGCATTTGGCAAAGCTAAAACCCGCGCCATGGCCGAGCGCATCTGGGCAATTAACCCACTTTGCCAAGTACAGGAAATAGAAGACTTTCTGGAACCGGATAATCTGGAGCACTTTATTGGTACTCAGGATTACGACTGGGTGATCGACTGCATCGACAACTTCCGCACCAAAGCGGCACTCATTCACTATTGCCGCCGCCATAAGCGCAAGCTCATTACCATCGGTGGCGCCGGGGGACAGATTGATCCAACTCGAATCCAGGTGGCAGACCTCAGCCGAACAGACCGAGACCCCCTCTTAGCCAAAACCCGCAAACTACTGCGACAAACTTACGGATTTCCCAAGAATCTCAAACGGCGGTTTGATGTTCCCGCCGTTTACTCAGATGAACAACTGCGCTACCCCGCCGCCAACGGGCAAACCAGCTACCAGCGGCCAGAAGGGGCAGCAGCCAGTGGTTTGAATTGTGCCGGCGGCTTCGGTTCCGCTGTTTGCGTCACGGCGAACTTTGGCTTTATCGCCGCCGCGCACGTACTGAAAAGACTGGCCGAAAAGGCCACCTGATTACACCCGCTCAATTACCATCGCAATGCCCTGGCCTACGCCAATGCACATGGTACACAGTGCATAGCGCCCACCGGTGCGTTGAAGCTGGTAGGCGGCTGTCATTACCAGGCGTGCGCCACTCATACCCAGTGGGTGGCCCAGTGCAATGGCTCCGCCGTTTGGGTTAACTCGCTCATCATCATCGGCAACACCCAGTTCTCTCAACACCGCCAGGCCTTGCGCAGCAAAAGCTTCATTCAGCTCGATAACGTCCATCTGATCAATCGACAAACCTGCTTTTTTCAACACTTTTTGTGTTGCAGGCACGGGCCCCATGCCCATAATGCGCGGCTCAAGACCTGCTACAGCGGTCGCCACTACTCGCGCTTTAGGGGTTAAGCCATGCGTCTTAACCGCGGCCTCGCTGGCGACGATCAAAGCACACGCACCGTCGTTCACGCCCGATGCATTCCCCGCCGTGACCGTGCCGCCCTGGCGAAACGGCGTGCCGAGCTTGGCCAAACCCTCCAGGCTCGTGGAACCGCGCGGATGCTCATCTTTATCCACCACAATGGGCTCACCTTTACGCTGTGGCAGGGTAACGGAAATAATTTCCTCCGCCAACACACCATTTTGCTGGGCCGCTACCGCCTTCATCTGGCTTTGGCACGCCATGATATCCTGGTCCGCCCGGCTGACACCGTATTGCTCCGCAACGTTTTCAGCGGTTTCTGGCATCGAATCAATGCCGTATTGTTCCTTGATCAGTTTATTGACAAAACGCCAGCCGATGGTGGTGTCGTAAATTGCCATATTGCGGCTAAAGGGTGAATCACCCTTGGGGATCACGAACGGTGCACGGGACATAGACTCCACTCCCCCGGCAATCCCGAACTCAATTTCACCCGACTTAACCCCTCGCGCCAACACATTCACAGCATCCATGCCGGAACCACACAAACGGTTGATCGTGGCGCCTGGCACTTCAATCGGCAACCCACCGAGTAAGACCGCCATACGGGCAACGTTGCGGTTATCTTCCCCCGCTTGGTTGGCACAGCCGTAGATCACATCATCCAAAGCCGACCAATCCACGGATGGATTGCGCGCCACCAAGGCTTTCAGTGGCAAAGCGGCCAGATCATCTGTCCGTACACCGGACAAGCTGCCGCCATAGCGCCCGATCGGCGTACGCACGCCATCACAAATCAATGCTTCAGTCATGTTCATTCTCCTCTGTTGTTACAATTTCGCCACCAATCCGGAACGATTTGCCGCGCAGCAGGGCTACCGTTTTCCCAGCGGAATCCGTCACAGTGATGTCATAAACACCAGTGCGCCCGCCCAAAGTCCGCTCCTCAGCGATGGCTGTTAACGTATCTCCGGCCTGCCCAGGCCGGACAAAATTAATCGAAAGATCCTGCGCAACTGTTTGCTGATTGCGGCTTAAGCTGGAATAGGCAAATGCCGTATCCGCCAGTGTTAAAATCATGCCCCCGTGGCACGTGCCGTAGGGATTCAGCATATCCTCGCGCACCCGCATGCGGGCCTCCGCATAGCCTGGGCGCACGGTTACCAGCTCAATACCATGAGCCGCAGCGCATTGATCCTGGGGGAGCAGTGATGCCACCACCTGATCGGTGGCGTGTTGTTCATTTTTCATCCAATTATTGGCCTTTAAAAACAGGTTTTCGTTTTTCGAAGAAAGCTTTAACTCCTTCGGCATAGTCCTCGGTATCACCCAGCATAATCTGGGATTCGCGCTCAACCGCCAACTGTTCTTCCAGTGTATGGGTACTGCTGACCAGCATGGCCTGCTTGGTTTTGGCCAGTGCCAAAGGCGGCATCTCGGCCAACCGCCGGGCAATGGTCTCACTTTCAGTGGCCAGGGCCTCGTCATCCACCACTTTCCAGATCATGCCCCACTCTGCGGCCTGCTCCGCGCTGACCTTCTCGGCCAAAAGCAGTGCCGCCATGGCCCGGCCACGGCCGGCCAAACGCGGCCAGTACCAGGTGCCACCGGCATCCGGCATTAAACCAATTTTGGTAAACGTGGGCACAAAGCTGGCTGAGCGGGCCGCGAGAATAATATCGCACATCAGCGCAATCGCCGAACCCGCACCGGCAGCAACACCGTTGACCGCACACACCACCGGCTTATCCATTTCTGTTAAAAAACGAATCAAGGGGTAATAATTTTTATCAAAAGACTCGCTTAAATCCCGCTTTTCTCCCGGCGCCAGGGGCTTGCGGTCATTCAAGTCCTGCCCTGCACAAAACCCGCGGCCCGCTCCCGTTAACAACAGGCAACGGATATCCTCCCGCGCAATCACGTCCTGTATCGCCGTGCGCAGCTCATCGTGCATGAGCTGGTTAAAACTGTTCAAGGTTTCTGGCCGGTTCAGTGTGATTTTGGCATACCCCTCTTGCACACTGTAGTGAATGGTCTCGAGCGCGCTCATCTCCCCTCCCGTCTTAATTTTATGGCTTTTTTATTGGTATCCCCTGCTGGTGCCGAGCCACTTTATTGTGCCACTGTTCCGCAGCTTTGCACAGCGGCCTGCCCATAGCCTCCAGTGCGGTACACCCGGCGCGATCGGCCCGCCGCCTGTGGGCTATTCCCCTGTCGGGCTTCGCGGGGTCATTGGCGCGGTACTCCACGCAGCACGGGCGGCGGCTAAATTTTC
>OBIC01000030.1_pt1:5000-94083 | contig 94083 bp, 88 predicted proteins | sample 1519831 | NCBI WGS metagenome assembly OBIC01 (sample SAMN03019805, study PRJEB22545) | beach sand metagenome | biome: beach; feature: sea beach; material: beach sand | place: USA: Municipal Pensacola Beach, FL | collected 2010-10-20 | depth 40-45 cm m
TCGAACGCTTCGAGCTGCCGCGGGAGGATCTCCAGGCAATTACCCAGATCGGCAATTACAAGCGCTACCTCCGCAACATCCAGCCCGGCGACGAGTTTCGGATCAAGATGGGTGACGGAGGACGGATCGCAGAGCTCGTCCGTGACATCGACCCCCTCAAAACGCTCCATGTCACGCGAGAAGGCGAGCAGTTCCAGTCCGAGCTCATCACTCACCCGGTGGAGAATCGACAAGTCACTGCCCACGGTGTGATCAAAAGTTCCTTGCTTCAGGCCGGGAAAGATGCCGGCCTGACCCAACAGGCGATCCTGCAACTTGCTGAAATTTTTGCGTATGAAATCGATTTTGCCTTGGATCTGCGCGCGGGCGACCACCTGACCGTGGTGTATGAAGGGGGATTCCGCGACGGAGAACAAGTCCTCTCCGGACCGATCCTCGCCGCCGAATTCCGCAATCAAGGGAAAGTCTATCGGGCGATCCGTCACTCAGCCGGGGATGGAAGCGCGCGCTATTACTCCCCGGACGGAACCAGCCTACGCAAGGCTTTTCTCCGCACCCCCGTCGATTTCACCCGCATCAGCTCGGGATTCAGCCTCGGGCGGCGACATCCGATTCTCAACACCATCCGTGCGCACAAAGGGGTGGATTATGCAGCCCCCAGCGGCACGGCGATCAAAGCCGCGGGGGATGGAAAGATCATCTTCAAGGGGCGCAAGGGCGGTTATGGCAACGTCATCGAAATCGCGCATGGGCGGCACCACACAACACTGTATGCCCATATGAACGGCTTTGCGAAAGGCATTTCCGTTGGGTCGAGCGTGAAGGCCGGGCAACTCATCGGCTATGTCGGTTCAACCGGACTGGCCACGGGGCCACACTTGCACTATGAACTGCGGGTGGATGGGGTGCACCGTGATCCCCTCAAAGTGAACACTGCGCTTGCAGACAACCTCACAGGACGCGAACTGAAGGCCTTCAAGGCGCAGGCCGCATCGCTTCTGGCAATGCTGGAATCTGCGTCAGTCACACGCTTGGCACAAGGCGGCACGACGTCGACCAATAATTGATTTTCTGACATGGCGCGCTACATCGGCCTGATGTCCGGAACCAGCGCCGATGCCCTTGATGCGGCGCTGATCCATATGGTGGACGGCAAACCGATATTGGAAGCGGCCCTGTCTCACCCGCTGCCGAGCCGGCTGAGCCGACAGATCCGTGCCATTGCCCGCCATCCAACGGGCGGGAGTCTTGATGCGGCGCTTACCGTCGACCTGCAACTCGGCGCTTGCTTTGCGCGCACGGCGTTGTGCTTGATCCGCGAATGCGGATATGCGCCCTCACAGATCCGTGCCATTGGCCTGCATGGTCAGACCTTGCGCCATCGCACTCGACATCGCCATCCCTATTCGCTGCAGATGGGCAATGCCCAGCGAGTGGCGCTCGAGACGGGTATTGTCACCGTGGCGGACTGGCGCATGCGTGATGTGCTGCTAGGCGGCGAAGGCGCGCCTCTCGCGCCCTTATTCCACGCCAACCAATTCGGCGTCGATCACGAACCCAGGGCGCTACTGAACTTGGGTGGAATTGCCAATCTCACGCTCATCGCTCGAGATGGCGCGGTGACCGCCGGCTTTGACTGCGGTCCCGCAAACTGCCTGATGGATGCGTGGACGCTGCGGCATCACGGGACCCCCTATGATCGGAACGGCGACTGGGCACGGACCGGGCAGGTCATTCCGCACATGCTGGCCCAGCTGTTGGACGATCCATTCTTTGCGATCCAGCCACCCAAGAGCACGGGCCTGGACTATTTCAACCCGGCGTGGCTGGACCAGAGGCTGGCCAGGCAGGATATCCGGCCAACACCGACCGATGTCCAGCGCACCTTGTGCGAACTCACGGTGGAAGCCGCCTGTCGGGCGATCGAACAGCAAGGGGAACAGAAGCCACAACGCCTGCTGGTCTGTGGCGGCGGGGCACGGAACCCGTTCTTGCTGGAGCGCCTGGCTGATCGCCTGACCCCCATTCCCGTGCAGTCGACCGCAGAATATGGATGGGATCCCCAGTGGATCGAGGCGGCGGCCTTCGCCTGGCTTGCTCACCGCACCCTGGAGGGAAAGGCGGGTAACGCGCCATGCGTTACCGGCGCGAAACGCCCAGCGGTACTCGGCGGCATTTTCCCGCCGGGTTAGGGCTCAGGCGAACACCGATCCGAACATGGACGATGCGGGAATTCAGACGGAAAAGGACGAACCACAGCCACATGTGGTGGTGGCATTCGGATTGCGAATCACGAATCGCTCGCCTTCCAACCCTTCAGCATAGTCAATTTCGGCCCCCTGCAAATAGTGGATGCTGGTGGCATCGACCAAGAGCACAACCCCGGAATTGGTCACACGGGTATCGCCTTCGATTTCATGGTCATCGAAGGTAAAACCGTACTGGAATCCCGAGCAGCCCCCACCTGATACGAACACGCGCAGTTTGAGCGCTGGATTGTTTTCTTCTTCCAACAACTGGCGAACCTTGCTTGCCGCCGCGTCGGTAAACAGCAGCGGCACTGGCTGATCGTGCGTCATTCCGGCCTCTCCGAGATTACTCATGTCACTCTACCTGGGCGATTCCTACACATTAAAGCGGAAATGGATGACATCGCCTTCCTGGAGGATGTAATCCTTGCCTTCCAGGCGCCACTTGCCCGCTTCCTTGGCCCCCGCCTCACCCTTGCATGCGATGAACGCCTCATAGGCGATCACCTCAGCGCGGATGAAGCCCCGCTCAAAATCGGTATGAATCACTCCGGCACCCTGCGGGGCAGTTGCCCCCACAGACACGGTCCAAGCCCGTACCTCTTTGACCCCTGCGGTGAAAAAAGTTTGCAATCGGAGCAACTGATAGGCCGCACGGATCACCCGATCCAGACCCGGCTCCGCCATCCCCAGATCGGCCAAAAAGACATCGCGATCCGCCTCATCGAGCTGGGCGATCTCAGCTTCGATCGCGGCACAGATCGGCACCACCTGCGCACCCTCAACGGCTGCCCGGCGCTGCAGCGCTGCCAGATGCTCGCCACCCCCGGACTCATCGACGTTGGCCACGTACATCAACGGCTTGGCCGTAATCAGGTGCAGCTCGCGCACCAGCAGCGCGCGGGCATGCTCATCGACAACCCGGGTTCGCGCCGGCTCACCGCGATCAAGAATCTGCGCCACCTCCTGCAATAGCGCCACATCGGCTTTCGCCGCCGCATCACCGCTCTTGGCTTTTCGTTCCAGGCGCGCGATCGCCTTGTCGACCGTGGCAAGATCGGCCAAGGCAAGCTCGGTCTCGATGACCTCGACATCAGCCAGCGGATCGACACGACCGGCCACATGGATGACATTGTTGTCATCAAAGCACCGGACCACGTGCGCAATGGCGTCGGTTTCGCGGATATGGGCCAGGAACTGATTCCCCAGTCCTTCGCCTTGGGCTGCGCCGGCCACCAAACCGGCGATGTCGACGAACTCGACATGCGTCGGCACGATACGCTCGGGACGTACGATGGCCGACAAGGCAGCCAGTCGCGGATCCGGGACCGGCACCACCCCGACATTCGGGTCGATTGTACAAAAAGGGTAATTTTCCGCCGCGATCGCTGCGCGGGTCAGCGCATTGAACAGCGTCGACTTGCCGACATTCGGCAGCCCCACGATACCGCACTGGATTCCCATAAACTCCTGCCTGCCTTATCTGCCGTCGGCCGAAGGCTCAGGCGTGTTCAGCGTCTGCATCGCCGAACTCAGCCGCCCCGCCAAGATATCCGGAAAAACCGCCTGCGCCCGCGATATGGCATCGTCGATCTGCGTCCGTTCTTCACGCGAAGGCCGGTGCAGCACATAGCCGACAACCTGGTCGCGGTGCCCAGGATGCCCGATCCCAATCCGCAAACGGAGAAAATCCCCACCCAGCTGCCCGATGATATCGCGCAACCCGTTGTGCCCCCCGTGACCGCCGCCTTGTTTCAGACGCACGGTTCCCGGCGGCAGATCAAGATCGTCATGCACAACGAGGATTGCTTCGGGCGCGATACGGTAGTAGGACGCCAAGGCCCCAACCGCCCGGCCGGAGTGATTCATGTAAGTCTGGGGCTTGAATAACCAGACCGAGGACGCGCCCATCGCCAAGCGGCAGGTTTCCCCATGCAGACGCGGATCCGTCCGGAAACCAAGCCCGGCATGGCGAGCCAAAGCGTCCACACACCAAAACCCGGCATTGTGCCGGGTTTCGGCGTACTCATCGCCCGGGTTGCCCAGTCCGATCACGGCCTGCAGGGGTGGCATGGAGTTCATTCCGGAACCCCGCCCCATGCTGAATCAGCCTTCTTCAGGTGCTTCAGACGCTTCGGCCGGCTCGACCTTCGGCGGCACGATGGTAACCACCGCCAAATCGCCGGACTCGCCATGGCTCAGCGATGCCAGGCGAACACCCGTCGGCAACTTGAGGTCGGACAGATGCAGGCCTTCGCCGATATCGAGCCCGCTCACGTCCACCTCGATGAACTCGGGCAGATCCTTCGGCAGACAGATCACTTCCACTTCGTTCAGCAAGTGCGAGACGATTCCGCCACGCTTGGCGCCGATTGAGCGCTCGTCGCCGACGAAGTGCAGCGGCACATGGACGTGCAGTTCCTGACCGGCCACCACACGCTGAAAATCGACGTGCAAGATGATTCCGGCGCGATAGACATGGCGCTGCAGCGCCTTGAGAATCACACTTTCCGTCTTGCCGTCGAGTTCAAGCTCGAGCACATGCGAATAGAACGCTTCGTGCTGCAGATGCTTGACCATCTCATTGTTGCTGAGCGTGATCGCCATGGGTGGCTTATCCCCACCATAGACGATGCCCGGCACATCACCCTGACGACGCAGGCGGCGGCTCGCACCTTTCCCCGCATCGGCGCGGCTTGCAGCCGTAACCTTGAACGTTTCGACACTCATTACAGATACTCCAAACAGCCATTCCGGCCGACATGTCCGCCACGCGACCACGGCGGACGACAAAGACGGCACAGGGCCGCCATTCAATGCTCAATCGATATAAAGCGAACTGACCGATTCATCGCTGGCGATTCGCCGAATGGTCTCGGCGAGCACCTGCGCCACGCTTACTTGCCGAATCTTGGGGCAATTCGCGGCAGGACCGGCAAGCGGAATAGTGTCGGTTACGACAAGTTCGTCCAAGACGGATGATTCGATCCGCTCGATGGCCGGACCTGACAAGACGGCATGGGTGGCATACGCCGCGACTTGGGCTGCGCCATGCTGCTTCAGCGCTGCAGCGGCCTGACACAGGGTACCGGCCGTATCGACGATGTCATCGACGAGAATACAGAACTTATCCTGCACATTCCCAATGATATGCATGACTTGGGATTCGTTGGCGCGCGCGCGGCGCTTGTCGATGATGGCCAGATCGGTATCATCGAGCCGCTTGGCGATCGCTCGTGCCCGCACCACACCCCCCACATCTGGCGAGACGACGATCAGGCTGCGATCCTTGCGGCGCTGCCAGATGTCGCCCAGCAGAATGGGCGAGGCATACACGTTATCGACGGGAATATCGAAGAAGCCCTGGATCTGGTCGGCATGCAGATCGACCGTCAGCAGGTGGTGAACCCCTGCCGTCACCATCATGTTGGCAACCAGTTTGGCGGTAATCGGCACCCGGGCCGAACGCACCCGCCGATCCTGTCGCGCATAGCCGAAATAAGGAACCACCGCGATCACCTTGCGGGCCGACGCGCGCCGGAGCGCATCGGTCATGATGAGCATTTCCATCAGGTGATCGTTGGTCGGAACGCTGGTGGTCTGGATCAGGAAGATATCGCGGCCGCGAACATTGTCCTGAATCTCGACCGTGATTTCGCCATCGCTAAAGCGGCCGACAGAGGCCTTGCCGAGCGGAACCATGAGATGGTTGGCGATGGCTTGGGCCAGCACGCGGTTTGCGGTGCCCGAAAAAACCATGAACCTGGCGCCATCCAAGCCAGGAGACTGCCCTTCAAACGTCATCGCCATTCCCGTGTGGGCCGTGCACCCGCCCGTGGTTGGAACGGATGTCATGACAATTGGCTGGGGCGCCAGGATTCGAACCTAGGAATGCGGGGATCAAAACCCCGTGCCTTACCGCTTGGCTACGCCCCAATATTCCCCTCAAACCCGGCGCCGGATCCGGCAGGACCGCACGCCGACAAAACTCGATGCAGGGCGGAGTGATTGCATCCCGACGCGACAACGCCGGAGCAACCCGGCGGCAGCTGCCGCAGTAGCGCGTGGGCGTGCGCGGGATGTTCAAAGATCGCAAACGCCGCACCACCCGTTCCGGTGAGTCGGGCCGGCGCATGACGCTCCAGCCAATCCATCATCCGGGCCACCTCGGGATAGAGGCGACGAACCACCGGCTCGCAGTCGTTGCGCCCTCCCCCTGCAAGGAAGTCGGACATTGTGATTGGCGGTGAGTTTCTTGTCAATTCAGCATCTTCAAAAACGTGAGCGGTGGACACCGACACCTCCGGCCAGGCGATCAGATAGTGTGGCTCGGGCACGCTCACGGGCATCAGCCGCTCGCCGACGCCCTCCGCCCACGCGGCCTGGCCGCGCACGAAAACCGGCACATCCGCCCCGAGAGCCAGACCCAGATCCGCCAGTTCATCAAGCGTCAGGCCAGCCCCCCACAGGCGATTGAGGACCACCAATACCGTCGCGGCATCGGAACTGCCGCCCCCCAAGCCGCTCCCCATCGGGATGCGCTTGCGAACGCTCAACCGAGCACCTGCGGTGACACCCGCTTCGGCCTTCAGGGATCGCGCTGCCCGCTCCACCAGATCCTGCCCCGACGGGACCCCGGGGGCGCCTTCCAGCAACCGAATGTCGCCGGCCAACGTGGGCTCGATCAAAACCTCGTCGCCAAACTCGACGAACTGGAACAGGGTCTGGAGCTCATGATAGCCGTCGGCACGACGCCCTAGCACATGGAGAAAGAGATTCAGCTTCGCGGGGGCGGGCCAGCACGTCCAGCTCATGAGCGTCCCACGGGGCACAGTTGCGTCGGATCCAGGTCCCAATGCTCGATCAACACGCGCAAGAAAATGTCTTCGCGCTCCAGGATCAGCCGGGCCGGCAAGAACACCGGGCTGAGCGAGGGCGTCCACTCCTCGTAGCGCACGGTCCAGCCCGCCTGACGTAAAACGGGTTCACCGGTTTCGGCACCGACGAATCCCCACGTCGCGGGTCCCACATGCGGATCGGACAGCCCGAGCACCCAGTAGCGGAGCGATTGGAGAGGCAACTCGTACCCCAAGATCTGCGCCAACACAAGCTCGGGAGCAGCAGCGTAGACGCGACGCTCTCCCTTGGATTCGACCACCACCTCGGCTGCGTCACCTTCGATCCGCATTGCGCCGGCACCCAGCGGCCCTTCGAGCGCCAGACGGTAGCGATCACCCTGTTGCTGCCAGTTCAATCGGAAACTGCCCGAGGATCCGGGGATGCGGAACGCTGCCCGTCCTCGCAGCGACCAACGGTCAACGCATCGCAAGGCCTGTGCAGCCTCGCCGGGCAACGCCGCGCCAACAGGCCGTTGCGGACGCATCGGGGCACATGCGGCCAGAAGCAGCATGAGCACGACCCAGCCCCATCGTGCAGCCCGGGCGGCTCGATTCATTCCTCACCATAGCGGCGCAAGGTCTTGCGCAACACGGGATGATCGGGGAAGGCAAGCCGCGCCTTGTGCCAGATATCCCGCGCCTCGCCGCGGCGCCCTTGACGCCACCGCAACTCCCCTAGATGCGCCGCGACTTCCGGATCGCTGAGGCGCTCGTAAGCCTCGACCAGATAGCGCTCCGCCGCATCCAGATCCCCCTGCCGGAAATACACCCAGCCCAGACTGTCCAATATGGCAGGATTACTCGGGTCATCGGACAACGCGCGCCGGATCAGCTCTTCCGCTTCATGCAACCGCTCGGTGTGAACGGCGAGGAAGTAGCCCAATGCATTGAGCACGATGCCGTCGTCGGGATCCGACTTCAGCAACATCCGCAAATCGGACTCGGCCATCTCGAGATTTCCAGCCTGCTCGGCGGCCAGTGAGCGCCAATAGCGGAAATCGCGGTTATCGGGGAATCGCGACAAGGCCTCGCTGAACACGCTGACCGATTGATCGGAATACCCGGCCCGGAACAACCATTCACCTTCGCCTTGATATAGCGCGGGCGCCAACACTGCGTTGCGTGCGCGCAGCTGCGCCAGATGCGCCCGACCCGCTTCCACTCGACCCAGGTCTCCCAGGGTCTCGGCAATCAACAACTGCGACTGAATGACGTGATCGCCACCGCTGACCTGGGAAAACCACTGCAGGGCATTTTGAAGCCGCCCGCGCCGCCGTTCCAGAATCCCGAGGTAATAGTAGGCATCCATCTGCCGATCACCCGTCGCAGCCAGGCGAGTCAGGTAATCGAATGCCGCGTCAGTCTGACCTTCCTCCATCTTCAGCAACCCCAAGGCATACAGCGCCTCAGGTTGATCCGGGTTGACCTTCAACAAGGCCTCGAACGCCCGTACGGCTTCCTCGGTTCGCCCCAACTGAAGCAGGATGCGCGCCTGATCGAGACGCAAACCCTGGTCTTCGCCATGCTTGCGCACCACGGCGTGCAACTGTGCCAGCCCCATTTCCACATGGCCGGTTTCGATCGCGATCTGAGCCGCCAGCGCCTTCGCCCGATACCAATCAGGCGCCTGCGCGCGAGCCCGCGCAACAGCCGCCTGCGCCTCGGTCAGATTTCGGGCCAACAACGCCAGACGCGCATGGGCGTAATGAAACTCGGCCCATCCGGAATACCGTTCGGCGAGGGGGCGCAGGAGCGCCAGACGATCGGGTCGATCACGAATCTCTCCAGCCAGAACGGCCGGAAGATCCATCAAGGCATCAGCCTCCCCGTCGGGATGCACCGCAATCAGTTCCGCCAGCGCGGCGCCGGCGGCGGGCAGGTCATTCGCATTCAGGGCGGTTGCAAACTGAATCTGGAGTGGCTGCAGGGCAGCCGGGTCCAGCTCACGCCACCGTTCGGCCAGCTGCGCGGCCAGCGCGAGCTCGCCCGAAGCCAGTGCCGCTTGTGCGGCACGCTCGATCAAGGCGATATCATCGGAAAGGGTAGCGGCGCGCGCGTAGGCCTGAGCGGCCTGGGCCGGATCGTTGCGACGCAAGGCCTGCTCGCCGACCAACGCCCAGTAAGTCGGACTCTGTTCCGCCAGCTCAGGCGTGCGGGGATGGGGACTGATCGTCGGCGCGGCGGACGGCGGCACCTTCATGCCACATGCGGAAAGCACCGGCAGCAAGGCGAATCCCAAATACCGGGGCCAGCAGGAGAGTTTCACTGGAAAAGCCGCCTCATACCCATGTGAATCAATAAAAGCGCTCCAATATAACGTGGCGGCGCAACCCTTGGCCACCACGCTTGTTCTTGTCATGTTTGGGTTGTTTGACGCAGAATCGCAGCTCTCGTTCGCCTCGCTCCCCGGCAATGCCTCTTTTCAGCGCTGGACTCAATCACACCACCGCCGCCGTGCCGGTGCGTGAACGCATCGCCTACGCAGCCGACGACCTGCCGCGGGCACTGGCCGACCTGCGCCGTGAGACCCAGATCGAAGAAGCGGTCCTGCTCTCGACCTGCAATCGCACGGAGCTTTATTTCCGCGCGGACAGCCTTGATCCCGCCATCGACTGGCTCAGCCGGGATCGGCACATGCCCCGCGCCGAGCTTGAGCGCTGCCTTTATCAAAAGACGGACAGCGATGCGGTGCAGCACCTGCTGCGCGTTGCGGCCGGACTGGATTCCATGGTGGTTGGCGAAGCGCAGATTCTGGGCCAACTCAAGCAGGCCTACAGCACGGCGCTCGCCCATGGCCATGTCGGTCATGGCCTGCACCGCTTGTTCGCCTGCGGCTTTGCCACCGCCAAGCGCGTGCGCACGGACACCCGCATCGGTGCGCACCCGGTTTCGGTGGCCTCCATCGCCGCGGATGTGGCCCGCCGGATTTTCAGCGATTTCGACGAACACACGGCGCTCCTGGTCGGCGCCGGACAGATGATTTCGCTGTGTGCCCGCCATCTGCACACCCAGGGGATCGGCCGCATCATCATCGCCAACCGCAGCCCGGCCCGGGCGCTGACACTGGCCCAGAGCATCAAGGGTTTCGGCATCGGCCTCGCCGACCTCGATGCCCATCTGTCGGAGGCGGACATCCTGATCGCCTGCACGGCCAGTCCCGCACCGCTGGTGCGGCTGCCGGCGGTCCGCCTGGCCCTGCGCCGGCGCAAACACCGGCCGATGCTGATGATCGACCTGGGCCTGCCCCGCGATATCGATCCCGCCATCGACGGGCTGGATGATGTCTTCCTGTACACCCTCGACGATCTGTCGGCCGAAAGCCAGAACAACCGCAAGGCGCGCTCCGAACAGGCACTTCTGGCCGAAACCATCGTTGCGGAAGAAACCGAACGCTTCACCCGCTGGCTGCGGACCCATGAACACCGCCGCTGGTTGCAGCAGTTGCGTGAACGCAGCGACCAGATTCGCCGAGTCGCACTGGATCAGGCGCGGGAACGAATGGCGCGCGGCGATGATCCCGCCGAGGTGCTGGACGATTTTTCGCGCGCACTTACCAACCGCCTGCTGCATACCCCGACCCAGCGCCTGCGCGAAGCGATCGACGAGGCACGCCAACCCATGATCGACGACGCCCGGCGCTTGTTCGATCTCGATGACGAATCACACCAATGAACATCACGCCCGGACTGGCCCATGAACTCGAGCGATTGCGCGACCGTCATCGCGAAGTCTCCGCGCTGCTCAGCGACCCCTCCGTACTCGGCGACGCCACACGCATGCGCGCCCTGGGTCGCGAGTACGCGCATCTCGAAGACTTGGTCGCGACCTTCCATGCCTGCGAGGCGGCCGAAGCGCGGCTGGCCGAAGCCGAAGTACTGCGCCAGGATAGCGATCCCGAACTGCGGGCACTGGCCGGCGAGGAAGCCGAGACGGCGCAGCAGGAACTCGCCCACCTCAAACACGCACTGCAGCGTCTGCTGCTGCCACCCGATCCCTTCGACGCCAGCAATGTATTCCTCGAAATCCGTGCTGGCACCGGCGGCGATGAGGCAGCGCTGTTTGCCGGCGACCTGTTCCGCATGTACAGCCGCTACGCCGAGCGCCGCGGCTGGCAGGTGGAGATCATCAGCCAGAACGAGGGCGAACACGGCGGTTTCAAGGAAGTTATCGCCCGGCTCATCGGCGAGGGCGTCTATTCGCGCCTCAAGTTCGAATCCGGCGCCCACCGTGTTCAGCGCATCCCCGCCACCGAATCGCAAGGCCGCATCCACACGTCAGCCTGCACCGTGGCTGTCCTGCCCGAAGCTGAGGAGGTCACCGGCCTCGAGGTGAATCCGGCCGATCTGCGCGTTGACACCTACCGCGCCTCGGGCGCCGGCGGCCAGCATGTGAACAAGACCGACTCGGCCGTGCGCATTACCCATCTGCCGAGCGGCATCGTGGTGGAGTGTCAGGACGAACGATCCCAACACAAGAACCGCGCCAAAGCACTTTCACTGCTCAAGGCGCGCCTGCTCGCCCAGGCCCGCGAAAGCCAGCAACAGCAGACCGCCGACCAGCGTCGCGCGCTGGTGGGCAGCGGCGATCGTTCCGAACGCATCCGGACCTACAATTTTCCCCAAGGCCGGCTCACCGATCATCGCATCAACCTCACGCTCTATCGGCTCGAGGCGATCGTGGACGGCGATCTCGATGAGGTGCTCGATGCCCTGCAAGACGCCCATCAGGCCGAGCAACTTGCTGCGCTCGGCGCCTGACCCGCTGCAAGCGCGCGAGGCGCTCCGCCTGCTGCGCGAAACGCTCGCCGGGCAGGCGGGCAGCGCGCAGGCCGCTGCGCAGGAAGCCGAATGGCTGCTCGCTCATGCGCTGGGCTGGCCGCGCAGCCGCCTCTGGTCGCACGGCGAAACCGTGCTCACGCCACAGGAGCGCTCGCGCCTGGCCCAGCTCGCCGAGCGGCGATTGGCGGGCGAACCGGTGGCCTATGTACTGGGCGAAACCGGCTTTCATGACCTGACCCTGACGGTCACCCCCGATACCTTGATCCCGCGCCCGGAAACCGAGCAGCTGGTCGAGATCGCGCTGCAACTGGCGATTCCAACGCCGTGGGTAGCCGATCTCGGCGCCGGCAGCGGCGCCATCGCGCTGGCCCTGGCCGCCGCGCGGCCGGACTGGCAGGTGCACGCAGTGGACCGCAGCGCCGCCGCCCTCGCCGTCGCCGAGACCAACGCGCGCCGACTGGGGCTGATCGAACGGGTGTGTTTCATCGAAGGCGATTGGTGCGCTCCCTTGGTCCCGGGCAGGTTCGGGTTGATCGTCGCCAATCCGCCCTACCTGGCAGACACCGATCCGCATCTGGCCATGTTGCACCACGAACCGCGCGGCGCATTGGTGGCCGGTCCCACCGGGCTCGAAGATCTGGCGCGCATCATCGACACCGCCCGCGAAATCCTGATGCCGGCCGGTTGGCTGGTTCTCGAGCATGGCTGGGACCAAGGGCCCAACGTGCGACAATTGCTGGAAACCATGGGCTATCAAGCGGTCTCGGGCCACAAGGATTTCGCCGGCCATGACCGCATCGCCATCGGCCAGCGCCGAGCCGACCCCAAGGAGGCTGCATGACCCTGCACCGCGACGCCCTGATCCGCTATAGCCGGCAGCTGCGCCTGCCCGAACTGGGCCTGGCCGGACAGGAACGGCTGGCCGCAAGCCGAGTGCTCGTCGTCGGCGCGGGCGGGCTGGGTTCCGGGTGCGCGCCCTATCTCGCCGCCAGCGGCGTAGGCGAGCTGATTATCGCCGATGCCGACACCGTCGAGCTGAGCAACCTGCACCGCCAGTTGCTGCACACCACTGCGGATGTCGGCCAGCTCAAGGTGCACTCCGCGCGCGCTCGGCTGGAGCAGGTCAATCCTGAGGTGCGCATCACGCCGCTGGCCACGCGTCTGGATGCCGACACGCTGACCGACGCACTCGCTGGCTGCGACGCCGTGGTCGACGGCTCGGACAACTTCGCCACCCGGTTCGCGGTCAACGCCGCCAGCCGCGCCCTCGGCATCCCGCTCGTCAGCGCTGCGGCGATCCGCTTCGAAGGCCAGCTCGCGGTGTTCGATCCGCGCGATCCGGCCAGCCCCTGCTATCGCTGCCTCTACCGCGACAGCGCCGAACAGGCCGAAACCTGCGCGCAAAACGGGGTGCTCCCCCCCATTGTCGGCGCCCTCGGGAGCCTGCAGGCCTTGGAAACGCTGAAGGTGCTCACCGGCATCGGCCGGCCGCTCGTGGGCCGCCTGCTCATCTTCGACGGCCTCGCGCATGAATGGCGCACCCTGCGCCTGAAGCGTGATCCTGGCTGTCCTGTCTGCGCGTGAACCCGGCGACCGAGGCGACGATCCAATTCAGCCGCGCTCTGTGTCACCGGCTGCGCGCCGCGGCGGCCGCCGAGCCCACGCGCGAGGTATGCGGCCTGATCGGCGCCCGTGACGGCGTGGCAGTGGCACACTACCCAATCACCAACGTCGCGCCCGATGCGAGCCGGCGCTATCACATGGACCCCGCCGCCCAGATCGGTGCGTTTCGCGCCATGCGCCTGCGCGGCGAAACGCTGGCGGCGATCTATCACTCCCACCCGAACGGACCGCCGCGTCCCTCGCCGCGAGATCTGCGCGAATGGGCGTATCCCGCGGCGCTGTGCCTGATCATCGGACTGGCGGACGGGCGGGCGCGCTTACAGGCCTGGCGCTGGACACCCGCCGGCTTCATCGCCCACCGGCTCGCCGTTCTGCGGCGCGCTTAATCGCCGAGGCACATCCCCAGCGAACGCGCCGTGCGCAGCGTGCCCGAGTCGAGCGGCACACGCCGCAGCCGCGCCACCGCCTCCGGGATCGGCACCGGCACCATGTCGGGCGGGTGGTAGCCGACCATGTGGCCGAATAGCCTCCGCTCCACCAGATTCACCGCCGCCGCGCCGAAGCGCAGGGCCAAAACCCGATCGAACGCGCTCGGCGTGCCTCCACGCTGGATGTGGCCCAGCACGGTCGTGCGCGTCTCCTTTCCGGTCAACGCCCGAATCGCCTCGGCGACCTCTTCGCCGATGCCGCCGAGCTGGACATCCCGTCCCGCCTCGCGGGCCCGGATCACGCGGCCGCCGCCGTGCGGCGTCGCCCCTTCGGCCACCACCACGATCGAAAAACCGCGCCCGGCCGCTTCGCGCTGACGGATCTTCACGCACACCGAGTCGATGTCGAAGGGAATCTCGGGAATCAGGATCACATCCGCTCCGCCGGCGATCCCCGCATGCAAGGCGATCCAGCCGGCGTCGCGCCCCATGACCTCCACCACCATGACCCGCCGGTGTGACTCGGCGGTGGTGTGTAGCCGCCCGATGGCTTCGGTGGCGACCGACACGGCCGTATCGAAACCGAACGTGAACAGCGTCCCGTCGAGATCGTTGTCGATGGTCTTGGGCACGCCCACCACCGGCAATCCCAGGTCACAGAAGCGCTTGGCGATGCGCAGCGAACCGTCGCCCCCGACCGCGACCAGGGCATCGCCGCCCACCGCCCGAAAACGCGCCAGCACCTCGGCCGACACGTCGGTCAGCACCACCTCATCGCCCTGCTGGACCGGATATTCGAAGGGATTACCCTTGTTGATAGCGCCCAGAATGGTGCCGCCCAGATGGGCAATGCCGCGCACCCGATCGCGATCCAGCGGCACCAGCCCGTCCGGGTCGCCGGTGCGCAGACCTTCGTAGCCGTAGCGAATGCCTGTCACTTGCCAGCCCCGATTGAGCGCGCCCAGGGTGACGGCGCGGATGACCGCATTCAAGCCCGGTGCGTCGCCCCCGCCGGTGTTGATCAACAGATGCATCCCGTTCCTCCCGTTTCTAGCGGCACTTGAATGAGATTTGACGATGGGATGCTACGCGCCTCGGGCGACCGTTTCATGATCCGGACGAGCGACTCTCCAGGCGCCGCAGGAAGACCTCCATCTCGCGGGCGGTCTGAATCTGCCCGCCGGCGCGGGCGCGCTCGATGCCCGCCCGATAGGCCGCCGCCGCCCCCGGCGTATCGCCGAGCGCTTCCAGCGCCTTGCCCAGCACCTTGCTCGCCGCCGCCTGCCCGGGATCATGACCCAGGCACGCCACGGCGTGATCCCGCGCCGCCGCCCAGTCCGATCCGCGCAGATGAAGCTGCGCCAGCGACAGCCGGAGCATGGCATCGTCCTGCCCGCCGGCCAGTCGCGCCTCCAGCGTTTCCCGCAATCCCATGACGCTCACTCCCGTTAGTCGACTGGATTGTCACTGTAACAAACAGTGATCGTGTAAGCCCTGGGGTGCTGAACGCCGGCCCACACCGGCCGCAGCGGCGTGGCTCAAAAACCCGAGATGCCAGCCGCTAACTCCCGTTGTACCTGAGCGGACGAACCCATCCGGAATTCATTGATAATGAAAGGTCCCTTTATGTGCAATACACGCGTACAAGAACTGACTTATACCATCGGATCGGGCGCAGGAATTTCCTACCGCGATGCCGAACGCCAATCATTTTCGAATCACTTGGGAAGCTTTGAAATTATCGACACGCTGCTTCGCGTAAAGCCAACCGAACACTTCTCCAGCGAAATAGATGCACGTAGAGCCATCGAGACATATCTGCTTGACTGGGAAATTGAAGCGGACATCACTTCAAATATCGGCGCTATACGTTTTTCTTTCAAACAATCTCAAGTTGTTGAGACTGAGCCCTGTCATGGGCTAGAGCGGGCCATACGGGTGGACTCATGGGAGTCGGCGAAGGTCAGTGACTGCGTCTCGGTTCAAATAATTTGTCACAAATATCCTCGGCCTCCCCATGAGTTCCGTGCCACACAAGAGGTTGCACAAGCGTATCGTCGATGGAAAGCCCACCACGAGGGAAAGGAGCCGCTGCAGGCCATGGCTTACTTCGTTCTTACCCTTGCAGACACTACTTTTGGAGACCGAAGCAGGGCGGCTGATGAGTTACAAATCGATTCTAAAATACTTAAAGAAATTGGACGACTTAGCTCAACCAAAGGCAACGAGATCACGGCACGAAAAGCTAAACCCTTGCTTGAAGATCTATCACCAAAAGAGCAGGAATGGCTAGAAAAGGCCGTCCGACTTGTTATCCGACAACTCGGCCAACGCGCTGCGGGGGCACGGCTGAGAGATCTTTCCATGAAAGATCTGCCCAGCCTTTGACGCACGGAGCCGGGTCTCAAAATCGACGCTCCTTGCATTAAGCAATCGGTTTGCGATAGTGGCCTGTCAGGAGACCACCGCCCCCGAACGTCCAGATCCGCCGGCGGGATTGGTCGGCGCTCGTCGAGCCGAAGAACTCGATCGAAACTAGAGAGACGGAGACGGCTAGAAGTGGAGCGGGTGATGGGAATCGAACCCACGCCATCAGCTTGGGAAGCTGAGGTTCTACCATTGAACTACACCCGCATAGCTGCGGATTTTCAGGCGTTTCGGGCGTGATGTAAAGCGGCTGGCAGCGCACTCCCCCGCAATTCCGGGCGGGTCTTGGGGTAAAATTGCGGGTTCCGCATTTTACTGCCACCGCGGTGCCGCGATGACCGACACGATTTCAATCGAACTCAACGGCGCGCCGACGATGCTCGACGCGGATCTTACCCTGGCCGACCTGCTGCTCCGCGAGGGTCTGCTCGAGCGGCGCATCGCCGTGGAATACAACGGCGAGATCATCCCGCGCAGCCGCTACCCCGACATCCGCCTCCAGGCCGGGGACCGGCTCGAGGTGGTGCATGCCATTGGTGGTGGCGCGACATGACCGACGGAGAAGCTCCCATGACCTCGACCGACCTCAATCCGCCTACCGACCGGCCGCTGACCCTGGCCGGCCGCACCTATGGCTCGCGACTGCTGGTGGGCACCGGCAAGTATCGCGATCTCGCTGAAACCGAACAGGCGGTGGCCGCGAGCGGCGCCGAGATCGTCACGCTGGCCGTGCGTCGGGTGAACATCGGTCAGGACCCCAAGGCGCCCAATCTGCTCGATGCGATTCCGCCAGAGCGTTACACCCTGCTGCCCAACACCGCGGGCTGCTTCGATGCCGACAGCGCGGTGCGCACCTGCCGGCTGGCGCGCGAACTGCTGGGCGACTATCGGTTGGTGAAGCTGGAGGTCCTGGGGGACGAGAGAACGCTCTATCCCGACGTGCGGGCGACGCTGAAAGCCGCCGAGATCCTGATCCGGGACGGCTTCGAGGTGATGGTCTACACGAGTGACGACCCCATCGTGGCGCGCGAACTGGAAGCCATGGGTTGCATCGCCATCATGCCGTTGGGCTCGCTAATCGGCTCGGGAATGGGCATCGTCAATCCCTGGAACATCCTGACCATCGTCGAGCAGGCCAAGGTGCCGGTGCTGGTCGATGCCGGCGTCGGGACGGCGTCCGATGCCGCCTTCGCGATGGAACTCGGCTGCGACGGCGTGCTCATGAACACGGCCATTGCCGGCGCGCGCGAGCCCGTGCGCATGGCGCGCGCCATGGCGCTGGCCGTCGAAGCCGGGCGCGAAGCCTTCCTCGCCGGGCGCATTGCACGCAAGCGTTTCGCCAGCGCCTCTTCGCCCGTCGATGGGCTGTTCTTCACCCGGCCCTGAGGATCGATCGTGATGCCGTCCACCCTTCGTCCAGTGCGTAGCTTCGTGCGCCGCCAGGGTCGCATGACCCCCGCCCAGGAGCGCGCCTTCACGACGCTGATGGATTGCTACGCCGTCCCGGCGCAACCCGAAACGGTAGATCTGCCCGAGCTGTTCGGCCGGGTGGCGCCGACACTGCTGGAGATCGGCTTCGGAACCGGCGAAGCGCTGGTCGAGTTCGCACGAACGCACCCGGACTGGAACGCGCTGGGCATCGAGGTCCATCAGCCCGGCGTGGGGCGATTGCTCAATGCCGTGGACAAGGAAGGCCTCGCCCATGTGCGCGTGCACGCCGAAGACGCCGTGCCGTTTTTGTCGAATCGCCTGCGCCCGAGCCAGTTGGACCGGATCCATGTGTTCTTCCCCGATCCCTGGCCCAAGAAACGCCATCACAAGCGCCGCCTCATCCAGCCGGACTTCATCGCGCTGCTCAGCCGCCACCTCAAACCCGGCGGGGTCTTGCACTTGGCCACCGACTGGGAGGAGTATGCGTACCAGATGGCCGAAGTTCTGGGCAACCGACCGGAACTGAACAGTGCCAGCCAAGAAGCGTTCATTCCCCGCCCGCCCGAGCGGCCGCTGACCCGTTTCGAACAGCGCGGCCAGCGCTTGGGTCATGGTGTGTGGGACCTATGCTGCACCCGCGCGTCGGATGAGAACGCGGCGGACGTCCCGAGAAGTGCGGAGGGTTAAGCCATGTCGAAGCTACACCCGGTCATTGCCGTCACGGGTTCTTCCGGAGCCGGCACCAGCACCGCCCGGCTCGCTTTCGAGCACATGTTCACGCGCATGAACCTGCGCGCGGCCATCGTCGAGGGCGACAGTTTCCACGCCTACGACCGGGAAACCATGGCCCAGCAGCTGCATCGAGCCAGCGTGCGCGGCGAGCGTTTCAGCCATTTCGGCCCCTCGGCCAACCTGTTCGACAAACTCGAAGAATTGTTCCGCAGCTACGGCGCCAGCGGTCATGGCGAATCGCGCCGCTACCTGCATACCGACGCAGAAGCCTGCGCTTTCGGACAAAAAGCCGGCACGTTCACCCCGTGGACGCCCCTGCCGACGGACACCGACCTGCTGCTCTATGAAGGCTTGCACGGTGGTCTGGTGACCGACCGGGTCAATGTCGCCCAGCATGTCGATCTGTTGATCGGCCTGGTTCCCACCATCAATCTGGAGTGGATCCAGAAGATCCATCGCGACACCAACGAACGCGGCTACAGCCCCGAGCGTGTCAAGGAAACGATCCTCCGTCGCATGCACGACTACGTGCACTACATGGTCCCGCAGTTCTCCCAGACCGACATCAACTTCCAGCGCGTGCCCACCGTCGATACCTCCAACCCCTTCATCGCCCGCGACATTCCGACTCAGGATGAAAGTTTCGTGGTGATCCGTTTCAAGAATCCGCGCAAGTGGCCGGTGCATTTCCCGGAAATGCTGGCCATGGTTCAAGGCTCCTTCATGTCGCGGCGCAACACCATCGTCGTGCCTGGGGGAAAGATGGGCATGGCGATGGAAATCATCCTGATGCCGATCCTGGAGCAAATCATGCGCACTCGCGACAACGCCCGGCGCCGCAGCCGCAAAAAGATTTCGCCGCCCGAAACACGCTGAGCCATCCGGAGGTCTGCATGGACTACCGCCCCCTCGGTCGCACGCCCCTCACCACCAGCCTCATCGGGCTGGGCACCATGACCTGGGGGGAGCAAAACAGCGAAGTCGAAGCCCATGCCCAGATCGCGCAGGCGCTCGATGCCGGCGTCAACCTCATTGACGCGGCCGAGATGTATCCGGTCCCGCCGCGTGCCGAGACCCAGGGCCGCACCGAAACCATCCTCGGCAATTGGCTGGCCCGCAACCGGTCGCGACGCGATGACCTGATCATCGCCACGAAAGTGTCAGGCCGCGCGGATTGGTTGCCCTGGATTCGTGATGGACAAACCCGCCTGACGCGCGGCCAGATTACCGCTGCGCTCGATGCCAGCCTCGGCCGGCTGCAAACCGACTACATCGATCTCTATCAGTTGCACTGGCCGGACCGGGAAACCAACTTCTTCGGTCGGCTGGGCTATGAACGTTCGGAAAGCGAAGCGGCCACCACGCCACTGTTGGAAACCTTGTCTACACTCGACGACCTGGTTCGCGCCGGCAAGATCCGGCAGATCGGCGTGTCGAACGAAACGCCCTGGGGACTGATGCGGTTTCTGGAAATTTCGGAGCGGCTCGGCCTGACGCGCATGGCCAGCATCCAGAACCCTTACAACCTGCTCAACCGCACCTTCGAGGTCGGCCTTGCCGAAATCGCCCATCGCGAGGATGTGCCGCTTCTGGCCTATTCGCCGCTGGCCTTCGGCGTGTTGAGTGGAAAGTACCTGGATGGGGCGCGCCCGCCCGCCGGCCGCCTCACCCGCTTCGAACGCTTCCAGCGCTACACCAACCCCCAGGCTGAAGCCGCTACCGCCGCGTATGTCGAGCTGGCGCGATCCCACGGACTGGAACCGGCGCAAATGGCGCTAGCCTATGTGCTGTCCCGGCCGTTCGTGAGCTCTGCCCTGATCGGCGCAACCACGACCGCTCAACTTGCCAGCAATCTTGCGGCGAGCGAGATTCGATTGCCCGATGCGCTCATCGCCGAAATCGAAGCCATTCATCGAGAACACCCCAATCCAGCCCCTTGACCCGAAAAGTCTCTCTTTTTCGAACTTTTCCGGCGTTTCCAGCCGCAGTTCCGCGGAACTTCAAGGACTTCAGTCGGTCCATTTGAACGAATCACGCCATTTGACTCGCTGGAACAGCGAATACCCACTGCGGGAGGTACCTCATGTTCGGACAACGCAAATCGATGACCGACCAAGCCCGTGCCAAAGCGCGCAAGGCCAGCCAGGAACTGAATCTGGATGCGCTCGATGACCTGCTCGATGACTTTGAAGCGATCACCATGGAGCGGTTGCAATCCCTGCGCGACAGCATTCGCAAGCGCACGGATCAGCTCCGCTGGGACGATTTGCGCGACAACGCCCAGCAGGAATTCAATCGGGCCAGTGAACAGACCGGTCGCTATGTTCGGCGCCATCCATGGCAGGCCGTTGGGCTGGCGGCCTTGGTGATCCTCGCGATCACGAGCCTGAAAGATCGCTCCTGAGCGGCAAGACCACCCAAGGATCCCAACGATGGCCACTCCCACACTCGGCGTTCAGGTCCGCCGTCTCGTCGCGCTTCTGGCCGAGACCGCCGGGACCCGAATCGATTTGGCGCGGCTGGAAATGACCGAATGGCGCGGCCACTGGGCTCGGGTCCTGGTGTTTTCCATCGGCGCATCGCTCAGTGGGTTCTTTGCAATCCAGACTCTGGTGATCGCCATTCTGGTGGAATGCTGGGACAGCTGCCGGGAAACCGCGGCGTGGTCGCTGGCGGGGGCGTTTGGCCTGGCGCTGCTGATCTGCCTCACCGGCCTGTATTTTGGGATCAAGGGCGGTCGCCGGTTTCTTCCCGCGACGCTCGAAGTATTGCGGGAAGATCTGGAGAACCTGAAAGATGAATAACAAGCGCCCATCGTCCACACAGACTCGAGCATCCGACAAAGCCCGGCTGCTGCGCCGGGCGGAACGCCAGCGCGGCCGCCTGCGCAGCCAGGCCGATCGGTTGCGTTCCCGGCTGGACCCGCGAACCCTGCTGAGCGGCGATCAACGCCCCGGCGCCGAACGGGCCGTCGCGTCGTCCTCGTCGAAGTTCTATCCGCTCGTGGTAGGCGCCGTCGGCTTGATCGTTCCGCGCTTGATCCGGCGCCATCCGGTGCTGCGAGTCGCTGCTTTGGGATGGAGCGCGTACCAATTCCTGAGCGGGTTTCGGCGCGAATCCGGGTCCACGCAGCCTGGCAGGCGCGGCCGGACCCGCGCTGAGCGCATCGACTAAAACGCTCGCGGGCTCGCGGGTCCGCACGAGGGGCGACTCGAAACGACGTCACTTGGCCACGCGGCACGGGGGTGCGATCATTGCCCCCGGGCCGTGCGCTGTCGGTGATGCGCCCCCCAAACGGCCAGGCCGCTGGGAACACATCGCGCTGGACCGCCCGGGCGATCCAGCATTTGCGGCCGAAAAGAAGAATTCCGGAAAGGATTCCGGGAGCGAACCGTGACCCAAGGAAGGATTGATCATGAAATCGCTGCTGCATGGGCTCGCCATCCTGATCGCGGGCGGCTTGCTGTATCTCATCGGGCTAATGGTCTGGGTCGAGATCCAGCGACGCGGGGATCGTTACTTTGCGCGCCCGCTCGCCGAGCGGCGCCGGTTCGTCCAGCGCCTCAAATGGCACGCCCGCTACGTTCGACCGATCTTCGAGGCGATCGCGCGCCTCAAGCGCCCGACCAAAGTGCCGCTCATGCGCTACGGCCGGGTTACGGGACCTTTGATGATGAGCAGCAAGAAATCCTACGCGGGCACGCTGCATTACCAGCCGGAGGCGGCTGACATCTTCATCGCCACCCAGATGAAATGCGGCACCACCTGGATGCAGCAGATCGTCTTTGAAATCCTGCACGGCGGCGCGGGCGATCTGTCCGACGCCGGCTATCGCCACATGTACGCGGTGAGTCCCTGGATCGAGACCAGCCCGACCTCCAGCGTGCCGATGGCGCGCGCTCCGCTCGTCGGCCCGCGCCGCAACCGCATCATCAAGACCCATATGCCGGCCCAGCTCATTCCGCACAGCGATCTGGCCAAATACATCTACGTCACGCGCCATCCGGTCAGCTGTTTCGCCAGCTGCGTGGATTTCATCTATAAGGGCATGGGGCCGCTGACACCAACGCGCGCAGACATGCTCGACTGGTTCTGCAGCGACGACATGTGGTGGATGTCCTGGCCGGACAACGTCGAGAGCTGGTGGCAGCGCAGCCAGCAGCATGCCAACGTGCTCTTCGTGCATTACGAGGATCTGAAACGCGATCTGGAAGGCGGAATCCGCCAGGTGGCTGCCTTCCTCGCGGTCCCGCTGACCGACGCCCAGGTCGCCACGATCGTGCACAAGGCCGGTTTCGACTACATGCGCGAGCACGAGGAGGAATTCGAGATGTTCGCACCCAATCTGTTCAGCGTGTCGACCCCCGAAAACATCCGCTACATGCAATCGGGCGCGCTCGACCGGCACAAGGACGCCGGGCAAGCCGAACGCGAACGCATTCTCGCCTTCTGCCGGGCCCGGCTCGCCAAGGCCAGCTACCCGGCGGAGCGGTTCTATCCTGACCTCGCACCATAGCGTCGAACGGAGAGCGGTGTGACCGGATTCGCCTGCACCCGACGGGATCCGGTCTGCGGACATCCACAGCCCGCGTGGTGGCCGAATCCGCTCAGTTTGATTACTGTTTCATGACAGCCCGCGCCGCCGTGCCGCTCCTGAAAGGTCGGTCAACCCGTGAAACACGCGAAACTCCCCGATCGCCGCCGATGGTCAGCGTGGCGCCTGGTGCGCATTGGCTTGACATGCGGAAGCGTGGCATCGATCAGCGTGGTGCTGACCGGATGTCAGGGATTGCTGCCGCGCACCTCGAGTGAGGTGCGTGATTCCTGGGCCGATTTCGGGCAGGCCCATGACGCCATTGAACGCATCGTGCCGTATGACACCGAGCGCGCCGAACTCGCCGCCAAAGGTCTGGAACCGGGAAAGAATCCCGCCATCACCCTGCTCAGCTTTGCGGACGTTTCCCAGCGATTCGCTTTGGGCAGCGCACTGACACCCGAGTCACTCGATCGGGGCCTGTCGGACTGCTTCGCTGCCGGCAAGCGCTGCACGGGCTATTCCGTCTCGGTGCATCAGGTCAAACGCCGCCGGGTCGGCAATTTCTGGCTCGATGCCTTCAACTTCGTTCGCATCACCGACTCCACCGGCTGGACATTCAATGCCTTGGTTCTTTTCGTGGACGATCAGGTCGTCTACACCTTGATGGGCGGTCAACCCCGCATCAGCGAACGGGATCAGGTCCGCAATCCGCTGGGCCCGCTGCAAAGCTGGGGCGACGTCCTCGCCAAGCGATCATTGAACTGACGCGACGGGACGCTGTTCACCGTGCCGCTCGACCGTGTCCGGCAGGTCTCGGCTGCGGTGTGGCCGCGTGGCGCTGTTGCCGGCGCCAGGCCATGAACGCGAGGATCGCGCCGAGGGCAATCGCACCATTGACCGCCCCGGTGGCCGGGTTGCCGGGCCGGTAGCCGAAAGTTGCCAGATGCGTGGCCAGAACGGCGAACAAGGCGACGGCCAGACTACCGATCAGGCGACGCCGGAGCGCAACGGCATCCGGCCCCAGCCCACTCGCTGACAACGCAAAGGCCAGGGCGGCCATGAGTCCCCACCACGGCCCCACGCCCAGCAGCGCTGTCCACGCCGCCCCGGCGAGCGCCAACGGCCAGCCCCACACCCAGGCGATCCACCCCCGATGCATCCAGCTCTCGTGCGCCCGTTTGGTGATCCACAGATTGACCCCGGTCACGCACAGCACCGTCAGTCCCAGACCCAGCAGGCCATACAACCACGGTGTCAGCCAGCCGCCGAACTGGCCGAAATGCAGCCGGTACACCGAATAGGCCAGTTGCCGCCCGACCGGTCCGCTAGCCAGTGCCTGATCGTCGATGAAGCGGCCATCCCGCGTGAATCGATAGATTTCCGAATAGACCAGTCTGCCCGGCAAGGTGGCTGCGATCTCCACGAGGGCGCGCGGTGTCCCCGGGTTTTGCAGCGCGATGTAGATCGGCTCGGCCGCAGGTTCGCGCGCGCGCAGCGCCTGCAGCGCCCGCCCGAGATCCAAGGGCGCCGCAGCATCTTGCGCAGGCTCGATGTCCGCGCCGTAAACGAGATCGTAGACCGCTTCGCGGTCATTCTGGTGGAACACGGCGGCATAGCTGCTGAAAAACACGCCGGCCAGCCCCATGAAGGCGCCGGTCAAGGCGATCATGAGCGCGAAAGGCAGGCCCCACACACCGATGCGATTGTGCAGATCCACCTGGAAAAGCCGCCCGGAAGCGCCACTACGCCAGCGAAAGGCGTCGCGGACGAGATTGGGATGGGCCAGAACGCCGGACAGCAGCAGGGCGCCCAGCATGATGCCGGTTATGCCGACCAGGATCAGTCCCCAGGTCTCGGCCAGATGCAACCGGACGTGCAGGGCCTGAACCAGACTGCTCCAGGGCGCCGCAAGCCGCTCGCCCAATGCGCCATCAGCTGTCACGAACCACTCGTCCTCCAGACCGCTGATATGGACATGCAGTCGCGGCGCGGTGGCCGTTGGCAGGATGAGGTAGAGCGTGTCGGGCGGCGTGGCCTGTTGCGCAAGAGCGGCCGCGACGGCCTGATGGAGCTGGGCCGGCGAGTACGCGAGGCGCTCGTCGATGTGCGGTTGCTCCCAGCGTTCGAAATCGCTGAAGAACACGGTCAGCGTGCCGGTCAGGCACACCACATACAGCAACGCGCCCAGCGCCAGGCCCAGCGCAGAATGCGCCTGCAGGGATTGCCGCACGGTGGCGGCCGCACGAATCGCCTTCATCCGGGCACCGCCATGTGCAGCACCAGACCGCTGGCGCCGGCCAAGCCGACCATGGTCATCAGCGGCCGCACCCTATTGGGGGCAGCCAAAGCCCAGAAGGTCAACGTTGGCCAAATCACGAGAAACAGCAGCATCGCCACCACCAGCCGGTCGGCAGGATCACCGGGAAGACCCGCAGCCCCTGCCACCCCGACCAGCAATGCCGCCAGCCCAGCCAAGGGACCGGCCAGCACGAACGGCCCGATCGCTCGCCCGGCCTGCGCCAAGCCCGCACGGGGTGCACGCTGCCGGGCCTTCGGCTCGACGGGCGCATGCCTGAACTCGCGGTTCAGAAATACCGCCACCCAAGCCAAAACGGTCCAGGAAACCAGCCAGTAGACGGCCGCGTACTCGGGGCCATCCCGACTGACCCATAAGATCAGCGCTGCAAGGGTGGCGATCAACGCCACCCCCGCCGCGACCGGGCGGCGCTGTTTCCAGGAGAAAAACAGCGCCGCCACCGCCAAGAGCTGCAGCGAGAGGATGATCACCGCCATGGGTGATCACCCGGGCCTGCCACAGCGGTACGCCCATTGCTGTTCACTTATAAAGCCCCTCAGAAGCTGTAGCGCAAACCTGCCGTGACCGTGCGCTCCTCGCCGAACCAGCAATTGTTGGCGTCATAGCAGCTGTAATAGCGCTCGTCGAACAGATTGGTCGCGGTAAGAGACGCCGTGAAGCCCTCCAGACTGCTCGACACCTGGCCGAGGTCATACAGCAGATTCATGTCCACTAGGGTGTGCGATGGCACGGTATCGGTATTGAGGGCATCGAGCTGGGTCTCGCCCAGATAACGCACGCCAGCGCCGAGTTCGGCACCGGCCACTGCGCCCTGCGTGAACCGGTAGGCCACCCACAGCGCAGCCATCTCCTCGGCGACCCAGACCGGTGTCTTGCCTTCCAGGCCATTGTTGTCCTTGGTGATTTCCGCGTCGAGCACGGTGGCGCTGAATGCGACCGCGAGATTGGCCAACGGCCGGCTGGTGAGATTCAACTCAACCCCCTGAGAGCGCGTCTCCCCGGCCTGGATGAGATCGTTGGGACCACCATCGGGATCGCGGGTGATGTCGTTTTCCTTGGTGATGGTAAAGCCGGCCAGCGTCGCACTGTGACGACCGTCGCCGGAGGTAAACTTGAGGCCGGTTTCCCACTGGGCTGCTTCGGCCGGGTCGAAGCGCTCGCCCCGGCGATTGCTGCCGGCCAGCGGCTCAAAGCTTTCCGAATAGCTGACGTAGGGCGCCCAGCCATTGTCGAACTGATACAGCGCACCGACGCGCCCGGTGAAATCGTCCTGATCAAAGTCATCATCCACGGAGGACCCATACTTGTCGCCGGATTCGCTCGATTCGTAGCGGTCGTAGCGGCCACCGCCGAGGAAGACCCACCGACCGGCCCGAACCTGGTCCTGGAGGTAGACCCCGGTCTGCTCATACGACAGATCGAAATCCGCACCAAAGGCGAAACGGGAGTTGAATGCCAGCGCCTGCGGATCGATCGCGCGGTTGTTCGGGTTGAACAGATCGATGGGAACCGTCGCCGCATCCTTGTACAGGATGCTGGAATCGAGCTTCAGATAATCAACACCCACCAGCAGATTGTGCTGGACACGTCCCCAATCAATCCGGCCGGAAAGTTGGTTGTCGATGGTGATGCCCTCGCTTTCCTCATCGGTGAGGTAGGCACGCCGCCCCAGTGTGCGATTGTCGGCCGCCAGGCCGGTGTTGTAGGTGTTTTCCTGATACACGCTGCCATCGAAGTAGCGCGCGTTCTGCAGGAAGTTCCAGCGATCGTTGAACTGGTGGCTGATCTTGTAGCCTGGCATCAGAACGTCGCGGTCGAAGGTGTTGTAGTTGGCATCGCCTGCGTAGAAGTCCGGATCCAGTCGCCCGTTGGGATTGTCGTAGACGGTGCCACGGGCGGGAATGGCGTTGTAGATTCCCGCCGACGGGTCCTGCTGCAGATAGAGGTTGAAGTTCAACAGCGTGGCATCCGTCACCTGCCAGTTCACGGACGGCACGAACAGATAGCGTTCCTCCTCGGAGGTCACCGCCTGCCCGTCGCGCTGGCGTCCCAGCGCCACCACGTTGTAAGACACGGATGGATCACCGATGGTGCCGGTGAACTCACCCTTGGCCTCGAGCAATTCACGGGTTCCGAATTCGACTCGCAGGTCGTTGTAGCGGGCCGTGTCCGGCTGCTTGGCAATCAGATTGACCAGCCCACCCGGCGGCTGGTTGCCGTAGAGCACCGACGTCGGCCCCTTGAAGACCTCGATTGCCTCCACGGCCCACGGATCGATCTGCGGCACCAGGTTCCAGCCGTTGTTCAGCAGCAGCAAGCCGTCATAGGCCGTCTTGGCTTCCTGGAAACCGCGAATGCTGTATTGATCCAGCCGCGTCACCGCCCCACCGCGCAACTCCGGCGTAACCCCCGGCGTGTAGCGCAAGGCCTCGCTGATCGAATCACCTCCGCGCGTTTCGATCGCCTCGCGATCGACCACATCCACGCTTCCCGGCGTTTCCGACGGCTCCAGCGCTGACTTGGTGGCGGTGCTGCGAGACAGGTCCCCCTGTACGATCACCGGCACCAGCGCCGTGTCCTCATTCGCAGATTGCGCCGCGACGGGATTTGCCACACCCGACATCACGCCCACGGAGACCAGGGTGAGGGAAAGCGGCATCGATGAGATGGACGACATGGCGTTGAGCTTCCTTCTATTTAATGCTGACGCAAATGATAACTAGAATCATTATATAAATTAAGAGCAATGAAACCACACTCACCTCCTCCCCTACAGGCCAACCCCAGCCACCGGTGTTCCATCCGGCTTCAGCCGCGGCGCAGGACCGGCCCGGAATCGGTCAGTCGGGCTGGCCGCGGCCCCGTGGCACGCCGTCAGGCACGGCCGGAACGTCCCCAATCGCCCATCCGCCGCGCATCAACCCAGCGGCGCGGCGCACGGCGTATTCGATCAGCAGGGTGGCGGCGATCATGACGGGCATCATTCCGGCGACCTGCCAAACCCCCAAAGTCTGATATCCGATCAGGCCCATGGCCCAACAGATCAGGGTCCACTGCACCACATAAAGCGTCGTGACATGCCGACTCAGATAAGTCAGGGCAGCACGAAACCCGCGCTGATGGCGCAAAGGCACGGCGAGAAACCGAGCGCCGAGGTAGAACACGCACAGCCCGGCACCGATCAGGTACACCGCCCCACCCGGCCCGGTGTGGAAAAAGTCATTGAAGTGATAATCCCAGTCGGTCATCGTCACCAGGCCACCCCCGATCAGCAGGATCAGCCCAAGTGCGCCAGCCGCGCGCAGCAACGCCAGCTCGTCTCGCCCGTGCTCCCGATAGACCATGCCCAAAAACATCCCCACCAGAATGTTGGCAATCCAGGGAAACACCGGGAAATACACGTTCCACTCGGTTCCCCACAACAGATCCAGGACGGCATCCACCGGCGGATACCCGATACGTGTTCCGCGGACCAGCGCCGAAAATCCGACGGCCCCGAAAGCGAGCGCCAGGACGCCATATTTGTGGGTCACGAAGTGCCGGACCAGGCCGATCAGGAAGAACGAGATTCCCGCCATGGCCAGGATATCGCCCGTGCCGATCAGATAAAGGGCCTGGGTCAGCGTCAACGGCGAGTGCCAGCCGTAGGCCGCGATGAATGCCTCGGGCATGGTGCCGAAAACATAAATGGGCACGATGAACTTCAACACATTCAGGCCGTAGGCCACCAGCAGAATGACGGCGCCGCGGCGCAGCGCGCTGCCGAGACGCTGATCGCGCACCACCATGAACGAGAACCCCATGGTGATCAGAAAGGCGCAAGCCCCTTGCCCGGCGACGTGCACCCAATGCCCGAAGCTCGAATCCGCCTGCGCCTCACGGCTTCCGAACATCCACAGGGTGTGCACGGCGATCATGAAAAAAACCGCAGCGCCGCGCGCCAGATCAATGGAAAACACCCGCTGGCTAGCGGCGGGTGGCGCAGTATCCGGCACCACGTCCGTGTGGACCAGCGGATCGGCACGAACCGTCATGATGTGCTCCAAGGGGTTGGGCGGTGAGCCGCAAGAGGGTTGTCCAGCTGTCCGGCAAAGGACAGTCCTTCGAAAGGATCAGCCAGATCGATCAGCTGCTGGTTGTTCCGCAGTTGAAGCCGGTTCAGACAGGACAGATCGAAGCGCTCGACGAACAGGTCCCGTTCGGCAAACCGCCCGGCGAGCTCCGGATGCGCCTGCTGGTAATCGATCACACAATCCGCCACCCGAGCCCAGAAGCGGGCCGGGGAATAGCCTGCCTGATCGAGCAGAATGGCACTCAGGTATCGGAAAAAGCAGTCGAACACATCAGTGAAAATGGACAGGGTTTCCTTGTCCTCGGGCATCTTGACCGCGATCCGGGCGATTTTTCCCGGAACCGGAGTGTGCCCATTGAGCACGGCAACTTCCTCGCCGATGTCTTTCATGATCGCCCCAACCGGCACATCGTCTTCGATCACCAGGATGACGTTCTCGCCATGGGGCATGAACGCCAGCCCATAGCGGAAGTAACAGTGCATGACTGGCACGAGGTAGGCCCGAAAATAGCGGCTGAGCCACGCATCCACTGATTGCCCCGAACGCTGGATCAATGCCGGCAACAGAGCATCGCCGCGCGCATCGATGTGCAGCAGGGCGGCCATGGTCATCAGGCGTTGGTTGGCGCCGAGCCGGGACACCGGGCTCTCTCGCCACAAGGCGGCCAGTGTCTTGTTCAGATGACCGCGGCGCAGCGACGCCGCAGCGTAGGTCGGATGGCGGTAGCCGATGCCCGCAACCTCCCGCAATACGCTGAATCCCTGCCGCTGCAACTCGGCATCCTCCGCCACCAGTTTTGCCACCCAGTCGTTGACGGCCGGATTGGTCTGCATGTAGTCAGCCGACAGCCCGCGCGTGAACCCCATGTTCAATACCGACAGCGCCATCTTGACGTAGCGTTTGCCGGGGTTGCTGATGTTGAACAGGGTCCGGATGGACTGCTGAGCCAGATAGGCATCATCCCCGGGACCCAGATACACCAGATCGCCGGTAGCCAGTTCCCCCGCATACAGGTGCGAAAGCTTGTTGACCCATTGCCAGGGGTGGACGGGAATCCAGAGATAGTCTTCCGGCGCCCGCCCCTGATCGGTGAGCTGCTGCTCGAAACGCCGCCGCGTCGTCAGATCCAGCTCCTCGCCCATCAGCTGCTGGTAATCCAGATCCCGGCTGCCGGTGAACCGCGCGCGGCTCCGATGCGCAGCCAACCAGACGAGCTGCATCGGCGCTGCGGCCTCCGGCGCATAGCGCTGCATGTCGCGGGCATCGAAGCCGATCCGGCCACTGTTGGCGATGAATGCCGGATGCCCCTCGGTCATGGCCGTCTCGATGGTCTGCAGGTCTGCCCCGGCCAGCTCCTCCGCCGACCATGGGCACGCCTGGTATTTCCGCGCCCGGGCGGCGGCCGTGGCCGCGATTTCCTCGACGTATACCGGCAGGTTCTGCGGCTTGATCCCGAGCGTCTCGGCGAACTCCACGATGAACTCGGCGGCGTCCAGCACCCCAGGCTCGCCGTGGACGCGTCGCTGGATGGAGGCCGGATCGATGTCCCAGTGATCGAGTGGCAGCCGTCGGGCCTTGAAGGTGTACCGGACTGCGCCATCCGGGCTGGTCAGCTCGTAGTGTCCCCATTCGCCCTGCCGACCGGTCCGCAGCGGCCGGACGATGCGCTCGTGGGAAAACTCCGCCAGCGCTTTGCGCACCAACGCGCGATTGGCCGTCTGCCAGTGCATGCTGTCAATCATCTGGACCGCGTCAGCAGTCGCCACGGGGGTATCCTGGTTGGCCAGCGCCGTGCGCCACCGGCAAGCCGCCTCGAACTGGTCTCGCGTGCAAAACGCCAGATAGGCGGTTTTCTCGCCCATCTGCACCACCTGCCGATGAATGAATCCAACGCGCCGGTTCAAGGCATGAATCTTGTGATTCCGCCAGTCCGGCTCGACCACCACGCGACGCGTCCCAGGCAAGCTGAACAGATAGGCCATGACCGTGCGCATCACGGCCAGACTGAACCCGTGCAGCGGCTGATCGGCCGGCGCGATGAGCAGATGCATGCCCACATCGCCCGGCCGGACGCTGTAGCAACCGCCCACCGGATCGGTGGCCGGATCATAGCGTTCCACCAAAAAGGCCGGCGCGTCGTTGAACAGGCCAATGTAGGCGGCACAACCCGACTTGGCCTTCAGCTCAGCGTAGAACGCCGCAACATCCGACACCGAAGACTCCGGCATGCCCCAGTAGCGCGCATAAGGCGCACTGGTCCAGCGCTGGACTTGCCAGGCATCCTGCTCCGGCACCAGAGGGCGTAGGGAAAATTCACCGAGCGGATCGGTGCGGCAGAACAACCCCGGGGCATTCAGGCCGAGGGCATGCGTGCGAGTGATGGCCACAGGCGACTCCCGAACAGCACAAGGAAAACAGCAGCGGTCAGCGTGAATCCAGCCAGGGCGACGAAGAACGGCATCTGCAGACTGTACCCAGACACCACTGATCCAACCGCAAACGATGCCATGAGCACCCCGACATTCTGGAAGATGTGGATCTTGCTGAAATCAATGGCGTAGTGATGGCGACTGCTCAGCTCGAACACCAGCACTTCAAGCCGCACAGTGCCCTGGAACAGCGCCCAGCCGAAAATGACGCGACCCAGGACAATGGCCACCGGATGCGGCACGCTCTGAATGGCTGCACCGATCATGGCGACGACCAGCGCCTGGAGTACGATCGAAAAGCTGCTCCGCTCACGTTTGGAGCGGCTGTTCAGCCACAAACCCACCAAGGCCACCCAGGCCGGAATGGCGTAGATAATCCCGGCCACGAGTTCGCTGCCGCCCAGGGCGACCGATTCCCAGTAGCGGGAAAAGAACGGCCGCATCATGAACGCGCTGAGATAGAACAACAGACTGATCACGCCCAGCTGGATGATCAGCGGATTGCCCGTCGTTGCGACCGGCTCTACCTCCACCGGCGTGTCGAGAGGCGCTTGCCGCCAGGCGATGGCGCGCGCGCGGATGATCAGGCTGCACACGACGACCTGCAGCGCGTCAGTTGCGGCCATGATGAGATAGATGACGCGCGGCTCGGCAAACTCCAGCATGGCCCCACCGAGTAGCGCGCCGCCGATGGCACCGAAGTGCATCAGTACCGAGAACATTCCGGCCACACCCAAATGCCGGTCCTTTTCCTCCAGCCGCATCACCATTGGATAGATCAGCAGGTAGCTGGCCTTGAACACGAGCATGGTCTGGGTGATGACCCAGAAGTGCAGCAGCGATTCGGTGAAATACGCGGCAATCCCGAGACTTCCCGCAGCAATCTGCGTCACCACCCAGATATGGAACTCGTTGATGCGTCGCGCCAGCTTGGCCCAAAACGGCAGCGCCACCATCACCGTGAAGCAGCAGGCGGCGATGTAGAATCCAACATGCTCCGGGCTGGTGTTGCCGAATTCCCGGGCGAAGAACTGCGGATAGAACGGCAGCAGCATGGTGTCGGCCACTACGGACACCAGCGTCAGCAGGATCAGACCGTGTTTGAGCGTCATGAGGCCACCCGATCGAGCGCACGCGAAGGGGTCGCCAGATCGCCTGGCACGCCGAACTCCTGGAAGGCGATGCGTTCTTCGATGGGATAATGTTCCACCCCGGTCATCGCCCTGATGATGTGCGAATTGCGATAGCAGGCCATGCCCAGATCCGGCGTGACGAAGCCATGCGTATGCAGCTCGGCGTTCTGGACGAAGATCTCCTCGCCGGCACGGTCGATGGTGTAGTTCTGCGCAACGGCGAAGCGACCAGCCGTGTCGAAGCGGATCCGTCCGGCAATCCCGGCCAGGAAGGCCGGCGGGGTGTATCGATAGCCGGTTGCCAGGATCAAGCCGTCGGTGCCCAGCACATAGTCACGGCCCTGCTCGGTGTGGTGCAGCGATAACTGAAGCTCGCCGCCGACCCGCACCAGGCCGCGCAATTCACTGTTGGTGAACAGCCGAACCCGCTGGCCCAGATCCTCGCCCCGCGCATCCATGACCAGCCGCTTCTGGTAGAGCAGCTCATGGATGTCGTTGATCAACGAGCCGTTGATGCCCTTATAAAGATTGGTCTGGCTGGCGATCAGCGTATCGCGCGTCCGGCTGGGCAGGGCATGGAAATAGCGCACGTATTCGGGCGAGGTCATCTCCAGGGTGAGCTTGGTGTATTCCAGCGGCACGAAGCGCGGCGAGCGCGTCACCCAGTTGAGCGTGTAGTCGTGGCGCTCGATGCCCTGCAAGAGATCGACGAAGATCTCCGCCGCACTTTGGCCGCTGCCCACCACGGTGATCTGACGCAAGCGCTTGAGCGCTTCGTGCCGGTTCAGGTAGTCGCCGGCGTGATGCACATGGGCAGCCTTTCGGATCTCGGCTTCACAGCACGTCGGCCACCAGGGCGCGGGACCCGTCCCGAGAACCAGCCGTGCCGCCCGGTATGTGACCGGCGCACCACTGCGCACATCGCGCGTGGACACCTCGTAGCAGCCGCCGGGCTCGTCGTAGCGGATCGCTTCGACGCGCGTATTCCAGCGGATGCTGCCCAGCTGCGCTGCCGCCCATCGGCAATAGCGGTTGTATTCGCGCCGCAGCAGGAAAAAGTCCTCCCGGATGTAGAACGAATAGATCCGGCCCTGGCGCTTGATGTAATTGAGAAAGCTCAGTGGATGGGTCGGATCGGCCAAGGTCACCAGATCCGACAGAAACGGCGTTTGCAGGTGCGCGTCATCGAACATCACGCCGGGATGCCAATCAAATTCGGGATTCTGGTCGACGAAGATTCCGTCCAGTCCCGCGATGGTCGAGGTCAGGCAGGCCAGGCTGAGGTTGAACGGCCCGACGCCGATCGCCAGGAAATCGTGGATTCGTTGCGCGGCGCTCATGTCAGTTGACTCCACAGATCCGGGCGTCGCCCTGCAGTGCAGGCGAACAGGCATCCAGAAACGCCTGACCGTGCGTGCGCAATGCGCTCAGCACTGCCCGAATGTCGGTCAGCGTGGTTGCCGGATTGAGCAGGGTGAACTTGAGATACGACCGACCCGCCTCCCGGGTGGCGGCAACCAGTGCCCGGCCATCCCGCATCAAGGCCTTGCGGATGGCGGCATTCAACTCGTCGAGCAGCGCCGGATCGGTTACGCCCGCGGGCCGGTAGCGGAACACCAGCGTGCTAAGCTCAGGCCGGTGCAGGACCTCGAAATCCGCATCCTGTGTCAGCAGGGTGTGCGCCGCCTGAGCCAGCGCCATGACCTGCTCGAACGCCTCCCCCAACTTGTCGGGCCCCAATACCCGCAAGGTCATCCAGAGCTTCAAGGCATCGAAACGGCGTGTGGTCTGAAGGCTCTTGCACACCAGATTCGGCGTCTTCTCTTGGGTTTGGCTGCGCGGGTTGAGATAGTCGGCGTGATAGGTCAGACAGGACAGATGATCGCGGTCCTTGACCATGAACGCGCTGCAGCTCACCGGCTGGAGAAAGGACTTGTGGAAATCCACCGTGACCGAATCGGCCTGCTCGATGCCCGCCAGTCGTTCGCGACAGTTGGGAGACACCAGCAAACCGCAACCATAGGCCGCATCGGCATGGAGCCACAGCCCCGCCTGCCGGCAGATCGGCGCCAGCTCCGCGATGGGATCGATGCTGCCGAAGTCTGTCGAGCCCAGCGTCGCCACCACGGCGATCGGCGTGTGCCCGGTTCGTCGGCATTGATCGATGGCGTTCGTCAGCGCCACCGGTGACATCCGGTAGTCGGCATCGCAGTCCACCGGAACGACGGCGTCGGCCCCGAGACCGAGAACGGAAGCCGCTTTCTGCAGGCTGAAGTGAGCGATTCGCGAGGCCAGGATGCGGAAGCGCGCGGCCTCGGCCGGGAGCCCCTGCTTCTGGATGCTGTACCCGTCGAGCCGCACCAGACTGTAGTGGTCCCGGGCCAGCAGCAGGGCCATCAGGTTGGATTGCGTCCCGCCGCTGGTGAAAACCCCGTCTGCCCGGGCATCGAAACCGATCCGCCGGGCCGTCCAATCGATGAGGTGCTGCTCGATCAGTGTCGCGCCCGCGCTCTGGTCCCAGGTATCGACCGACGAATTCACCGCCGCAGTGATGAGCTCCGCTGCCACCGCCGGATAGGCGATGGGGCAGTTCAGGTGCGCCATGTAGCGCGGATGATGGAAATACACCGCGTCATGCAGATACAGCTTTTCGAGTTCATCGAGCGCCGCTTCGAACGACGCCAGAGGCTGGTCGAGCCCGACGGCTTCGAACGCGGTCGCCAGCTCGGCCGGTAGAACGCCCGAAAACGGCTGCTGAACCTGATCGAACCGCCCCAACAGAGTCTGCGTCACCTGCCCGACGGCGCTCGCGAAATCGGCTGCATTGCGGCCGTTGAGTAGCCCGCTGTCGATCCAGTCCTGTGAACGACCCCATGGCGCATCGTCGATCACCTCAACCCGTTTCCCCATCGACATTACACACCCCCAAAGCGGATCATGGTTACGTGCCGTAGATTATAATGATTCTCATTAGCTATTCAACAAGATTATTTTTCTCACTTGTAGGGCATCTGCGGGTAACGGTTACCCAAGCACCGCGGCGGGTTAAACTAGCCCTTTAGGCACCCCCCTGACCCTCATGCTGCTATCTCTGCACAACGTCGATCTGCGCCTGGGCGGCCCCATGCTGCTGAATCAGGCGTCGCTCACCGTGAATCCCGGCGAACGGCTCGCCCTACTGGGGCGAAACGGCGCCGGAAAGTCGTCTCTGTTGCGGCTCATCGCCGGCACGCTGACGCCGGATGCCGGGCACTGCCGGCTTCAGAGCGGCGCACGCGCGACCCTGCTGGCCCAGGAGGTCCCCACCGAGTGGACGGGAACCGTCGCCGCAGTCATCGAGGCGCTGTTCGCCGCTGCACATGGCGCCGACGCCCCGCCAACGCCGCCCTGGCACACCGAGCGCTGGCTCTCGGAGCTGGGTGTCGATCCGGCAGCCGACTTTGCCGCGCTATCGGGTGGCATGAAGCGCCGCGCCCTGCTGGCCCGCGCACTGGCCGATGAACCGGATCTGCTGTTGCTCGACGAACCCACCAACCACCTCGATCCCGCCCAGATCGAATGGCTGGAGAATCTGCTGCTGCAACGCTTCAAGGGCAGTCTGATTTTTGTGTCCCACGATCGCCGCTTCATTCGCCGCCTGGCCGGGGGCATCCTGCACCTGGATCGTGGCCAGCTCACCCGCTGGCCTGGGGATCTCGATCACTACATCGAGGAGCGCGAGGCGGCTCTGGCCGTTGAAGATCGACACAACGCGCTGTTCGACAAGCGGCTGGCTCAAGAGGAGCAATGGATTCGACAGGGCATCAAGGCGCGCCGCACACGCAACGAAGGCCGGGTTCGGGCACTCGAAGCCCTGCGGCGTGAACGTGCGCAACGACGCAACGCCATGGGACAGGCCCGGATCGAGCTCGAGGCGGCCACGCCATCGGGGCGGCTGGTCGTGGAGGTCGACAGCATCGGTCATCGCTTCGATCCGACCCGCAACCTGATCACCGACTTTTCGACCACCGTCATGCGCGGCGACAAGATCGGCATTGTGGGACCGAATGGCTGCGGCAAGACCACGTTGCTGCGCATCCTGCTGGGCGAACTCGCGCCGGATCAGGGACAGGTGCGCCATGGAACGCGGCTGGAAGTCGCCTATTTCGATCAGCTCCGGACCGCACTGAATGATGATGAACGGCCGATCGATATCATCGGAGGCGGCAAGGAGACGGTGACGATCAATGGGCGCGAGCGGCATGTGATCGGCTATCTGCAGGATTTTCTGTTCTCCCCCGAACAGTCCCGCGCCCCCATTGCCAAACTCTCCGGTGGTGAACGCAACCGCTTGCTGATCGCTCAGCTTTTTGCCCGGCCCGCCAACCTGCTGGTGCTTGACGAACCGACCAATGATCTCGATGTCGACACCCTGGAACTGTTGGAAGAACGGCTCGTCGCCTTCGACGGGACACTGCTGATCGTGAGCCACGACCGTGAGTTTCTGGATCGCGTGGCCAGCAGTTGCATCGTTTTCGAAGGCGCTGGACAGGTAAGCGAGTACATTGGCGGTTACAGCGACGCTCTACGGCAGAGCGAAGCGCGCGCAAGCGCGACCCAGCCTTCCGCGGCGTCACCCGCCGCGCCCAAGCCCGTGCCGCCATCGCCGCCCAGCAGCAAGCGCAAACTCAGCTACAAGGATGAGCGGGAGCGCCTCGCGCTCCCCGAACGCATCGAACGCCTCGAAGCAGATCTGGAGCGCCTGGGCTCGCGCATGGCCGATCCGGATTTCTACCGCCGCGATGCGGCGGATATCGCCGCCGACCAGCACACGCTGCAGGAGCTGGAAGCTGCCCTTGTTGAGGCCTATGAACGCTGGGAATCGCTGGAAGCCCAAGCCCAGAGCGTACGCGCTCAGGAACCTGAACGACGCAGCAGCACATAAAGCGCGCCGGTTCCGCCATCGGATGACGGTGCCGAACAGAACGCCAGCACTTGGTCGCAACGCGCGAGCCATCGATTGACTGCGGCCTTGAGCACGCTGCGGCCCTGCGGCGACCGCAGGCCCTTACCGTGCACGATGCGCACGCAATGGATCTGCTGCGTGCGACATTCGCACAAGAACTGGTTGAGCGACTCATGCGCCTGGGCTTGCGTCAGGCCGTGCAGATCGATTCCGGCCTGGATGGCATAGCGACCCCGGCGCAGCCGCCGCAACAACTGGCTTTGCACGCCAGCACGCAGGTAGCGCAACTCCTCGCCGGTTTCCAGGTCGGGGTCGATGGGGCCATACAGCGATTCATGGAGCACCGCCGCTTCACCTGCTTGGTGACGGTGGGCCCGCGCGGGGATCGGCGGGAGCGTGACGGCACTGAACGTGTGAGTAAGTGGCACGACATCGGCCACAGCCTCGCGAAACAGGGCCGCATCGTCATCCGGCAAAGAGTGGTCGGATTTCGCCATGAGCATTCCCACGCAACGCGCCGCTACCGACTGAAAGAGCGCTTCCAGTATAGTGTGTTCCCATTCCACATGGACACCGGAGTGGCTCCGATGCCCGCGGCGTCCGGCTCAACATGGGACCTTGATCGTGCGCATCTTGCTGAGCAATGACGACGGCTGCCAGGCCCCCGGACTGCGGGCGCTGCACCACGAACTCGCCCGCTTCAACGAAGTGGTCGTGGTTGCACCGGACCGTAACCGCAGCGGGGCCAGCCATTCCCTGACCCTGAGCCGCCCCCTGCGGGTGGCCCGCCATGGTGAAGACCCTGTGTATTGCGTCGATGGGACACCCACCGACTCGGTTCATCTGGCGATCACCGGCCTGCTCGACCACACGCCGGACATGGTCGTCTCGGGCATCAACGACGGCGCCAACATGGGCGACGACGTGCTCTATTCCGGCACGGTCGCCGCCGCAATCGAGGGGCGCTCGCTGGGCTATCCGGCTATGGCCATCTCTCTGGTCGGTGAGGAATGCCGACATTTCGACAGCGCGGCACGGGTCGCCCGCGTACTGGTCGAGCGACTCGCACACACGCCGCTGCCCGCCGACACCATACTCAACGTCAACGTCCCGGATGTCCCCTTCGAGGCCCTGACAGGCTTCGAATCCACGCGGCTGGGCCGGCGGCACCGGGCCGAGGGCGTGATCTGTTCAACCGATCCCCGGGGCCGACCCATCTACTGGATCGGCCCGGCGGGAAGCGAGGCCGATGCCGGCCCCGGGACCGATTTTCATGCCGTGACACATGGCCGCGTCTCGATCACACCGGTTCAGGTCGACCTGACCCAATACACGGGCATCGATACCGTCGGCCGCTGGCTCGCCGGACTCGGGTCATGAGCGAAGCGGTTCTGCGCGGCAGCGGCATGACTTCGCTGCGCACGCGCAAGCGCATGGTGGAGCGCCTCGTTGCGCGCGGCATTCGCGATGAGCGGGTGCTGGATCTGATGGCTCGCATGCCGCGCCATCTGTTCGTGGAAGAAGCACTGGCCAGTCGAGCCTATGAAGATCTGGCATTGCCGATCGGCTTCGGACAAACCATTTCGCAGCCGTACATGGTAGCGCGCATGACCGAAGCGCTGCTGCAAAATGGACCGCTTGAGCGGGTCCTGGAAGTGGGAACCGGCTCGGGGTTCCAAACGGCGCTACTGGCCAGTCTGGTGCCGCAGGTCTACAGCGTCGAACGCATCGCGCCACTGCTGGAACAGGCGCGCCGCAGATTGACCCGGATGCGCATCGCCAACGTACGCTTTCATCACAGCGATGGACATTGGGGCTGGCCGGAACATGCGCCCTTCGATGCCATTCTGGTGGCAGCCGCGCCGAACGAGATTCCCGAGTCCCTGCTCATGCAGCTCAGGATCGAGGGCGCCCTGGTGATTCCCGTCGGCAGCGGCGTCAACCAGCGCCTGATGCGTTACACCCGCACGCCGTTCGGTTTTGCGGATGAAACCCTGGAAACCGTCCATTTCGTACCTCTACAGGAAGGCGTCGGATGAAGCTCTTTACCTGGCTCTATGATCGGATGATCCTGGCCGCAGCCCATCGTCGAGCACCGTGGTATCTAGGCGCCGTGAGCGTGGCCGAGTCCTCGTTCTTCCCCATCCCGCCCGATGTGATGTTGATGCCCATGGTACTTGCCCGGCCCCAACAGGCCTGGCGGTTGGCAACCCTCACGACCGTATGCTCGGTGCTGGGCGGCGTCCTGGGTTATGCCTTGGGATATTTCGCGGTGGAAAGCGTGCTGCCGCTCATCGAGCGGGCGGGTTACGGGGCGGGTTGGCACCAGGTCCAGACGCTTTACCTGGAATGGGGAATCTGGATCGTTTTCCTGGCGGGATTCTCACCTATCCCCTACAAGCTGTTCACCATCGCTTCGGGGTTCATGGCACTGCCCTTGATTCCGTTTATCCTGGCATCGCTGGTGGGGCGCGGCGGGCGATTCTTCCTGGAAGCCATTCTCGTCTCGCGCCTCGGCCCGCGCATGCAGGACAGCGTACGCCGCTCGATGGAGTGGATCGGTTGGGGCCTGGTGGCCACCGCGATTCTGTTCTACCTGATCGTATAGATGACCCATGGCCGAAGTTGATCGATTTCCCAAATGGATGAACCAGTGGACCGGGCACGGATTGGCGCTGGTCCTGAGTGTCCTGCTCGCTGGCTGCGCCGGCGCCTTGAACTGGCCCACACGAAGCGACAGTGGTGCGCCCCCAACCGCCCCCGTCACACGTGCGCCCTCACCGCCCTCAGCCCTCCCCCCGGAGCCGACCCACTGGCAGACCTATACCGTGCGGGCAGGAGAAACCCTGAATCTGATCGGTGCCCGCTATGGCGTGACCGGCGAGGATCTCGCCCGCTGGAACCGTCTCAGCAACCCCAACCTGATTCATGTCGGCCAACGCATCAAGGTACCCGCCACGGCCGCCTCGTCTTCTCCCGCCTTCCGGACCGGCGAGCCCATTGCGTCGGGCATCGACTGGCAATGGCCGGTGCGCGGTTCGGTGCTGACCCTGTTCCAAGGCGAAGGCGGCAGCAAAGGAATCGATATCGGCGGCTCGACCGGCATGGCCATCGCGGCGGCCGCCGATGGTCGGGTGGCCTACGCGGGGAGTGGACTCAAGGGTTACGGCGAGCTTATCATCATCAAGCACAACAATAATTTCCTGAGTGCTTACGCATACAACAGGACGTTGCATGCGCAGGAAGGAGACACGGTGCAGGCCGGCCAGACGATTGCCGAGATGGGAGAGGGCCCGAATCGGCAACCGAGCCTGCATTTCGAGATTCGTTACAACGGGCAGCCGGTCGATCCGCTCCAGTATCTGCCGGCACGCTGACCGTCGACGAATCAGGTCGTCCTTCTGCATCTCGGGTTGCGTGAAACCGAGGAGCCCCGGCAAGGGCAAGGAGGACGATCATGGATGACGTCAATACCACCCCCACGAAATGGAACGAAACCGAAACGCTTGCCTTGACGCATTTCGGTAACAGCGATGAAAACGACGAAGAACGCGATGACCCAACGGAGGGCGCGCTGGCCTCGCCACTGAGTGAGGAAGACGCCGCCCTCGAGTCCTGGGGCATCGACGACAGCAAGTCGCTCGACCTGACTCGCCTTTATCTGAACGAAATCGGCCATTCCCCGCTACTGACCGCCGCAGAGGAAGTCTACTTCACCCGCAAGGCCCAGCAGGGCTGCGGGGCCTCGCGGGCGCGCATGATCGAGAGCAACTTGCGCCTGGTGGTCAAGATCGCCCGACGCTATCTCAATCGCGGCCTGCCCCTGCTCGACTTGATTGAGGAAGGCAATCTCGGCCTGATCCACGCAGTCGGCAAATTCAACCCCGAACTCGGCTACCGTTTCTCGACGTATGCGACCTGGTGGATCCGCCAGACCATCGAACGAGCCTTGATGAACCAGACGCGCACGGTTCGGCTGCCCATCCATATCATCAAGCGGATCAACGGCTATCTGCGCACCGGCCGGCAGCTGAGCCAAGCCAGCCAGCGCGCGGCGTCCATCGACGAGATCGCTCGCGAGATGGAATGCCCCGTGCAGGAGGTCGAACGCATGTTAGGGCTCAACGAGCGAACCACGTCCATCAGCACGTTCAGCTCAGCCACCGACGAACGCTCGCCTCTCGACACCGTCGCGGATGAAAATGGGGTCGATCCGGCCCTTTATGTACAGGACTCCGACCTCAAGCACGGCCTTCGGGGCTGGCTCGACCGGCTCTCCGCCAAGCAGCGCGAGGTCATCGAACGGCGTTTCGGGCTCAATGGCCACGAACGCGCCACCTTGGAGCAGGTCGGCAAGGATATCGGCCTGACCCGCGAGCGGGTCAGGCAAATCCAGGTCGAGGCGCTGGGCCATCTGCGCCGCATCGTCGAGAGCGAGGGATTGACTGGCGATACGCTGTTCTGCTGAGGCCAATCGCCACCTCGCACCTCCCGAGTGGTGACCGTCGCGTCATCATTCAGGATCGGTCAGGCGATCTGTACCGCAATCTTGTGCGGTTGCGCATGTTCGGCCTTGGGTATCCGCAATTTCAGTACGCCATTGACCAGTTCAGCCGTCACTTTTTCGGGATCCAACTCCTTGGAAAGCGTGAACACACGCCGATAGCGGGGCAGCGCCACTTCCGTATGATGGACCGCCATCCCGTCGGGAACATCCAGCGCCACCTGCCCTTCCAGCGCCAAGGTATCCCCGTCGATATGGATGTCCAGCGCGTCTTTCGGAACACCGGGCATGTCGGCCATCAGGGTGATGCCGCCGGCGTCCTCGACCACATTGACCAGAGGCAGTAATGTCGCCATGCCTTCGTCGGACGCGACCGCTTTGCGCGTTTCGATCTGTTGATTCATCGCACTCTCCTCCGATTATTGGATGGTGATCCGACGCGGCTGAGTTAGCTCGCGGCGTGGAATTCGCACATGCAGGACACCATCGCGATAGCGTGCTTCAACCGCACTCGGGTCGACATCCTCGGGCAGACTCACCACACGACGAAACCGGCCTGAGAATCGTTCATCAATATGAACCATGGCTTGCGCCGGAGCCGGTTCTTCGGCGCGCTCGCCACTGATGGTCAGCACGCCTTTTTCGATCTGAACATCGAGGCTCGCTGGATCCAGGCCGGGCGCAAAGGCATACACCTCGACCGAGGCCGGCGTGGAACCGACGTTCATTGCCGGATAGCGGCGCGCCACACCGCGGATTGTGGGCGAATAGCCAGCGGCACGATCCAGTTCATTCTGCATGCGCTCGAACTCTGCAAACAGATCGCGCGGGAAAATGCTGCGATAGATCATGATTCATCTCCTCATTCAGGGGGTGAGCGTTTCCTGTCCCCATTGCATGACGCAAGATGTGTCCGATGCCACCGTGTTTCAAGCCCTTGATATCATCAAAACAAGCCGCACATCGCGAGCATCATCACTGTGGAGGCGATGCATGCAATATCAGGACTATTACAGCGTTCTCGGCGTGCCTCGGGATGCCACGGCTGCCGACATCAAGAAAGCCTTCCGCAAACTGGCCCGCAAATACCACCCGGACATCTCGAAGGAAGCGGACGCCGAACAGCGCATGAAGGAGATCAACGAAGCCAACGCTGTGCTGTCCGATCCGGATAAGCGCGCCGCCTACGATCAGCTGAGCCAGAGCTACCGGCCGGGACAGGATTTCCGACCACCACCGGACTGGGATGCCGGCTTCGAATTCTCCGACGGTACTTTCAATTCGCGTGAAGCGGCCGATTTCTCGGACTTCTTTGCCGAGTTGTTCGGACAGATGGGGGGCGGCCGTCAGCAGCAGCACGGCTTCCGCGCTCGCGGCCAGGATCATCACGCCAAGGTGTATCTCGATCTCGAGGACACATTCCATGGCGCCGTACGGGAGATCAGTCTGCGGACACCCAAAATCGATCCTCAAGGCCGCGTCACCCTCGGAACCCGGACCTTGAGCGTGCGGATTCCGAAGGGGGTCCGTGATGGCCAGTTGATCCGGCTCTCGGGACAGGGCGAGCCGGGGCTCGGCGGGGCGCCTGCCGGCGATCTGCTGCTGGAAGTGCATTTCAAGCCACATCCGCGCTTTCGCATCGAGGAGCGCAATCTGTACCTCGACCTGCCCGTGACGCCGTGGGAAGCGGCGCTTGGCGCAATCATTCCCATCGACCTGCCCGGCGGCACCGTCAAGGTTCGCATCCCAGAAGGATCGCAGAGCGGTCGCCAGCTTCAGGTTCGCGGCAAGGGCATTCCAGGCGAGCCGCCGGGAGACATGATTCTCGACATTCGGATCGTGACGCCACCGGCCAACACCGCCCGTGCACGTGAACTCTATGAAACGATGGCAAGGGAATTGGCATTCAATCCGAGGCAGAGGAGCTGATGCAATGAATGACGACCAGATCTCAACCGACGATCCCCTGGTGCAGGATGAGCTGACGGCAGAACAACTGGCGGCCATCTGCTGCGTCGAAGATGCCTGGGTGATGACCCGCGTCGAACTGGGACTGTTTCCACAGGCCCATCAGGCCACCGGTGCCTGGCGACTCCCCTCCTCGTCCTTGCAGCGCGCACGCCGCATGCGCCAGATCGAACGCGATTTCGAGGCGGTCCCGGAACTCGCCGCCCTGATGGCTGATCTCCTAGAGGAAATCGATACGCTTCGAGCACGGCTGCGGCGAGCAGGGAGGATGTGAGGCCCTCCCCCAAACGCCCGGCTGAGGTTCAACCTCCCGCTTCAAGCATCAGCAGCGCCACCACCACGCGATCCTCGGCGAGCAGGACATTGAATGTCCGGCACGCCGCGCCGGTATCCATGACTTCGATGCCGACCCCGCGCGATTGCGGCTCGAACAGGAGTTCGCGCGGCGGGAAAATCAGGCGCGATCCAGTGCCGAGCAGGATGATTTCAGGTGCATGAGCGAGCAACCGCTCCAAGTGGCGTGATTTGAGCTGCGCCACGTCCGATGGTATCCCATCGAGTTCCAGCGCCTGAGGCGCCACGATCAGGCTCTGGTGATAACTCACCTCGTTGATGCGGATCTCGCCGCTGCCATACCCCCGGATGCGATTCTGGGCGTTGGGATTGTCCCGGTGCAGTTTCATGGGCTCGACCTCGCGATCATGCGAAATGATTGACAGGGCAACACACGGGCTTTACGTTTGATCATTTTACAAATTCGCCTTTGGCCAAGAGGCCGGGCCCCACTTGGACCACTACCTCCGTGATCGAAGATTTTCCCCGTATCCAGCGGTTGCCGCCCTATGTTTTCGCCATCGTGACGGAACTGAAAAACGCCGCACGCGCCAGAGGCGAGGATATCATCGACTTCGGCATGGGCAATCCCGACCAACCCACGCCGCAGCACATTGTCGACAAATTGGTTGAGGCAGTGCAGCGCGAGGACACCCATCGCTATTCCCAGTCGCGCGGCATCCCCCGCCTGCGCCGAGCGATGGCCAATTGGTACCAGCGCCGCTACGACGTGCAGCTCGATCCACAGGACGAGATCATCGTGACCATTGGCTCGAAGGAAGGTCTCGCGCACCTCGCACTGGCGACCGTCGGGCCCGGCGATTCGGTCCTGGTGCCCAATCCCGCCTATCCCATCCATCCCTATGGCTTCGTCATCGCCGGCGCCGACATCCGCCATGTACCGCTGGTGCCCGGCATCGATTTCTTTGCCGAGCTCGACCAAGCCATCCGCAATTCCTGGCCCAAGCCCAAGATGCTGGTACTCAACTTTCCGGGCAACCCGACCACGCAGTGCGTGGACCTCGATTTCTTCGAGAAAGTGGTGGCCATCGCGCGCGAGCATCAGATCTGGGTCATTCATGATCTCGCCTATGCGGATTTGGTGTTCGACGGCTACGTCGCACCCTCCATTCTGCAAGTCCCGGGAGCCAAGGATGTGGCGGTGGAGTTCTACACCCTGTCCAAGAGCTACAACATGCCCGGCTGGCGCGTCGGCTTCATGTGCGGCAACCCCACTCTGGTGGCCGCGCTGGCCAAAATGAAGTCCTATCTGGACTACGGGATCTTCACGCCGATCCAGGTTGCCGCCATCACCGCGCTGGAGGGACCACAGGACTGCGTGGAGGAAATCCGCCGCACCTACCAGCTGCGCCGCGACGTTCTGTGCGAAGGACTGAATCGGCTGGGGTGGGAAGTGGAGAAGCCCCGCGGGACGATGTTCGTCTGGGCGCGCATCCCTGAACGCTACCGCGACATGGGATCCATCGAGTTCAGCAAGCTTTTGCTCAGTGAAGCGAAGGTCGCCGTATCCCCCGGCATCGGTTTCGGCGAGTACGGGGATGATCATGTACGTTTCGGCCTGATCGAAAATGAACACCGCACTCGCCAGGCGGTCCGGGAGATGCGCCGCCTGTTCCGACGCACCCCGGCCGGCAGCGCTCAAAGCCAGGGAATCTAATGGACAGCGAAACAGTCAACATCGCCCTTCTGGGTCTAGGAACGGTCGGCGGCGGCACGCTCCAGATCCTCCAACGCCATGCGGATGCCATCGAGCGGCGCACCGGTCGCCGGGTGAAAGTCCGGCGCGCGCTGGTGCGCGACCCCAGCAAGCCGCGGCCGCCAGAAGCGGCGGATATCGCCGTGACCACCGACATCAACGAGATTCTGGACGATCCGTCCATCAGCATCGTGGCCGAACTGGTGGGCGGCTGCGACCCGACCCGCGATTGGATCATGCGCGCCATCACCAGCGGCAAGCACGTTATCACCGCGAACAAGGCACTGATTGCGCAACACGGCAACGAGCTCTTCGCCGCCGCCGACAAGCATGGCGTCATCGTCGCGTTCGAAGCCGCTGTCGGGGGGGGCATTCCGATCATCAAGACCATACGGGAAGCCTTGGCCGGCAATGACATTCAGTCCGTCGCCGGCATCGTCAACGGCACCACCAACTATATCCTCACCCAAATGCGCGACTGCGGGCTGGATTTCTCCGAGGCCCTGGCACAGGCCCAGGAACTGGGCTACGCGGAAGCGGATCCCACGTTCGACATCGGGGGTATCGACGCGGCACACAAGCTGACCATCCTTGCAGCAATCGCCTTCGGCACGCCCTTGAATTTCGCCAATGTGGCGATCGAGGGCATTGACACCATCAGCGCCGAAGATATCGACTACGCCGAAACCCTCGGGTACAGCATCAAGCACCTGGCCATCGCGCGCCGGGATGCCGAGGCGGTCGAGCTGCGCGTGCATCCCACCCTGATCCCTCAGCGGCATCTGCTGGCACGAGTCGATGGGGTGATGAATGCCGTCTTGATCGAGGGTGATGCGGTCGGCGAAACGCTGTTCTACGGCGCCGGAGCCGGCGCCCTCCCCACAGCCTCGGCCGTCGTTGCCGATCTCGTCGACATCCTCCGCCTGCTGTCCGCCGAACCGGATCACCGGGTTCCCTATCTGGGTGTGCGTCCCGGTGCCATCGCGGATCTGCCGCTGCGTCCCCTGGCGTCCATCCACTCGGCCTACTACCTGCGCCTGGCGGTCGAGGACCATCCCGGCGTGGTTGCGGACATCACCCGCATTCTGGCCGATCATGCCATCAGCATCGAGGCCATGCTGCAGCGCCCCGATCCCGCGCATCTGGACACCATGCCCATCATCCTGCTCACTCATCGGGTCTGGGAACACGCCATGGATCAAGCTCTTGAAGCCATTTCGCGGCTTTCCAGCGTGCGCGGCGCCATCACTCGCATCCGTGTCCAGACCGATGCGGCGTGATCCCCCATTTCCTTCTGCGAGATCCTTATGACCACCGCTTCGCTCTATACCGGATTGATCGACAAGTACCGCGATCGGCTGCCGCTCCCCGCCGACGCCCCGGCAGTAAGCCTGTGCGAAGGGCAAACACCGCTGATCCGTCTGGCCAACATCGAGCGCGATCTGGGCGGCGATCTGGCGATCTACGCCAAGTTCGAGGGACTCAACCCGACTGGATCCTTCAAGGATCGCGGCATGACGGTGGCCGTGACCCAGGCGGTGGCCGAGGGTAGCCGCGCCATCATCTGCGCCTCCACCGGCAACACCTCGGCCTCGGCAGCCGCCTATGCCGCCCGCGCCGGACTGACCGCCTTCGTGCTTATCCCGGAGGGCAAGATCGCGCTGGGCAAACTGGCCCAGGCCATGGCGCACGGCGCGGTGGTGCTGCAGATCCAGGGCAATTTCGACGACGGCATGCGCCTGGTGCGGGAGGTCGCGGCCGAGGCACCCATCACCATCGTCAATTCGATCAATCCTTTCCGCCTGCAGGGCCAGAAGACTGCCGCCTTCGAAATCGTCGAGGCACTCGGGCGCGCGCCCGACTATCACTGCCTGCCCGTCGGCAATGCCGGCAACATCACCGCCTACTGGATCGGCTATTCGGAGCTGGCTACGGCGGGCGGCGAAACGACCACGATCGGCTGCAGCCACTGCGCGGGCCAGTGCCCCTATCCGCGCGAGCCCGTCATCACCGCGCGTCCGCGCATGCTGGGCTATCAGGCCACGGGTGCCGCCCCCTTCCTCAAGGGTGGCCCAGTCGAGCACCCCGAGACCGTGGCCACGGCGATCCGCATCGGCAACCCCCAGAGCTGGTCCGGCGCGCTGGCCGCACAACAGGAATCCGGCGGCTGGTTCGCGGCTTTCACGGATGATGAAATCGTGGAGACACAGAAGTACCTCGCACGGCGCGAGGGCGTGTTCTGCGAACCGGCTTCGGCGGTCTCTCTGGCGGGCGCATTGACCGATATCCGCGCCGGTCGGATCGCCCGTGGGAGTACGATCGTGTGTACCCTGACGGGCCATGGCCTCAAGGATCCGGACTTGGCGATTGCACGCATGCAGGGCCCAGTGGTTCGGGTGGCGGCCGAGCGTTTGGCCGTCGAGCAGGCCCTGCTTCCTCATCTGAGCTGATTTCACATGACACGCAGCTCGGTAACCCTGCTGGTGCCGGGGCTGGCCGAGCCGCCCCGGGATGTTGGCGATTTCCCCGCGACGCCGGCGCTCGACCGGCTCTTTGCACGGGCACGGGCGACCCCAGATCCGGAAACGGGTTTCGAGCGCGCACTCGTCCAGGGATTTTTCGAGACAGCCCAGGCACCCTGGGCGGCGCTCTCCTCGTGGGGCGATACCGGCGCCCCGCCCCGGGGGGCCGTGCTCCGGGTCGAGCCCCTGCACTTGCAGGCCGGCACCCATCATCATGTGCACTTCGATCAGGCGCGCCTCGATCTCGACGCCCAGGAAAGCGCTGCCATCGTGAATCGCCTGAACGCCTTCCTGGAGGCAGAGGGCATGACCCTGAAGGCGCCGTCACCCGGACGCTGGTATCTGCATTTGCCCGCCGCGCCCGCCATGACGACCCAACCGCTGCATCACGGTCTGACACCGGGCACCTCACTCTGGATGCCCACCGGGCCTGATGCGGCTGAGTTCAAACGCCTCGTCACCGAACTGCAGATGCTATTGCACGACCATCCGGTCAATGTCGCGCGCGAACGGCTGGGTCAGCTGCCTGTCAACAGCCTGTGGCTATGGGGTGAGGGCACGCTTCCCCCAGATGGTCGCGCACCATTCGATCTCATCGTAGGCGCCGAGGCGATCGGCCGGGGACTGGCCCAGGCAAGCGGCGCGGCCTGGTACGCCAACGGGTCCACGCTGGGCCAATCCATTCCGATCCTGCCGCAGCGCGTCCTCTGGGTCGTCGACGCATTGCTGCGCCCGGCGCTCTGGAACGAACCGGAAGACTGGGTGCGCGCGCTGGTTCGGTTTGAACGCGATCTCGCAACACTGACCAGAACCTGTTTTCACCACGCGAACATCACACTGCGCCCGCTGGCGGGCCACGCTTATCACGCCCGTCCAGGGTCTTTCTGGCGCTCGTGGCGTCGGGCGCGCCCCTTCATTCGGCGACTTGGCCCGTCGCAGCCCTGAGGCCCGGGGACATTCGACCTCATCCTGCGCACAAGGAACCGCCGGCGCCGAGACCGGCGGTTGTCGATCCGGGGTGGGGGTGCCTCAGGTGGCGACAGCGAGCGCCTCCTCGTGCGCTGCGGCAGCCAGGAGTTCGGGCCGTCCGCTGCGCAGATTGGCTTCGTGCGCCAGCTGCCGTTCTTCCGGCGAGGCATAGACCCGATCCCATTCGAGCAGCGCCGGCGACCAGGTGCGATGCCACAATGCCGGGATGATGGCCAGACCAATGGCCCGGAAATAGCCCATGTTGTGGGGCAAGCGCGGCGCGTGCACATCCTCCAGACGCCAGAACTCACGCTGGGGGTCCAGATGATGCTGGGAATGGCGGCCGATGTTGTCGACGAACCAGTTGGTCACGCGATTGAACGAATCCCAGGAATGGTGCGCCTTGATCTCCGATCCGGGCACGCGAACGATGCCGTAGTGCTGGCTGTAGGTGCCGAGCTTGTAGCCGAAATGAGCGTTGAGCACGGCGAGCAGGAACCAGAACAGCCCCAACAGACCACTGACTGCAAAGACGAACAACACCAGTGCGGCCTCCGCCACCCACCCCTGCAGCAAACGGTTGCGCCAGCTCATGGCCGCTAGCCCCATCTTGTCCAGCCGATCCTTCTCGATGGCCCAGGCCGTTTGATAATCCTGGGGCGCGGTGCGCAGGAAATAGCGATATACGCTCTCACCGCGGAAGGCCGTGCTGGAATCAGCTGGCGTTCCGACCGTGAAATGGTGGCCATAGGGGTGCTCGATGGCGTAATAGGTAAACAGCCCAAAGAGGGAGCAGGCGCGCGAGCTGAAGACCGAATAGGGCTCCCAAGTGCGGTGGGACAGCTCATGGCCAATGGATACCGAGCCGATCGAGGCGATCTGAGAAAACAGCAGCGCACCGATGAGGTAGCTGCCCCAGCCGTCTCCGGCATGGGCGGCAACCATGTCGAACCCGCTCAGGGACTGCACCCACGTGGCCAGACCGAGCAGGTCGCCGCCGTTGTGTCCATGCGCCAGCATCCAAATGAACGCCCAGAAAGCCACGAGGCTGACGGGGAGATAAGTCCAGAGCATCCACACGAAGATGCGCGGGTGCCCATAGGCACGGGTCTGCTCGTCATTGCCGGACACCCGTTCGGCCAGGGAAAGTCCCAGAAGAACGGCAAGGACGCCGACCAGGACATTGGCCGGCCCGACGATGAGCGCATAGATCACGCCCAGAGACAGGGCGATCGGAACAAAAAAACGCAGGTAAGCCCACCCCGAACGGGCAAGCGCCATGATGCCGTCCATGTTGTCTCCTCCTGGACCACGCCCAATCCGCGGGGTGGCCTCGTTATATGAATATCAATCCCACTTCAGCTTGCGCCCACCGTTCAGCGCCGTCAAGCACCTGATCTTCAAGGTGATCGGCATCTCCGATGCGGACAAGCTGGCCGGGATCCAGAGGGTGTCATGGCCTTGCTGGGCCGCAACACCCTCGTGATCTTCAGGCTTCCTGCGCCTTCAGATCCAGTACATAGTCACGATAGCGCTGACGCAGATCCGCCTTGAGGATCTTGGCCATGGCGTTCTTGGGCAGCTCGTCCACAAAGACGACATGGCGTGGACTCTTGTAGTCCGCCAGATGCTGCCGGCAGAAGGCATTGATGGCCTCGGGGGTCAGAGAGCCCTCACCGCCCTTGAATCCCGGTTTCGGTGCGATCACAGCCAAGACATCCTCGCCGAGATCCGGATGGGGCACACCAATGACAGCCGCTTCCAGCACCTCAGGCATCTCCAGCAGCACGCGTTCCACCTCGACGGCAAAGATGTTGTAGCCGCCGCGCAGCACCATGTCCTTCTTGCGATCTGTCAGATACACGTAGCCGTCCGGCGCGATGTAGCCCACGTCGCCGGTATGTAGCAGCTCGCCGCGCCAGAGTTCCTGAGTGTTTTCCTCGCCCTTGTAGTAGCTGCGCCGCTCGATCCCCGAGCGGAAGCAGATCTCGCCGATCTCGCCCTGCGGCAGGGTGTTGCCGTTGTCATCGACGATCACCACCTCGCAGCCCACCGGTTTGCCCACCGAGCCCGGGTGATCGAGGATGTCGCGTGGGTTGGGCCCCAGCATGCAGGCTGCACCGGCGCCGCCCTCGGTCAAGCCATAGCCGTTGAGCATCATCACCTTGGGCCAGACTTCCAGCATCTTGCGCACCGTGTCCGGCTGGATCGGCGCCGCGCCGAAGAACACGAACTTGAGCGAGCTGTAGTCGTAGTCCTTCACCGATGGATGCTTCATGGCGAGATTCAGCATGGTCGGCACGCCCATGATCGAGGATGCGCGGTGCCGCTCGATCGAGGCCAGCAGCTGCTCCGGATCGAAGCGTGGCAGGACCAGCTGCGTAATGCCGGCGCGAATGCTCATCAGCATCAAGCCGTGGCAGCCAGTGAATCCGAACAGCGGCACGGCGTGCAACAAGCTTTCACCGAACAGTGCGGACAGGATCTGGGCCAGATTCTGCTGACCAGGCTGGTCCGCGAGATTACCTTCGGGCACCAATACCCCTTTGGGCATTCCCGTCGTACCAGAGGTGTAGAGCAGGTCGGCCGGATCCCGATCGGTCGGGGGTGGATCGAGCAGTGGAACATCGGTCGACCCCTCGCTCACGACGTTTCCCAGCGGCGTAAAGCCATCGATCGCCTCGCTACCGGTCACGAAGAAGTGCTTGAGATTGAACTGCCCCGGCCGGCCTTCGATCTCGACCGGCTTGCCTTGGGCGAGGGGAATCAATGCTTCCAGATGGCGCGGACCGCTGATCAGCGCCACAGCATCGCTGTGCTCGAGCACGAAGTACTTTTCCGGCATGGCCCAGCGCGTGTTGATTGGAACCGGCACCGCGCCGAGCTTGTGAATCCCAAAATAGCTCGCATTGAACAAGACCGCCTGGTCATTGGCGAGCACCAGGGCAACCTTGTCGCCGCGCTTGACGCCGGCCTTGTGCAACTGATGCGCAATGCGGCTGCTGGCCACATCGAGCTCGTGGAATGTGACCTCGCCATCCTGGGCGATAACCGCCTTTTTGTCGGGCTTTTTCTGAACGGATTGATGCAACAGATCGATGACGGCCATGACGTTCTCCTCCATGACTGAGCTGGCCAGCCGGCAGTGCGGCCTTCCTCTCTTCTTTCGGCCGACTATCCTGCGGCCTTGATGGCGAATCTACCATACTAGTCGTTCAAGAACGGGGCGTATAGCGTCGGAGTACCGCGCGCCGTATTGGCTGCGGAGCAGCGTGCCCAATAAGCGCTGACGGCAAGCAGGCTCGCCGGTGAAGGGCACCGCCCCGAATCAGGTCACGATTCGGGGCTCGAGGAGAGCTCTTGCTGATCCAGGGCGCCGATCGCCAGCATCGGTGCCGCATCGATATGCCCGGCGTCCATCATCCCGGCAACCCTCTGCAGTGCAGCCAGGATCATGTGCTGTTCCCAGCTCTGCAGCGCGTTGAATTCACGAATGAAATGCTCTTGGAGCGGCTGCGGGGCATCACGCAAAACATCCTCTCCGTCCGGCCCCAAACGCAAGAACACCTTCCGCTTGTCACTGCGCGCCCGCTCTCGAACGATGAGCCGGCGTGCGGACAAGCGATCGAGGATGCTGGTCACAGTGCCTTGGCTGAGACTGATCTGACGCGCCAGATCGCCTACGGTAATTTCACCCTTCTGATGAATCGTTCGCAGCACCAGTAGTTGCGGGGCCGTCAGCCCAGCGGTTTTCATGAGATGACGGGAGCGCAGATCGGTCGCTCGCATGATGCGACGCAGCGCGACCAAGACCTCAGCAATGACCTCCACAGAAGACTCCCGTGAGATTCGGCAATGGCGAGACCACGATTCTAGCAGCGCGCCGAGGTCCGCAGACCATGCAGCCTGACGATCGCGCCACGATGGATTCGTCATAACGACGCGGCACCTGCCCAGCGGGTCTGGAGTGCGGCCCAGTGACCAAGTTGCCCGGATAAAGAATTTTGTATACAATGGATTTTTTCGGCGTGAATTGTACCCGCCAGAAACTGACACACAATAGCCAAGAAAACAAAAGCTGCATAGACAATAATATATCACCATGCCCGACACGGATCAGCGCTTGGCGAAACTGTTTACCAAGTTGAACTCTCGGGTATTTGCATTGCATAGAAACGAGTTTATTCGAGAAACCGAGATCGAATCATGAAACCCTCTCATCATCCCGAGCCTTACCCTATGGGGAACGGCGCCGGCGATGCCCATCCGGCGCTGCACCTGCGTAGCCCCACTCCGGACGATGGCGTGGCGGTTTTCGAACTGATTGCCCGCTGCCCCCCTTTGGATCCCAATTCCCGTTACTGCAATCTGCTGCAGTGCAGCCACTTTGCCCAGACCTCGATCATCGCGCACGCGGAAAACGCCGCGAAGGCTTTGGGTTTTGTCTCGGGCTATCGGGTTCCGGACCGCCCCGACACCCTCTTTGTCTGGCAGGTCGCAGTGGATGAGGCAGCACGGGGCACCGGCTTGGGCTCACGCCTGCTGGAGGCACTACTCACCCGGCCTGCGCTGGCGGATTGCCGTTATTTGGAGACCACGATCGGCCCCGACAATCGGGCATCCTGGCGACTGTTCGAGCGGCTGGCCAAGCAGTTCGGCGCGGTAATCGAGACGACCACTTTGTTTGAATCCCAACGCCATTTCTCCGGGCTGCACCCGGATGAAATCCTGCTCCGGATCGGACCGCTCGAACGAATCGCGGACTGATCACATCTCGTCAAAGCCAATAAGAACAACACAACACAATCCACCGTGGAGGTATGACCCATGGAGATTTTCAACGAACTTGAATCATCCGCGCAGTCTTATGCGCGTTCTTTCCCGACGGTTTTCAACCGCGCCCAAGGCGCCGCTCTCCATGACGAGAACGGCATGAGCTACATCGACTTTCTCTCGGGTGCAGGCTCACTGAACTATGGCCACAACCATCCCGTGTTGAAAAATGCCTTGCTGGCCTACATCCAGAACGACGGCATCACCCACGGGCTGGATATGCATACCGCAGCGAAAGCGGATTTCCTGCGCGCGTTCCGCGACTGCATCCTGGTCCCGCGCTCGCTGGATTACCGCATGCAGTTCACCGGACCGACCGGCGCCAATGCGGTCGAAGCGGCGCTGAAGCTGGCCCGCAAGGTCAAAGGCCGCTCTTCGATCATTGCCTTCACCAACGGTTTCCATGGCGCCACGCTGGGCGCGCTGGCCGCCACCGGGAATCAACATCACCGAGGTGGCGCCGGCGTCCCGTTGACCGGGATCACCCGCATGCCATATGCCGGCTATCTGGGTCGCGACGCCGATACCCTGCGTTATCTCGACAAGATGCTGTCCGACCCGTCGAGCGGCATCGATCACCCGGCAGCGGTCCTCGTCGAAACCATCCAGGGTGAAGGCGGACTCAACGCGGGCAGCCCGGTGTGGCTGCAAGGCCTGCAACGGCTATGCCGCAAGCACGATATGCTCCTGATCGTCGATGACATCCAAGCTGGATGTGGACGAACGGGCACCTTTTTCAGCTTCGAGCCTGCTGGCATCACGCCCGACATGGTGACGCTGTCCAAATCCCTGAGTGGCTACGGCCTGCCGATGGCCCTGCTGCTCTACCGGCCCGAACTCGATATCTGGAAACCCGGCGAACACAACGGCACGTTCCGCGGAAACAACCACGCCTTTGTTACCGCGACGGCGGCGCTGGAGCATTTCTGGCGTGACGAGACGTTCGCCGAATCGGTGCGCGCCAAAGCAGCCCTGATGACCCAAGGGCTGCAGCGGATCAGCGAGCGCGTCGGTGTCACGCATCTGCGCGTCAAGGGCCGCGGTCTGATGCAGGGGCTGGAATGCAATGACGGCGAGACCGCCTCGCGCATCAGTCAGGCCGCATTCCAGCGAGGGCTGATCATCGAGACCTCCGGCAATCGCGGACAGGTGCTCAAATGCCTGTGCCCGCTCACCATAACCGACGCAGAACTGGGTGAAGGATTGAGCCGGCTGGCTGACAGCGCCCTAGAGGTGTTAAGCGGCACGTTGGCCGCCTGCGCCTCCTGAACCGGCTCCGCTCCAATCACGAACAAGAGGCCATTCAAGCATGATCGTTCGCCATCTTCCTGAAGCCATCGCATCCGGCCGTCGCATCCAGAGCACAGGGTGGGAAAGCACCCGGCTCGTGCTCAAGAATGACAATGCCGGTTTTTCGTTCCATATCACCACGATCTACCGTGGCGCCGAATTGCCGATGCACTACCGCAACCACATCGAATCGGTGTACTGCATCAGCGGCAGCGGCGAGATCGAAACCGTCGCCGATGGGAAGATCTATCCCATCGCCCCGGGCACGATCTACGTGCTGGACCAGCACGACCAGCACATCCTGCGCGCCGAGACCGAAATGGTCATGGCTTGCGTATTCAACCCACCGCTACACGGCACCGAGGTTCATGACGCCGATGGCGTTTACCCGCTCGAAGCCGAAGCGGTGACTGACTAAGCAGCAAGACTCAGGAGATGACTGATGCCCTCGGAAGCGATAGACCGCTATCCCTCCCGCGCCGGACGCCCTGCTTCGGTGACGCCTCGGACAGATCCCGTCGTTTATGCAGACGCGAATCGGGAACCACCCCTAGCGCGGCGCACCATCGCCAACTATGAGAATCAGGGATTTCTGAATCTTTATACCTTGTTCACCGATGCGGAGATCACCGCCATGCAGGCCGAACTCGCGCGCCTGCGCCATGACGCGCTGATCATGCAACGCAGCGAGGCGATCCGTGAACAGGAAACCGGCGACCTACGCTCGTTGTTTCGCGTTCACCAGCTCAGCCCGCTGTTCGCCGCCGTTGCCGCCGATCCGCGGCTGGTGGACCTGGCCCGCTACATCCTTGATGACGAGGTTTATATCCACCAGTCCCGGCTTAATTACAAGCCTGGCTTCGGTGGCAAGGAGTTCTATTGGCATTCGGACTTCGAAACCTGGCATGTGGAAGATGGGATGCCGCGTATGCGGGCGCTGAGCGTCTCCATTTCGCTCACACCCAATCACGCCCACAATGGCCCCCTGTTGCTGATTCCCGGCTCCCATCGCCGTTACGTGGTGTGCACCGGCGAAACACCGGAGAACCACTACCAGAAGTCCTTGGTGAAGCAGGAAATCGGTGTCCCAAGCAAGCGTTGCCTCCGTCAGCTCGCCGAACAGGGCGGTGGCCTGGTCGCGGCGACCGGCCCAGCCGGCACGGTCACCGTGTTCGACTGCAATACGATGCACGGCTCCAACGGCAACATCACGCCTGATCCGCGCAGCAACGTGTTCTTTGTCTATAACGCCATGAGCAACCGCCTCTGTGAACCCTATTGTGGCCACCCGCCTCGACCTGGATTCATTGCGGCCCGCGGCGAAGTCGAGCCCGTCCGCCCCACTCCGTTGCGGATTGGCTGAGATGGCTGAGCCGCGGGCTCGCCGGTCCCTCCTCGGGGACCCACGAATACAAGGAAAATCAACACCATGACCCATACGGTGGAAAAGATCGGCGGCAGCTCGATGAGCAACTATGCTGCCGTGCGAGACAATATCATTCTGCGTCCCGGTAACCGATACAACCGCATCTTCGTCGTCTCGGCTTACAGTGGAATCACCAACCTGTTGCTCGAACACAAGAAAACGGCCCAGCCCGGGGTATTCGGTTCGTTCGCTAATGCCCGTGATGAAGCGGCTTGGCGCGGCGAGCTGGCCAAGGTTCGCAAGCAGCTGCTTGAGATCAATCACGCCCTATTCACCGCCGCCATGGATCGCGCCGCGGCAAAATCCTTCATCGAGGAACGGCTGACGGCCGCCGAAAATTGCCTGAGCGACCTGGACCGTCTGTGCCGACACGGGCATTTCCAGCTCGACAGCCATCTCGCCACAGTCCGCGAAATGCTGGCCAGCCTCGGGGAAGCCCACAGCGCGTGGAATCTCAGCCGACTGCTGGCCAATGAAGGGGTTCGCACCCGCTTTGTCGACCTCACCGGCTGGCATGCCGATGCCGACGCACCGGTTCCTTCACTGGATGAGCGAATCCGCCGCAGCTTCCAGAACATCGACCTCGCGCGCGAGCTGCCGATCGTCACCGGTTACGCCCATTGCGATGAAGGACTCATGGCGCGCTTCGATCGCGGTTACAGCGAAATGACGTTCAGCCGAGTCGCCGTCGTGACCGGCGCTGCCGAGGCCATCATTCACAAGGAATACCACCTGAGCAGCGCTGACCCGCTGGTCGTGGGTGCCGAACGCGTCGTCCCGATCGGGCGGACCAACTACGATGTCGCCGACCAGCTCGCCAACCTGGGCATGGAGGCGATCCACCCCCGGGCCGCCAAAGGCTTGCGGCAAGCCGGCATTTCCCTGCGCATCAAGAACACCTTCGAACCCGAGCACGGCGGCACGGTGATCACGCATGACCACGTCAGCGAAAAGCCCTGCGTCGAAATCATTGCCGGGCGCAAGAACGTCTATGCGCTGCAGCTGTTCGATCAGGACATGATGGGCCGTTTCGCGCATTACGATCACGCCCTGCTCACCACGCTGGAGCGCTTTGGTGCCGACATCATCACCAAGGACTGCAATGCCAACAGCCTGACACACTACTTGGCGTGCAACCTCAAGACCGTCAAGCGAATCCAGAAAACACTCGTGGAGCGTTTCGGGGAAGCGGAAATCGACGTACGCCGCGTGGCGCTGGTGTCCGCCATCGGCAGCGACATGCAGGTGCCGGGCCTGTTGGCGGAAACTGCCGCGGCCCTGGCCGAGGCAGGCATCTCCATCCTGGCCATGCACCAGTCGCTGCGGCAGGTCACCATGCAGTGCGTCATCGACGAGCGCGATTACGACACGGCGATCCGGGCGCTGCACCGCCGATTGATCGAGCCGCACGACCACGGCATCGCGATCTGCGCCGCCTGATCCCGGCCAGCGCCACCGCTCCGACCCCAAGGCTGTAGCCGGTCGGGGCGGGGGAGCGCCGGTATCAGGACACCCCCCGAACGGGCTCCAGCACCTGTTCGAACAGGGTGGCTCCGTTCAGATCCTTCAAAGCCACTGTCATGATGTTGCTTTCAGCATCGATGTCGACTTGGCCGAAGAACTGCAGGCCGGCCGAGGGTGGCAGATTGGCCTGACCGGCCGGCGGGGATTTCTCAAACACCACCTCGGGACCAAACGTTCCATCCAGCTTACCTGGCCCGAATGTGCCGGCGTTCAGCGGACCGCTGACGAACTCCCAGAAAGGCGAAAAATCACGAAACGCAGCCCGATCCGGATGGTAGTAATGCGCCGCTGTGTAATGCACATCCGCGGTGAACCACACGACGTTGGCAATCCGGTGGCGGTGGATGAAGCGCAATAGCTTGGCGACCTCCAGTTCGCGGCCCGCTGGGCGACCGTCGTTGCCGTTGGCGCCGTTCTCGAAGAAGGTGCCGTCGCGCACGATCAAGCCAATGGGCATGTCCGAGGCGATGATCTTCCAGGTCGCGCGCGACCGGCGCAGGGCATCCATCAGCCAATCGAGCTGTTCGCTGCCCAGAAAATCCGCCTCGGGCCCCGAACGCCGTTGGTCATTGAGGCTATTTGGGCCACGGAAACTACGCAAATCGATCCGGAAGACCTCCGCGCTGGATCCGCATGGAAAACTCTGATAGAGCCGGCCCCGCTCGCCGAAGCGCACCGGCATGTAGTCGACAAAGGCCTGGTGTCCGCGCGCTGCCAATAGATCCACACGGGTTTCGGTATATCGCGCATCGTTCAGAATTTCACCCGGATACCAATTGTTGACGACCTCATGGTCATCCCACTGCGCGATGATCGGCACTTCGGCATTGAAGCGCCGCAGATTCTCGTCCATGAGGTTGTACCGATAGTTGCCGCGAAACTCGTCCAGTGTTTCGGCGACCTTGGACTTCTCCGGCGTCACCACATTGCGCCAGGTTGATCCATCCGGAAGCGCCACTTCGGCCTGAATCGGCCCATCGGCGTAGATGCAATCCCCAGAGTGAATGAAAAAATCCGGCTCCACCGCACGCATGGTTTCGAAGATCCGCATTCCGCCAAGATCCGGATTGATGCCCCAGCCCTGCCCGTTCACATCGCCGGACCAGACGAAGCGAACGCCCCGTTGGTTGCGGGCGCGCCACCCGAGCCGGGACAGCCCCGGCAACGCCGGCACACTCAGACGCCCCGAAACCTTCTCGCTCCGCAATGCCTCACCCAACAGATCCTCAAAAAAGACCCGGTAGTGAACCTCCTGGCCTGGATTCAGGCCGGCGACATCCAGCTTGGCGGTGAAATCCCCCTCGGGCAACGCCGCCGGACCGCGCAGCAGACGCGCACCGCGAAAATCCGGGCGATCGGCGATCTCGACCCACATGCGCGCGGGCCGATCCGCACGCGACCAGATGATCGCCCGGTCGAAACGCACATCCCCCGCCTGGACGCCATAGGGCATGGCGACCTGACCGCCGGTCGGTGTCGCGCCCAGCACGCGAAGCGGCAAACCGCCCAGCGTGGCGACACCGGCCAGCGCGCCGGCCTGCTTGAGCAGTCGGCGACGTGAAGGATTGGCGACGAATGATGGCTTGCAGGTCATGGCGCTTCTCCCGAGCGAATCCGAAGGAATGGATGACAATCCACGAACGCCATTCCAGGAACAGCGCCCGAACCAATCTCGCGGAAAGGCTTTACATCGCCTTGACAACCGTATTGCAGGTCGTTGTCAGTGACCGGGGAAGTCCAACCGGGCGCATTCGAGGGAGAATCCGGATCGGGATGGGCGTCCGCGCAGGCGCGCGTCCGGCCGATCGGGCACGCAGCGCCTTAGAGCAATGCGCTGCAGCGGGGCTCATGGGTAACAGGGAATGGGCGACCCCGCGTTGCCTGGGAGCCCGTGTCAGGCCAAAGCGATGAGCCGGGCCAAGCGCCAGCGCTCAGCGGTGCAAGGAGACCCGGCGCAGACGTGCATAGAAAAACCCGTCGGCCTCGTCCTCACCCGGCAGATTCTGCCGGCCCGCGCCGGCCAGATGGCCCCAGGTGGTCACCAACGGCTCGACCACCGCCTCGGGATGTCCGGCAAGGAACGCGCTGAGCACCGCTTCGTTTTCGGCCCGCAGGACCGCGCAGGTCGCATAGAGCAGCACGCCATCCGGCGCCAGCAGGTTCCACGTCGTTTCGAGCAGTGCCTGCTGGCGCCCGGCCAGATTGGTGATGTCCGCGGGGCGGCGCAGCAGTTTGATATCGGGATGGCGACGGATCACGCCGGTCGCGGAACAGGGTGCGTCGAGGAGAATGCGATCGAACGGCCGACCGTCATGCCAGGTCTCCGGCATGGACAGATCGGCGCAGCGGATCTCGGCGGTGAGCCCAAGCCGGCTCAAGGTGTCCTGGACGCGTTGCAGTCGCGCCGAATCGATGTCCAACGCCACCAGATCAAGATCCGTCGTTCGCTCCAGAAGATGCGCCGTCTTGCCGCCCGGCGCCGCGCAGGCATCGAGCACCCGCATGCCGGGCGCTGCATCCAGAAGCGGCGCAGCCAGCTGAGCGGCGCTGTCCTGCACGCTGACCCAACCCTGCTGGAAACCCGGCAGCTGGTCGACGGCTACCGGAGAGGCGAGGATCAGGCCGGTTTCGGTATGCGGGGCCGGATGGCTTTCGAGCCCGTCGTCCCGCAAGCGCGCGGCGTAGGCCGCACGATCCATGTGCCGGGCATTCACGCGCAAGGTCATCGGGGCCTGGCGATTGTTGGCGGCCAGGATGGCTTCCCAATGCGCCGGCCAGTCATGCCGGATTTGCGTGATCAGCCAGTCCGGATGGGCATGACGGGCCTGGACATCGCTCATGCGCTCGGGATCGAGCACCGCCGAATCGCGCAGCACGTTGCGCAACACCCCATTCACCAGGCCGCGTGCCCAATCCTTACCGAGCAGGCGGCACGCGCCAACCGTGGCATGCACCACCGCATGTGGCGGCATACCCAGCGCGTCGATCTGGTGTAAACCGACCCACAACAATGCTTCCAGATCGACGTCCCGCGCCTTGAGCGGTCGAGACATCAACTCGCCCAGTACCGCACGGTAGCGCAGACCAAAACGCAGACTCCCATAGCAGAGCTGTTGCAGCAGGCCACGCTCTGCCGGTGCCACGGCGGCCAAGGCCGGCGGCAGCACCGTACTCAGGGATGCGCCGCGACCCACCACAGCAGCGATCACGCGCGCCGCCTCGGCCCGCAACTCAGAACCGCGCTCAGCACCCAAGGTGGATCCCCAGCAGCGGCCGACCCCGTGCCAACTCGATGGCCGGCAACGGGCGTCCGCCAGGAAGCTGCGCCTGATCCAACCACAAACGGCCCGACCCGGTGGCGACGGCAACACCGTCGCGGTTCGCCTGCACGACGACACCCGGGGCAGCGCCCGGACAGGGAGTTGCGTCCGGATGCGCCCGCCAGATGCGCAAGACCTGGCCTTCAAGCCGGGTTTGCGCCACAGGCCAGGGATTGAAGGCGCGGATCTGCCGATCGATCAGCACGGCGGGCTGCTGCCAATCAATCCAGGCTTCGGCCTTTTCCAGCTTGGCGGCGTAGGTCGCCCCCTGCTCGGGCTGCGGTTCGGCGATCAAACGCCCATCGGCGAGTGCCGGCAACGCCGCCATCATCACTTCGGCCGCCAGCCCGGCGAGCCGATCATGCAGTTCTCCGGCATTCTCGTGCGCACCGATGGCACATGCCCGGCGCATCAGCATCGGGCCGGTGTCGAGCCCCAATGCCATCTGCATCAGGGTAATGCCGGTTTCGGTATCGCCAGCCAGGATCGCCCGCTGAATCGGCGCGGCGCCGCGCCAGCGGGGCAACAAGGAGGCATGCAGATTCACGCAACCGAGCGTCGGCAAATCGAGCACCGGCTGCGGGAGCAGCAAGCCATAGGCAATAACGATCATCAGATCCGGCGCCAGCGCCGCAAGCTCGGCCTGAACCGCCGGATCGCGCAGCCGGGTGGGCTGAAACACCGGTAGGCCCAGCTCGATTGCCAGCGCTTTGATCGGGGACGCCTGGAGGTGTCGCCCGCGTCCAGCCGGACGATCAGGCTGGGTGTAGACGCCGGTCAGTTCGTGCCCGCTCTGTGCCAGAGCCTGAAGCGTGGGAACCGCAAACTGCGGTGTGCCGGCAAAGACGATACGCATGAAAACTCCGCTCGAAGGCCGCGCGAAGCGACGTCAACTGCTAGGGTGGGGCTGTGGGGTCAGACGCCGCTCATGAACGGCACGCATGCAGCTGGATTCTAGCCGGAGATCCCTGCAGGCTCAGCAGCACGCTGCTGTTTACGCAGCTTTTTCTGGATACGCTGCCGCTTGAGTTCCGAGAGGTAGTCGACGAACAGCTTGCCGTCGAGGTGATCGATCTCATGCTGAATACAGACCGCCAAAAACCCATCGGCATCGAATTCGAGCAGCTCGCCATCCCGGCCCAGCGCGCGCACCCGGATCTGCTCGGCTCGCCGCACGGACTCGTAGAATCCGGGCACCGAGAGGCAGCCTTCCTCGCTTTCCTGCAGTCCGTCGCGAGCAACAATCTCCGGATTGACCAGATATAGCGGCTGGTCGCGCTCGTCGGACACATCGGCCACCAGCATGCGCTGGTGAATATTCACCTGCGTGGCCGCCAATCCCACCCCTTTGGCCTCATACATCGTTTCCAGCATGTCATCCAGCATGCGGCGCACGATGTCGTCAACCTGGGCTACCGGTACGGCGCGGCGACGCAGGCGGGGATCGGGAAAATGAAGAATATCGAGTATGGCCATGGCGTTTCGTAAAGTCGGCAGCAGTTGCGTCGTTAACCTTATCGGCATCCGGCGGTCGAGCCCGATCCGGATTCCGGGAATGATGTTCATTATACCCTTGTTACACAGGGGGCACGCACGCAAGAGGGATGCTGTGTTGATCCTGAAACCACCGCAGCCGATATCTGGTCTCTTGACTGGCGCCTTGGCGACGCTATTGATCGCCTGCACCGCTCCCGCCCCATCGGACGAGCCGGCGCGCGCGCCTCTGGCACCCCCGGAACTTCGCTCACCGCCCGCCGAATCGGCGCAGGCCGTTCCCATCGGCCAACCATCTGCGTCCGCGTCGACGCCCTCTGCGCCAATCGTCTGGCGCCCCGATCGCCCGCTCCGTTACACCGTCCGCAAGGGCGATACGCTATGGGATATCGCCGGACGCTTCCTGCGTGATCCATGGCGTTGGCCGGAGGTCTGGCACGCCAACCCGCAGGTGCGCAACCCCCATCGCATCTATCCGGGCGACGTGCTGGAGTTGGCCATGGTCAATGGCCAGCTCATGCTGCAACCCGCAGAGCCACCGATCCCTGTCACCCGGCTGTCACCGCGGATCCGGCGCGAACCCCTGGATGAGGCCATCCCGGCCTTGCCTTATGAGCGGATCGAGCCCTTCCTGACCCAGACGATGCCCATTGATCGCGAGGGACTGAAAAATGCGCCTTATGTTCTAAGACCAATGCACGCCGAACAACTCATCATGGGAGCCGGCGACCGGCTGTACGTCCGCGGCACCGATGCTCCGGCAGGATCGGCATTTCAAGTGGTCGAGGACAAAGGTGTCGCACTGATCGATCCGGACAACCGGAAACGCCTCGGTCATCAGGTCGACGTTCTGGGAACGATTCGCATCCTGCAGGCTGGCGATCCGGCCGAAGCACTAATTATCCAGAGTCGCCGCGAAGTGCGCGTCGGCAATAGACTGCTCCCGGTACCGGAATCGCCGATGACGCCCGATCTGCTGCCCGGTGCGCCCACCAACCCTGTTTCGGGCCGGATCCTCCTGCTGTCCAACGCGATCGCCCGGGCCGGACAGTATCAGTCTGTCACGCTGGGCCTCGGGAGCGCCGAAGGTTTGCAAGTCGGACATGTCCTGAGCATCTATCGCGGTGAACGCTCCATGCGCGATCCCGTGCGGGGCGGACAGGTCACCCTGCCTCCGGCAGTCATCGGCGAGGTCTTGGTATTCCGGGTTTCCGAGCACTTCAGCCAGGCGCTGATCGTGCGCAGTACGCGCGGCATTCAGGTCGGTGATCGGGTCGCCAACCCTTCATGAGCCGATCCGGCGGCACCGATCAGGCTGAACAGGCCGCAGCGCTGGCCCTCGTGCGCATGCCCGGCGTGGGGCCGGCGACTTTCGACCGGCTGATCACGCATTTCGGAAGCTGTCAGGCTGTGCTCAGTGCAGGAGAACCGGCGTGGATACGGGCCGGTGTACCTGCGCCGATTCGAGCCGTGTTACGGGCACCGAACTGGCCCTTGGTTGAAGCCGATCTGCGCTGGCTGGAGCATCCGGGCCATCATCTGTTGCCGCTGGGAGCACCACACTACCCGTCCCAACTGGCCTCCCTGCCAGACGCCCCGCCACTCCTGTTCATCCGCGGCGATCCGGACGTGCTCAGCCACCCGGCCGTGGCCATTGTCGGAAGCCGTAATCCCACCGGCAACGGCCGCCGCCTGGCCACTGAATTCGCCGATGGACTGGCGCGCTACGGGCTCGTCATCATCAGCGGCCTGGCGCTCGGGATCGATGCCGCCGCCCACCGCGGCGCATTGCGTGCTGGCGGCCTTTCGGTCGGCGTATGTGGCACCGGATTGGACATGGTCTACCCGCGAACACATGCCGCACTGGCCGAACAACTGGTCGAGGAAGGCGCACTGGTCAGCGAATGGCCACCCGGAACCCCCGCACTGCCCGCCCATTTTCCGCGGCGCAATCGCATCATCAGCGGTCTGGCGCTGGGGACTCTGGTCGTCGAGGCCGCGCCGCGCAGCGGATCGCTGATCACCGCCCGGCTCGCCGCCGAGCAAGGTCGCGACGTTTTTGCCATCCCCGGGAGCATCGACAACCCCCTCGCTCGCGGCTGCCACGCACTGATCCGCCAGGGCGCCAAACTGGTCGACTCAGTCTCCGACATTCTTGAAGAGCTGCCGGCGCAGCTCTCCGATGTGGTCCACGATCCGTCGTTCGAAGGACCTGCGCACCAAGGCGAAGTCGCCGACACGCGGCTTTCGCCTGAGACACAAAGCCTCCTTGAAGCGATGGGTTACGACCCCATCAGCCTGGATGAGCTGGTCGAGCGCCTCGGATTGACGGCGCAGACGCTTTCCTCCATTCTCCTGAGCATGGAATTACAGGGTCTCGTGGAGACCTTGCCCGGCGGACGCTTTGGGCGGCTGCGCTAATGACGGGGAGAATGATGAAAGAGAGCATGCTCGATGTGCTTATTTACTTGTTCGATCACTACATGGACGAGGAAGCGGATCTGGGTGCCGATCGTGACAATTTGACCGAAGAGTTGGAAGCCGCCGGCTTCCGGGATGGCGAAATCCATAAAGCTTTCGAGTGGCTCGATGCTCTGGCCGCTCACCGGGAGCGCAGCGAATGCGAGCCCCCTGTAAGCCAGAATCAGTCGGTTCGGATCTTTTCCGATCGGGAAATGGAGCATCTCGACGCCGAGATGCGCGGCCTGCTGCTCTACTTGGGACAGAATGGCATCCTGACCCCCCTTCACCGTGAAATCGTCATCGAACGCGTCATGGCACTGGAAGAGGACGACATCGACCTGGAACAGGTCAAATGGGTCGTTCTCATGGTGTTGTTCAACATGCCGGGGCAGGAAGGGCCCTACGCCTGGATGGAGGATTTCATGTTCGAAGAGCAGGTTGGCCTCTTTCATTGACCTACCCCACAAACCGCCCCTTTGCGGTCTTTTCCCCAGCCGTCCCTGTTGGGGACCTCAGCCATTCCAGAATATGTCCTCATGAGTCATTACCTCCTCATCGTCGAATCTCCCGCCAAGGCCAAGACCATCAACAAATATCTCGGCAAGGACTTCCAGGTCCTGGCCTCCTATGGCCATGTGCGCGACCTGATCCCCAAAGAGGGCGCCGTGGACCCCGCGCACGGCTTCGCGATGAAGTACGAACCCATCGCCCGCAGCAGCAAGCACCTCGACGCCATCGCCAAAGCCCTTGAAAAGACCGATATCGTTTACCTGGCCACTGACCCGGACCGGGAAGGCGAAGCGATTTCCTGGCATTTGCAGCAGCTCTTGGCCGACAAGGGTCTGCTCAAAGACAAACCGGTGCAGCGCGTGGTGTTTCACGAAATCACTCAGCGCGCGGTCGCCGAGGCCATCCAGCATCCGCGTGATATTTCCACCGATCTGGTCAATGCCCAGCAGGCGCGCCGCGCCCTGGATTATCTGGTGGGCTTCAACCTCTCCCCCCTGCTCTGGCGCAAAGTGCGACGCGGCCTGTCCGCCGGTCGGGTCCAGAGCCCTGCCTTGCGGCTGATTGTCGAACGGGAAGAAGAAATCGAGCGCTTCGAGGCACGCGAGTACTGGTCAGTCCAGGCACAACTCGCAATGGAAACCCATCGCTTTCCAGCCCGGCTGATCCAGTTCGACGGTGAGAAGATCGAGCAATTTTCCATCACCGATCAATCATCCGCCGAGCGGGTGCGCAGCCGCTTGCTGGAAGCAGCCCAAGGCGCGCTATCCGTGGAACAGGTGCTGCGCAAACAGAAGCGACGCAACCCGGCCGCGCCTTTCATCACCTCGACCCTGCAGCAGGAAGCCGCACGCAAGCTTGGCTTTACGGCCAAACGCACGATGCAGATCGCGCAGCAGCTCTATGAAGGGATTGATCTGGGCGGTGAACAGGTCGGTCTGATCACCTACATGCGCACCGACTCGGTGGCATTGGCACAAGATGCGGTACAGGAAATCCGCACCTTCATTGGCGATCGCTATGGTGCCGATCAAATTCCAGCCCAGCCACGTGTTTACAAAACGCGCGCCAAGAACGCGCAGGAAGCGCATGAGGCAATTCGCCCCACCTCGGTCGAGCGGGATCCGGACACTCTGCGCCGTGCCCTGAGCCCCGATCAGGCCAAGCTCTACGACTTGATCTGGAAACGCACGGTTGCCAGCCAAATGGTGCACGCCACCTATGACACCGTCGCCATCACGCTGAAGGCCGGCGATGCCGGTCAGTTTCGCGCCACAGGCCAAACGCTCGTGCATCCAGGCTTCATTGCGGTCTACCAGGAAGGGCGCGACGAACAAAGCGACGAGGATGAGAACCGGGAGTTGCCAGCGCTTGCCGAAGGACAGGCGGTTCCCCTCGAAGACATCCAGAATGAACAGCATTTCACCGAGCCGCCCCCGCGATTTTCCGAAGCGACACTGGTCAAGGCGCTCGAAGAATTCGGCATCGGTCGACCATCGACTTACGCCAGCATCATTTCCACCCTGCAGGACCGCGAATATGTGGTGCTGGACCGCAAGCGCTTCGTGCCGACCGATGTGGGCCGCATCGTCAACCGCTTTCTGACCCAGCATTTCACCCAGTATGTGGACTACCAGTTCACCGCGCGGCTGGAGGATCAGCTCGACGCCATTTCTCGGGGCGAGCGCGACTGGGTGCCGGTGCTGGAAGACTTCTGGGCCCCGTTCAAGCACCGGGTGGATGAGACGCTGGAGAATGTCTCCCGAGCCGACGTCACCACCGAAGCGCTGGAAGAAGCCTGTCCCAAATGCAGCAAGCCGCTTGCCATTCGCCTAGGCCGGCGCGGCCGCTTCATCGGCTGCAGCGGCTACCCGGACTGCGACTACACCCGCAATCTCGAGGACAAGGGCGAGGAAGCCCCGCCCGAGCGGGTGGAAGGACGTGTCTGCCCCGAGTGCAGCTCGGCCCTTGAAATCAAACACGGCCGCTACGGCAAGTTCATTGGCTGCAGCAGTTACCCCAAGTGCAAGCACATCGAGCCCCTGGTCAAGCCACTCGAAACCGGTGTCACCTGTCCGGAATGCAAGGAAGGCGAATTGCTGCAGCGTAAGTCCCGCTACGGCAAGCTGTTCTATTCCTGCAGCCGGTATCCGACCTGCAAATATGCCGTCTGGAATCCACCGCTGGCCGAACCCTGCCCGCAGTGCGGCTGGCCGATTCTCACCCTCAAAACTACCAAGCGCCGCGGCACCGAAAAGGTCTGTCCCCGCAAGGAATGTGGCTACGCGGTCTCCGCTGAGGATACGGCGCTGGCGAATGCTGACTGAATCGGTCCCGACCCGCCAGCAGTTGCGCCATGCGGGCTCCCTACTGCGCAGCGGGGCAATCCTTGCCTACCCCACCGAGGGTGTCTACGGTCTGGGTTGCGACCCGGAATGCCCGCAAGCCCTGCGCCGATTGCTGGCACTCAAGGGACGCCGGGAAGACAAGGGCCTGATCCTGCTGGCGGCGAACATCAACCAGCTCGAAGCCTATATGGGGCCTCTGCTGCCCGCGCAGCGCGCTCGCCTCGAAGCCAGCTGGCCGGGTCCGGTGACTTGGATCGTTCCGGCCCAGCCGGACCTCGATCCCCTGCTCACCGGGGGGCGGCGGACACTGGCGATGCGGGTGACCGCCCACAATCCCGCCGCTGCGCTGTGCCGGTCTTTTGGTGGCGCCGTGGTGTCTACCAGCGCCAATCGCAGTGGTCACCCACCCGCGCGTTCGCGCGTCGCCCTACGCCGCGCGCTGGGCAACCTTCCCTGTCTGCCCGGGCCGCTCGGCGGTCTCCCCGGACCGACCGGCATCTATGATTTGGCAACGGGCCGCTGTCTGCGTCCCGCACCCGCCCCCCACAAGGAAACGCCATGAGTACCGATCGGGTCGATGTCGCGGCGGTCAAGGCCTATTTGCTGGATCTTCAGTCGCGTCTGTGCAGCGCAGTCGAAGCCGTCGAAGACGGCACGCGTTTCCACGAGGACCTGTGGGAACGCCCGGATGGCGGCGGTGGCCGCACCCGCGTGCTCGCGGATGGCCCGCTCATGGAACAGGCCGGGATCAACTTTTCCCACGTACACGGCCATCAGCTGCCGCCGTCGGCGACCGCCCAGCGGCCGGAACTGGCCGGCTGCTCCTTCCAGGCGCTTGGCGTATCCTTAGTGTTCCATCCCCGCAACCCGCATGTCCCCACGACCCACGCCAACGTACGCCTGTTCGTAGCCGAGCGCCCCGGCGCCGCGCCGGTGTGGTGGTTCGGCGGCGGCTTTGACCTCACCCCCTACTACCCTGTCCACGAGGACGTCCTGCACTGGCACCGCACCGCGCGTGCGGCCTGTGCCGACTACGCGCCCGACGCTTACGATCGTTTCAAGGCGGCCTGCGACCGCTATTTCTATTTGCCGCATCGCGGCGAAACCCGCGGGGTCGGCGGGCTGTTCTTCGATGATCTGAATGAAGGCGGTTTCGATCGCTGCTTTGCCTTCCTGCGCCAGGTGGGGGATCAGTTCTGGCCAGCCTATGCGCCGATCGTCGCCCGGCGCCGTGACACACCTTATGGCGAGCGGGAGCGATCCTTCCAGCTCTACCGCCGTGGGCGCTATGTGGAATTCAATCTGGTCTATGACCGCGGCACGTTGTTCGGGCTGCAATCGGGCGGACGCACTGAGTCCATCCTGATGTCGCTGCCGCCGCTGGCACGCTGGGCCTACGACTGGCATCCGGCGCCCGACAGCGCGGAGGCCGTGCTTATCCGCGATTATCTGAAACCGCGCGACTGGTTACAGGAGACTGGCGAAACGGCTTGAGCTAGACCATGCTCGATACCGTCCGGTCTTATCCGGCACTATCCCATTCCCGGTCGGGCGGAGCGAACCCGGTAATCTTGCAATCCGCCCCTATTCAGGGCAATTTTGACCGCCCACGGATCCACAGGAGCAGCAGAGGCCATGAGCCAGGGAACCAGCAAGGATTACGAAGCCTCCATCGTCCAGTATTACGATGAAAGCGCTATTGACTACCGCATGCTGTGGCGCTTGGATCGATGCATGGCGCTACACTTCGGTTACTGGGATGAAACCACCAAAGGTGTTTCCGACGCGCTGTTGCGCGAAAACCAGATTCTCGCCGAACGGGCCGGTATCACCGACCAGGACACCGTGCTCGACGCCGGCTGCGGCGTGGGCGGCAGCGCCATCTGGCTGGCGCGTGAGAAAGGGGCGCGGGTCACGGGCATCACCATCACGCCTCATCAGGTCGATGCCGCCTACAAGAACGCGAAACGCCACAACGTCAGCGACAAGGTGATGTTTGAGCGGCGCGATTTCGTCGCCACGGGCTACCCCGACGCCAGCTTCGACGTGGTTTGGGCCGTTGAATCGGTCTGCCACGCCGAAGACAAAGCCGATTTCGTGCGCGAGGCCTATCGTGTGCTCAAGCCGGGTGGCCGGCTCATCTTGGCGGACTTTTTCGCGGCGCGCGACCGGTTCAAGCCTGAGGAACAGCAGCTCATGGATGAGTGGGCCTCGGGCTGGAGCGTCAAGGCCTTCGGCTACAGCGGCGCATTCCGTGACGCGCTGGAACAAACCGGTTTCACCGACATCCAGATGCAGGACGCGAGCGACAACATTCGCCCCTCTGCCAAACGGCTCTATCAATACGCCGTGCTGTCCCGCTGGGGCGGCAAGCTCCTGATGTTCCTGCGCATCCGAACCAAGGCCCAGGACGGCAACATCCGCGCCGTACATCGCCAGTGGAAAGCCCTCAATCAGGGTCTCTGGCACTACTGCATCTTTCAGGCGCGCAAACCCGCCTGATCAAGGCCTCCAAGCGCGGGCAGCGAGCGGCTGTCCGCGCTTGCGGTATTCGCTCACCATTCATGTGTCCGTCGAGCCGGTATTGATGTCGATAGCCGGTGGGTGCGTCCGGGGCTTTTCTTGGCCATCCGACTGGTGATGAGTTGGCGATCCAGAATGCCGCTCACAGACCAAATGACGTCAGACGCATCAGCTCGATTCACCGCCACCGATCCCTACGCCACGTCGGCCCCGCGAAGTACCCGGATCAAAAGACGAACCAGACTGCAACGCAACACCATTGGAAACAACCGATTCGATGGACGGCCGATTGGGAACGCGTGGGCCAGAGGATTGCCGAGATTGACGCCCGTGGCGGAGCGCGACCCAAATGGGTCACTTAAACGCTGAGATGGGCCTGAACGAGCGTGTCAGTCAAGCCGTCGATGGCGCCGCCAGCCACCACCCGCCCCCGTTCAAGGATATGGAAGTGGCTGGCCGTGCTGCGCGCGAAGGCCAGCTTTTGTTCCACCAGAACCACGGTCAGGCCTTCCTCGCGATTAAGGCGGCGAATGATGCGACCAATGTCGGCGACGATGTTGGGTTGGATGCCTTCGGTGGGCTCGTCCAGAATCAGCAGCCGCGGGCGCAGCACCAGCGCGCGGCCGATAGCGAGTTGCTGCTGCTGGCCGCCCGACAGATCACCGCCGCGCCGATGACGCATTTCATGCAGCACCGGGAAAAGCTCGTAGATGCGATCCGGAATCCCCCGGCCGCGGGGGCGCGCCGCTGGAAGCCCGATCTGAAGGTTTTCTTCCACCGACAGTCGGGGAAAGATTTCTCGCCCTTGCGGCACGAAACCGATACCGCGCCGCGCCCGGTCATAGGCTGGCCGCCCGCCGAGATCGACGCCGTCGAAAAGAATCTTGCCCGCCCGGGCAGCCAATTGCCCCATGATGGTCCGCATCAGCGTGGTCTTGCCAACCCCGTTGCGCCCCATGACACAGGTACATGAACCTTCTGCGATATCCAGATCGATATCTGAAAGAATCCGGCTCTGCCCGTAAGCCTGATTGAGACCCACGAGGCGCAGCAGAGGCGCTGTGTTCATCCCATCACCTCCCCCAGATAGACTTCCTGTACCCGCGGATCGGCCTGAATCTGATCCATGCTGCCTTCGGCCAGCACACTGCCTTGGTGCAACACGGTGACCTTGCGGGCGATGGCGCGCACGAAGGCCATGTCGTGCTCGACCACGATGACCGAATGCTTGCCCGCCAGGGTATTGAGCAACTCGGCGGTGCGCTCCACTTCACCGGGTGTCATTCCGGCCACCGGCTCGTCCACCAAGAGCACCCGGGGGTTCTGCATGAGCAGCATCCCGATCTCCAGCCACTGCTTCTGGCCGTGGGACAACAAGCCGGCCAGCCGGTCCCGTTCAGCTGCAAGGCCCGTCAGCCCCAGCACCTCGTCGAGCTGCTGACGCTGCGCCACCGTGGGACGCGCGACGAGGCTGACGCGCACCCGCTTGTCCGCCTGCATGGCGACTTCCAGATTCTCAAAGACGGTCAGCTGCTCGAATACGGTCGGTTTCTGGAATTTACGACCGATGCCGGCAGCCGCGATTTCCCAAGGCTCACGGCGCAGGCAGTCGAGGGTCTGACCGAACCAGACGCTGCCTTCATCCGGCCGCGTCTTCCCAGTGATCACATCCATCATGGTGGACTTGCCCGCCCCATTCGGGCCGATGATGCAGCGCAACTCACCCTCATCCACATACAGAGACAGGTTGTTCAGCGCCTTGAACCCATCAAAGCTGACACTGACCGACTCCATGTACAACACGACGCCATGACCGGTATCGAGCCGGTGTGCCAGATCGGTCTGCGGCGTCGGCGCGCTCCGGTTCTGCAACCATTCCGGCAAACGCATCAGGCTTTCCCTCCCCGCCGACGGGAAATCAAGCTCCACAGCCCACCGGGCAGCCACAGCGTGACCCCGATGAAAATGGCCGCCAGGAAAAACAACCAAAGCTCCGGGTAAGCCGCAGTCAACCAACTCTTGGCGCCGTTGACTGTCAATGCACCCAGCATGGGGCCGACCAGCGTGCCGCGTCCGCCCACCGCGACCCAGACCGCCATCTCGATCGAGTTGGCCGGCTGCAATTCACTGGGATTGATGATACCGACCTGCGGCACATAGAGCGCCCCGGCGATGGCGCAGAGTACGGCGGAAAGCGTCCAGACGAACAGCTTGTAATGCAGCGGGTTGTAACCCATGAACATCAGCCGGTTTTCAGCATCCCTTAGCCCGACGAGCACGCGACCCAGCTTTGACCGAACCAAGTACCGGCACAGCACATAGGCGCCGGCTAGCATGAGCACGGTCAAGGCGAACAAGGCCGCTCGTGTGCCCGGCTCCTGCAGGGAAAACCCCATCAGCATCTTGAAGTCGGTCAACCCATTGTTTCCACCGAGGCCCGCTTCGTTCAGGAAAAACAGCAGCATCATGGCGTAGGTAAGTGCTTGGGTGATGATCGAGAAATACACACCCCGGATACGCGAGCGAAACGCCAGGTATCCGAACAGAAAGGCAAACAGTCCGGGCAGCAGAAGCAGCATCGACAACGCCCACAGTGGATGCCCGAAGCCGCTCCAGAACCACGGCAGGCTGTCGCGTTGCAGAAATTCCATGAACGGTGGAAAGGCCGTGCGGTAGAGTCCGGCCTGGGCCGCTACCTGACTGAGATGCATGCCCATGATGTAGCCACCCAGCGCGAAGAAGACGCCATGGCCAAGGCTGAGGATGCCGCAATAGCCCCAGATCAGGTCCATGGCCAGCGCCACCAGTGCATAGCAGGCGAATTTCCCCAACAGCGGCACCAGATAGTCCGGCACATGCAACGCACTATCGGGCGAAAGCGCAAGATTGGACAGCGGGATGCCGCCGGCGACCAGCAGTACCAGCAGCCCGAAGATCGCCCAACCCCGGGTGCTGAAAATGGCCGGATGGAACGACCCGGAAAAGGTCTTTGCAGGTTCCGCAACCGGCTGAGCGAGACTTGTCGTGTCCATCGATCAGGCCTCCACCGCGCGGCCGCGCATGGCGAACAACCCCTGTGGGCGGCGCTGAATGAACAGAATGATGAGCACCAGCACCAGCACCTTGCCCATCACCGCGCCGATCTGGGGTTCCAGGAACTTGTTCAGAACCCCAAGACCGAATGCGCCGACGAAGGTGCCCGCCAACTGGCCGACCCCGCCCAACACGACCACCATGAAGGAATCGACGATATAACCCTGACCGAGATCCGGCGCCACATTGTCCAGCTGAGACAGGGCGACCCCGCCCAGACCCGCGATTCCCGAACCCAACCCGAACGTCCAGGCATCGACGCTCGCCGTGTTGATCCCCATCGCCGCGGCCATCGGCCGGTTCTGGCTCACCGCGCGAACGTTGAGACCCAAGGCGGTACGCTGCAAGAGAAGGTAGGCCATCAGCAGGACCAGCAGGGCAAAGGCGATGATCGCCAGACGGTTGTAGGTCAGCACCAAACCGTCCGCCACCGCCCAGCCACCCGCCAGCCAGGACGGATTGGCAACACTGACGTTCTGGGCGCCGAACACCAGGCGAACGGCCTGGATGAGCGCGAGGCTGATCCCCCAGGTGGCCAGCAGGGTCTCCAAGGGGCGGCCATAGAGGTGGCGAATCACCAGCCGCTCGAGTGCGATCCCCACCAGAGCCGTCACCGCGAACGCCAATGGAATGGCCATCAGAAGGTACGCGTCCTGCCACGCGGGCGCGTGACTCTGGAACAGGCGCTGCACCACATACGTGGTGTAGGCACCCAACATCAGCATCTCGCCATGGGCCATATTGATGACGCCCATCAACCCGAAGGTGATGGCCAGACCCAAGGCCGACAGCATGAGAATGCTGCCCAGACTCAAGCCGTAGAACACGTTGGCGGCCTGCCGAACCATCCATTGCTGCCGATCGATCCGATTCAGCGCCCGCACCGCTTCCTGGCGCACGGTTGCATCGGCTTCCGCTTCGCCGCTCAGTGGCTCGATTCGGGCGCGATAGGCCAGCCGGCCGGACTCGCCAAGCAGCTGAACGGCTTCCCGGCGCTTGGCGGGATCCGCGTTTTCCAGATCGAGCTGCGCGACCGCCAAAGCCAGCCATTGTTGAATATCCGGGTTCTGCTCGCGATCGAGCGCCTCACGCAGCGCCGGTTCGGCATCCGCGATGGGCTTCTCCGCCATGGTGATTGCACCGGCGAGCCGTTGCCCGGCATCCGGCGAAGTGATCTGCAACTGCGCCAGCGCGTTGGCCAGTTGTCGTCGGGAGGAATTGGTGAGGATGGGCGCGCTGAGCGAAGCCTCCTCTGGTGCCGGTTGTCCGGTCAGGACATGGCGCCATCCCTCCGCTGTATGGCGATAGACACCGGCAGCATGGTCGACTTGCAGCTGCCCCCGCGAGAGCGCATCCAGCACCGTCAGTGCACGTGGATCGTCGGTTGCGGCAAGCGCCTCGATGGCGTCGCGCACATCCCCTGCGCTGCCCAGACCGAGTACCGCAATACCCGGCGCCAATGGATCCGCTGCGCCTGCGGGTACCGGTGAAGGTGTTGCGAAAACCAGGCTGCTCCATGCCCAGAGTACAGACATAAAGACGAGCCATCGTGCCGCTGTCATGGATATCGGCCCTCGCGAAGAAATGAAAACAGGGCCGCCACTCCAGCGAGTGGCGGCGCCATCATCCCTTACTCCTTGATGTAAGGGCTCCAAGGTTCAGCGCGGATGGGACCCTTGGTCTTCCAGACAATCTGGAACTGGCCGTCCGATTGGACTTCGCCGATGAACACCGGCTTGTGCAAATGATGGTTTTTCTCGTCCATCTTCACGGTGAAGCCGGACGGTGCCTTGAAGGTCTGGCCGGCCATGGCCTTGCGCACCGCATCGACCTCGGTGGTGCCCGCCTTTTCGACGGCCTGCTTCCACATGTGCATGCCGATGTAGGTCGCTTCCATCGGGTCATTGGTGACACGGCTGTCACCACCCGGCAGCTTGGCCTTCTTCACATAGGCCTTCCACTTGTCGATGAAGGATTTGTTCTCCGGGGATTTGATCGACATGAAGTAGTTCCACGCCGCCAGATGACCGACCAGCGGCTTGGTGTCGATGCCACGCAACTCTTCTTCGCCCACCGAGAAGGCGACGACGGGAATGTCCTCGGCCTTGATACCCTGGTTGCCCAGTTCCTTGTAGAAGGCCACGTTGGAATCGCCGTTGATGGTCGAGACCACAGCCGTCGGCTTGCCGGCAGAGAATTCCTTCACCTTGGCGACGATGGTCTGGTAATCGCTATGACCGAAAGGCGTATAGGTCTCCCAGATGTCGGCTTCGGCCACCCCTTTGGACTTGAGGAAAGCGCGCAGGATCTTGTTGGTGGTCCGGGGATAGACATAGTCGGTACCCAGCAGCACCCAGCGCTTGGCGCCACCACCGTCCTCGCTCATGAGGTATTCCACCGCGGGGATGGCCTGCTGATTAGGCGCCGCACCGGTATAGAACACGTTCTTCGACTGCTCCTGGCCTTCGTACTGAACCGGATAGAACAAGAGCCCATTGAGTTCCTCGAAAACCGGCAGGACGGATTTACGGGAAACCGAAGTCCAGCAGCCGAACACCACGTCGACCTTGTCGCGGGTCAACAGCTCACGCGCCTTCTCGGCAAACAGCGGCCAGTCGGACGCTGGATCCACCACCACCGGCTCGAGCTGTTTGCCCATCACGCCGCCGCTCGCATTGATTTCCTCAATGGTCATCAGCGCCACATCCTTCAGCGAGGTCTCACTGATGGCCATGGTGCCGGACAGGGAATGCAGCACACCGACCTTGATGGTCTCCGCGGCCTGGGCCAGCGAACTGGCCGCGGCCAATGCAATCGCGAGCAACGCCGTACGAACCCGGCGGAGCGATTTCGCCTGAGTCATGGAAGTCTCCTTGACTGTCACTAATCCGTTGGAAAAACGAAAACGCCCCCTGTCGAAGCAGGGGGCGCAGGTCTCACATCACGTCGAAGTCGTAGGTGATGCTGAAAACCATGGTGTCGCCCTGATCCACTTCATCCCGGGTTTCGCCACCCAGGATGTAGGTCAGACCCATGGTGGCACCGGTTTCGCCAATGGGATGAGACAGCGTGAAGTTGGCATGACGGAATCCGGAATCCTGCAGCGTGGCGCCGCCCAGCTCGTCATTGTCGTCGTCGTCGTAGGTGTAGTAACCGAGATCGATGGCGAAGGTGAAGTCCGACGGCAGATCGAAGGCATAGCCGGCCGTCCAGTAGATGTCGCCCTGGTTGCCCCATAGGCCATCGTTGAGCAGGTACTGCATCTTGGCGTAGGCGCCCATGTAGGACACACCCAACACCGCCTCAGTGAGGTCAGAGTCATCAACGCTCACGTAGTAGTACTGAATCAAGCCGATGTCGAAGGTGACATCGCCCACGGTCGGCGCATAGCCGAAGTAGAAGTCGTTTTCGAATCCGGTCGCTGCGGTCGTGTCGCTGCCGGTTTCGTAGTTGTAATCCAGGCTCGAACCCCAGTAGCCAGCGTAGAACCCGCTGTCATGGGAATAGTCGAATCCCCCCTGCAGAGCCGGATCGTCGCTTTCGGCGTCGTTGGTCACGCCACGCAGCACATACTTGGAAAATACGCCGATATTGCCGCTGACGGCTGCTTGAACCGGTTGCGCCGCAACAGACAAGACGCCCAAGGCGGTCATGCCCATGATGTGGCGGCTGAGGGAAATTTTCTTCATGTGGCTAGCTCCTACATTGGTAACCCTGAGAAACCGGCCGCCTTTGGCCGGTCGGGACGCCTGATTTTTTCGGGTCCACGGAGCTAGAGCAGAATTTGTGCCACTGGCTTGGGAAAAGCCCAAAATGTGTTTTGTCACAGAATCGACATGGGTGGATGACACCGATGATTCCGCGCATCGCACAATAATGGTGCGAACGCTCTCGGTCGCGCACTAAATATGTGCAATACAAGCAGCGAGCCAGCCTTGCCTCTCCGTATCCTCATGTCCCGCCCCGAAAAGAGCAGCCTCGCCTGTCAAAGCATCACCGCCCGAGCAAGCCCTCCCGTTCGATAAAGGCAATCACCTCCGGCAATCCTGCACCCGTCTTGAGATTGGTGAACATGAAGGGGCGTTCACCACGCATTCGGCGCGCGTCGCGATCCATCACATCGAGAGAAGCCCCCACATGTGGCGCCAGATCCGTCTTATTGATGATCAGCAGATCGGATCGGGTAATCCCGGGCCCACCCTTGCGCGGAATCTTGTCGCCCGCCGAGACATCGATCACATACAGCGTGAGATCCGACAGTTCCGGGCTGAAGGTGGCCGCCAGATTGTCACCCCCACTTTCAACGAAAACCAGATCGAGATCGGGTAAACGCTGACTCAATTCGGCGACCGCGGCGAGATTCATAGAAGCATCTTCCCGAATCGCGGTATGCGGACATCCCCCGGTCTCCACGCCGATGATGCGCTCGGGCGCCAATGCACCGCTGCGAGTCAGAAACTCCGCATCCTCACGGGTGTAAATGTCATTGGTCACGACGGCGATCTGGTAGCGCGTACGCAACTGCTTGCACAATGCGTCGACCAGCGCCGTCTTGCCGGAGCCCACCGGCCCCCCGATGCCCACCCGCAATGCCGTTTTGCGATTCATTCCTGTCCTCTCATGCTGTGCGTGATGTCCATTCGGAATGGATACAGGACCATCCGATCGTTTCGTGCTTCATTGGGAATCTGTCGTCAAGGTCGCCATATCGATGACAAAGCGATATTTGACATCGCCCTTCAACATACGCTCGTAGGCCGCATTGATCTCTTTCATCGAAATCAGTTCGATATCCGACACGATGCCGTGATCGGCGCAAAAATCCAGCATTTCCTGGGTTTCCTGAATGCCCCCGATCAGCGAACCGGCGATCTGGCGACGCCGAAAGATCAGGTTGAACACCTGGGGCGCGGGATGCGGCTCGGCGGGCGCACCCACCAGTGTCATGGTACCGTCGCGCTTGAGCAACTGGAGATAGTCATCCAGCCGGTGTGGCGCTGCCACGGTATTGAGAATGAAGTCGAAGCGCCCCCGTTGCGCATCCATCTGCGCCTTGTCCTTGGAAATCACGACCGTATCGGCACCCAGCCGCTGGCCATCCGCCTGCTTCCCGGGTGAGGTAGTGAACAACGTCACCTCGGCCCCCATGGCATGGGCGAGCTTCACGGCCATGTGCCCCAGACCGCCCAAACCGACCACGCCCACACGTGTCCCTGGCCCGACGCCCCAATGGCGGAGCGGCGAATAAGTGGTGATCCCGGCGCACAGCAACGGCGCCACTGCTGCGATCTGATCCGCATCGTGACGAATCTTCAGCACAAACGCGTCTTTGACCACAATGGTCTGGGAATAGCCGCCATAGGTATTCTCGCTGCCCGGCCCTCGACCGTTATAGGTCGAGACGAACCCCTGCTCGCAGTACTGCTCCAACCCCTCGGCGCAGGAGGGGCAATGCTGGCAGCTGTCGACCATGCAGCCAACACCGGCGAGATCGCCGACCTTGAAGCGGGTCACCTCGCCACCAACCGCCGTCACACGCCCGACGATTTCATGACCAGGGACGCTGGGATAGAGCGTATTCGACCATTCGTTGCGCGCCTGGTGCAGATCCGAATGGCATACCCCGCAGTTGAGAATCTGGATGACGACATCCTGCGGACCCGGATCGCGACGCTCGAAATCAAACGGCGCCAAGGGACTTGAAGCATCCTGTGCAGCATATCCACGTGTCTTGATCATGGCGAATCTCCCGCGGGTGATGAGTAAGCCTGGCGCGACAGGCGGCTGCCCACCGCAGACTCATGGAACGGACCAGCCCGGCGCGGCGCACGAGACACACCCCGCAGCGCCGCGGGCACGGTGCTCTAATGGATCGTGGAGAGCCCCCAAGGTTCCGGCGTCGAACGCGGTTATCGAGTCGCCGGGCGTGAGCGGCGAGGATACAGGGGCGCTTCACCGGCAGGACGACGCCTGAACCGCCGGTAATTCCAGAAATACTGCTCCGGGCAACGGCGAATCAGGCCCTCCACGGCATCACTGAGCACCTGGGTCCCGACCTGTGGATCGGGGTCGGCCACGGCTGCCGGGACGGCGATGAAATGAATCCGGTACCCGCGCCCCCACGGCAAACGCTCCGCGAAACAGAGAATCACCGGAACCTTGGCTTTGTTGGCCAGACGGGCCAGCAAAACCGGCGTATGGGTCATACAGCCGAAATGCCGGACGAAGACACCGCCGACTCGGGGGTCCTGGTCCGGCAGCAGTCCCGCCAACTCCTTGCGGCGCAGCGCGGCCATGAGCGCCCTTACACCGCCTTGGTCAGCCGGCTCGAGCCGTGCGCCCAGATGCTGACGCCGGGCATGGATCCACGCATCGAGCGCGCCTTCCTGAGGTCGATACAGCGCGGTGAGCGGATAGCGCGTTGCCAGATACTGGCTGACGATCTCCCAGCAGCCCAGATGCGGCGTCGCGACAATAGCACCGCCCTGCGCCAGCGCCTCCCCGATCAGTGATTCGCCGCACGTTTCGCGGACCAAGGTTTCCACGCCGCGCCGGTCCGCACTCAAGACCTTGCCGAACTCGAACACCAGGCGCCCCAGATGCGCCATGGATCGGCGTCGTAACCGCACGCGCCAAGCGCTCGTCTGATCAGGAAAACAAACCCCCAGATTGATGTCGACCATCGTCCGCAACCGGGAGGGAAACCACGCCAATGCGCCCCCCAAGACTCCGCCCGCCAGATGCAGCACCGGTAAGGGCAGCAGCGCCAAAGCGCGCAGAGACAAGATGCGAATGTCCGCCATAATGTGAAGTGCCACCAAGGATCGGGACGGTCATTCTCCGAGTCGATCGCGACGCTGTCCACCGGAGGTGCGGCCGGCTGTCGCAAACGATGCGCTGTCGGTCCACCGCCTTTCCCTTATAATACGCCCCCCACCTGCCTTGCGGCCCTGCCGCGTCGAGCCCCTCGTGATCGAAAAACTTCGCAACATCGCCATCATCGCCCACGTCGACCATGGGAAAACCACCCTCGTCGACCAATTGCTGCGCCAATCCGGCACCCTCCAGGAACGCACCGGCGGCGGCGAACGGGTCATGGACTCCAACGACCTGGAAAAGGAACGCGGCATCACCATCCTGGCCAAGAACACGGCCATCCGCTGGGGTGACTACCGGATCAACATCGTCGATACGCCGGGACACGCCGACTTCGGCGGCGAAGTCGAGCGCGTGCTATCGATGGTGGACTCGGTATTGCTGCTGGTCGACGCCGTCGACGGCCCCATGCCACAAACCCGTTTCGTGACGCAGAAGGCCTTTGCGCTTGGCCTCAAGCCCATCGTCGTGATCAACAAGATCGACCGGCCCGGCGCGCGCCCGGACTGGGTGCTGGATCAGACCTTCGATCTGTTCGACCGTCTGGGCGCCACCGAAGAGCAGCTCGATTTCCCCGTCGTCTACGCTTCGGCGCTCAAGGGTTTCTCCGGCCTCGAACCCGATGTGACGGAAGGCAACATGGAACCCCTGTTCCAGATGATCGTCGACCGTGTTTCGCCGCCCGATGTGGACCCCAACGGGCCGTTCCAGATGCAGATCAGCAGCCTGGACTACAACAGCTACGTTGGTCTCATCGGCATCGGCCGTATCAAGCGGGGCCGCATCAAGAGCAATACGCCCGTCACCGTGATCGACACCGAGGGTGGACGCCGGCCAGGACGTGTACTGCAGATCCTGGGTTTCATGGGCCTCGAACGGGTCGAATTCCCCGAAGCCACCGCGGGCGACATCATCGCCTTCACCGGCATGGAACAGCTCAACATCTCCGACACCCTCTGCGACCCCACCCAGGTCGAAGCGCTGCCCCCGCTCACGGTCGACGAGCCGACGGTGAGCATGAACTTCGTGGTGAACACCTCCCCGTTCGCCGGCCGCGAGGGCAAGTACGTCACCTCGCGCCAGCTGCGCGAACGGTTACAGCGCGAACTCAAGCACAACGTCGCGCTGCGTGTGGAAGACACCGACGACCCGGACAAATTCAAGGTGTCCGGCCGCGGCGAACTGCATCTGTCGATCCTCATCGAGAACATGCGCCGCGAAGGCTATGAACTCGGCGTGTCACGCCCTGAGGTGATCATCAAGGAAATCGACGGACAGAAAAGCGAGCCGTTCGAGGCCCTGACCGTCGATGTCGAGGAATCGAGCCAGGGCAAGGTGATGGAAAAACTCGGCGAGCGGGGCGGCGAGTTGCGCGACATGGTCCCGGATGGCAAAGGCCGCGTGCGACTCGACTACATCATCCCCGCGCGCGGACTGATCGGTTTCCAGACCGAGTTCATGACTGCCACCAGCGGCACCGGCCTCATCTACCACATCTTCGACCACTACGGCCCGATCCGAAAGGGTGCGCTGGCCGCGCGCAACAACGGTGTGCTGATCGCCAACGGGCCGGGCAAGGCGCTGGCCTATGCCCTGTTCAATTTGCAGGAGCGCGGGCGCCTGTTCATCGGACATGGCGAAGAGGTCTACGAAGGCATGGTCATCGGGATCCACTCGCGCGACAACGATCTGGTGGTCAATCCGCTCAAAGCCAAGCAGCTCACCAACATCCGCGCTGCAGGATCGGATGAGAACATCACTCTCACCCCGCCCATCCGACTCAGCCTGGAGCAGGCGCTGGAATTCATCAACGATGACGAACTGGTCGAAGTCACCCCCAAGGCCATCCGCGTGCGCAAGCGATTCTTAAAGGAACATGAACGCAAGCGGGCTTCGCGCAGCGACGATTGATTCCAGGGCAGGAAAATCCCACGAGAACGGCCGGCGATTCCCTGTCGCCGGCCGGTAAGACGGCGCGATGACTCCGCCCGCCCTCATATGCGGCGACTAAGGCACCGGCGCTTCCAACCACGCAATCGCCGCCGCCTCGTCCCGGAACAGCCGCACTCCATAGCCCGCATTCTGCGTGAACGTCTCGACGAAATCGTGGCGGTGATCCCAGAGGGCGACCAGCATGGCCGAACGGACGTCGCGCTGCAGATCGAGCGCGGTCATATCGGCGTTGGCAAAGTGATAGTTCTGAACGGTATTGGCAAGGTTCGGTGCATTGCGTACATCGACCAGAAATCGCTTGATACCGTGAGCGCGGCGTGCCGCATCGAGCGCCACGAAAATGCCAGCGCGGTATTGATGGTAACCGGCTTGTTGACGCGGCAAATGAGATACCGGCCGCAGTCCGAGATGCTGATTGCATGACTCATTGCTATTCCATGAGTAATCAGCGCAACGTATTGGCCGTTACCGTGGGCGCCGAGCGAATCCCACCACAGGCCGCCCCAGGCTGACTGAACCCGCCGGTGGTCAGCGAAGCGGTCGGACGATCCCAGTCGTGGGGGCGTCGGTCGGCCTGAAGCCATCGGTTCCGGTCAGCTCGGAAACGCGGCTCCCTTCCGGCCGCCTCCCTCAAACAATGGGATCGTGCACCGTCACAAGCTTGGTACCATCCGGAAACGTCGCTTCGACCTGAACCTCGAGCAGCATCTCGGGAATGCCCGGCATCACCTGATCACGCGTGAGCAGGCCGCGCCCCGTATCCATCAGTTCGGCAACCGTACGTCCGTCGCGTGCCCCTTCGAGAATGGCCGCACTGATGTAGGCCACGGCTTCAGGATAGTTCAACTTGACACCGCGGGCGAGGCGGCGTTCGGCAAGCAGCGCGGCGGTGAACAGCAGCAGCTTGTCTTTCTCGCGGGGCGTGAGTTCCATGACATCTCCGGTTCAACAGGTCGCAGCGATCGATCCGGGCATCCTGACCGAAGCACGGGCCATCGGCAAGGATCGCTGCGTCAGGTAGCCCAGATCCGCGGTGATATCGCGTCGCGACCCAACAACGCGGGCCGCACCAGCGTCCACGCCTTCACGAACAGGGCGCGCGCCTCGGCCGCACTCGGCCCGCGGTAGCGCAGCGCCAGCACGCGCGGCAAGCGGCTCAAGCCCCAATGCGCCGGATCGGCAACCGCGACAAGCTCGGCACGCAATGACTCAGTGAGCCGTGGAGGCGCGTCGAGCGCGAGCCAAGTCCCCATCACGGGCTGCTGGGCCAACCCCCACGGCGCTGTCATGAGCGCCCCGCCACCGACATAGCGTCCGCGCTCGACGAAGAGCGGCGCGCCGCTCTCCCACAGCTCCAAGGCGATCCCACCGTGCCCGGCATCGAACCGTTCCGCGCCGTGGGGACGGCCGAAACAGACGATTTCCCATCCCAGGAAACGCCCACCGGGAATCAGATCGACCCGAGTTCGGGAACGAAGACGCGCCCCCGAAAACAGAATGGTTTCCTGCGGCAGCCATTCGAGCGAGGCCCGGTGGGCGACGTGGAAGCCCTGGCGCTGTTCGGCCGTGGCGCCGGCGCTGCGATACACCTTGCCCGCCGCCGGTGTGGTGATGAGCGCCTGCGCCCCCTCATCGAGGGCAGCGGTCAGCTCGAGGCGATCACCGCCCACCAGCCCGCCGGGGGGGTGCAGCAGGGTGACCTGGCATACCGAAGCACCCTCGGGATAGAACGGCCGCTGGACGGTGAGCGGGCCGCGGCGGCGCCGTCTTGCCAGCACAGTCGCATCACCGCGCGCCGCGAAGCCCAGTGACAACTCGCCCACCCACCCATCGGCCTGGGGCGTTGAACCGGGGAGATGCGATGCCAGCACACCCCCATCATGATCATCCGGCGCAATCACCACCCGCCCTGTACCCACGCCACACCCAGCCCCATGGCGGCCAACGCCAGCGCCACCCGCAAGGCACTCGCCAGACGCGGCAGACGCCCCTGCAGGAGTCCCAGACCACCGCCCAGGACGTTGCCGAATATCATCATCGCCAGCAGCACACCGCTCCCGAACAACACCAGATAGCTCATGCCGATCCAGGGATCCGGAGCACCGGCCAACGGCGCCAGCGCCAGCAGCGAGGCCGAGCCAGCCGTGCCATGCAGCAACCCCACTGCCACGGCGCGGCGACCGTGGTGCGCCGGCAAGCCGGCGACATGAAGATGGGAAGCGCCGTTGGCGTCATGGCGATGCCAGCGGATCGGCGCCTCGCCGGAAAATACGGACCAGAGCGCCCCGACGCCGAGGACGATCAGCACCCAGCCGACCAGATATTCCGCCCCTTCGGCGATCTGTGCCGGCACCGCCATCCCGGCCAGCAACACCAGCGCGCCGATCGCCAGCAGCGCAACACCATGCCCCAATGCCCAGCGGGCACAGAAGCTCAGCGAGGCCCGCCGGCCCGAGCCAGCCCGAGCCCGGTTCAGGTTGGCCACCGCAAGCACATGATCCGGGTCCAGGGCATGCAGCAGGCCAAGGCCAAATCCGGTAGCGAGCAGCAGGGGTAACGGTGTCGACATGCTGAACTCCTCAGGCACTCCAGCCACGAATGATGGACCGGTGGGATCCGAGTTTGCCATAAGCGACCAGGGTCGCCGAGCACATCGACGATGGTGCGGGTGGCCAGCAGCGCCGTGATTTCCGATTGATCATAGGGCGGCGACACCTCGACGACTTCCATACCGCAGATCCCCTCCTTGGCGACCGCGCTCAACAAATAGAGGATCTCACGCGACAGAAGATTGCCGGGCTCCGGCCGGCCGGTAGCGGAAGCAGAAGAAGGATGGCTGATGGCCGAACGTCATGCTCGCGTGCGCGGGCGTCTGCTCGATGCCCCCAAACCCCATCGCTGACCCCGCACCTGAACCCTGCCCATAGACTGAGTATTTCCGCTGTTGAAACACGGGGCGGCGCAAGCCCGGCGCTATTCGCGGTCCGCCTTCCAGCGCTGCATTTCCTCATCGATGAAATGCGCCACCAGATCCGCATAGAGCTTTTCGATCATGTCGGCGTTCAGCCCCTCCTCCACGGCCCATTCCCGCCGCCTCGCCAGCATGGCTGTCAATCGTTCCGGGGCTTTGACGGACGTTGCGGACGTCTTGAACTTCGCCGCCGCCAATACGTATTGGTAGCGCCGCCCGATCAAACCGACGACGGCCCGATCGATCCGGTCGATTTCGGCGCGAATGTCATCCATTCCGCCGCATTCGTCAGGCTGAAGCAGATTTCGCAGTTCCATGATCACTTCCTGAGTAGAGGCATCACGACGCCGAGTCTATAGAAGCATCATGAATGTGCCACACCGTATGCCATGTCTTCGTTGGAGAACATCATCATGATCAGTCAACGCTATCCGGTAGATTTGCCCATCTCAGCTCAGGATTTTGCGGATTCGGGCTGGAAGGAAGCAATTTCTGGAACACCGCGCGAAGGGTATGAGGCGATGTGGCAGGCGTTTTCCACTGCCGCGCGTGACGCAATCGAACAGGGTCGCCATGAGCATGGAAAGGTACTCTGGCTGCTTGCCGACGCCTGCTCGATGAAGCTTTCGCCGTCGAGTCCGAACGAACCCTTCAAGCCCTTTGCCATGATTCATGACCGACGAACAGTCATTCCCGATGATCTGACGAATGCAGATGTCCTGTCCTTTGTAAAGATCGTCGATGCGGTAGACGACGACTGGCTGAAGGCGCGGCTCAGCGATCTGGTCTGGCTGAAGGGCCAGCCACGCAACCAAATGTTCGCGCTGAAGGCCATCGATGCTTATCGATCCATTCCACTCGATATGGAGACCTGGATTGAAGATGGAAAGGAGTGTTGGGAGCGAGCCATTCGCTTGGCACAGACGCTCAAGGGCGGTGCTGAAGACCGATTGGAGCAAATGGAGGCGTCGATCATTGCCGCATTCAAGGCAGCAACCCGGGCTGATGGTTTCCTTGGATTCTGGTTGGCTGACCTGTTGAAATCGAACTGCCTGGGACGAGTTCACCGAGCCGAGGTGGCAAGCAAGCTGGAAACCTTGGCCCACGGATTCGACGGTGAAGGCGAGCGGTACAAGGCGCGAGAGTATTTCTCTGCGGCTGCCAAATGGCACAAAGCCATCCCTGACGAGGTCAAAGCAGCCGAAATGACGGTGGCCGTCGCAGAGGGCTGGGTCAAGGAAGCCATCGCACGATCCGCGTCGGAAAGTCCAAGCCACATGGTGGCCGCGAGTTTCTATGAGAACGCCATCCAGACTTATCGAACGATTCCCAGGGCTGAGCGCCACGCACCGGGTGGATGAACGAATCGCTGAGCTGCGAGCTCACCTGAACGACTCAGGTGAAAGATCGTTGGGGGAGATGGGCCTCATCCAAACACCCGGTGTCGACCTCACCCAGATCGTCGAGAATGCAAGACAATCCGTCACCGGGAAATCAGCACAAGAAGCGTTGCTCGCATTTGCAAATCTGTATGGTGATGCAAACGCAGAAGAATTGCGTCGCAGGGCGCTGCAACGGATGCGCCTGCATTCCTTGCAGTCGCTCTTTGCCGGGACGGTGCTGAGCCGTGATGGCCGGGTCATTGCCAAGCATCCCGCGATGAGATTGGGTGGAGAGTTGACGGAGGACGATGAGACAGCCATCCGCGCCGAGATGATCCGCGACTACGGCATCCTGGTCAGCATCATGGTGCAAGGTGGCATTTGGCCAGCCTTGGAAGTGCTCTTATTGGAACATCGGCTATGCGAAGGCGATTTCGTCGAAGTGTCGCGCCCGTCGCCCCTTGTGCCCAAGGAGCGTGCTGGGCTTTTTGGCAAGGCGTTGTTTGCCGGTTATGAGCGTGACTTCGTTACCGCGCTGCATCTGTTGGTGCCGCAGATTGAGCACATGGTTCGCGTGCATCTCAAGGAGGCCGGAGCCCAGACAACGAATCTGGACAAAGACGGCATTCAGAGCGAGAACGGCATGAACACCTTGATGGAATTGCCGGAAGTCGACCGGGTGTTCGGCAAGAATTTGACCTTTGAGCTTAAGTCGTTGTTCTGTGATGCCTTCGGCCCCAATTTGCGCAACGAGTTGGCCCATGGACTGCTCGATGAAGCAGAGTGCCGCTCGCCGTATGCCATCTATGCGTGGTGGCGGGCATTGCGACTCACCTTCAAGCCATGGTGGCACGCCGCACACAACAACTCAGCGAGAGACAAGTCGGATGAGGGCGGCTGACCACCACCAATAGCGATTTTTTTTATCGCAGCATGCCTCCACAGTCCTCGTGCGATCACCGTCTTGGGACACGCCCTATTCCGGATAACCGGGATGCTGGTCCAACATGCCCGTTTGGTCCATCATCCTCCCGCATGCCGGCAGCACGATAAGGAGATCAGGCATT